>ERZ1034917.168-NODE-168-length-63805-cov-14.111216_pt1 | contig 63805 bp, 66 predicted proteins | sample MGYA00520605_ERZ1034917 | MGnify/ENA primary metagenome ERZ1034917 (study PRJEB33766, sample SAMN09781784) | gut metagenome | biome: gut microbiome | host: Homo sapiens | place: Madagascar | study: EMG produced TPA metagenomics assembly of the PRJNA485056 data... | reverse complement strand
AGCTGGATAAGATTACCGCGAGCAAGGCGTCTCCGCCGATCGACGGTTCTTTCGGGCGCAAGGATGCATTTAAATGGATTCGCAAGACCATCATGGTGGAAGCCTCCAATCCCGATACCGAGTTTGACATTTACAAATACGTCTATCATGCGATCCGCAAAGGCGAGAAGTTCCCGGTTACGATCGAACAGGCTGCGGAGGTTGTCCGCATCACTGAAATCGTCAAGAATAATTCAGAATTCAGAATGCAGGAACAGAAAACAGATAAATAGAAAGGTGGAATGAAAAATGCCGCAGGATTTTCCTCTTGTGACGACAGTCAGAGCGATCCACATTGACCTGAAAGGAATGCCGCCGCGCATGGAACGGCTATTGCAACTCCTCAGGCTCTATGCGGATGCCGGTTACAATACTCTGCTTATTGAGTGGGAAGATATGTTTCCCTGGAAAGAGGAAAAGTTCAGGAGGGCGGAAGCCTATACGGAAAAGGATGTTCAAATGCTGGCAGAACGGGCAGCCGGTTTGAATCTGGAAATCATTCCTCTGATTCAATCTTACGGACATCTGGAAAATGTGCTGCGGCATGAGAAATACGCCGCCTGCCGGGAATTGGACTGGCTGAACTCCGACTTATTCCCCTCGCCGGAAGGCAGGAAACTGGTGACGGATATGATGGAAGAAATACTGGCGCTTCTTCCTCATGTCAGATACCTGCATCTCGGCGGTGACGAAGTCGGCAGTCTCGGGTTGGGACGTTCCCGGAGCTTGCCGGAACTTGCCGGAGGCAAAGAATATCTTTATCTTTCACACATGAAAACGCTTGCTCTTCATTTGAAAAAAAGAGAAATTCGCCCGATTGTCTGGAGTGATATGCTCATCGGCTTGTCGCCGCTTGAGTTAAGGGAGTCTGCCTCTCTGTTTGATTTCGCAATCTGGGGCGGCGCCAATCTGGAGCGTCAGGCGGAACTTTTTCTTGCCGCGGGAGGGCATATCTGGGGCGCTCCCTGCTTCAAAGGGGCGGACGGAATCACTTCCGATCTGCCGAATCTTTCTGCCAGACGAAAAGTGATTGACGCTTATCTTGAGCTTGGCGGAAGATACCCGCTGACAGGACTGATTGCCTGCGGCTGGAGCAGATACACAACACTTCGAAGTCAGTGTGAACCGTTTGAAGGCGCTCTTGATTCCGCTGTCATCACCGGATGTCTTTTCTCCGGCAAAGTTCCAAAGCAGGATGAAATATCAGGAATACTGGAAAAGAATGGCTTCTATCAGGATCATCAGCGGTCAACGGAGTTGCTGGAAAGGCTCACTTTGCTGCGCAAGCGTTGCAGGCATTATCTTTTTGATGCGCTGGAGCTCGCTGCATCGCAGGAACGTCTGGGCGTTACGAAGGACAGTAAAACGGCATGGTACTGCCTGATGGAGAAACGCTGTCTGGAAGAATATACTCTGTTAAAAAAAGAATTTCATGTACATTTCGACCGTTTTATCGCAGAAACGCTCGTTGAAGATTATCTTGAAGAACGCTTTATTCCGTTCCGCCGGGGAATGGAGTTGATGCGGGAAGACTGTATCAAATATGGACATCCCGATGCAGAAAAGGGATATCACGAGGTATTTGGTTATTGAATAAAATGAAAGGAGATGGAGAAAAATGGAAAAGGTATCCCGTTTTGACTCAGAAAACAGATGGGGCCTGTGCCTGCGTTCTCATCACAGAAATTTTACTATTGTGGAACTTCTCATTGTAATTTCGATCATTTCAATTCTGACAGCGATACTGCTTCCGGCTCTCAGCAAAGCAAAGGGAACGGCAATGGGAATCCGCTGCATTTCAAATTCCAGACAGATCGGAACGGCACAAGGCCTCTATATTGACAGTTTCAACTATTATCCTCCATACTCGATGGGAGGAGCCGACTATACATGGGCGTCTCTCTATGGCGGACTTTTATGGAACACTGATTATTCCCTGGCGTCACATTATAAAAAGTTTACGGAAAACTGCATCTTCCGGTGCCCGGTTCAAATAGACTGGGTCCCCCTGAAGCAGGCGACGAGGACACTTTCCTATATCAGTTATGGTTGGAACGGGGCATTGTTCGGATGGCAGGAATATTCAAGTGTGCTGAACGATCCTGCCGGCGAAAAGAAGACGCCTGTCAAATCCGGGCTGTTGAAGATGCCGAGCAAAACTCTTGTCATAGGTGAAGGCTGGAATTCCAGCGCGGCAACATACGAGGATAAAACCTATGCAGTCAGGCATATAGGCTCCAACCTGATCTCCTCTCCTTCAGCCACTCTTGCATTCCGCCATCAGAAAAGGATGACCGTCCTGTATGGAGACGGTCATGTATCCGGTGAACCGCAGCGCTGGATCATACGGGGCAATACAGCCTACTGTCCCTGGAATATAGAAAACAAAGGATTGGACAATCCATCCATCGGGGTTCGTCCGCCCTCCTCTACAGATCCTTATAACTGATGAAAAACTCATTAATCTAAAGGAATGTCTTCATGGAAAAGTTCAATGGCCTGGGTATGAGTCTCGGTAATTTATCACGATTGTCCAATGCACAAAGCCGTTCCATCTGCGGAGAAAATCCGACTGGCGGAAAAGGGGCAGGGGCAATGGCGGAGCCGAAACCGGACGGTCCTGCACGCGAACTGGGGCGCGGCTGGAAATGCAGCGCATGGCGTTCCATCTGCCCGAACGAAGTGCTGACTCTCGCAGATATAGAGGGGGCCGGTGCAATTCAGAGCATGTGGTTCACCTCCTCTGTTACCCGGGAAATTATCCTGCGTATTTACTGGGACAATCAGGAATACCCTTCCGTGGAGGTTCCCGTCTGTGACTTTTTCGGTGCCCCATGGATCAGGTTCTCAGAACATGGAACCGCCGGGCCACTGATTTTGCTCAATTCACTTCCCGTGGTCATCAACCCGAACCGCGGCATGAACTGTTTCTGGGAGATGCCTTTCAGGAAACATTGCCGGATCACCGTGGAAAATCTCAGCCCCGATCAGGCGGTTCCATGTTTCCACCAGATCAATTACACCTTGACGGAAGTTCCCGATGACTGCGCCTACTTTCATGCACAGTTCCGGCGGGTCAATCCGCTGCCTTACAAGGATGTCTACACCATTCTTGACGGAGTCAGAGGCAAAGGGCACTACGTCGGTACCGTCATGGGCTGGGGAATCAACAATAACAACTGGTGGGGGGAGGGAGAGATCAAATTTTATATGGACGGCGATGGAGAATTCCCGACTATCTGCGGAACCGGCACGGAAGATTATTTCGGGGGAGCATACAACTGGGATGTGGACGGAAAATACACAACTTATTCCACTCCCTTTATGGGAATGCACCAGGTAATCACCCCGGACGGGCTTTATCAGTCGCAACACCGTCATGCCATGTACCGTTGGCATATCATGGATCCCATCCGTTTTGAAAAAGACCTGAAAGTTACGATTCAGGCATTAGGCTGGCGCAGCAACGGACGCCTCTGTCCGGGACAGCATGATATTTCTTCCGTTGCTTACTGGTATCAGACTTTGCCAGGTGTTCCATTTCCGGAACTTCCCGGCAGAGACGAACTGGAAATCATATAACAAGCGGGAGTTCCCGCATAAAAAAATACAAACAAAAAGAAAGGTCACATCATGAACACACACAAAGCAACTATTCAACATTCTTGAATAGAAATATGTGAGTCTGATGATATTTTGAAGACTGACAAATCCCATAAGGGCATGCAAGGAGGTATTCGCACAAAAATTAGAATTTTAATTTTAATGAAAAATCACATTGGATGCGTCAAAATGATTTTGACACATAGGAAACGAAGTTATCAACAGGAAAAAAGTCAAATCTTTTGAATTTGGCTTAAAAGGAAGAATCACCATGAAAAAACACTATCTCGCCATTCTCGTCACAATGTTTCTATCCATCACAGGCACCATGCTGGGAAACACGGAACTACCAGCACCTTCCAGCCACATTGTAAATCTCATTCCCACCAAATACCAGTCTTCCGAACATCTCAGGAAAGGTGGCAGAAGTGCAACAATCAATGTCGTCCCAGGAAAAAGTTATCTGATTTCAGTTTCAGCAAAGCTTGCCCACTCCTCAACAAATCCCGAAACAGCACTTCGTTTTGCCATTATTGAAAAAGGCAAAAAGGGAGTTCGCGCATTTGAGTGGTACAAACTTACTTCTGAAAACTTCACAAAACTTTCCCTGCTTTACAAGGCCCCGGTAAATGTAACGCAAATCACCATTGTGCTGAAACCGCGTTTTACATCAGATGAAACCGCCGTCTTTAAAGACTTTACTGCTGTCGAAGTGTCAGAGGATATTGACAAATGAAAAAATATGCCATCTCTTTTCTGTTCTCCTGTCTTTTGCCATTTTTCCTGAACGGCTTCGATATTGTGAAAGACGGACAGGCAACGGCGTACATAACCGCAGCAGATGAACTTCCATCTCGGGTGATGGAAAGTATTGAACGTTTCAGGAACGATGTCAGAGAACTTACCGCTGCGGAAATCCCATGGCGACAGGCAAAAGAAAATAAAATGGAGATCATCCATATTAAATGCAATATTGATTCCGACAATGTCGCAGCCATTTCATTTCCAGACAAAAATACAATGCGGATAGAAGGAGGTACATACGGGCTTGCAAGGATTTTTCCGTTTCTTTTGGAACGTTTTGCAGGAGTAGTCTATCTTTATCCGGGGAAAAATGGTACGCATTATCCAAATATCAAGAATCTTGCGGTCCCTGATAAATCATTTACATTCAAACCAGTTTTTGACCTGAACCGTGCATTATCCAATCAGGACAATGTTTTTCTTGATACACTCGGAGCCAAATGGGCAATTGACTGCCAACATTATATACCCCGCTATATCCTTCCAATCAAAGAATATCTGCAGACAAAACGCTGGCCTGCGGCAGAAGTCTTTCCTGTAATCAAAGGAAAAAGACTCAATATGAAGAAGGAATATAAAAAATTCGCGCCAAGCTACCAAAGTGATTTTCAGCCATGCCATACAAGTCCCCAATCCGTTGCAGAAGCTGTAAAAAATATCGGGAATTACTTGCAACGGCATCCAGAGACGACATCCATCTCACTTGCCCCCAATGACAACAGGGGATATTGCGAATGTGAAACATGTGCAAAACTCAACTCTGCCCGAACCAAACCGGCAATACGGATGTTCGGTCCTGATTATCTCTACAGAGATCATTCACAAAGTTATTTCCAATGGTGTAACCGTATTGTTGCGGAACTAGGCAAGAAATATCCGGATATCCGTTTTGGAGCCTTGGCCTATAGGGAAACTCACATGGCGCCGGATTTCAAACTTGATCCCAGGATTACGGTTTATCTCTGTTTTGATTTCGGCTGTACACAGTATACTGACGTCAGACGGAGGTTCAACCAATGGGTAGCGGAATGGGAAAGAACCGGTGCAACGCTCGGAGTCTGGGAATACGGTTTCGGAGACTCCTATTACACTTTACCGCGAATCGGTTTCAGACATCAGGCGGAAATGTTCCGTTTCCTTGCAGACAACGGTTTCCGGGCGTTTTTCGGGGAAGGCGCCGAGTCCCTTGCCGATGGTCCGAAACGTTACCTTTATATGAAACTTATGGAAAATCCTTATGCGGATATTGACGTATTGCTGCAGGAATGGTATGATGCCTGCGTCGGCAAAGAGGCAGCCCCGTATTTAAGGCAATATTTCGATTTCTGGGAAACATACTGGCCTGAAAAAGCATCCAGAACAACTTTTTCGGAAAGCAGAAACGCTGTTTACCATACGATGACTCCATTTGGTCCTTACATGTACGGACTGGGGAAAAGCGATATGCCGCATTGCCGGAAACTGATGGAGAAAATGCTTGCCGCAGCGAAAAAGAACGGTTCAGAGGCTCAAAAAATCAGAGCACATAATCTCATGCTGGCATTTGAATATTTCGAATCCGGTGCACAGGCGTGTTTTGCCGGGATTCTTCCTCCATCCGGCACTCCTGAAAATCCGGCGCAGGCGCTTGCAGTCCTCCGTGCCCTTCCGGATGCAGGACGTGCATTCGAAAAACGTCAGGCAATCATGAAGCGATGTGTGGCAGATCCTGAACTGATTTGGTGGAAGGGAATCAGAAAAATGAATCAGACAAAAGTCTCCTCTCCTGTTGAAAAGGCAATTGCCATGACTGCCGGTTTTGCATATGACCCGTATGTCAGGGAAGAACTCAGGACGATTGTAAGAGATAAAAGTATTCCGCTTGTAACACGGTATATTGCAAATACAATCATCAAATCTCAGAAAGAGAATAATATTCTGCTCGAAAATCCAGAATTTGTTTCATTGGCAAGGAACAAACATACAGTCGAACTCCCCGTGAAAAATGGAGAATGGCAACACGACATTCCGGTCAAACCTGGAAAATATTTGGTAAGAATGAGAATTACGATTCCTCCGAAATGCCTCATTGAGAACGAAACCTGGATGAATCTCCGTCTTCAGGGGCGGACCGCTTACGGAAAACCTGCCGGGGCCTATCTTGATACTCCGAAGATTACACCGGAATCGGGGAAATCTTATCCCATTTACAATACCATAACACTCGGAGAAAAGGTAAGCGTTCTTCAGTTGACTGCAAATCTTTTTCAGTTTAAATCGGGAACAAAAGTTGTCATTTCCGATCTTGCAGTTATTCCGTTGACGGAATAACAATGAGCCATTTTGCATGAAATGGAATCAGTTTCATCATTTCCATTTCATGCGACAAGCAGTGGTCAAATAAGAATTCATTCAAAAATTGTTTTAGTACCAGATAAGTGTGGGATGATTGCATAATGGTTCACCCGAATTTTTTGCGCCCGAACGACTTTCAATGCCAAAAATATGAACACAGGAAACTATGCGATGATAGCGTAGTGTAAAAGCGGCTTCAACTGTACTCGTCACGATTGAAATCCGTCTTAACGCAGCTCCAAGAAAGGCTGATTCAACTGCGTCCTGTCTTGAAAAATGGAAACATTGAAAATTTGGATAAAGCAATTAAAGACCACGGTAACAAAATGGACGGCTTGGATAATCTGAAGTTCATCAAGTGAATTGACTTAAAAGATGCGGCTATCCTGCTGTCAACGATCGGCAATATTCATTATTTCCGGTTTGTAAAACATTTGGTGACTTGTGTCGGATTGAACCGCGGGTAAGTAGAGTTGAGCTTTTCTCGACATTGAAGTGAAGATTTATCATAGGAGGAGTTATCGTATGTTTACAACAGGAACCTCATATTATCCGGAAGACTGGCCCCTTGAACGGATCGCTCAAGATGCGGTATTGATGAAGGAAGCTGGAATATCGCTGGTCAGAATGTGTGAATTCGCTTGGTCACACATGGAAAGAGCGAATGGTGTCTTTACTTTTGATTGGCTTCACAAAGCCTTCCAAATCTTTCAGGAACATGATCTTAAGATCATACTCTGTAATCCGACCGCCAGTGCACCTCCATGGCTGATTCATGAGCACCCGGAAATACTCAAACAGGATATTGACGGCAAGCGTGCCTATATCGGCGTCAGGGAGCATACCTGTTTCTCCACGGAGGTCTTTCTATATTATTCCGCGAGAATCGTTGAAAAGATGGCACAGGAATTCAAAGACTATCCTAATCTTTTCGCATGGCAGGTCGACAATGAGATTGGGCAATCCATCTTTCCTTTCTGTTACTGCAAAGAATGCCAACAGAAATTCCAAGAGTTTCTGAAAGAGAAATACCATACAGTCGAAGTTCTGAACGAGGCCTGGGGTAATACTTTTTGGAGTCTGGAATACTCAGCTTGGGAACAGGTGGAAATCGGTGGTCCGAATCTCCGGCTCAATCCGTCACAAGTGTTAGACAGTCAACTCTATCGTAGCTGCTCCATGCTCAATTTCGCTATGATGCAGGTGGATATTATACGAAAATTATGTCCGAACACAATGATTACGACAAACAATTACACGCCACTGGGCGATTCTCGAGAAGTCTATCAGATACTGGATGTGGCAAGTGGTGACTTTTATATCAATTCGTCACATACTCTTTCCTCAATGGCGGCAAGATCCGACCATTACCGATGCTACAGACCCGGAACACCAGCATGGGTGCTGGAAATTGATCCGGCACCGTGGCGTCCCGGAAAAAATCTGCTGGAGTTTTTTGCTTGGGAGTTCATCGCCCGCGGTTTAGATGTGCAGGTATTTTTCCATTGGCGTTCTCATCTCGGGGGACAGGAGAAGATCAATCCCACATTCATCAGCTTCGGAAACAAAAAGACGGATTCCTTCCAGATTCTCAAAACTGTCTCGGAAAAGATCCATGCCGTGTTGGACAGGTTCGGTACGCTTCCGCAGCCGCAATGTGAGGCCGCTGTTCTTACGGATTTTACCTCCGATTGGATTTTCATGCAAGGGAAATTTGAACGGCTCACATGGGTCAATAATGGACATGGTGCATTACTGGATCTCGGTATAAATTCGGATTTTATCTCTCCCAAAGATGATCTTTCCTGTTACAAACTACTACTGATTCCTGTTCATGCCCATATATCAAAAACGTTTGCGGATAAACTGCGGAACTTTATCAGGGATGGCGGTGTCGTCCTGATGAGCAATCAATCTGGGATCTATGACATGTACGCGAAATATCTTCAGGAACCTGGACCAGAGCATTTGCGTAATGTCTTTGGCATGGAAGTGGATAATGGTGTAACATTCCCGTTGAACCGTAATCCTGACGTGTCCGATGTAAGTGGTGGAACGATTCGGTTCTCAGGAGTGCTGGATGGTCAGGAAATCAACGGGATTGCCGATAAGTGGATTGCATCTATAGAGTTGCTCGGAGCAAAAGCTCCGTTACATTTCATCAACGGGATGTATGAGGGAATGCCATTCATGACCGAACAGGAATTCGGTAAAGGATATGCCATGTATTGCGGCGCGGCTTTGCTGGATGAAAATTCTTACAGACAGATTGTTAGCCATGCAGTGAAAAAAGCCGGAATTCAGGAGCTTGAAGTACCTCAAGGTGTCGAAGTTATAGCCAGAGAGCCTATCACGTTTATACTCAATTACAGTGAAAAAACAGTGTCATTCGATCTGCCGCTGCAGGGAAATTCCCTGCTGAACAATGCAAAAGTAAACGGTCACTTTGAACTTCCGCCATTTGGATATGAGGTGGTCACAGTGATAAAACAACACGGAACAAAATGTGTTGCTTGCCAAATGACTGAATGAAAAAATGAGAAACGTTTTCAGTCCTCGGACTCCCCTGTCAACATCGCAACTGATTCGCTGGGAGAATGGCAAGATAATTGTAATGTCCCCGTTTGTCAAGGGCGGCAATATAAAAGTGGATGAAAAATGAGTTGCAGCCCCGATTGAAGCGTATGCTGATCTTGCGGAAATGAAACGTCAGATCGAACAGAGATGGAGAGTTCCGGATCATACGGTGAAATCGAGGCGCATGGAGCAGGGAAAATGCTTCGACAGTTGAAATAATGGCAAAATAAATCTGTGACGCTATTGCAAAACAGGACGAAATGTTTATAATAGAAAAAGACGTTTCCCGTCCGGTATTGATAATATAATTCAGTAAAAAGGAGTTACTGCAATGGCAAAAATCTCTGACAGTGTTTGTCTGAATCATCCCGACACCCCCGCAGTCACCCGCTGTGCAACCTGCGGCAAACCGGTCTGCAAAAACTGTATCGTGAATAAAAACGGCTCGAATTATTGTTCACAGGTGTGTGCAGACAATGCGCAAAAATCCGCCGGACGCGTCAGCGAAGTCATGGAAAGCAGGAAACGTGCCGATTCAAGAAGGGGCGTAAGAACCCTGGTCATCCTGATTATTCTGATTGCGGCGGGTGCGGCGGCGTATTATTTCTATACAAAGAATAAAGACGATGTTGACCGGTTCGTGCAAAAGACGGAAAAAGAGCTGGGAGAAAAGATCAAACAGAATGCCGGCGAGACCAAAAAATCCATTGAACAGGGAATTCCGTCCAACTCGAAGTATAAAGCCGATCGTGAAGGGATGGTCAAGTGATCTGAAATATTTTCGGGGATTCATACCCCGCCCTTCGGGTTGGCTTTGAAGCGGAAGAATGTGCGATGAATCAAGGGGATTGCCTTTGTCGCGGTCCAGCGGTCACGCATTTCCGGCGGTCCCCCGAAGCTTCGCTTCCCGTTTTTGCGCGGGTAGAACCGCCGCCGGAAGGATTTCGCTTCCGGTGGTCAACTGATGCTGTTGGATCGCGGCAGGTCACATACTGTTTCGTATTTTCGTCATTGGTTTGGCTTTCCGATACCCCGCTGCCTGCGGGGGCAGTTCATTTTCGGGATGCCGGCGATCCGCATTTGAGAAAACTTCCGGACTTTCCGTGAAAAAACGGAAAAACATGCTAAATTACAAAAGATTTCTTAATCGTGTGAATCCGGCAAACCGGAGAATGGCGGCGGTATGAAAAAAACTCTCTTTCTTCTTATGGCATTGTTTGCAGGCTTTCTTTCCGCCGCGGAACTGAAGCTTGCATGTTTCAATCATTTCACCTCCTATTTCAAGGATTTCAGGCGTCCGGAAAATGAGATCGTCTCCATCCGGAAAATGCCTCAGGCTGAAATCATAAGGCAACTTGCCGCCGGACAGCTTTCCATGGCGATCACGGACCGGTTGCCGGAAGATTTGCGGAACTTCGATGTGACGGAACTTGCCGTTGCAGGAACCATTCTTGCGATCCATCCGGAAAATCCGCTGAAGACGGTTTCCTGTGCCGAGGCAAAAGAGTTGCTCGATGCGAAAATCCCGACATGGCGTCCTTTGAACGGCAGACGTTCGCAGGTCCATATTTACAGAGTGGCGTCCAATACACCGCGGCCTGTGATTCATCACTGCGGAAAGTGCGGTTTCACGCCTCCCGGAGCAAAGAAGAAGCGCAAAGATGAAAAGCCGGAAAAACGTGCGATGGTTCTTCAAACGGAAAACAAATCGAAAAGCTTTGTCCTGCTGTTTGTCGATCCGGACGGCGTTGCGGAACTGCCGCTTGCATCCTACGGCGAGGATCGGGTGAAACTGCTTTCCGTGGACGGCGTCGCTCCGACTCTGGAACACTTCCGAACCGGCAGATATCCGCTGTCGCGCAAAATCTACCTGATTACGGCAAAACACCTGACGGGCTCCGCGAAGGAGCTTGTCTCATACATAAAAAGCAGAGCATTCGCCGCAAGGCTTTATGCGGACGGATATCTGCCGATCGAACAGAAAGCGGAACAGAAATGAAAACTTATTTTGTGACCGGAACCGGAACCGGCATCGGAAAAACTTATACAAGCGCGCTGCTCGCAAAGGCGGCGGTCCGCGCAGGACTCAGAACAGCCATGATGAAACCGGTTCAGACGGGGATGAAGGACCCCGCGGACGGTGATCTCGGGGAAATCCGCCGCAAGGTGCCGCAGATACTGGACATTCCTTCCGGGCTTGCCTGTCCCTATTGTCTTGCGTATGAGGCGTCGCCGCATCTCGCGGCGGAAAAAGAATCCGTCGGGATTGATTTTGCCTATATCCGGGAATGCTATGACCGGATCGTGAAAGAGTATGCGCCGGATGTGGTTTTCCTGGAAGGCGCCGGAGGGATCTGCGTGCCGCTTTCCGCTGGTGTCTTGACGGCAGAGCTGATCAAATACCTCGGTTTTGAAGTGATCATCGTGGCGCCTGCCGGACTCGGCTCAATCAATCACACGCTTCTTTCTCTTGAGTATCTGCGGAACCGTGACATCAGGGTTGCGGGGGTGATCCTGAATCAGTTCAGCATTCCGCCCACGGAAATTGAACTTGACAATATCCGTATGATCGAATCGTTCGGCAGGGTCGGAATCCTGGCGAAAGCCTCTGACGGCGCCGCTGAATTCAGTGAATGCCGTTTGTTTGAAAAATAATTTCATCGCCGGAAGGGACACCTGGAGTGAAATGCCCGAACTGTGACCTGGAGCTGAACAGGGAATTCTATGAGAAAGTGATCGTCTTCCGGTGCCCGGGGTGCGGTGGGCGGATGGTTACTGTCTCCGGGCTGAGGAATTTCAGCGGAGACCGTGCTTTTGTCGATCTGCTGTGGAAGACCGCGCAATACGGCTATTCGGAGACGGGTTCAGTCTGCGGGAGTTGCCGTAAGCCGATGCGCCGCGTGACCCTGCCGCTGGCGGGCATGCCGCTGGAGCTGGATGTCTGCTGTTCCTGCCAGACGGTCTGGTTCGATTCCCGCGAATTGGAGCGGATTCCCCTGCCGGAACCGGAGAAGACGGATGAACTGCCGCAGAAAGCCAGAGAACTGCTGGCTTTGCGTCAGATACAGCTTGAGGAGGAGAGAATCAACCGGGAGGTCGGCGGATGCAGCGGCAGTGAGGATGCGCCGGATCAAAACTGGAAATATCTTGCTGCACTGCTCGGTATGCCCGTGGAGCTGGATGCTCCGGAGTGCCGCCGCCTGCCGCTTGTGACGTGGGGGATCGCTTTGATCTGCATACTGGTTTTCGCGTTGACGTTTCCGCATTTGCGCGAAACCGTCAACGCATGGGGTTTTATCCCTGCGGAGTGGACCCGCAAATGCGGATTGACTCTCCTGACTTCGATGTTTCTTCACGGCGGAGTCTGGCATCTGATCGGCAATCTTTATTTTCTGCTGATTTTCGGTGATAACGTCGAAGATGAATTCGGGAAATGCAAATATATCCTCCTGCTTCTTGCGTCGGGGTTGTGCGCATCGGCGTTTCATGCGCTGTTCGATCCCCGCACCATGATTCCGTGTATCGGCGCAAGCGGATTTATTTCCGGGGTGATCGCCTGTTATGCAGTCTGCTTTCCGAAAGCAAGACTTTCGTTCCTGCTGGTTTCCAGGAGTCTTTTTGCTTCTCTTATGCTGAGACGCTGCTGGTTTTCGCTTCCGGCATGGGGTGCGTTTGCGATCTGGCTCCTCCTGCAGATTCTGATGTCATCCCGGCTCCGGTCCCTCACCGGCGGCGTTGCCTATCTTGCCCATATCGGCGGAGCCCTGCCGGGAGTGATTTATGCAATCTGGTTCCGTCTGAAACGGAAATCTTCATCATCTGCCGGATAGTTGAGCTTTGGAAAAAGACAGGCGGGGCTTGATGGAAAGACGGAAAGAATAAGACTTGGTTTTTCAGTTTTTCTCCTGCGGATTTCCGGCGCCTTTTTCCGTTGTATTCCGTTTTTTCGGATAATATTCAAAAAAAATTCTTTTTCCCTATTGACAAAATGAAAAAAATCCATATAATATTAATATGAAAAATATTTCATACAAAAGATTGTTCTGTGAAAAATAAATCATAAAGGTTTTATGTCGAGCAAGAAATATAATATTACGGCAATCGCAAAGCTCGCCGGAGTGTCTCCGGCGACGGTATCGCGTGCATTGAACAACCACCCTTATGTGACGAAAGAAGTGCATGACAAGGTGTTTGACGCGGTGCACCGTCTTGGTTATCAGCCTCGGATGCCGTCTGACAGGAAGCGCCTGGCGATCATTATCGACAACCGGAACATGATCTTGAATTCCTATGCGAATACCATGCTGTTTCATCTGAGCCGTTTCTGCGACCTGCATGACATTCGCGCTGAAATTGTGGGATACTCCAATCTGGAGTTGCTGGAGGAGAATTTTCTGAAAGTCGCAATCGTTTTTCAGAATTTCCTGATGGAACAGGATGCGAGGCAGTTTCCCCATACTCAGTTCATCTGCATCAACAGACAGATTCCTGGATATGCGTCTGTCTGTTCAGAGGAGGAGCAGGGGATTGCGGCGGCGATGCGGTATCTGGCGGAGCGCGGGCACCGGAGAATAGCACTTGTCCTGCCGAATGCGAGCGATAGCAGGAGTGTCATTCTGAGACGCGGCGCTTTCTGTAAAATCTCGGCGGAAGCGGGGATTCCTGATGCGGAATCTTTGATTGCCTGCATCGACCAGAAACCTGTGGAGGCTGTTGCCCGCGTAATCCGGGCTCAGAAGCCGGATGCGTTGTTGATTGCGGGGGAGGACATGTTGTTCCCGACCAGTTTTGCCGTGGCGATGCTGGGATTGTCCGTGCCGGAGGATCTTTCCGTCATCAGCTACGAAAACAATTATGCGTCCGCTTATATGGTTCCGCCGCACACCACGGTCGCGCAGGATTTTACCCGGCTCGCGGAACATGCGGTGAATCTGGCGTTGGAGGCATTGGAAGGACAGGTCATTTCTGACAGGCATATTGAGGTTCCAAACAGTTTCATAGAGCGGGATTCCGTGAAAATACGAATGACAATAAATCAATAAACAAAAGGAGTTACGGAGAATGAAGCATCAATTTCGCAGGAACCGGGCAGGAACATTAGTGTATTTTACATTGATAGAGCTCCTGGTCGTTATAGCGATCATCGCCGTTCTGGCGGGTATGCTGCTGCCTGCGTTGAATCAGGCGCGGCTGAAAGCTTACGACATCAAATGTCTCGGCAACCTGAAACAGTTGGGAATGGCGCATTTGAATTATGCGGGGGATTACAAGGGGGAGTTCTGCAAATCCATCTTCAATACGTCATACGCATGGTTTGACAAGTCTTTCAGTCCCTTCATGACAAACAATTACATTCCGAAGAAGCTGAGAACGGAGGGCGGCAGTCTGCTGGACTGCAAACGGGTACCCGTTACAGCAAATCCGGTCACCAACAACGAAAAGAACCGGAATCTGTCCGCCTATGCGCTGATACGTGATCTGGGAAATATGAAAACAATGCCGCGCCCGACAATAAAAGCCATCGTCTGTGACGGGCAGGGATACCGGGTGACTTATGAAAACTGGAACGGATACGACGGGACGCTCAACGGGGCAGTTTACCCTGCACACAACGGTGTCCCTTACATTGCATTTGCCGACGGCCATGCCGGGTCGTTCAAGGGAATGAAACTGATTCCCTCCGCTTCTCAACTTGCCTGTTACAGGGTGTGTTTTTATGGGATTCCGGGCAGTATTGAGCAGAGCTGGTATGATTATTTCATGAGATATGCAAATAAGAATTGAGAGAGGAGACTTCCCATGCCGAAACGCATAGACGCATTCCAGCCGGCGCTTCCGGAAGAATTGCTGATGCAATATAATTTCTTTGAACTGTATCCGTTCGACGGAGGCGGCAGGTTCATACAGCAGGAGATTGTCGCTTCCATAGATGACCGCATGATTGCGGAAAAAATAATTTCCGGCAGCGCTCTGTCGTCATTTCATACTGGCGGGAAGCTCGATTTTCAGAAATATGAACAGTGGGACACGATCGAAAAATCCTGCTGGCTCAACCGGATGTATTTCGTCGTTTCAATGGCGCGGGCGGCGGCGCTGAACCATGATTCCGGACTTGCGGAGACGACCGTCGACATTGTTCTGGATTTTCACAGGCGGTACTGTCCGCCGTGCGGGAAAGAAGCTGTGGCGGCGCTCAACCGGCGGGTCACGGAATCGCGGGACCGTGACTACAACAGCGGCAATGGAAACGGGATAACGGAATATCAATGGTATGATTTCCAGCCCGCGGCAAGAATCGTCAATGTGCTCCATGCCATGTTTTTCCTGCGCGGTTTCCGGACAATCGGCGATGAAAAGTGGAGGCTGCTTGATGAGTTCATCCGCAATAATGCCGATGTAGTCTGCGACGGCGAGGAACAGCTTGAACTTGCTCCGGGCAATCATCAGGCTCTGCGCGGGCTGGCTCTGCTTTATGCCGCACGCTATTTCGGCGACGAGCGTTACGCAAGGGCGGGAAACCGCATCTGCAACTATCATGCGGTTCATGACTATCTGCCGGACGGCATGCTCATCGACATGAGTCCTTCGTATCACATCTTCGAAGCGTGGATCGGACGCGATGCACGAATTCTCGGAAACCTGAATCCGGAGGCGTCCGCCATGCTTGAACGCGCGTTTGAAATCTGCGCCCGCTTCCGTTGCCCCAACGGACTCTCCATTGTTCTGAACGACGGCTATCCGCTTGACATGCAGGGGTTTCTGAAAAGCATTGGCTGCGATCCGGAGAAAGCCTCCCGCGATTTTCTCCTGCCGGATTCTCATATCCTGTTCAGGAAGTCGGAACACTTCTTTGCTGTCCTGGATGCAACGCCATGCACCGGAAAATATGCGCATTTCCATGCCGGGAAAAACGCTTTGACACTCTGGTGCGGCGGGCATCCGTTTCTGATCGACAGCGGATGCTGCGGATATGATGATCCCGATTTCCACCGGTGGTTCAAGCAGCCGGAAGCCCACTCCACTCTGCTGGTGAACGGATGCGGGGACAGTATTCTCAAGGGGCGCTACATGTGGGGGGCTTTTCCGGAAAACACACTTTCCGCCGACGGTTCGGAAATCGTGGAACATTCCCCGGTCTCCGAATGGCGGGGTGTCGTCTGGACCCGTTCTCTGAAACTGGACCGGACCCGTGCATCTCTCTGTGATAACGTCCGTTCGGAAACGCGGAAAGATTTCGAGTTCATTTTTGTCCTTGCCCCGGAGGTGTGCTGCCAGATCAGGGAGACGGAGATCCTGCTTGACAACAGGGGGACGAAGCTGAATCTCACGTGGCAGGCAAATGTTCCACTCACATGGAAACAACTCCCCGGGAAGGTTTTCAGCGGGTTCAGGAAGCGGGACTCCATCCGTCTTTCCGCGACTCTTTCCGGCGATGAAATCGAATTCCGGCTGACGGCGGAATGCCGATCCGCTGCATGTAGTCCGGGACATGGCAGTTTCAGAAAATCATAAGACGGCGCAGGTCAATTGACAGAATCAGAAAAACAGGAGGAGAATAAGAAGATGAATCAAAGGAAAAGAGTTTTTATGCAGATTAAGTTCCAGACAATGAAAATGAAGCTTCTGTTAACCGGGCTGATGTTGTGCATCAGTATATTGGAGGGCTCGGCGCAGAACCTGGTCCGCAATCCCGGCTTCGACGGCATGAAAGCATGGAGCCTGACCCAATGGACTAAAATTTACGGCAGAATCAGTACCGCCGACCGGAATATGATTCTTGCGAATGATGATTTGAAACAGACCACAATGGCGCAGCAGGGGGTGAAGCTCAAACCGCACACGGAATATCGTATTTCCTTTCGGATCAAGGGAGAGAATATCACGACGGACGGAGCGAAGAATTCCGGCGCCTGCATCATGATTCTGCATCAAGGCAAATATGTTTATGAATGCAGTCCCGCGGGAGCATGGAAAACGGTTTCCGGCACGTTTGACTGGAAATCGTGCGCCTTGACTTTCAAGACCGGTGAAACTACCGGCTGGAGCACTCTTTATCTTGTTCTGCGCAAGAGCACCGGAACGGTCCGCTTTTCGGATGTCCGGCTGGAGGAAACGGCAAAGCCTGTCGCCGCAGGCGGAAATGCGAAGCTGATTCCCGTATGCTGGCAGAAGAATGTATGGAATCTTGCTGCCGGAACGCCCGGCAGTATTTTCTGCGATTTGCGCACGAAACCGGTGAAAACATGCAGGTATGAGATCGAACTTGACCTGCCGGAGGGAGTTGAACTCACCGCAGCTTCCCCCTGGCATCAGTACACGCTGGAGCGTTCCTCTGACCGCATTGTATCCCTGCCATCCAGAAAAGGATCCGCTTTCCGGACTTATCGCATTGCTCTCGACTCAAAATTTGCCGCAGCGCTTCTGCCGGACTCCCTTGCATGGAGCAATTACTATCGGCTTTATCTGACCGCGTCCGGAAAGTCAGCCGGAGGCAGCGCTTTTTTTCGTTTTTACGCAGACGGGAAAGAACTGATGCCGGAACAGAATTTTCAGATCAATGTTCTGCCTCCGGTCGCATTTCCGCAGGAAAAAATAAAAAAATTCGGGCTCCATATTTCCTATCTCTACTGTCTGACGGCTCCTTTGCCTGAAATCCGGAATTCCGGTGTGAACTACTGGAGGCATCTGGCGGAGAAGCCGGAAACCTTCACGGTCTTCAGATTCGGGTCGTTATCCCCGGAGATCAGGGAACAGGTATTGCGGGATTTCAAAGTTTCTCTGTTTGTCGCGACCCGCTATATTACGCCTCTGGGAAACTTTGCCGGCTGGAAGAAGCAGAGCGGAGTCCATGTGCCGGGAATGGTGCTGGCGGACGGCAGACAACTGGAATGGGCGTGTCCCTCCCATGCCATGCGGAAAGGGACGCCTTTCTGGGAGAATTATGTTTCGGAGCTGATTCAGAAGAAACTGAATGAGCTGCCGCAGGCTGTCCGCATTGTATGGGACATTGAGCCGGGCGCGAAAGATTATTGCTATTGCGCCGTGTGCCGGAAGAATTTTTCCGGTTCCGTCTCATCCGGGAAAACACTGACGGCGGAGGAGATTCGCCGGAATCATGCGGCGGAGTGGTTTCGTTTCCGCGTGAAGCAGAATGCGGAGATCATCAAACGTTTTGCCGAACTCTGCCGCAGAAAGTTCCCGGGAAAGGAACTGGTGCTCTGCACAGACCCGTTGCATGCTTCTCCGCCGCATGTTCAGGAATGGTGCGGTGTGGATGTCCGTCTGAGCGATGCGGATTACGGGCTGTTCATGAACATGCCGTATTATCAGGGCGTGCGCTGGTATGATGATCTGGCGTTCAATCGGAAATCACTGAAGACGCCGAATTATCCGTTGATCGATCCCTCGGAGAACATGGAGATGTTTTACAGCCGCTACACACCGGAAGGTGTCGTGATGAATATGGTTGCCGCGGCGGCACAGGGCGCGCGCGGAATCGGGTTCTGGCCCGGGGATAATTTTGACGGAAAGTATCTCCATGCGATTGCAGAAGGCAGCGGAATGATCGCGGACGGCGAGGAGTATTATTTCGGGGAGCGGTGCGACCGGATGGCGGAAATCAAGCCGGTGAATGTGGTGGAGATGACGCTGGAGGACCGGGGGCGGAAGGCTGTGGCGACTGTGCCGGATTTTACGCCGTATCTGCGCTTTACCGTTCATAAAAAGGATTCCGCCTGGCTGGTGACGGTTTTCAATTACCATCCGTCTCAGGATCTTCTGGCGAGGATTGCGCTTCCTGCCATCCCGCGCTCCGGCGCCTGGCATGTATTCAGCTTGAAAGACCGCAAGGCTTATTTGACAGCGAATCCGGCAGACGGATTTCTCGCGGAAGTTCCGGCGGGAACAGTCCGCCAGTTTGAGATTGCAGAGAAGAAAAGGAAAACGGCAGGGCATATTGCTCCGGAGGCTCTGGAGAAAAAACTTGCCGATTTCCGTTCCAGGAACTCCTCCGCCTCCCGTTTCCGGAGCCTCCGTGAAGGAAATTGTTCTGTCGGCTGGGGAATTCTGCCCGAGGGAAGCGGTCCGATGCTGAAGCTGTCGGCGGGAAGCCGTTCCGTTTACCTGGACCTGAACCGCAATGCCGCGGTCACGGGGTGCTACATTGATGATTTGGAGGATATCCTTTCCGGCGAGGGGAGGGGGGTAATGGATGAGTTCAATCTGTATCGTTACCATGAACCGCTGGCATTTGAACTGACGGATGCGAAAATTGTGAAAGGGATTCCTGTTGTCAGGCTCGCCGCCGTCGTTCCCGCATCTGAAAACGCCGACCCGAATTCAACCCTGCCTGCCGGGCTCAGAATCGAAAAGACCGTTTCGCTGGAGGACGGCGGGAAAACGATTCGTTCCGTTTACACCTTGCTGAACCCGGAGGGCAGCGGACGCACAATGAAAGTCGGATTCCGCCTGAAGAATCATCCACGCCTCGGCGCCGCATGGAACAGCGGCAAAGTGCTCAGTTCACTGTGGAGGATAGGGATGAATGGAACTTCGGGCAAGATTTCGTTTCAGGGGGCGGAACGGGCTGACAATCTGATTCTTGCCGCCGGTGAGAATACGGCTCCCGGAGAGTTGGCTGGAAAGATACTGCCGGACCGCTATACGGGAGGCGCGGCGGAACTGTCCGCATCATTCAACGGTCAGAACGCAAAAATCGGCTTTGAGCTTCTGCCGGATGCCGAATGCGCCGGTTTCCTGATCTGGTGGAGCAACAGTGCCGCATCCACGCTGGAACCTCTGACCCGTGAGAAAATGTTGAAACCGGGAGAGCGCCGGACGGTTGCCTCTCTGATCCGGATTGGAAAGTGACCTTTGATCCGGGGGGGTCGGGAGACAGGTGGAGAAGAAAAATGCCCGCCTGTCTTTTTTATGGCTATTCCGTTCTGCCGCGCAGGACGAAGAACCAGAGCAGGAGCCAGAAAATGACTCCTGCCATACTGATGATCCAGAACAGCAGTCCGCCTTTTACCATGACGAGGGGCAAAGCGAGAGAAGTGATGATTCCGCCGCCCATGAAAGGTTCATGGAAAAGCTGTTTGTAACCGAAAGCGGATGCCGCACAGGTTTTGTTTTCCGGATCGACGGTGCGCAGGAGAAGAAGTCCCGTCGCCGTAACTCCCATTGCCTGACCGAATTCCGCGATAGCACGCTCGAACCATGCGACTTTGAAAAGTTTCGGCGCAAAATAGAGCACCATGAACACGTTCCACAGCGTTCCCGACAGAACCAGCAGGAGCAGCGGGAGCCAGTAGGCGGCGACGAAGTCGATGCGGATCGACGCCACGGCGGAGAGCACCAGAAAGTCCAGCGCCGCTCCGGCGAGCCTCTGCATCTGCCCGTGATCCACAATGATATGCAGTTTCGTGATGCGCAGAACCATCTGAAGAAGGAGTCCGCCGATCATACAGAGCGGGAACAGCGGGAAACTCGGCAGGATGCGCATATTGCGGATTCCTTCGGGCGCCACGGTATCCAGCAGGAGCAGCAGCTCCTTGAATCCGTAGCCGATCAGCACCGCAATACCGATCAGGGCGATGTGCAGTGCCAGGGAATCGACGGAGTCGGAGAAGACGGTCTGCTTTCCCGCAGGCGGCTGTTCCTCCGGCGGATAGACGCCACGCTGTTCCAGCTTCGACTGATCTTCGAAACTGCGGATGTTGGTGATATGCCCGCGCCTTGCCGCCCAGTTGATGAGCCACATGCCGATGACGATGCCGAGGATCATTCCGGCGGTCGCCATGGCGAATCCGAGGTCCTTGCCGGTCTCCCAGTCCAGATGCTCGAAAGTTTCGGTCAGCCCCGCCACGGTGCCGTGCCCGCCCTCGAATCCGATTTCCAGAAGGTTGCCGAATTGAATCGGAACCCCGAACAGCGGCAGGAGAACCAGTCCGGTCACTCCGAGTCCGACCGCATATTGTCCCCATGCAATGATCTGCCCGAAGCAGAGCTGGGGCGCGGTGATGTTCCAGATGCCGCGCAGTTTTGGCGTCGGCGCTCCGAGGAAAAGCGAGGCGAACACGACGTTGATCAGGAAGCCGGGGAGCGCATTCCATCCAGCGAACCAGTTCGGGGAGAGATGCGGTCCCGCCGTATTGATGAGAAGCAGTCCCAGCATTCCGCCGATCACCGAGGCGGGAAGATAGAGCTTCTGAAACAGCGGAATCAGGCTCCGCAGTATTTTACCGAACACAAGTAGCAGACAAAGTCCGCAGAACGACATGACAACAATCATTGTTACCCCCCGGTTAATTCAACATCTTGATTTCAAACGGATTCCAGCATCAGATAGGAAGCGCGCGGCATCGTGACGCCGATTTTTCCCGTTTCACCTGTTGCAACACTGCCGCTTCCGGCGATTCTTTTCCACTGTGATGCACGTGTCTGCGGCAGAAGGAGTTCTGCCTTTTCCGCTTCTGCTCCTGCTTCCCGGTAAAGAATCAGATACGCTTTGCCGGTTTCCGCATTGTGGGAGAGCAGTCCCGTGAACGCCTTACCGTCGGGTTCCTGCCCGACCGGATGGATTTCACCGGCGAAGATGGCATCGCGGTGCGTTTTGTGAATCTCCATGACCGCTCTGATCCCGGCGCGGTCTTCCGGTTTGACTGTGGACGGGGCGAACCAGAGCAGGGGATTGGCGAACATCGCGATTGCCGCCCAGTAGTCCTGCGGGTAAGTCTGCGGCGGGCACCACGGTTTCTGCGCATAGAATTCCGGATTGATGTCTCCGGCATACGGAACCTCGATCTGGAGTTCCTGCGGACGCATGTATTTCGCAAGTCGCCAGAGAGAGCGCAGAGTCTTTTCCGGGTGATAGCCGACTCCCCACAGATGGCAGACATAACGGTTTTCGAGGAAAATGTTGCCGTATTCAAGGAACAGGAAATACCCCGGACGCTGTCCGTTGGTGGTGTCCAGGTTGAAGTAGACTTCGCCGTTTGTTTTTTCCCTGACGTATTCCAGAAGCGAGCGGAGATTTTCTTCCGCTTCGTATGTTCGGATCATGACGGAGTCGATTTTGAATGCGTTGAACCCGTATTCCCCGTGAAGTTCCAGAACTCGCTCCGCAAAAGCTTTCCAGTCCTGATATTCACAGTTGAATGACGGCGCCATCCAGAGCCCCGGCAGAATCCCCGCCTCTTTTGCCGCTTTCATGATCGGAGCGAAAGTCCCGTTGAGACGCTCCTGTGAAATTCTCCAGAATTTTTCCGTGATATGCCGGTTTTTAGAACTGAGTTCGGCGAGCGAACCGCCCTCCTGCCATGCGTCGTCGATCTGGTAATGGGTTGCGCCGACTTCCGCCGCCGCTTTCATTTCGTCGATCAGGAATGTTTCGGAAACCAGTTGCGGAAAATGCCCGCAGCCCCACGGATTGACCATGACCGAATAAGGCTTTGCGGAGAAACGTTTTTTCAGAAAAGCTTTCAGCAGCGCGTCCCGTTCTTCGTCCGAATGATAGACCAGCAGGTCATGGCGGTATCCGCGGAATGTTTTGCCGGGGCGGATTTCGGACGGATGGATTCCCCAGGAACAGGAATGGATTTCTCCGTCTTTGACACGGAAGTCACAGGTTTCCATGTCACGGCGTTCTCCGCTGGGCGGCGCCTCCTGCAAATAGAGAAATCCCGCGCCGGAACTGTTTTTGCAGAACAGAAGATTTCCGTTCAGGTATTCCTGATCCGCTTTGTGTTCTTTCATCAGTTCGTCGTGATAATCCGTTCTTCCCGCGAAAGAGACCGTCTTTTCCGGCAGGAAACCTGCCGCGCAGAGAATGCTGTCCGCACACGATTCCCGGATGTCGGGACGGTAGAGATCCTGATCCAGATTGCCGCGCGGAGTCCAGTAGAGAATGGGAAGCACTTTCGGGCGGATTGCATTTCGGACGGAAATTGCGGGGAAACCGGGGTAAATGATGTATTCCCGCAGGTATTCGGTTTCGGAAACCTCCTCCCGCATGGAGATTGCAACTTTCACGTGTTCGGAGTCCCTGAAAGACTCCGGCACCTTTTCCGCCGAAATATCGGTGACTGCCCAGGGAATCGCCGGGTCCATCCCCGCCGGATACATCGCGATGAATGCGAGGTCGGCGTCCGCTTTCGCCGGATTTGCGAATTCCATGCCTTGCGCATCTTGCAGTGATACGGTGCGGGGAGCGCCGGAGGAGAGGTCCAGTTCACGGCGGATTTTATTGTTTGCGATGACCAGAGTCTGCCCGGAAAGGGTGACTTCGATGTCTTGAAAAGAGATCAGTGTTTTCATGATGATTGATTTGACGGTTTCCATTTGCGCTGGCGCGCCGCTTCATAAAGCAGGAGCGTGGCAGCAGTTGCAACATTCAGCGAGTCCATCTTGCCGAGCATCGGGAACATCGGCGGAATTCATCCGGTAATTATTTTTCCTGATTTGCTTTGTCTACTAGAAAATCTCCTGTTTGAATTTGCATTTATCCGGCAGGCGGTTACTCATTTTCTTTGTCCTCCGTTGTTTCCGGCAGACTTTCACTCTCCTGCAAGAGACGGTCAAAATCGCTTCGGTACATAAAGTCCTGAATCACCCGGTATTTTTCAAATTCGCTTTCCGCAAATTGTCTTGCCACTTCCGCGGTAACTTTCCCGGCATCCGTCAACAAGTCGGCTTCGTTGAATTGCAGAAAAGCGTCCAGTTTTCCTGCCCAGTCCCGCATCATCATAGGGATATGCCGTTTTGCCTGCCGGATGGCGTAATCAAGGTACATGGTCACGATTTCATTCAGTTCGTCCAGTTCCTGATTTTTGAGGTAGTTTTTGGCAACAGAGACATCAGCCTTGACAATTTTTCCTGCCGGAGCATTTTTCCATGTAACCAATCCCATGTTTACGCTTTTATGGCTGGCACGCTCCATAATCAATTCCGCCGCCGTACTGTGGTGAACGGCATAGTGCATTTTGTTCTGTACCGTGGCAAAAAAGGTTTTGGTGGTTTTGCTGTTCCGGTCATAATCGGCGGAAGTTGCATACAAGTCGGTGATTTTCTGATAAAATCGGCGTTCACTGGCACGGATTTCCTGAATTTCACTGATCAGGTGTTCAAAATAATCATCATCAAAGATTTTACCGTTGATCAGCCGTTCTTTGTCCAGCACATATCCCTGCCTGACAAATGTTTCCAGCACCCGCGTCGCCCATTGGCGGAACTCGGCGGCACGAGAGGAATTTGTACGGTAGCCGACGGCGATAATCGCCGGGAGGCTGTAGAACTGATACTGATAAGTTCTGCCGTTGTCTGCAACTTGTGCAAAAAATGCACAAGTTGAATCTTCCATCAGTTCCCCGGAGTCGTAAATCTTCCTCAAGTGCTTCGTAACCACCGACCTGTCAATGTCGAACAGCTGTCCGATTGCTTTCTGTGTCAGCCAGACATTGCCGTCCTGAACCCGGACTTCGATCGTGTCTCTGCTGTTTCCTTTTGCAAAAACTAGAAAGTCTGCCGTGCTGTTGCGGATTTGCAGAGTTTTACTCATCGGAACACTCCTCATCTTCCAGCACAGGCGGATATAATATTCAGCGCATAGTCGGCTTTTCCGAATTCGCATCGTTCCGGAAGCATTTGCGGGATCTTCTTAACGGGGATATGGTCGGACATCCCGGCATCAAGGGAACGGCAGGCAATTGCCAGATGACAGGAAAGGTCGGGACGTTCCAGCAGGAAACGAGGCTCAGCTTCGACAGGCTTTTCTTTGCCGATCCGTGTCAGTTCCAGTCTGTTTGCCATTGAATTCTCCGTTCGGGATAATTGCTGAAATGAAAATGTTCGGAAAAGCATGTAAGTTTCCCGGACGAATCTGTAAAATAGCATTGAAGCGGAGTTTTTTCAAGTATTTCGGAAAGGAAAAATCCATCGAACCAGAAACAGCAAAAAAGCTGCAATTTCACCGGAAAGCCCTCCGCTTCCGGAGATTTCCTATTGATTTGACGGTTTCCATTTGCGCTGGCGCGCCGCTTCATAAAGCAGGAGCGTGGCAGCAGTTGCAACATTCAGCGAGTCCATCTTGCCGAGCATCGGGATGACCACCTGCACATCGGCGGAGTTCATCCAGTAGTCGGAAAGCCCGTATTGTTCCGCGCCCACCACAATCGCGGTGCCGCAGGTCATGTCGTTTTCCGTGTAGACGCGGTCCGTGTGAGGCGTTGCCGCGAGCGTTCTGATTCCGTGTCTGCGGAGCCATTCCAGCGCTTCCCCGGAGGAGGTTTCCACCAGCGGCACGGAGAAAATCGCCCCGGTGCTGGCGCGGATCACGTTCGGATTGAAAATATCCGTCTGACGGTTGCAGATGATGACGCCGGTGGCTCCGACTGCGTCCGCACTGCGGAGAATGGAGCCGAGGTTGCCCGGTTTTTCGATGGTCTCCGCCACCAGGTAAAGCCCGTCTTTCCTGACGGGCATGGACTCCAGTCCTTTTTTCTTCATTTCGGCGATGGCGATCAGTCCCTCCGGACGGTCACGGTAGGCGAGCTTGATCAGGATTTCTTTCGTCGTTTCATAGATTTCCGCACCGGAATGTTCAATATCGGCAATCAGCTTGTTTTCGTTTTCCCCGAGATAGAGTTCGGGACTATAACATCAAAATAAATATTAACAGATGGAAGCAGATGAAATGAGGTCAAAGATGATCGAAGCAGGGTTATCACAAAACCGACCGAAATCAATGTGCGGATGTGGGAAAACTCGACCGGTGGAGAATGTGCGGGAGAATGTTGCCTCGCACGCGCGCCATGCGCGATACAACACTCCGAGGTACATGTTAAAGCCCGGCGCAATGTCCGGGCATTGGTTAAGGGTTATTTGTTTGATGCGGCGATCCGGCGAAGCGCCTCGGGATTGCGCCAGATGCACTCGGTCCGGGACTGGCGCTCCTTGACATGGCCCGATCCCTGAAGACCGCTCGCCCGCGTCCGACCGGCGGCGGAACATGTCACCTCGACCGTCCGCATGTCCCAGCCCGCATCACGCAAGGGCGCATAGAGAGGACTGTCGTAGCCGCTCAGGACCACCGCGCCGTCGTAGGCGATCAGAGTCCGGATCAGCTCCTCGTGATCGCGATCGTGGAGCTCATGCTCGTAGCCGCCCGCCTTGCGCGTGCCGGTCACGTAGGGCGGATCGCAGTATGCCAGCCAGCCATCGCCGCTGAACCGTTTGAGGACGTCGCGCCAGTCGCAGCACTCGATCTGGACGCGCTGCATCCGCTCGTGAACGCGCGGCAGGTTGTCAAAGCTGCTGATCCACTGAGACGTCCGAGACGACATCCCGGCACACGATGAATTGACCGCCGTGCCCCAGCTGCTGCCGAACATCCCGCCGAAGCTCTGTCGCGCGATGTAATACCAGCGCACCGCCTGCTCGAGGGGATCGTGGATGCCGGTCCATGTGCGGGAATACTCCTCGTAAAGCTCGCGGCTGACCGGCAGGAGCGCGGCCCGTGCCATGAACTTGCCGAAATAATCGACGTCCGAAATGACGCGGAAGAAGTTGACCACGCCCCGGTTGACGTCGTTGTAAACCTCGACTTCCGCCGGTTGCTTTGCGATCAGAATCGAAGCGCCTCCGCCGAACGGCTCCAGATAGCGTTTGTGGGGCGGCAGGGCGCTCAAAATCGCGTCCTTGATCTTGTGACCGGCCTTGCCTCCGAACCACGGGAAAGGTGCCCGTATTGCGTTTGTCATAGAAACCTCCTTATGAAAATTACGCGGCGTCCGGAATGGACATCGCCGCAGTATTGTCCTCGCGGATCAGGCCGCCAGAGAGGAGCCGCCATGCGAGAGCAGCCACTGCCGGTACTTGACCGTTGCCAACGGCTCGGACCGGCTCCACTGATCCGGCCAGCCCATCAGACGCTCGCAGAGCAAGACCGTCGGCCAGCATCCGGTCGACGTCAGCATCTTGCAGACGAGCGATGTCCGCTGAGCTCCATACGTACTGCGCAACAGGGCTGCTTTGCCCGCGCCCGGCGTCATATCCTTGCCCATTGACGCCGTCACGCACCCCCAGTATCCACATGCGCTTGCGGATGATCGGATATCCGAGATCGTCAGCTCCCAGCACACACCATCGCGCATCATACCCCATCGCGGCCAGCGACTCAAGGACTGTTCCGAGTCCGCGCGTGGCGAGCATGGGGCTGTTTTCGGCGAACACGAATGCCGGTTGAATCTCGCCGATAATGCGCGCCATCTCGTGCCAGAGCCCGGATTTTGCTCCGGCGATGCCGATGCCCTTGCCGCAAGACGAGATATCCTGGCAAGGGAAACCTCCGCTGATGCAGAGCTCGCTCCGGATGGATCGCAGCCAGCCGATGTAGGCGGCGCACTCGGGATTGTCAGCCCGGAACGTGGTGACGTCGTCCCAGACCGGGAAGACCGGCAGGCAGAGATCTCTTTGTCTCTGAAGTAAAACATTGCGGCAATATGGCGTGATCTCGACCGCGCCAACCGTAAGATGTCCGAGTAGCTGTTGCGCGAGAATGCCTCCTCCAGCTCCGGCAAATAATTCCAACTCATACATGATTCCTTTTCTTTCCTTAATCATAAAAATCTTTAAAATAAAAAAATCCCGGCTTGCTAAAACTGAATACAAATGTTACCGTAAAAAGTGTAGTCTACGGGCGGTAAAATCAGATTCAGGTGATCTAGCTCACCGGGATTTGTGGGGAGTGTGCCGATTGCAGTCGGTCGCTTCTCCCGCTCTCTTTTGTGCGGTTGTGATGCTGTGCTATGTCATGGGAAACCTCCTTCTGTTAAGAGTTAAAACGGGACTCCTGTTTTGTTTTTGAACTCAAACTCCTCCTGTTTGAGCCGTTGCTTGAGCGCCTCAATGACCTTGTGGGACTCGCCTGCGGTGAGGTCGGGCAGAGCATCGGTTCCGAGTCCGGAGCGGCGGAGTACACGACAGACAATCCCCATCAGATATGCGGCGGTCTGCTCCTCCTGCGGCAGGTAGCCTTTGACCGCATACCAGAGAGCCCATATTTTGGACTCGGCAGGTGACTTTTTACGCGGCGCGCGGCGCCGTGAGTTTTGAGCGTTGATCCGTGCCCATATCTCGCGCATGACCGCAAGGTATTGATCCTCGTCGAGCTCCTTTGCCGACCTCACGCCCGCGACTCGCAAGAGCAGATCGCGGTATGCCGCATCGTCAAGTCCCGCCTCCTTTGCCCGGATATGGATCGCCGCCAGATTCATTTTTCGGACGCCTCCAGTGCGGCGTTGAGTCTGTTGATCATGGCGTCGCATTGCGCGATGCGTTTGCGGCGGTCGGCGGCGTGCGCCAGCTCGCCGAAGCGCATCTTTTTGTCGAGGTCATGCCGGAGATCATTGCGTTTTCTGGCAATGCCGATGATGATTGTTTTAACCTCGTCGGCGGTAAAAGCAAGGGTGATTGTGTTTGTCATTTGGACGCCTCCCTGTCGCGGATCATCTCGCGGAGATTATTTGCGGCGGCGACAATGCGGCGAGCGGCAATATCACGCAGGAGGTCGCCACGCATGGAATCGTCGCCACGGGTTGCAATTGAGGCGAGTCCGGATGCGAGATCGTCGCACTGATCAAGATCGTTATAGCCGTTTTGAATGGAATCCTCAAGATACCAGAGCGCTTTTTTGAGGTCTTCGATTTCCTTGCCCCTGCCGCCTTTTTTGCCTGCGCGCCAAATATACTTGAACGCATTGCCGAGCTGGAAATTGAGGTGGCGCGCGATATCGATGCACTCGATCTCAGCGGTGACTCCGGTATAGTGCGCGGGGTGGTTGATGATGTCTGTCATTTTCGGATTGCCTCCAGTGTGTCGATGAGCTCATGGATTGAGGTGACGCGGAACGTCAGCATCTTGGTCATGAGCTCGGGTTTGATGTTTTTATCGTCGATCAGCAGGATCGTTTTTTTACCGCGTCCCGCCGCCCATCCGAGCTCCAGCGACGCCGAAACGCCGAACGGTTCGACGCCCACAAAAACCGATGCATCGGTCATGGCGTCGAAGTCCGTCCAAAAACCTTTTTGCGCCTCCACGCTGTAAAGGGCATTACAGTATTGCTCCGCATCCCATGACTGCCATGCCGGATCGATCTGATCCCACGAAAAACCGTGTCCTCCGGACGCGGGCTCACGGTAATTGTAGACGGTGTGTCCGGCGCGGGTCAGCGCTTTAACAACCTCATCATGGCGCTCGGTGCGCCAACTGCTTGCAACATAAATTTTCATTTTTTCTGCTTTCTGTCGGACCAATCGGACAATGACGGACCGGTCGGACGGTTATAAGATTTTTTTAGTGATCAGTGGTCAGTGATTAGTGGCCAGTGGTCAGTGGTGGAAAGGGCTGCCGCCCTTTGACCCGCTTTTCGCCAGCCACAACTTCGCAATCTCGCAATCTTGCCATCTCGCAATCTTGCAATCAGTCTTCCGGCCATTTGACGATGCCTTCGCTTCTCTGCTGGAGCGTCCGCAGGAGTTTTTCGCTGATCTGTGTTCCGGGATGCTCCTCCACATACCGCTGCGCGATCTCCAGATATTTCACAAAGGAACGCAGCTTGCCGGTTCCCCGGGCGATTTCGAGAGCAAGTTTGCGGAGCGGCACGGAAGCATCGGGCACATAATGTCTCAGGATGGGGTAGACCTCCGATTCCCCGAACATTCTCGCGGGAATGTCCAGAGTATTGATGCCGCGTCCGAGGAACTGTTCCAGGAACGACGCCATGTCGCCTTCCTTGAAATCCTGAATGGAGTATTTCGTGAAGATCATTGCGACCGGCGTCCGGGTGTGTTCGTAGATGTCGAGACGGATGTATTCCATGTTCGCGATCCGTGTGGACATGCTTTTCGAGGCGAGCAGCTGGTTTGCCTCGTCGATCACGATCATCCTCTGGTTTTCCGTCAGGAAATCCCGGATTGCCTTTTTGTTCTGCTCCATGGACTGCCGCGCGGTTCCGAGGAGCGCCTCGGCCAGAATGCCGACCAGTCGCGCCGGGGTGGCGGAGGAACGCAGTTTGATGTAGACCGCACCGGGCGTGGTATGGCAGAAATATTCCGCGGTCATGCTTTTTCCGCGCCCCGTGCCTCCGCAGATCAGGGTCAGGATGTTGCTCTCCTTGCAGATGTTCAGCTTTACGAGAATCTGCTCGGTGACGACGGTGCTTACGGGTTCCTTCGGTGTTTCAGTAGAAGTTCTCATCGAAAATCTCCTCTTCTTCTTTTGTTATGGGTTCGGGAGTTTCCTCCCGGCTGAAATCATATTCCGTTTCGGGCTCCGGTCCGGGTTCCGGCGCGGCCTTTCCGCCCGCCAGCATCCGGTCAAGCTCCCTGTCAATCGCCTCAATTTCCGGATCGGCTTCGGGCGGCTCCTGATGCTCCGGCTCCGGAGATTGATCGGTCCCGACGCTCTGCGCGAGCACATCGACGGCGGGAGCGATCCGTTTGTAGGTATGGGATTTGCCCTTGACGGTGCCGATTTCGCCGCGCTTGATCAGCTTCACATTCGTTCCGGCGGTCAGCAGCCATTCCAGCGGGCTGACTTTGTCGGAGCCGATCAGCTCGCGCGACATTTGCCTTGCCTCTTTTTCGAGGCGTGCCTGCCGCTTCATGCGTTCCCTCAGCAATGCTTCTTCTTCCGGATCGCCCTCCACAATCGCCTTTACGGCGCGGCGGGTCCGGGCGACGTCAAGCAGTGCACCGTCCCGGTCGAACAGCCAGACGCTTTCCGGATCGAAGATATCTTCCTTGACGATGACCCGTTCGCCGAAAAGAACGGAGTCCGTGAAATAACGTTTGCCGTTGACTGTGATGGAACGGCCTCTGCCGACGGTGCGGGCGTCCAGCGGACGCAGAAATGCAAGCTTCAGATCCTCGGGACTCATCGGCGGCTTGTCGGGACGGGAGTTCCAGACTTCCTCCGGCGATTTACCTTGCAGGATGACGCCGCTTTTCGGACGTTTATGATAGGCGGCAAGCCATGCCGCAAATGCTTTCGCGAGCGTTTTCAGTTCTGGAAGTTCTTCGGGATGTTTCTCGAAATATGCGGCAGCGTCCGGACGTTGAAGTATATTGCTACCGAGATAGCTCGGAAACATCTTGTCAAAATCATCCTTGATTTTTTCAAAATTGGGTTCGATCGTTTTTGCGCGGCCATTGAACGGTTTTGCAAACTGCTGCGCCATGCCGAGGGATTTGAAAATGCTGTATTCCCCGCCTTCGATCTCTTTCGGCAGGGCGAATCCCTGCGCCTTGTAATCCATTCCGTTGTCATAGTATGCGCGCGCGGGAGGACGTCCGCCGGTTTCGCAGCAGTATTGCGCCAGCAGCTTGATCTGTTCTCTCGTTCCGATACTTTCAACGGTGATCATCCACGAGACGATATACCAGCTCCGCGCATCCATCAGCGCACTCAGAGTGGGACGCACGGCTTTCCAGACGCCCGATCCGGGCGCGGTCTCCACGCGGACATAGAAATCGAACGTGCGGTTGTCGCCGATGACCAGTTCGCCGGGCATAATCTCCGACCAGTCGCGTTCCGAATAATCTCCGGCCTTGTTGCGCCACGCCACTTCGCCTTCGCGTTCACGGATCGCAATTTCTTTCGGCAGATGCTTCAGGTAATACCTGGCGGAGGCGTTCGTCGGCAGGGGCGCATCGGGAGCGAGTTTCCTCGTCAGGTAGCAGGCGTCGCGCCATGCTTTGGAAACATCAAGACAGTTCTCATGAAAGTAAAGTTTGCAGAAATGCACTCTGAACTCGTTGTAACGCTGTTCCCAGGATTCGCGCTGGCTGCCCCGTCTGTAATTGTCAACCAGGGCAAGGAGCGTCTCCTCGTCCGTCGGCGCACGCCCGAGCCGTTTCTCCGCCTCCTGAATGCGCTCTGTCCATTTCCGGCGGTTCGGCCAGGTCAGACGGCTTGCGCCGTTTCTGCCGCCCTGCCGCAGGATCGGGAACTCTGCCGACTTGTGCGCCGCCACGTAAAGGCACGCCGCGTGCATTGTCCCGAGTCCCATCTCCCGTTTGAGCCTCTCCGTCATCGCAATGAACTTCCGCCGCTCCAAAGCCTCCAGACGGCATTTCTCCGGCAGGTTCAGAAACGGCTTCCGCACTTCCGGCAGTGTTGTCACCACAGCGGTTTTCTGCTGCGGCAGTGTTGTCACCACACCCGGCGATTGAGGCGGAACCAGTGTTGTCACCACACTCTCCGGCGGTGTTAAAACCGATGATAATGTTGTTATGATCGGTTTTCGCACTTCCGGCAGTGTTGTCACCACAGACTTCGGCGGCGTCTTCACCGCCGGGGCATACCCCCTGATCAAATCCAAAATATCCATGATAATCGTTCTCTTCCTTGTCTTCTTCCTTTTCCGCGATGGCCTCCTCGATCGCTTTTACCTCGTTCAGCAGGACGTGCTTGAGTTTCAGCAGTTTGACGGTGTCCTGATCCGGTGCGCTCTTCTCATACCGGATGTAACTTGCCAGCAGACGCAGACCGCCGAGAAAGCTCTGATCCGCCGTCTGCCGGTCCTTCAGATCGTAATAATCTTTCTCGAGATCCAACCTGACCAGACTGCCGAGCAGATCCTCGAATCCGGGCAGTGTCTCGTCCTTCGGCTTCTTCGGAGCTTTCCCGAGTTCCGCGCGAACCAGATCCCGGAGTTTGTCGCGATCCAGTTCCCAGGCTTCCGGATGCACGGCGAGGAAAGACTCCAGACGGCCCGTGCAGAGCATGTTGTTTTCGGTTTTTGTGAGCTGCGTCAGGATCAGAAGACAGTCCCCGTTGAGCCGCGTCAGCTTCCGGAACAATACCGCCTTGGGTTTCAGCGCGAGCAGCATCCGTCCGATCGCGAGACGATGGTAAATGTCGTTGTCCGTCAGACCGGTTGTCTCCAGCGCCCACTTCATCCATTCGGATCTGCGGTTTGCGAAATGTCCGAGCCATGCGGCGGCAAGCAGCATCCCGGACACCGCCACTGAAATCCGCGCCGCCGTCGTGATTCCCCGCAGCGCATCCGTCGATTCTTCAATCGTCTCCGGAATCCGTCCTTCAAAAATTTCCTCGAATGTCATGGCATCATCCTTTCAGTTTCGCGTCCAATGTCGGAGTTTTCGCTTCCAGAAACGCCGTTTCGGAAAAATCTTTGAACCTGGCTCCGGGAACCTCAATACCGGATTTCAGCAATTTGGCGATCGCCGGAAGAATCGGAGTGATCGTCTCCCTATAAATCGGATAGCCGTTGCTGTCGGCAAATTCTTTTAACTCGTCAAGCCGTGTTTTGTCGGTATCGACGCGGTTGCTTTTATTCTTGCGATAGCCATACTCGGCATTGTCAATTTCAATAGAACGCTGTCCTTCCGGAAACCAGTCCGGATGTTTGCCGATCACCAGAGTGATCTTCGCTTTTTCGATTTCGAGATCTTTCTCAAGCGATCCGTATTCCGCATTGTAACGCTCCAGTTCCATCGCCTGAAACTCGCTGATGCGCAGATCTCTCTCCGCCGCAGCTTTGAGCTGGGCTGTTTTCTTGACGGCCCATGCGGACACCATATCCATCAGCTGCCCTTTAGATACAAAGTCCAGTTCTCCTGTCGAGAATAATTTTTCTCTTGCCATGATCACGCCTCCTCTTGTGCCACGGGTTTGCGGGGGAATGCGAAGAGCTCCTGAAACCGGTCCGCGACCGTCAAGGTTACGGCGCCGGTCTTGCATCTGGCGATCATGTGACAGCTGAGACCGGTCAGGGCGGCGAGATCTTTTTCTGTAAATCCCGCATCAATGCAGGCGCGGACCAGCGTCGGGATATCCGGCGGCGTGCGCTGCTGGATCAGGCGCAGCACCCGTGACTGTCCCTGCCGGATCTGCTCCGGAGTCAACGCAAGATCGCGAGATTGCGAAGTTGCGAGATTGCGAGATTTGGAAGATTCAGAAGGAGCGGGAGAATCCGCAGCATCGGTTTCGGCGGCTTCCTGTTTTCTTCTCCGCCTTTTTCCTTCCTTGTTCCCTGTTTCCTGTTCTTCCTTTTTTTCTCTCCGCCTTTTTCCTTCCTTGTTCCCTGTTCCTTGTTCTTCCTTCGGTTCGGGACCGTCGACGACAATATCGTCGCTGTCATCGGGGATCATCAGCTCCTCGTCATCCATTTCGTCATTCAGGGCTTCAACGATTTTCTGAAGCCCCAGGGCGATGATCTCATTGCAGCCGCCCTCCTCGCGGATGAAATCCGCCGCATCCTGAATTCTGATTCTTGTGTGTTTCTGCATTGCACTATCTTTCAGTTAAGAGTTAAGAGTTAAGAGTTAAGAGTTTTAGTGGTCAGTGATCAGTGGTTAGAGCTTCGCCCATCCCGCTGCCGTGCGCGTTTGTCCGACTTGTCCGATAAGTCCGACAGGTCAGACAGCCCGCGTTCCCCCATCTCGCAATCTCGCTGTCTTATTCTTCTTCCCGCTCTTTGGGGAGCAGGTCGTAAATGTCCTCCGTGACTTCCTCGCGCAGATAGGTCGTCAGCGTCGAGCGTTTAATGCCGAGGAAGTTCGCCAGCTGCTGATGCGACCAGTGCGGCATCAGATGGGCGTAAAAATTCGCCAGCGCCCACTCCGGCTTTTTCGCGGCCTTGAACAGCATCATGACAATGCGCCGGTCGGAGTAGATGCGTCCCGGCTCCGATGCCGCCTGCAAGACCTGCTGCCCTGTTACATAATCTTCCCCGTCCGCCATTGCCGCTCCTTACAGTGCCGTAAAAGTTACCAGCGCCGCGCCGCAGAGCATCCCGGCGACGATGCCCGCCATGTAATAAGTCAGTCGCCACATTTGCAGGCCCCTCCCAGTACGATGGTGACGTTTTTCAGACGCCCCTGCAGAGCCGCTTCCGCGACTTGCATGGCGGCAAGCTGGATAAACTGAGGGTCGAGCCAGTAGTGGTCAGGAATAAAAAAACAAGAAGGACTTGTCCGACGAGTCCGACGCTGCTCCGACTTTGGCGACTCCTGCGGCTTCTCCGTCTGCGGGATGCCGGTGGAGAGCCAGGCGTCAATTTTTTCGGCGGTCGCGGGAATCACCTGATTGTGCCCGCTCAAAATCCGGTAGAGCTGCGTTTTGCCGATGCCGATGGCTTTTGCCAGCTCCACCGTTCCGTGTTTCTTCGCGGCATCCGCGAGGGTGATGATTTCGCTTTCTGGCAGTGTGAGAGTCTTTTTCATGAAAGTTCCTTTCAGTTAAGAGTTAAGAGTTAAGAGTTTTTACTTCGCAATCTCGCTATCTTGCAACTTTGCTATCTTGCAATGTTTCGGGGGTGTTGATTGTTGATCCGATGTTGATATTGATTTTGCCTGTGGCAAGCAGGACGCCGATCAGCAGGCCGATCGCGACAATCAGCCCGCATCCGATGTCATGCTCCACCTGCACCTTGATCTCTCTTGCCATGACTCAGTCCTCCTTTTTAATCATCATGTTTACATAATGTATCAGCGCGGGTGTCTCGACAAATTTGTCCTCGATGAAATGCCCGATGCCGAAAATTTCATCTGCCTTGATCAGGAGGCGGCACGGAACATTCCGTACGGAGTCCAGTGTCCGCCCATCGTCATCCGACAGGCCAAGCAGCTCGAAAAGTTCCTTGATGAGCAGTCCACAGCTCCTGGTGGAGTCGGCGTGGCTGAACAGAACCGCCCGGTCAGTCATAACCATTACAGAGATGCGATTGTCGAAATGCCCGATCAGTTTCAGTTCGATTTTTCTGATGATCGCATTTTGCAGAGTGTACTTGTTTTGTGTAACCACATCCATGCCGATGTAAGGATAATTCATGATTCAGTCCTCCCCTCTTGAAATACAGGCTCCGAAGTCATAACCGCGTGCCATCAGAACCGCGCCCTCATCATAGCGGCGCAGCCGTCTTTTGGTCTGCGAGAGCGAGAGCTTCTCGTAATGCAGACGATCAGCCGCTTTGCATGCCAGCTCATAAGCCTTCCGGATGGTCAGACGATTGGGCGTCAGGTAATAGTTTTTGAAGAGATCCATGAAAATAAAAGCCTGATTGTCTTTGTGTTCCGATTCGTTGGCCTCTTCGATGCATTGAAGATAAAACTCCAGTTCCCGGATCGCCTGCTCCATGAGCTTGTATTCCTCATTGTAAATGCGCATCTTCTCCTGTATTTTGCGCAGACCGCTGATCATGCGGCGCATTCGTGGCACTTGCTTGAAGTGACTGCTTACGAGATCCCGTTCCCAGGCTTCGACTTCCGCGATTGATTTCCGTGTGCTGTTTCTCATCTTGTCTTTTTTCCTTCTTTTGGGTTTTTGTTATTTTTCCAGACCGGTCGGACTTTGCGGACCAATCCGGGGTTGTTTTATTATTAAGGTTCACGCGCGCGAAGCGATTAGTCGAACAGGTCTTTCCAGTTACAATTCAGCACGGCAGCGGCTTGCTTGGCACGCTTGACCGGCAAGGCACCTTTGCGTTCCCATTGGGATACAGTTCCCTGCTTTATGCCTAATTTCGCCGCAAGCTCGTTCTGAAAGAGCCCCATCCGCATTCGCGCCAGTTTCAATGCACTCTTTTTTTTCGATTTTCTCATTTGCATTACTCCTATCTATTTTTAGATAAAACAAAGTAAAAAACATCCTTTGTGTTATTGGATATTCGCTATAGTTTGATTTATGATGTTAATATTATATAGATAAATAATAATCTATAAATAGATAAATTCAAGCTTTGTTTTTAAAATAAATTGAAAAAAAATATATTTCGGCTATGTTTTTAATGAAATATTTTATATATGAGGTGATAAAATGACACTCCGGAAACAAATAGAGCAGGCTTTTCTATTGCTTGTAAATCAGGCTGGAGGTAATTTGCGTCAGCTTGCTCAGGAAAAGAAAATAACCTATTGCATAATTCATCGCTTAAAAAATGGGCAATCAAGTTTCGACAACATGTCGGTAGGAACATTGGAAAAACTTTTTCCGGATATTCGGGTGTGTCTGTTCAGGACAGATAAATTTTCAGATAATCTGAAGGCAGAGCGGGAACAGCTTCTTGCAAAAGAAGCGGAGCTGAAAGATAAAGAGGAAAAACTTGCGCAGGAACGGATTGCGCTGGATTTGGAAAAACGTGTTTTTGCATTGGAACAAGAGAATTTCCGTTTGAAACAGCAGTTGGAGCCTTCAAAAAACGATGTCGATTTTTCCAAGAGATTGAATGGTGTTACATCATCTGTAAAATGAAATAATGGATTAAAGATGCTATCCGAAATCTCAATTAAATCTCAATGGATAACCAATCGTCTTAGTGTTATCACCAATAGAACATATTCTGAAATGAAACAGACATTGTCTGACTCAATTTTAAGCAATATGTTCTTTACTTGGGATGGCATTTCTGATGAGCTCCTGTTAAAATACTTTCGAGCATGTGTTGACGATTACCTGAAAGGGGGGATCGGCCGCGACGAATGCCGGAACCGGATGCGCCGGTTCGCCAGGAAACACGGTCTGGACGACGGAAGCGACGCGTTGACGAACATCGCTTCGACCGCGCGTCTGAATCTGATCATCGACCAGAATGCGAAAATGGCGAAAGCGGTCGAGACTTACGAAAGAATGTATTCACCGGGGCATCTGGAAGCGTTTCCGTATGTCATGTATTGTGGAACGTATTGCAATGTTAGGTTGCATGGACATAGGAGATATGATGGTATGATTTTTGATAAAAATGATCCTATATTACAATTTATTTGGCCTCCTTCTGAGCTTGAATGTGATTGTCGGTTAGAAGATTGTTCACGAAAAAAAGCTGAAAAATTAGGAGCTTCAGTCACCATGTTTTCAAAAGAGGGAATTAACCATCTTTCTCGAGGAGAAATAATATTTAATCCTTTTGCTACGATAGTTTCAAAGGATGATAAAATACGAGCTAAAACTACCGCAGAAATACTGGAAGAAGTGAAACAACTAAATGAATACTGAATTCCTTATTCCCCCTATGTTTGGGAAATAATTTTGCTGTATTTATTTTTGAACTCGAAAATTGTTTGTAAATGCCATATTTTAAAATGGCGATATAAGTAATAAGCAATAAAAAATAGCTCCGGACAAATATCTTTCTGACCAACCTCGGTATTTATAGAGACTTGTTTTCTCGCTTGTCTCTGTCTTTCTTCTTTTGCCCCGCGTGACGTGCGCGGGGAACTTTTTTCAGATAGCGAGATTGCGAAGTTGCGAGATCGCGAGAGAAAACCATCAACTGAAAATTATTATCGTCTCCGTGGCAGAGCGGCCAAATGCAGCCATAGGTGGCACGGTTGGCGGCGCCGCTTGCCGTGTCTCGTCGGTTCGAGTCCGACCGGAGACGCCATTTTTTCAAGATTGCAAGATTGCGAAGTTGCGAGATCGCGAGAGAAATACTTTTTTGCTCCCGTGGCAGAGAGAGGCACGTCCAGCGCGCGACAATGGACGGTTTGCAGGGCCCCGCTGATCACGGATAAGCTGCTGCCGGGAGCACCATTTTTTGAAGATAGCAAGATTGCAAGATTGCGAAGTTGCGAGATGGAAATTCTTAACTCTTAACTCTTAATTAGGAACAATGATGGACTCACTCTATAACGCGCTCGTTTCGTGCGGTTTCGGCGGACTGGCGGCATGGCTTGTCACCTCGCATCAGAAGCGGCTCGACAAACGCGACGAGGAGGAGCGGAAAAAACTCGCGGAGGCGCTCGGCAAGCTCCAGGAGGAGCAGATTCAGGAAATCAAAATTGCCATCACAACGATCCGCGCGGAGTTTGCAAAGCATGTCAAGGATGACAAGACGCCCGAAATGCTGAACGAACTCAAGCATATCGCGGCGGCGGTCAACCGGATGGCAAATCAGTCGGCACAGCAGCTCGAAAATGACAAAAAGCAGGACGTCACGCTGGCGACGATCATCGCAAAGCAAGGCAACATGGAATTGTTTCTGAACAATCTTAATGAGCTTGTCGTAAAACATATCAGCCCGTCTGAAACCGGGCGGAAACTTTTGAAATAAGCGGCGGTTCGTCCGCCTGAAACCATAACGGCAAACGCATCTTGTTTGCGAAAGAACACAAGAATTGCCGGGGCGGCGGAACGCCTTTTTTTAAGATCGCGAGATTGCGAAGCTGCGAGATTGCGAGACTTGAATCAGTTAAGAGTTAAGAGTGAAATAGTTAAGAGTGGAGGAAAGGGCTGCCGCCCTTTGACCCACTGACCACTGATCACTGACCACTAAAACTCTTAACTTTTAACTAATCACTCAAAAATGGCTGGAGAACAGATATGGAACAGAAATATCAGTTGAGAATTGCAATTGTCGCGGCATTGGCGAGATACGAACTGCCGCAGAATTTAGAAACCGTCATTCTCGATGACGCGATCCTGTCCGTTTTCGGGCGGGCGACGCTGTCCGAAACTCAGATCAACAGAATCCGGACGGAATGGAACGCGCTCACGGAGAACGGTTATCTTGTGCCGGTCGCCGGTTACAGCGACTACCGCAAACTCGCGCCGGAAGTGCGGAGCAGCGTCAAAGAAGCGACTGCGAATCCGCTTCTGCCGGGACGCATCCTGCCCGGAGACACATTCTTCTGGGGAATTGAGGCTGTAAAATGAGAGCGGGACCGAGGTCGAATTTTTCGATGCTGCCGTTCCCGCTGCGGTTGAAAATCATTTTCATGATCGACGACGGCGCGACATTTGAGGCTGTATCAAGCGATCCGGAGATCGCCGCGGAATATAAAAAACGGGGTCTGCGTCTGACACCGCCCGCAATGAGCGGGATCAAAAAAAGCCGGGAATACCGGGAGATGACCGCGAAGCGGAGGCAGAAGCAGCTGGCGGACCAGTCGGAGCAGATTACAACGGCTCTGCTGCGGGACGCGGGGGAACTGGACACGGTATCGGATCAAGTCAAGGTCGCTCTGCTGCGGCTTGTGCAGGATTGCGTCAGGGCGAATCCGGACGACACGAAAGAAGTTGAGCGTCTTGTCCGGTCCGCAGTCAATTTAAGCAATCCTGCGAAAGACAATCAGATTGCGGAGTGGAAGCGGAAATGGCGCGAGGAGCACGATCTGCGTCTTGCCGCGGAGAAAGAGCACGCGGCGCGCGAGGCGGAGCTGCTGGCGGCGGATCGGGAGAAAGATCAGGTGATCGGAAAACTGAAAGAAGAACTGTCGAAATTCAAGGCGGAGAACTCCGGCGCCGTGATCGAAGAAATGGATAAATTTGTAAAGGGTGAATGATGGCGAATCTGCAAAGCGATCTGTCGAAAATCGACTCGGAGAAAGACGCGGCGAAGCGCGGTTTCCTGCTGCCGTATCAGATTGCGTGGGTTTATGACGAACACCGGTTCAAGATTTGTGAAAAATCGATCCGGATCGGCATGACGTTCGCGCAGGAATTTGCGGCGGTGCGGGGACGGCTCTCCAAAAAAGTCGATTATCTGCACAGCTCCGTTACGCAGGGCGTCGCGCTCCAATTCATCCGCGAGTGCGGCTTTTGGATCGACCAGTATAAAATCAGAGGGACGAAACTCGGCGAAACAGAGGTCGTCAACGAGCTTGACAACATCGTTTCCCGCGCGTTTTACATCGAGTTTCCGAACAAGAGCCGGATCGTTTCGTTTTCATCCAGCCCGAACGCGATGCGCGGTTTCGGCGGCGAGGTTGGTCTGGACGAGATCGCGTTTCACCGCGCGATGGCGGAACTGATCAAAGGAGCGGGCGGACGTGCGTTATGGGGCGATCCTGTCTCCATGTGGAGCTCGCACAACGGCAAAGGCGAATTTTACTTTTTCCTGCAGAAGATTCTTGCTGATCCCGACACGAAATGGAGTCACCACCGGATCACGATTCTGGACGCGGTCGAGCAGGGTCTTGTGGAGACGATCAACCGCACGAAGGGCACGAACTTCACGCGGGAGTCGTTTCTGGCGGACTGCCTCGCGGCGGTCGGGAGCCTGGATGCGTATGAGGAGGAGTGCATGTGCAATCCCCGCGAGGCCGGAACTCCAGTCGTTTCGTGGCTGGATATTCAGGCGGCGCAGTCGGATTATCCGATTTTTCACACTCAAATTGAGGGCGGCGAGAAAGAGCGCGAAGACATCATCGAACCGAGCGTGCAGGAACTGCTGGACGCGGAGGTGTTCCGGCGGCTTGATCCGTCGAAGCGGTACACGCTCGGCTGGGACATTGCAATCAAAGGGCACCTGGCAAGCGTGACGGTGCTGGAGACAGACGGGAAAAATCACCGTCTGGTGCTGCTGATCAATCTGCACAAATGCAATTTTCCGGGACAGCGCGCACTGGTCGGGCAGGCGCTGGATACGCTCCGGGGCCTGACGGCTTCCGGTGACAAAGGCGGCCTCGGGCGTGAGAGCTGCGGGATCATGCAGGGAAAATATCCCGGACGTTTTACGGGCGTTGACTTTTCCACGTTCAAGCCTCACCTCGGCGGCAAACTCTCCGGCGCGTTTGCGGATCACCGCATCATCCTGCCGCAGAGTCCGGACGAGCTCGCGTATGACGTGCACGGCATCTCGACAAGGCAGAGCGGGACGCGGCTGCTTTACACGGAAAGCAAAAATCCGGTCAATGCGCTGAGTCACTGCGACATGGCGTGGAGTCTTGCGCTTGCAATCGCCAACGCCGAGGACGGTTACACCGGCCCGTGCCGGATGGAGGCAAGCAGGAGCGTCACGCCGGAACAGGCGATCAGAGACAGTTTTAACGATCCGAACCGAATGAGGCAGAGGCAATATGAAATATCAGAAGAAAACGCATGGCCGGTTTGAGGTCATACAGACGACATCCGACCGGACACGGTACACTTCGACGACAAGCTATACTCCGGCGCGGCTGAAAACGATTTTCGACGCCGCAAACTCCGGCGACATTGAACAGCTGTGTCTCTGCGGGCGTGAAATCCTCGAACGCAACTGGGATGTGATCGCCGCAATGGAGCAGCGCACGGACGCCCTTTGCGGCTGCAAATGGGAGGTGCGGCCAGGCGACGGATCGCCGGAGGCGGCGGAAGCGGCGAAAGCCTTTGACGCGGCTCTGACAAAGGCCGCCAGGCTCAATGAACTGGCGACCTTTTACGATTTCTGCGCGCACTGCATGGATGCGGTCGTGATGCCGTTCTCGCCAAGCGCGATTGTATGGGGCGAAGGCGGGACGCTGGACGGTTTTCAGACTCTCGACGCGTGGAACTTTACATTGCGCGAGGGATTTGTCCCGCGCCTGATGACCGAGGAGTATCCGGCGGGACTGCCGGAGGAGGAGCAGAAACACCGTTTCGTGTTTCATCAGTTCCGCAAAAAATCCGATCCGGTGAGGCAGGGAAAAATCCGCGTGCTGGCATGGCTGCATTGTTTTCAGAACTGGCCGATCAAGGATTTATTCAGTTTTATCGAACGGTTCGGAATGCCGTTTGTTGTGGCGAAAGTCGATCAGAACGCCTGGGAAAATGAACGGCAGGCATTGCACAGCATGATCCGGAGTTTCGGTCCGAACGGCGGCGGAGTTTTCACGCGGGAGACCGAGGTGCAGCTGCTCAATGCGGCGAACACCGGAGGGGACAATGTTTACTTCCGGGCGCTTGAGTTTACGCGGGCGGCGATTTATACGCTGATCGTGGGTCAGCTGGCATCCAGTTCGGACTCCAGCGGCATGAGCAACGGCGACGCGCAGACGGCGGTCCGGCAGGATATTCTTGAGGCGGACGCGCGGGCTATTGAGGCGACGGTTTACGCGCAGATTGCCGCGCCGTGGACACTGTTCCAGTTCGGCGATCATGTCGCGGTGCCGGAGCTGCATTTTCAGGTCGAGCCACCCGAAGATGAAAAAGCGGCCGCCGAGAAAAAACTGCTGAACGCGCAGGTTGTCCAGACGCTCGCAAGCGCGGGTTACAAGGCGGATGCGGCGACGGTGTCGAAGATTTTCGGGCTGCCGCTGACCTACGAGCCGGTGACGCAGCAGGCGGGCATGGAAGGCTTCGGGCAATTCGGACAGGGCGGACAAACACCGACAAGCACGGAAGACGCTGACGCGGCGCATAATCTGAACTTGAAGCAGAAATATGACGCGATGGGCGTGGCGATCCGCGCGGGACTGCTGACGGCAACGCCGGAGATTGAAGCGCAGACGCGAACAGAACTCGGTTTGCCTGCAATGACGCCGGAGGTGCAGAAGGCATGGGAGGCGACTGGCGGAATCCGGCAGCCGATCACGCTGAAAACCGCAGAATCGGCAGCCGTGGAAGACGCCTTGAATATTGAAGATGAAGACACCGATAAAATCGAACAGGACGTCAAAGCTCTGTCCGCTGAAAAACGGCAGGAACGGGGTGAGGCTCTGGTTGCCGCTCTGCAATGGGGATTGATCCACCAGACGCGCGGAACCAATGCTTTGCTGTCCGCGACACTCGACATTCCTGTCGATGCAATCGTTCTGAAATCCGAGCCGGTGCGGGAAAAAGCCTCGGAACTGAGTGAAGCTCTGGAAGAGATGTTCGGTCCTTTCGCGGACACCGCCGACCGGATTGTCGAGACTTTGGACGACGAGATTCTTTCCGAAGAAGAACGCAAGAAGCGGCTGCGTGAAATCGAACTCAAAACCGGCAGCGTCTCCGGCATGGAGAAACTGATGTCCGGGAACATGGAGAAGCAATATGCTCTGGGTAAAGATCGAGGTTGACGACTCGGAGACGCTGAAAGAACTCAGCGCATTGAGTCTTCAGGGGCATGTCGCAAGATGGACGGAGGCAGTCCGGGAGCTCGCCGAGAAAAAGGCGCTCAAACTGGGAAGCAGAGTCGGCCCGCGTGCGGCGGATGCGATCACCACCCGCGAGGAGGGGCTTAAGGGAGAAATCCTGCTGGATGGTCCGGATGCGCGCATGGCGGAGCATATTCATTCCGGCGGCCCGATTCAGAGCTCCAACGGAAAAATCCTTGCCATTCCGACAAAATGGAATGCCAACAAAGAGGACTTCGCGAGCACCTATGGCGAAAACTATTTTGTTCTGCTCCGGAGTAAAAAAGGGAATCGCGCGTATCTGTTCAAGAATCCCGCAAAAGGGGAAAGGCTGGGGCATCCGATGTTTGTCCTGACGCCGAAAACCAGACCGCAGAAGCCGCGTCCGTGGTGGCCCGACGATGCGGAAGTGGAAGCGGCGACCGTGAAATATTTTGAAGAAAACTTTTAATGCGAGATGGCGAGACTTGATTCAGATTGCGAGATTGCAAGATTGCAAGATTGCGAGAGGTGGAAAGGGCTGCGCCCTTTGACCCGCTTTTTTACTGATCACTGACCACTGATCACTGGCCACTGAGAGAGGACAGGAGGAAATTACATGCTGCATCAGGGAGCACAGCGCAATTATATTGAAAAGCGCGTGAATCTGCCGACTGCGAAAAGCAGTGCGGAAATCGCGCGGGACGTGCCGCCGGGCATCCGGGCGCGGGCGTTCTTCTCCGCGCGCGTGCCGCAGGCTCATGTGCTGGACTATTACCGCACAACGCTGGACGACTACCTGAAAGGGGGGATCGGCCGCGACGAATGCCGGAACCGGATGCGCCGGTTCGCCAGGAAACACGGTCTGGACGACGGAAGCGACGCGTTGACGAACATCGCTTCGACCGCGCGTCTGAATCTGATCATCGACCAGAACGCGAAAATGGCGAAAGCGGTCGGGACTTACGAGAGAATGTATTCTCCGGGGCATCTGGAGGCGTTCCCGTATGTGATTTATCACGCGTCGGTGCGGAGTAAAAAGCCGCGGGCGTCCCATCGGAAATACGACGGGATGATCATCCGCAAGGACGATCCGTGGCTGCGGACTCACACGCCGCCGTGGGAATTCAACTGCACCTGCGAACTGGAGGAGTGCAGCGCAAAAAAAGCGGGCAGGTCGCAGGAACGGATCAAAAAACCGACGCCGCCGGACAAGGTGAGGATCGAGAGTCAGAGCGGTTTCGCATTCGATCCGGCGCGGGCGTTCGAGGAGAATGACATCAGCTCCCTGACACCGGTATCGCGCGCATCCATTCTCAGGGAGGCGGAGGAGGCGGTCCGGGATCAGGAGCTCGGCAGCGTCGGCATGATTACTGCGCCGCCATTGCAGGGACGCGCAATTCCAGTTCATGACATTCCGGAAATCGGGAAGGTCAAGACTGGATTCGATGCCATGAAGGATGCGGCGAGGATGGAGCTGGAATCCGCCGGACTTGATCCGGACAATCTGCCGGATTATGAAACGGTGAACAAGGTTTTCGGCGAATCCGGCAGACAGGGGAAAAACATTCCCGGCGCCGTGATTGACAAATTTCCGGAAGAACCGTTCGAGGTGACGAAACTGAATCAGCGCGCCGCCGAATCCGCGGGGCTGCCGGGAATTGTGCCGGTCATGCTCGGGCGCGGCAATGCGCATTACGGAATCGAACATCTGTGGCGGAACCACAAGGAACTGTTTGTCGATCCGGAAACGGCGATCCGGCTGCTGAAAGAGACGCTGGGGAATCCGAATTGCCGTGTCGTTGTCAGCCTGAAGCGAGCGATGGCGACGGTGCGCAGGAATCAGAAAAATGTAAAAGTCCCGATTTGCCTGAAGCGGATCGTTCTGCATAATCCGGAAACACAAACCTACTGCGTGATGGTATGGGACGGGAAAGTTCTGAAGCTGGTAAGCTGGAACAATGCCGGGGATGATTACGGCAATACGGAATGGACGCTGAAATAAAAAGAGCCGGTTTTTCCCGCACCCTCAATCGTGAGGTTCCGCTAGAGGATATTCCGACTCTCTGAGTTTTACAATAGCACGGGTTTCGGGAAAAGTCAAGTCGGACCTGTCGGACGGGGCAGACCTGTCGGACGGGAAGGACGGGGCGCGCAGGGCAACGGACCGGGCGGAGCCACTGACCACTAAATAACTCTTAACTCTTAATTCTTAACTGAAAAGAGGTTTTAGCAAATGGCAAACTGGATTGCATTGTCGGCGGAGACACAGCGGGTGATCCGCGACGAAAACGGCGTGCCGGTCGAATGGACGCTGCTCAAGATCGGAGACAATCCGCTCTGTCAGGAGGGCAAAGACGACAATCTGTCTCTCACTGCGGAGCAAATGCGCGAGATCATGGAGTATCACCGCAAAAAAGGCGAACTGATCCCGCTGGACTCGGAGCATTATCTTTACGAGCTCGCCAATCAGAAAAAACTGGATGAAAGTGAAACATTGAAGATGTTTCCCGGTGGCGTGGCGGCGCTCGGCTACGGCTCGCTGGCGCTCTCCGGCGAAGATCTGCGCGTGAAAGTCAAGTGGACGCCAGCCGCGTACGAGTTCATGAAAGAAAAAATCTACAAGTATTTCTCCCCGGTGATCCGGGGAATTGAAAACGGTCCGCTGCGGGTGACGTCGGTCGCCATGACCAACACTCCGGCAATCAATCATCTGGACGCGCTCGCCGCGTCCGCAAACTTAATACCGTCCGACAGATCGGACAAGTCGGGCAGGTCCGACAGAAAGGAAAGCATGGGCAAACTTGAAAGTGCGCTCGGAAGGCTGCTCGGTCGCGACAATCTCGCGCTGAGCGGGGAAACCTCGAATGAGGAAAAAGACAAGATTGCCTGTGAGATCGAGGAGAAAGCCTCCCTGATCGAACAGGTAAAGAAGCTGCTCAAACTGGCTCCGGAAGCGACGCTGGATGAGGTGATCGCCGCGCTCAAGGCGGAAACCGAAAAAGCCGCAGGCGCCGACGAAAAGCAGGAGAAGCTCGACGAGATGGCCGCCAGTGCGGAACAGCAGGCGCATGCCGATCTGGTCGCAAAGGGCCGCGCCGAGCGGAAGATTGTCGACTCGGATATGGAGTATATCAACAGCCTCGACAGCAAAGCTCTGAAAGCACATCTGGATCATACCTCGCCGAAGTTCCCCGGCAAACTGCCGGACCCGCCGCGCAAGGCGGACAGCATTGCATTGAGCGCCGCGGACCGGAGCGCGATTGACAGCCTCCGGAATGCGGGAGTCAAGGACGCGGAAACAGAATATCTCAAACGGAAAGGAAAGTAAATCATGGCTGCTCTCACTGAGGCAAGAAATACGAGGGAACTGCACGTCGGTGCGGTAAAATACAACTACGATCGTGAAGTTGCTTCCGGCACGATTTACGCCGGTGCATTGGCCGCGCAGAATGCGGACGGCAAAGCGGTGCCTGCCTCGGATACGGCGGGACTTGTCGTGCTCGGGCGCGCGGAAGCGACGGTCGGAGCGGGGGAAACTCTGGTGATCCGGCGCGGCGCGTTTCTGTTCGACAACGGGACAAGCACTGAGGCGCTGACCGTCGCGGACATCGGCGCGGTCTGCTACGTGGTTGACGATCATACGGTCGGCAAGACCGGTGGAACCAATCAAATCAAAGTCGGGACTGTGCTCGACGTAACTGATGACGGCGTTGCCGTCCTCATCTGAAGAAAGGAAAAAACATGAATCTTACAGCAGAACATTTTGAGGCGATGAAAATCGCCTATGACATGGCATTCAAAAACGCATTCGAGGCGACTCCGTCTCTTTACGAACAGTTTTCGATGACCGTCGGCAACTCCGCGCATACAACGATCAAACTTCCGTTCATGGAGCAGTTCGCCTGCATGCGGAAATGGCTCGGCGCGAGGCAGATCAAGAATCTTGAGGGCAAGGTGATTGAAATGCACGAAGAACCTTACGAGGAGACGGTCGGCATCAAGGCGCGCGAGATTGAAACCGACAACTGGGGCATGTATATGCCGAGCATCCAGCAGATGGCGGTCTCCGGCAAGGCGCTGTGGGATCAGCTTGCGATCAAAGCGCTGCTGGAGCCGAAGGCGTGGATCGACAACAAAGCGTTTTTCGCCACCGACCGCAAATACGGCAAGTCGGTGATCTGCAACAAAACGACGGCAGCGCTTTCGCATTCCACGTTCAAAACCGCGCGGCAGACGATGTTCGCCTATGCAGGTCACGCAGGCGAACCGATCGCGGTCAATCCGGACACGCTGATGGTCGGTCCCGCGCTGGAATTCGTGGCGCGCGATATCCTTGAAAATGACTTCGAACTGGACTCCTCCGGCAAGATCGCGGTCCGCAACTCCTGCAAGGGACTGGCAAAGCTGATCGTCAATCCGCGCATCACCGGCACTTATGCAAACTACTGGTTCATGATGTGCTGTTCCGGCCCGATCAAGCCGGTCGCCGTGCAAAAATCCAAAGAGGCGGCGCTGATCAGCAAGAACCGTCCGGACGATGAGGGGGTATTCATGGAAGACATGGCGATCTTCGGGACGAGCGCTTACGGTTCCGCCGCGGCGGCGTTCCCGCATCTGGTCTACGGCGGCATCGTGGCGGCGTCATGAGCTACGCGACGGTAAGCGAGTTGTGCCGGAGGATCGGCAGCAGCATCTTCGAAAAGATTTACAGGGTGGAGGGACAGACGGATTTTTCCGCCGATCCCGCCGCGCTGGAAGACCTTGAGAGCGCAGGCGCCGAAATCGACGGAGCGATCGCCTGCCGTTACCGGCTGCCGGTCGACGGTGCGCAGAGTCTTGCGCTGCTCAAAGACTGGAATCTCACGCTTGCCGAGGAGCGGGCGTTTGCACGTCCGGCGGGCGGAGCATACACCGAAAAAGTGAAACTCCGGGTTACGCAGGTGCGGAAGTATCTGGACATGATCCGTGCGGATCAGTTCCGGCTGCCGGATGCGGCGGAAAAAGGCGGCGACTCCGGTTCGGGCGGCGTCTCGCTGGTCAAGTGCGAAACACCCGTTTTCGGGCGCGAAAACATGAAAGGATTCTGATGCGCAACATTGATCTGATCGTGCAGGATTTGCGGGATCTGCTCAAGACCCGTTTCCGATCGGTGCGGCTCTCTTCGCTCCAGACGTCGGAGCAGTTTCTGCAGGAACTCGAAGCGATCCACCCGGACGATCTGCCCGGAGTGATCGTCGTGTTTGACGCGCTCAATTTCATCAGCGAGAGCGTCACAAGCGAAATCTCTTTGACACTGGTGCTGGTAGACCGGTTCAGCGCCGACAGCGATGACCGGGCTCTTTCGGTTTTTCGCTCATTTGCGGAGCTGCTGGATTTGTTCCCGGCGGACGGGATCAACCTGAACGGCGTGTATGTGCATCCGGTGGACTGCATCGCATCCAGCCCGGACGCGCAATATGCGGCGCTGGCGCTGGGAATCAAGTGCAAGCAAGGATTTTAGCGAGATTGCGCGGGCTGGCGGACCGGACAGACCTGTCGGACGGGTCTGACTGGCGCGAATGGCAACGGGATGGGCAGAGCCACTGCCTACTGCCCACTAATCACTAATCACTGAAAAAGGATTGTTATGGCTGATAAACCAATTGTATTCGGTTTCGCAACCTACAAGGGGGCGGTCGCGGGGCTTCGGCTCCAGAGCGTCTCCTACGGCGAAACGTGTTCTTCGGCGGAAGCAAACGACGAGGACGGCAATATCGAACAGATCGATGTATACGCGAAAAAACGCACGATCCAATGCGAGGGCAACGTCCTGAAAGACGGCGATCTCTCCGCGCTGACGGTCGGCGCGGAACTGACGGTGGACGGCAACACGTTCATCATCGACTCCGTCACCGTCAGGGAAAGCGTCAACGCGCACAAGACCTGCTCCATCAGCGGCTCGGCTCCGATCCCGGCGAGCGAATGATGAGAACGCCGGAGGATTTCAGGCTGCTCGCGGGCAGGGAGTTCAGCGAACTGCTCGGCTCCGACCCGGAGCTGAAACGGCTGGATGCCCTCAAGTATGACAAAGCGGCGGAAACGCGCGTTCTGCTGGAGGTTCTGGGGGCGTCCCGCTGTTATATCGGAGAACTGCCCGTCAAGCCCCTGACGGCGGCGCGATGGGCGTTTCTGTGGATGCTGGACTGTCCGTTCGTGACGGGCGGCAGACTGGACGCGGCGCAGTTGGATGCGACGCTGTATGTCATGAGCCTGGAGGATCTGCGCAAAATGACCTGCGGACTGTCCGAGCTGCCCGGAACCGCATCCGGTTACGCCGCCGCGACGGGGGCGTCTCCGGAGGAGATCTGCGAGGGAATCCGGGCGATGATCCACACGGCGTTCCTGCCGCTCTCCATGCTGCCGCCGGGGGACGGCGGAGCGGATGACGAGGCATCGCGGTTCGACGGCTTATGGGCGACACGCATTGCCGGAATCGCCGCGCGCGAATCGGGGACGCCGTTCGAGGTCTGTCTTCATGAGATGAGTCTTTCCTGCGCCTGCTGTCTGTATGTCAACTGGCTGCGGCGGGAAAGTCTCAAGCCGCAGGAGATCCGCCGCAGACCGAACGCCGAGATCGAGGAGCTGATCGACCGGCGCGTCGATGAGCTGGCGGACGAATTTCTGCAAGATAGCAAGATTGCGAGATTGCGAGATTGCGAGACTTGAATCAGTTAAGAGTTAAGAGTGAAATAGTTAAGAGTGGAGGAAAGTGCTGCGCCCTTTGACCTGCTTTTCAACTATTAACTGACCACAGACCATTGACCACTAAAAAAAACTCTTAACTCTTAACTCTTAACTAATCACTGCCCACTGATTACTGTAAATGATATGGGGCGTTTTGTTCTCTGAGTGTTTCGGCAGCAGTTTGCGCACGTTCGGAAAATATTGCCGCGGATGCGAGCAGCAGGTGTATCAGGGCGCAGCCGCCCAGGAATCCGGCGAATCCCGCCGTGCAGGACAGGAACACGGCAAGACCCAATCCCGCTGGAATCAGCAGAAGCGCAAGCAGGAAAAGAAAATCAAAAACAGTTTTCGCAAATTTCGGATTCATTTTCAAAATCTCCTGTTTTTACATTAACATCAAAACACTGAAAGTCAAGTTCTCATGCCGACCAAGTTGAAAATTGAACTGGACGCCTCCAAAGCGGAAAAGGATCTGAAAGCTTTCAAAGCCAAAGTGGAGTCGCTCCGGCAACTGGAGACGAATGCGAAAACCGTTTTTCAAAACGGGGGTACAGTAAAGCCTGTTGAGATCAAAGCTGATCCGGAACCGGTAAAAGAAGTAGCGGAACATTTGCGGAATCTGCCGGATAACAGACAGGTCAAGGTCACGGTCGAGACCAATCGGCAGACACTGGACTATATCCCGTCATCCTTACGCAAGGCGGAGCGGGGCGCACAGGCTGCTGGCAAGGCAACCGATCAGCTGGGGCAGAAAATCTCCAAAGCGGGCGGGATCATGTCGGCATTCGGTTCACAGGCAGGCGGCAAGTTCGGCGGACTCGGTCAGGTTATCGGGGCGCTCGGATCGCCGATCGTAATGATTACAGCGGCACTCGGATCGCTGGCGGCGGTGACAATGGATTTCTTAAGCCGAGGCCGAAAAGCTGCTGAAGAACTGGCGGAAATTACCGGCAGGAACTCGGCGGCCATCCGCGAAGCCGCAGAAGCCACGGAGCAGCAGCGTCAGAAAAATGAAGCAAACTGGAAAAGTTTGAAAAGCCTGAAAGAATCGCTGGACACTTTAAGCATTACGGAAAAGGCATCCAATGCGCAGAAGTCGGAAGCGATCCGCCTAATTCAGCAGTTGTCGAAAAATTATGGCAATCTCAGTATTTCCATTGACGAGGCAACCGGCAAAATAATCGGCTATGACAAAGCATACGCATCTGTGCTGGAAAAGGACAGAAAGCGGCGTCTTGCAGCGATCAATGCGGAAATGAAAACCAACCGGGCGGAAATCGACCAGCGGGAGGCACAGCGTGATTCGGCGGGTGTGTCCGGCTGGTGGGCATTAGGACTGCCTCAATTGTTAAAATGGGATAAAAATGCCCGGATCGGCGGTGCAGAGGAGGTTGAAAAGCAGAATGCCCGGATCGAAGAACTGAACAAACGCAATCAGGAATTGAATGCGGAACGTGTCAAACTTGAAAAAAGCAATCCCGGCAAAGATTATACGACCGCCGCCAAATCTGCGGAACTGGACCGTAAACAAAATACGTTTGACTCCGCGTATGATCAGCTGAAGGAAGAAGAACAGAAGCTCAAATATCAGCAGTTGATCAATGAGGGACGGATCAAAGAGGCGAATGCTCTGAAGCTGATCAATGACGCCAAAAAACAGGGCATGGAGCTGGAGAAAAGCGACGCCGAATGGATCGCGGAACGCCAGGGAAAAGTCCGCATGGACAGTTACTATGAAAACGAGATGGACTCCCTCGCGACGAAAAAACGCGAGCAGGAACTCATCAACGCCGGTCTCGACGAGGAAGCCGAAAAGCTGCGCATCATCATGGAGCTCGAAAAGCAGGGCGCCGAGGTCAGTGATGACAAGGTTGACAAGATCATGCGGGAGCGCCGGGAATTGAAATCTCTTCAGTTGGCTGGCCGTTTGCAGGATCAGGCTTACAGCGCGCGTTATGCCGCGATGCAGAGGGCGGGGCTGGGGCGCGAAGCCGAACAGGAGAAAGCGCTCCGCGACGCCGAAAAGACCAAAGGTGCGAAACTCACGCAGGAGGAAAGCGCTCTGGTGAAGCAGCTGGCGGAGCTCAACTACACGATGCAGAATCCGGGGCGGACGGCGCTGGATACGATCGGCGGCGCGGAAATCAAGACCAACTCCCTGACCGCGCGCGGCGGTTTCTCCGGTGGTGCCGTCGCTCCGGACAAAGACCGGATCAACCGCGCGATCGAAGGCTACAACAAGCGCATGGCGGCGCAGCTGGAAGCGGCAAACCGTCTGCTGGGAGAGATCAAGACCGGACTGACGGGGTGAGATAACAAGATTGCAAGATTGCGAGATTGCGAGAGAAAACCAGTGGCCAGTGATCAGTGGTCAGTGGTCAGTGTTGGAAAGGGCTGCCGCCCTTTGACCTGCTTTTTACTGATCACTGAAAACTCTTAACTCTTAATTCTTAACTCTTAACTGAGAAAACTATTATGGCAAGCATCAAATATCAATCACGGACGCAGGAACGCGGCGAAAACGAGACCATTTACACTCTGGTGTATCAGGGGAAGCGCGAAGCTATGGAGGCGCTCCAGGATGAATATCCGATTGGGTCAAGGAATGATCACGGAGAACTGGTGACGAACCGTCTGTATCAGGGGGACGGTCCCATCTGGTGCGTCGAGCTGAAATGGCGCGCCTCCTGGGACGGCGACTCCGTGGAACCGCCGTCGAAAGCGTGGGGCGCGAAAAGCGCGACGCTGCAGGGGAGCATGTTATCCATGCCGCTGGAATCGAAGGATGGGTATCTCACGTGCTGGAACCATTACCTTGCCGGTGCGCCCGGAGCGGAACTGCCGATGTGGTGGGATACCGCAACGGACACGGTATTGGATGACGCTCAGGCGAAAAAGTATGCCTGGATCAAATCGGTCGGAGAGACGCCGGTCGTCGACGGCGTCAAGTGGCATATCCTCGCGCAGCCGGAAAAGCCGGGCGTGGAAGGTTATGACATCGCGGTGTATTCCGTGACCGAAACCGCGAAGTTCCGCAGCGCGAAACAGGCGGGGCAGATGGTTGCGAACGCCCTGAACCGGATCGGAAGCCCGAACAACAATTTCGGGATCAGCGGCGGCAACTGGAAATGTGACGACGCCACGGTGTCGTGGGACGGCAAACGCTGGCTCGCCACGCTGACATGGACGCGCTCCGGCGATGAGTCAGGGTGGGATACGGACCTTTATGAATAGTTAAGAGTTAAGAGTTAAGAGTTAAGAATTAAGAGTTAAGATGAAACTGCCGGATAAAATCATCAGCGGCGATTCCTATCAGGACGTCCGCCGCAAAATCAATGCGATCTGCGATTATCTGCGGTCCGTGCGGCCGGTGGCGGGTCCGGGCGTCAGACTGCGGCAATACACGAGCGGCGTCGTTTTCGAGGCGGCGCGGCGCACAGGCGCGGCGGCATCCGGCAGCGGATACGACGGCTGGTTCAAGGTCGAGGCGAAAACGGAAAACGATACCACGACAATCCGTATTTACGACGGCGGCGCTCCGGAGAATCCCATCGCCGGTTATGCGTATGTCAACGGCAAGACGGCGGAATTCCCTGTCGCGGAACTGAGTCCCGCAGAGGGGTGGCTGTGCCTGACATCGTCCGGCGGCACGGAGTTCAATTATCAGATCGTCGATGCGTTTCCGTCGTTGTATGCCGAAAACGATAAGAAGTCATATCATGTCCTGGCTCAGATTAAAAACAAGGATGACGTCTGGAGTGTCCGGCAGGTGATCCGCTATACTGCTCCGCAGCTCTGGATTTTCGGAGAGTGCGATGAGCAATAAATTATGGTTCAAGGGCGGCAAGCTGCTGGCGGATCAGAACGGGCGGCCTTATCTCTGCGGCAAATGTCCGTGCGGAAAAGAGGAGGAAGAAGTTGACTGGTGTGCAAGTTACCTGCACTGGCTATACCTGACAAGTGCATCGTCAGAGAAACCGGTCAATGCGTTCACCTTGAACTTCTGCGGCAAGACTTACGATATGTATCTGCATGACAGCAAGATCGTATCAGGGGCTTATACTGATGACGGAATGAGTTCCACGCCGCGCAAGGTAATCAATGTGTATTCCACATTTTACAACTATAAAGAGTATGACGGCGCACTTAAGCATGAGGAACGGGTGCAGGTTACTTTTTACGCTCATCTGGCGATGTCTGCAAGCAATATGCGGGTCAATGCGTCCGCACCGTCGGAAAGAACGGAACTATGGAAAAATCAGCTCGGCATCACAGGTTCTTATTATTGCAGAGATGACGACGGGAATAAAACGGAGAAGGATTTCTCGGTTATCTGGCAAAATCTTTCGGACGGTCCGCTCCTGTCTTACAAGGATGAGGAAACAGGTGAATACATCCCCACTGGAACGGTAACGCATGGCTTTGCCGTGCCGGTCGATATGGATGATGTGTCCGGAGAAGCCGGAGAACCGGATGATGCGCCCGGCAGTGTCGAGGAAGTCAAAGATCCGGATTTTTTCGGGATCACGGCAAGCAGCGGTACAGCGATATTGGGCTGGACTTATTATCGCGGATATGCCGTTGTGGCTGATGAGGCGTTCCAAATCTCCAATCCGCGTCTTGATAAAACGATGCCGTGTTACTCCGGTCTCGGCAAGGATGCGTTTGAGAGCGTTCCGCAGGAATTTGAATAGGGGAACGCGGGCTGCCGGACCGGGCAGACCTGTCGGACAAGTCGGACAAGCGCGCCGGCGCAAGATTGCGAGATTGCGAGATGGCGAGATAGTGAAAAGCGGGTTAAAGGGTGCAATCCTTTCCACCACTGACCACTGATCACTGACCACTGACCACTAAAACTCTTAACTCTTAACTCTTAACTCTTAACTCTTAACTGAAATGCTCATTTCTCTTTACAAAGGAGGCTTTATGGCTTGCACATGTCATGGCAAGGCGGGGAAGACGGTCCGGCTTACAATGCCGCTGGATCAATGCGCGCTCTGCGCGAAAAAACATTTCGACGATGCCTACGGGTGTTATCATGAGTTCCGATACACGGACGCGAACCGCGATCACGTGCACCGGCAACTGCGGGCGGTCGTCAATCACACGTGGAGGCGATGGCCCGAAACCGCGAAGCGCGTGCGCGATCTCGCGGAGATCATCATCCAGGTCCGGGACGCGGAGCTGACCACGGAATGGGATGATCTTCAGCAGGAGATCAACGCCAATTACTACCGCGACAATCCGGACGCCGCAGAACGGCTGAAAAGATTGAGAGAGAAAACTAGTGGTCAGTGATCAGTGATCAGTGGTCAGTGATGGAAAGGGCTGCCGCCCTTTGACCTGCTTCTCATTTAACTCTTAACTCTTAACTCTTAACTGGGATTCGAATGAAAATCTATTACAACACGTCCGGGCAGTATCGCGTGGATGAGTCCGGGACGAAAACCGTCACTGGCAAACCGATGCTGCGCTACAAGGAGCAGCCGGTCTGGGAGCTGCATTTTGTCGACAATGAAAACAGTCCGGTCAATCTGTCCGGGATAGCCGCGTGGCGGGCGGCGCTGGACAAGGACAAGTCCGGCAGCACTGAACCGATGTGCCGCACCCTTGACGCGGGGATCGACCGCACGCGGGCGCAATACGGCATCATCGGCGTGACGCTCGACGCGAACACGGAACCGTTCAAGACGGCGGTTGACGGCAAAGTATCAAGTGTGAAAACCTATTTTGAATTGTGGGGGCTGGACGGCGACGGCAAACCGGTTTTTTACGTGACGTTCGAAACCGAAGCTTACGGAGTCGTCGATCCGGACGGCGGGACCATCCCGTCTCCGGTGCCGACGGGGCTCTGCTCCATCGCCGAGATCAACGCGGCGCTGGTCGGGCAGTTTCCGATCCTCGGACGGTTGTCGGTGGACGGCAGCGGCAGGCTCTGTCTCGACGGGACGCCCGTTTGCGACGGCTCCGGAGGCGGGTCAACTGATCCCGATCCGACACCCGCCGCGGCGAAAATGTATTATGGCTATATTCCGCCGTCGGTCGCGGGGAATCTGGCGTCCGTGACGGAGATCACCGCCGAGCTGCTGACTGCGGCTGCGGACACGGTCACGGAAGCCGAACCGGCGACGCTCTCCAAAGTCAGCATCGGGACGGCGCCGATCGGATCGTTTGTCTTTGTGCTGCTGCCCGCGGACTCCGGGCTTGTCGCGACCAAGTTCGACGGCATCAGCAGTCAGGTCGCGTTCGAACTCAATAACGGCGCAAGCGGCACCGGCGCGAACGGGACGGAGATCACGGTCAACGGCGCCGCTTACAAAGTTTACGGCGAGGCGATGCTTGTGACGGGCGAACTCTTTATTTATGTGGATGAACAATGAGCGCGGGCGGCGCGGGGGAGCGCGGGATGTCTGACCTGACGGACCGGTCGGCCGAGTCGGACAAGCGCGCACGGCAACGGGCTGGGCGAAGCTCTGCCCACTAATCACTGCCCACTAACCACTAACCACTGGAGAAAAAATGAGCATTGTTGTTTCGGGCGGGCTGAAACCGTCCACAGCGGATACGCCGCTTGATTTGCGGACACGATGTGATGCGCTCGCGGATATCGCGAATATTGAAAATCCTTTTGTCGGCATGGTCGTCTACTGCAAGGCGACCGGCAAACTTTACCGGGTCAAGACTTTGACCGAGACAAAAGTCGGCGTGATCACAACTTACAGGATCGGCGAGTATGAGGCGCTGCCGGACTTGACGGACATTTCGGGCTTGTCGGGAAGGCTTGCCGCTCTGGAGGCGGCGCGGAACGATCCCGCCGAAATCATCATCGACATCGCCGGGTTGACCGCCGATAATCGGGCAAGTCTCATCATCGAGCTCTGCGAGGACGCCGGTTTTGCCGGGGACGATGTCACGGTCTACGACAGCGCGACGGAGGACGGCAACGGCGCCTTCATGGTTTACGGAGGGCTTGCCCTGGGAAGTTATCCCACTGCGGGCATCAACTCCGTTTACAACGGCGGACAGGTGATCTTTACGCTCCCGGCGGGCAACACCTGCGAGTATTACCGCTGGTATTGGCGCAGCGAGTCCGGCGACACACAGGGCTCCACGACATCCATGCGCTACGGACGGCTCCATTCCGTCAGGCAGAGCGCGGATTTCGCGGCGCTGGGATTCAATTAAGATTGCGAGATTGCGAAGTTGCGAGATTGCGAGATTGGCGCGGGATGTCTGACCTGCCAGACCTGTCGGACAAGTCGGACAGGCGCGCAGGGCAACGGGCTGGGCGAAGCTCTGCCCACTGATCACTGCCCACTGACCACTAATCACTAACTAACACTGGGGTAACAATGAAATTACGGTATTTACTTTTTCTGCTGCTGATCGCGGGCGGGATTATGGCGTGCCCTTATCCCGACATCGACGACGGCGGCGTCAACACGGAGACCACCACGACAACGGTAGATCCTGAGCTTGAGGACATCGAAAAACAGCTGGACGATCTGGAGGCGCAGATCGATGCGGCGCTGGATGCGCTGAACGGACTGAAAAACACGAATGCCGGTCCGGGGCTGAATTTCGGCGACGACACCATCCTCGGACCTGCGGGCGATCTCGGCAGACCGGTCATCACGGTCGTCAACGGAACACCTTCCAGCGGCGGCAATGGCGGCGGAAGCGGAACTGGTTCGGGCGGCACGGGAGGCGGCTCCTTCACGGGCGGGGGGACCGGCACGGGCGGCAATGGACTGAACGTCATCACGACCGGGGGCGGCGGCAATGTCACAGCGGGCGGCACAGGCGAGGCGATCAACAATACCAACGGCACCGGCACTGCGACCGATACGCAGCATACCGGGCCGGTCAGCGTCGGGCCGGGAACACAGATCACCGTGCCGGGCCGGACGGAGCCGGTCAGCGTCGGACCGAGCGGCGGGACTCAAACCACGACGACCACCACCGAGACGCTGATCGGTCATGACTCCACCAGTCCAGGCAATACGACGACGATCGACAAAATTCAGTTCGTCAATCCCTGGGGCGGCGGGACTCAGTCCACCACGGTCGTCACCAACACGGTGACAAAACCGGACGGCTCCACGGAATACGGCAATTCCTCTGTCACGACAACGACTACTGACAGCGGCGGCAATGTGACCGGCTCCACGACAACGACCGTCAAGCCGGACGGCTCCGGGACGACTACAACGACCGAAGTCACCACGACTCCCGGCAGCAACGGCGGAACGTCCACGACAACGACGACCACGACAACCGTAACGGATACGGACGGCTCCACGAAAGAGCAGACCGGCGCCACGAATACGGTGAATAAAGATGAGTCCGGCAAGGTCACGGGCGGCAGCTCCACGACCGCCAACGCTGATGGCTCCACGACCACCGGAACAACGGTTGTCAACACGGAGACGACCGGCGACGGCGGCAGTAAAACGACAACCACGACGACCACGACAACCGTCAAGGACGGGACGACAACCGCCAGCGGCACAACAACTGTCACGGAGACTGCCGACGACTCCGGCAATGTCACAGGGACGATGGTCACGGACACCATGACAAAGACCGATCCGGCAACGGGCGCGACAACGGTCACGACGACCACCGTCACGGTGTTGATAGACGGGACGAAAGAGACTCGCACAACCAGCACCGTGACGAAAAGCGACGGGTCGCAGACCGTCACGGAGATCGTCGCGGACAATGTCAACGGCTCGCTTCATCAGACGACCACCGTCGTTACGAAAGACGCGGACGGCAAAGAGCTCTCGAAGCAGACGACGACCGGAGAAAAGAACTCCGTCACGACCGTTGCTCCGGACGGCACCGAGACCAATACGACGACAACGACCGTCACCGACGCTTACGGCGTCACGAAGGAGACCGTAACAACGACCGTGACGAAAAGTGACGGCTCATCGACCGTGACGAAAGTCGAGACGAAAACCGACGACGGCGGCAGCGTGATCACGAAGCAGACCACCGTGACCGAAACCGGCGCAGATGGCTCGACGACAAGCACGATGACGACCGACAAGGCGGCGCACATCGTGGACGGGCATACGTTTTATCTGGACAAGGACGGCAACCTGAAAGTGATTCAGACCGGTAGCACGCCGCTCTATGTCACGCGCGTCAGATACACCGGCTTTTATGGCGTGACGCATTCGACGGGCAAACCTCACGCGACGATCAGCAATGAGGTGTCCACGGACGGATCGTCCTCCAGCATCGTGGCAAGCTATGACAACACGACCGCCGCACCGCTGCCTGCAACAGTGTCCGTGGTCCTGCCGCCGAAATACAAGACCGATCCGGATGATCCGTCGAAGCAGGTGCAGATTCAATACGTGAGTGCGGAGCTGTGGGCTAAGGTTCTGCCTGGAGGCAATGAGACTGCCGCCAGCAAATGGCAGCTCGCCGGATCGCTCTCCGGAGACAATCTGGCGGTTCACGCGACCAATACGCCGCTCAAGATTTTCGGTCGGGTCGCGCTGCCGACTCAGCCTGCGCAGAATGACGAGGTCATTCTCCTGCTGCGGCTGGTCGACGCCGACGGCAACGCATCCGGCGAGGCGATCACCGAGGGCGACTCCGAACCGGTGGTCACACTCCCGGACACCAAGACACGCACCTACACGGCAGGCACGGCAACCGGCGCCGAGTTTGACAACACCGGTTACACTTCGCCGTTCCTGATGAGGTTCAAGTTCAACGGCAAGGTGTCGCTGAAATGACGCTTTTAGTTAAGAGTTAAGAATTAAGAGTTAAGAGTTGGGGGAGAAATGAGTGATGCGGGACGAGTTGGACAGGACAGACTTGTCGGACATGGCGGAAGCCTGTCAAGAAAAAGCGGGTCAAAGGGCGGCAGCCCTTTCCAGAACTCTTAACTGCCAAACTCTTAACTCTTAACTAATATATGATAAAACCAACTGCAACAAAAAAAGGGAAAAAATGAAAAACAGTTTTAACATTCTGCTGATGCTTCTGGCGATGGGGGCGTCCGGCGGCGGGCTGCTCTCCGACGAAGAGCCGAGCGTCGAGGCGCTCATGGCAAACGACGGGATCGAAGTCCAGACGCTGGATGACATCCCGGCAAACAAGATCAAGGACGTGCCCGCCGAAGTAATACGCGAAGTGCCCGCCGAAGTCATCAGGGCTTTGCCGGTGGAGCGGCTGCGGGAGATCCCCGTGGAGGTGCTCAAACGAGTTCCGGTCGAAGTGCTGGCGGCAGTCCCCGTGGAAGTTTTGAAAAACGTTCCGGTGGAAATCCTCGCATCCGTGCCGGTCGAGACACTCAAACGCGTGCCGGTCGAAGTGCTGGCGTCCGTGCCGGTCGAAACTCTGCGGGCGGTCTCCGCCGAGGTGCTGACATCGGTGCCCGTCGAGACACTTCGGCGCGTGCCTGCCGAAGTGCTGGCGGCGATCCCGGTCGAGATCCTCCGGAGCGTCCCGGCGGCGGTGCTCAACAGCATCCCCGTCGAGGCGATCCGCGAAGTCGCAGCAAAGCATCTGCCGGACTCGCAGGAGATGGCGCGGCTCGTCGCATTTTACAGCGGGCTCAACAGGATTTTTGCGGACAGCGACAACATCAGATGGCATCGCATGAGCGAACAGGTCAAGAGTGATCTTGCCGCATGGGCGGAGATTTACAAGGCCTATGCGGCGGACGCCCCGGCGCCGGGGAAAAAAATCGAGCTCGCCAAAGGGCTCCGCATGATCTCTTACATGTGTCTGCCGCGGTCGGACGCGGCACAGCGGACGCTGGAGGCGAATCTCGCATATTACAAATCCGAGGGTTACAACGCCGTGCTGTTCCTCGTCGAGGATCTGGATCACCTGGACGAGACGCTCGCCCTGATCCGCGCGGTCAAGTCCGGTTACGGGCTCGCGGTATGGGCGGCATACGGAGGGGACACCAGCCTCGGAGAGTGTGATCCGGTCACGTTCCTGAATCCGGCGAAATACCAGGAGTGGCTCACTGCAATCGCGCCCGAAATCGACGGCTGGCTGCTCGCTTACAAACGCACCTCCTGCCACCTGTTCATGCAGGACGCGCCGTATATCCATACGGTCGTGACTGCGCTGCGCAAAGGCAATCCGGAACTGCCGATCGTCGGCGAGCTCTATTACGGATACACCTACCGGTTCCGCTCCGACCACACCGCGTATTATTCGCGCAACAGTTTCGCCAACGCCAGCGCGGACATCATACAGAACCGGGGGCATTTCAACGTCGACCGCAAAACGGTGATGCGCCAGCTTGACAAGCCCGGCATCGGTGTCGTGATCGGGCGCAAGGTCATGTATCTGACGACCACTTCCGACACCTGGAGCGCCGCGCGCAGGATCAAGCAGCGCATCGAGCGTGATTACCTGCGGTCCGGTGCGATCGGCACCATCACCGAGCACGGCGACGGCAACATCGTGATCCGGCGCGGCGGTATGCCTCTGCTTTACAACGATCTGGCAAAATCGCTCTATTCCGAGCTCAACGCCATCGGCAGGTAAGATGGCGAGATGGCGAGATGGCGAGATTGCGAGATAGTGGGCAGTAAAAAGCGGGTCAAAGGGCGCAGCCCTTTCCACCACTGACCACTAACCACTGATCACTAACCACTAAGATTGCGCGGGCTGTCGGACTGAACAGACCTGTCGGACAAGTCGGACTGGCGCGGATGGCAACGGGATGGGCGAAGCTCTGACCACTAACCACTGATCACTGCCCACTAAAAAAACTCTTAACTCTTAACTCTTAACTATAAAGCGGAGGTTCTCATGAGCGGCTAGACACAACTTGTTTTCTCAATTTCTCACTCAAAACAAAAAAACAGAATTTCAAAAAGGAAAAAAAAACATGAAAGCAAAACATTTTCTCCCCACAGCATTTCTCGCCATTCTCTGCGCAGCTCCCGCATTCGCGGCGGACACCGCCGAAGCGGTTGACACCACCGAACGCGATGCTATCGTCGCCGAACTGGACGCCGCAGTCAAGGCAAAACAGTATGACCTTATCGTTGACATGGCTCTGACGCTCTATCAGCGCGAGGATGTCGCCACGCTCAAAAAACCGGGTAAATGGACGCTGCCCTACATGATCACCGAGGCAAAACTCCGCAAGGATGGCAAGAGCGACTTTGCTTCGGTCAAGGCGCAGGTCGCGGCGGATCGCGAGGCTTACGGCTTTACTGCTTTGCAGTCGACTTACGAGTATAACGTGATCGCGCGCCTTGATGCACCGGATGCCGTCAAAGGCTATGTTGCGGCATACAGAGAGGCGGGTAAGACCGACACTGCTCTCTATAATCTGGTCTACAGCATGATCCGCGGCAGGCAGCGCGATCTCGTGGCGGCGTTCAACTATGCCGTCGAGTGCAATGCATGGAAACACATTGCAGGCTGCCTCCAGGCCGCCAACGGCAAAAAACTCTCCGCCGATGACTCCGGACTGCTTTACAAGGCGATCAACAACGTCCTCGACGATCCGAGCCAGACTGTCGATCTCGGCTTTGCTAAAACCACAGCGGACAGATCCCTGCTCAATCTCTACACGACCGGCAAGATTGACAAGGATCAGTTTGTTTCCACGCTCAAAAAGCTGTATCAGCGCACCTACATGGGGCTCTCCAGCGACCGTGAAAAATGGGAACCGGTGATCGCCTCCATCAAGTCTCTGATCGTCAACGCCGACAAGATCAACGACTTCGGCGAATAAGCAAGCGAGATTGCGAGATTGTGGGCAGTGAAAAGCAGGTCAAAGGGCGCAGCCCTTTCCACCACTGACCACTAACCACTGATCACTGCCCACTAAGATTGCGCGGGCTGTCTGACCTGTCGGACTTATCGGACGGGTCGGACGAGCGCGCACGGCGATGGGCAGGGTGAGATGCCACTGCCCACTGCCCACTGCC
>ERZ1034917.167-NODE-167-length-63823-cov-8.192479_pt1 | contig 63823 bp, 52 predicted proteins | sample MGYA00520605_ERZ1034917 | MGnify/ENA primary metagenome ERZ1034917 (study PRJEB33766, sample SAMN09781784) | gut metagenome | biome: gut microbiome | host: Homo sapiens | place: Madagascar | study: EMG produced TPA metagenomics assembly of the PRJNA485056 data set... | reverse complement strand
CTTGCATGTGTTAGGCACGCCGCCAGCGTTCATCCTGAGCCAGGATCGAACTCTCCGTTCGAAAAAGCTCTTCAAGTTAAAGTATTAACGTGGTCCGCCCGCATCTCATGACGCGGGCCCCAACTTATCCGATCCATCGGAATCGTCGGAACTCGATTTCAATTCGATTTTCCGTTCGCAGTATCCGGTTCTCAAGGTGCGGGCCCAGGGCCCTTCGGCCCTCGCCCTCCCGCCTCGCTCGCGCTCGGCGGCAAGGAGATACATTACCCCCCTCGCGGGGCCGAGTCAAGGGCAAGTTCCCGCTCCACAGGGCCTCCACAACCAGGGGGGGGGCTGGCCTGCCCCTCCCCGCAAAAAGAAAAAGCCTCGGGCGATCCGGGGGCAGAGGGCGCCGAGCCGGGGCGCAATGGATAAGGCCGGGGCCGCACGGGGCGCTCAACGAGGCGGTCAGAGGTCAGAGGGAGGCGCGAGAAAGGCCCGCCCCCGTGCAGGGGCGGGCCCCGGTGCCTGCCTGTATGCCTATATATGCGACCGGCGCAGTTTAAACCAGCTTGACGAACTTGCGCTTGCCAACCTGCAGCGTCGCCCCGACCAAGGCTGAGGGGTCGACGTTGTACTGTTTTGCGGGAACAGTCTCGCCGTTGATCTTGACGCCGCCGCCATCGATGAGTCGACGTGCCTCACCCGTACCGGAAGCAAGATCTGCCTCTGCCAACAACTTCGCCAGGTACACCTTGCCCTCATCGTTGGGCGTAAGATCTACGGAGCACTCAGGGATATCATCGGGAACCTCGTGATTCTTGAAAATCTGATCGAACTGCCCCTCGGCATCGGCAGCCGTCTGCTCGTCATAATAGGCGGCTACGATGTTGCGTGCGAGCTGACGCTTGACCTTGTTAGGGTGAAGTTCGTCGTTCTTCAAACCCTCCTCAATGCGGTCCACTTCATCAACCGGCATGGTAGAGGCAAGTCGGAAGTACTTGACCATGAGTTCATCGGGGATGGACATGACCTTGCCGAACATGTCAGAAGGCTCGTCGGTAAGACCGATGTAGTTGCCATAGCTCTTCGACATCTTCTGAACGCCATCGGTACCCTCAAGAAGCGGCAGGGTAAGCGCAACCTGCGGCTCCATGCCCATCTTCTCCATGAGTTCACGACCAGCAAGAAGATTGAACAGCTGATCGCGTCCGCCAAGCTCGACGTCAGCCTTGATGACAACGGAGTCGTATGCCTGCATAACAGGGTAAATGAACTCGTGCAGACTGATGGGCTGATTCGAGTGATAGCGATTGGAGAAATCGTCGCGCTCGAGAATACGGGCAACGGTGAACTTGCTCAGCAGGCCCAAGATATCTTCCATTTTAAGATCGAGAATCCAGTCAGCGTTGTGCACCAGGTCGGTCTTTTCCTTATCAAGAATCTTGAAGGCCTGATCGACATAGGTTTGCGCATTTGCGTTGACCTGCTCGCGCGTAAGCTGCGGACGCGTGCTGTTGCGGCCCGAGGGGTCGCCGATAAGAGCCGTGCCGTCGCCGATGATGAGCGTGACGCGGTGACCCAAATCCTGGAACTGACGGAGCTTACGCAGCGGAACAGCGTGGCCGATGTGGATATCGGGAGCCGTAGGATCGACGCCGAGCTTGATATTCAGCGGCTCGCCGCGCTTCAGCTTTTTAAGCAGATCCTCTTTAGGGACGATGGAATCAACGCCCGAAGCGATGATGTGCAGCTGCTCTTCTGCAGATAGCATTGGGAAAACCCCTTTCAATGGCAAATGCCAACTGATCTTTCTAGGTAATGGGTGCGATTCTAGCACAGCGCTCGACTCGTTATGAGACGCCGCGGAACAAATGTCCGCTTGTCACGCCCGTTTTCTTGGCAACGGCTCCTTGACCGCCGAGCGCAAGGTCGCGAGCCTTCACCACACGGGAAACCGCACTGTAGGCCTCGTTCTTGTCCATGAGCGTAGTGTCGACCATAAGCGCTTCAAGACCGATGTCCATCAGGTCGGGCACAGTCGGCGCAACGTCAAGCTGAACCCCGTTATACAAATGGCTACGGCCAAGCGCGTCTGTGATTATCGGGAACGAGAAACCCTTGCGGTCGACGTAATGATGCTCGACTGCTCGCCTTGAGCACGTAGCGCAACGCTGGTCGCAAGGACCCTGGCTCATTAGCAGGCAATGCTCGGTGATCATGACCTCTTGAGCACCCACGACCGTAAGGCCCAAAGGAAGCTCGGATTCCTCGGCGATGTCTGCGATCTGCCCCAGCGAGAGCTCAGGCGAAAGCCAAACGAAAGAGGCACCTGCGTCCTTTGCGGCTTTAACCGACATAGCGTTGGTAACCGGAACATGCGAGCCCAGTTGAACGATTGCGCCCATGCCCGATGCGCGAATGCAATCAGCCATGTTGTCAATGTACACGGTTCGCTCGGCCTTCACGTAATCCCACATGTCGTAGTCGAGGGTTGACTCACGTGTTCCCGCAACGGGATCGTGATCGACGGTGGGCAGCGCCATGATGCACTTTTTCGGATAGCCAGCCTGCTCCGCTTGATCGACACGTTCGCCGCCGTAAACAGCCTGACCACGACGGTAATTCACAACAGGTACGTACACCTCGTCCGCACCGGCGCGTTTCGCGGCGCGAGCGCATGCCGGGTTCGTCGCCCAAGCGACAACTTTGCACGAGGCAACACGCCCCTCGAAACGGCGCGGTTTTCGCGAAGACGACACCTTCACGCGAGGCGTCACCTTTCGAACGTAAGGAGCGAGAAGCATCTGCGCAAGACCATCGAGCGCATCGGCGCGAACGTGATGAAGCTGCGAGAAGCTCATCCCTACCCCGTCATCGAGGTCGATTGAGAGATCACGGATCGCGAAAGGCGTCTGCCCGAGCCTATCAACATGCGCGCGGACGCCCTCGAGCTCAAGCGGCTTCGTTCTTGCGGCCTCGACGATGGGCCCCTCGGCCGAATAGGAAAGAGAGCCGTCGGCCAATGAAAAAGAGATCTTCAAAGGGCGGCCAATGCGAGCCTCGACGAAGCCGTCGACAACGATTCGAGGCTCAAGCGGGTCGTCATGATAGGCAGAGGCGGCGCTCCGCACGCGAAAAACGCGATCGCCCTTCCCGGTGCGCTGGGAAACGCGAATTTTGACCGATCCGCTCCTTGTCAGAGTCGCATCCTCGACCGTCTCGGCGAAATGGCCGCGGTTCGTCCAAAACTCAAGGACGTCGCCCTCGATAAGCGGGCGCTCCGGGACGACCTCTGCAACATCATCGCGAATCGCAGACACGCGGCCAATGAAAACGCCACGGTTGTTCGGGCGACCATAGCTCATGATCTCGTTTCCGCGGTTACCAGTCATGTAAGCCGTGGTGAAACCCCGTGAGAACGCCTCGGCCAAACGGTTCTCCTCATCGACGGTTGCTTTAACGGCGTCGGCGTCGGCACCCGAAAGGACGCGATCGAGAACGGAGCGATATACCGAGGTAACGGCGTAAACGTAATCAGCCGATTTCATACGGCCTTCAATTTTGAACGACGAGACGCCTGCATCGACAAGTTGCGGAAGAAGATTGATGGAGCAAAGATCGCGCGGCGACAAAAGATGCTCGCCCTCGGCAGGAAGCGCGCCTTCCACATCGGCGCGGTGCAGCTCATAAGGCAGTCGACACGCTTGTGCGCACAGCCCACGATTTGCAGAACGCCCGCCGATCATCGATGACATCAAGCATTGGCCCGAATAGCTGATGCAAATGGCACCATGCGCGAACGTCTCGATCTCCATGCCGAATGAATCGGCGATCTCGGCCAGCTCAGCGATCTCGGCGACGGAAAGTTCGCGCGCCAAAGTGACGCGCTTCGCGCCTAGACGGGCCGCGAATTCAATACCTGCGGCACTGTGGGTATTCATCTGGGTTGAAATATGCAAGCGCGCACCGGGAACATACTGCGCGAGGTTTTGTGCCAGACCGATATCTTGAACAATGAAAGCGTCTGCGCCGGCATAATAAGCATCGCGGGCGAAATCAAGCGCGTTTTGAAGCTCGGACGGCAATATCTCGATGTTCAACGTCACATAAACGCGAACTCCGCGCAAGTGCGCATACTCGCACGACTCACGCAAATCGTCGATAGTGAAGTTGTCGGCGTTGCGGCGAGCATTGAACTCGCCCAAACCGAGGTACACGGCGTCGGCGCCGGCATTTACAGCAGCTCGAAGGCACTCAGCGTTTCCCGCAGGCGCAAGCAGCTCAATCTTCTTGGTCACTTCATCTCTTTCGTTCGTTGCCATTCAAGTGAAATGGCGGAACGCGCTTTGCTGTGCGCATCCCGCCATTGAAAGTTGCAGCTTCGCATCTATCAGACGAAACGACTATTCCATAGCGGAAACAGCCTCGTCGCCTGCCTTGAGGGCGGCGACACCTTCGTCGTAGTGGGACTGGATGGTCTGCACGCGTTGGTCATAGGAGGACCAATCAAAGGGATTCGCCTCAGTGGCGGACTGGATCTCGGAATAGAGCTCGATGTACTCGTTGAGGGCAGCCTCGAGGTTTTTTGCACCGTCGACATAATTGGTGTGCACGTCGGTGAACGCTTCCGGCGTCTCCACGTTAGCGAGCTCATCGAGCACCTTGGACGCATTCGCTGCCTGCGTCTTCATGGTGACTACATCTTCGCGCGAAACCGCGTCGTTGAAGGAATCAAGCGTCGAGCCAAGCGTGGTCATCTTCTGGTTAACCGCAGACATGTACTCGCGATTCGCCTTCTGTTCGTCAGTGAGCGAATTCTGCGGGGTTGCCGCACAGCCAGCAAGCATGGCAACTGCAAGGGATCCCGTGCAAATCGCTACCGCGAGCTTCCTAAAGTTCATAAGCGTTCTTTCCTGATCTATCCATAGCCGAACGATCGGCGCTATTAAGTTCCGTTGGAGAATCTACCACGTTGGGAAACGGACGAATGGAACCGTTACTCAACCGCATACCGCTGTGCCAGCGAGCGCTTAACCTGTAGGCGAAGTAGTTACTGATCCAGCGCCGCCGCCAGTGGGACCAGTACCGGTAGCGCCGCCGCCAGTGGGACCAGTACCGGTAGCGCCGCCGCCAGTAGCAGTACCCCCGCCGCCGGTGTTGCCGCCGGTCGTCGCTCCGCCTCCGCCGGTAGTGGCGCCAGCGTTGCCTCCAGCAGTAGCGGCGTTGGACGAAGCGGAAGCAGACGAGCTTGAGCTAGAAGAACTCGAGCTGGATGAAGATTTTGATGCCGATTCGCCAACATAGTTCGTCCCGTAAATGTGATATTTCTTGTCGGTATAGTTAACGTATTGGATCTGGGTCGAAGGTTTCTTCCACTGCTCAACATCTCCATGCGAGATGATTCGGTCAACGAAGTCGGAGAATACTCCCGCACATTCAGTGCCGACAGGAACCGAGCCAACATTGGAGGGGTCGCCGCACCAAATGCCCACCGACAGCTGAGGAATGATACCGAAGAACGTGATGTCCTTGTAGCTTTCAGTAGTGCCCGTTTTACCGGCAACAACCTGACCGCTGGCCAAGCGTGCGGCGGTACCGGTGCCCTCGGAGGAGTTGACGACGCTTTCCATGACCTGCTCGGCCGCGTAAGCTACTTCCTCGGAGATAACGCGCTCACTGCGCGTCGAGACATCCGTGTTGTCAACGAGGACTTTGCCGCTGCGGTCCTCGATGCGCATGATGGGCGTGGAGTCGCAGTGGACGCCACCATTGGCGATGGTGGCGAACGCCTCGGCCATCTCGAGCGGCGTGGCATTCTCGACGCCAAGGGTAAGCGTCGCGCCGGCGGTGTGAGGGCTAAGCTCCGAAGAGATGCCCATCGCCTTGGCCATTTGCGCCACGTCATTCACACCGATCGAAGAGATCAGGCGAACGAAGCCGGTGTTCGAGGATACAGCAAGAGCGCGCGTGATGGTACGAGTACCATAATTGATGTTGTCGTAGTTCTGAACAGTGTAGCCGTCGATGGTTGCAGGCGACGTGCAATCGATGTAGCTCTGCGGGTTGATCTTCTTATCGAGTGCGGTGACCAATGTGAAGACCTTGAATGCCGAACCGCAAGGCCTGCCGCCCGCACCATCACCCGTGGCGATGTTAACCTGGTTGGTATAGTAATCGGCGCCGCCCACGATTGCCTTAACGTAACCAGTGGAAGGCTCGACCACCGCCATTGCGCAGTCAATGCCATCGGGCAAAGCATCGCGTTTGTTCTGAGCGGCAGCTTCAGCGGCATCCTGCATCTCGACATCGAGCGTGGTGTAAACAGAAAGACCACCCTCGAGGATGTCGCTAGAGGACAGGTTGTAGCTGTTGTACAGCAGATTACGCACATAGCTGGTGAAGTACGGGTAAGCCAAGATGCCGTCATCGGGGTTGGAGTGCACATTGAGGTTGATAGGCTCGGCCACTGCCTGATCATGCTCGGTCTGGGTGATATAGCCATTCGAGAGCATGCGATCAAGAACGACGTTACGGCGCTTCAACGCATTGTCAGGGTAGTTGATGGGATCGTTGTACGTCGGAGACTGAGGAATGCCGATAAGCAGCGCAGCTTCAGGAAGCGTAAGCTTCATGCAGCTTTTTGAGAAATAACGCTGAGAGGCCGCCTCGATGCCATATGCGCCCGAGCCGTAATTGATGGTGTTCAGGTACATTGCGAGGATCTCGTCTTTGGAGTATTGCTCCTCGAGCTTGGTTGCCACATAAGCCTCGCGCACCTTACGCTTGATGGAGATATCATCCATCTCATCAGCCAAGACGGTGTTACGCACCAACTGCTGCGTGATAGTGGACGCACCCTCAAGGGCGCCACCGGTAAGGTTGTTCACCACTGCACGAGCGATGCCGGCGATGTCAATGCCGCCATGGTCGTAAAAACGCTCGTCCTCGGTAGCGACGGTTCCCTTAAGCACATAGGGGCTCATCTGCGAAAACTCGATGGTTTCGCGGTACTCAAGCTGAAAACGCGCAAGCTCGGTGGTTTCATCCGCGGCATACACGACCGTCGGTTTCGAATCGTTCAAATACGCGTCGGCGTTCTTATAGTCGGGAAGGTCCTGAAGCCAGGATGCGCATACCGCAAGCGCACCCACGCAAAGGGACACGATCAAAACGCCAAGAACAGTAAAAACGGCGGCAACGCCTGTTACCGGGTGCTTTTTCTTAGCGCTTGGTCTGTTCTTCATAGAGCGGGATCCCATGCGCAAAACCCTCCATCCTCATGCAGACAATTAAGATGCATTTTAGCATTGACCCTATGCATCGAGCGAAACTACATATAAGGCCGCTTGCCTGCGACTTTCCCTGCAGACAAGCGGCCTTGACAGCCTTCGTTCTTTCGCGAGATCTCCAGGAAGATTCCCCTATCCGCAAACAGCTGGCAGGCGAGCCTGAAACGATCGGACCCCTGATTCTGCTACGCGAGTTTGGCCTCGTCGTCGGCCAGGATTTCTTTCACCTTGGAAAGTTGAACAGCGACGGCGTCGTGGCCGGTACCACCTTCGGTAAGACGGGCATTGGCGATGTCGCGCAAGCTGAGGCAATTCACGATATCCGACTCGAACAAGTCGCTTTCCGCCTTGAAGTCGTCAAGGGTGAGATCCTCGAGATCGCAACCGCGCTGATCGCAGAGAAGCACCAGGTGGCCGACGATCTCGTGAGCGCGGCGGAAAGGCAGACCTTTCTTTGCCAAATAGTCTGCCACGTCGGTTGCGGCAAGATAGCCTTTCTTTGCCTGGGTCGCCATGGCGTCTTCGTTGACCTTCATGGTGGAGATCATGCCCGACATGCAGTTCATGCAGTCCTCAAGGGTGGCCGCCGCGTCGATGGCACCCTCCTTGTCCTCTTGAAGGTCCTTGTTGTACGCAAGAGGAAGAGACTTCAACGTCATGAGCAACGCAACAAGATCGCCGACGACGCGACCGGTCTTGCCACGAACAAGCTCCGCGAAGTCAGGATTCTTCTTCTGCGGCATGATGGACGATCCAGTTGAAAAAGCGTCGGAAAGCGTGATGAAGCCGAATTCCGTAGTGGACCACAAAACGATTTCCTCGGCCAAACGAGAAAGATGAATGCTGGAAACGGTACAGGCATACAGAAGATCAAGCAGGAAATCCCTGTCGGAAACAGCATCGAGGGAATTCTGAGTTACCGAGGAAAATCCCAGCTCATCAGCGGTCATGCGACGATCAAGCGGGTACGTGGTGCCCGCAAGCGCAGCAGAGCCCAAGGGGTTCACGTCGGCGGCATCGCGCGCAGCGACAAGCCTGGTGAAGTCACGAGAGAGCATCCATGCGTAAGCGAGCAAATGATGGGAAAGCAGCACAGGCTGTGCGTGCTGCATGTGGGTGTAGCCAGGAAGAATGACATCGAAGTTCTTCTCGGCCTGCTTGACAAGCTCGTGGCGCAACGCCAAGTTCGCGCGCATAAGGTCGCTGCAACGCTTTTTAGCGAACAGACGGGTGTCGGTGATGACCTGGTCGTTACGAGAACGGCCGGTATGCAAGCGCGCACCCGCCTCGCCGATATCCTGGATAAGGGCCTTCTCGATGGACATATGGATGTCCTCGTCGTTGATGTCGAACGGGAAGTTGCCCGCCTCAATGCGGTCTTTGATGTTGTCGAGGCCCCGCTCGATAAGAGCAACGTCATCTTTCGAGATGACACCCTGCTCACCAAGCATACGCGCATGGGCCTTCGATCCCGCGATGTCTTGCGCGTACAGCGCCTTATCAATTGGAAGCGAGGCGCCGAAGCGCTGGGTGAACTCGCTGACATTCTCGGTGAAACGACCTGACCAAAGTGCCATGATCCTCCTCGTTTTTCTTTTTCGGAAAGCGGTGCTGAACCGCATGCTTTTTACTGACACGACGCGAAACCCTACGATGTGCGCGTCGTAAGAAAAAGCGCGACCGGGACGAATGCCCGATCGCGCTTCAATGGCTGGAACAGAGCTCGGGCTGCCCTACTCGCCCTTTGCTTGGCGGCGGTTGATTGCCCAAACCTTGGTGGGCAATGCGGAAAGCTCGATGAAGCCGGCGGCAGACTCGTGGTGGAAGGTGTCGCCCTTGTCGTACGTGGCAAGCTCGTAGCTGTACAGCGAGTAGTCGCTCTTGCGGCCGACAACCGTGCAGTTGCCCTTATAAAACTTAAGACGGACCGTACCGGTAACGTACTGCTGCGTAGCGGCCATGAAGGCATCGATAGCGTCCTTAAGCGGCGAGAACCACTGGCCATAGTAAACGCGGGTTGCCCATTCCTGTTCGAGACCGAGCTTGTAATGCAAGACCTCGCGCTCGAGGCACATGTCCTCAAGAGCCTTATGGGCAGTGATAAGAGCCAGCGCAGCGGGCTGCTCGTAGCACTCGCGGCTCTTCACGCCAACAAGACGGTTTTCCATCACGTCAAGGCGACCGAAGCCGTTGCGGCCCGAGATCTCGTTGAGCTTGTAAATGACATCGAGGTAGCTTGCCTCTTCACCGTCAATCGCGCAAGGAACGCCCTGTTTGAAGGAGACCTCGACGTACTCAGGCTTGTCAGGGGCAGCCTCAGGGGAAACGGTCATGGTGTAGATGTCCTCAGGCGGCTCGTTCCAGGGATCCTCGAGAATGCCGCACTCGATAGCGCGACCCCACAGGTTGTCATCGATGGAGTATGGGGTCTTCTTGGTGGTGGGTACTTCGACACCGTGAGCCTCTGCCCAATCCATTTCCTCGGGACGGGTCTTGAACTCCCACTCGCGGACAGGGGCGATAATCTTGATCTCGGGGTCAAGCGCAGTGATAGCGGTTTCGAAACGAACCTGATCGTTGCCCTTGCCGGTGCAGCCATGAGCAATGTACTTCGCGCCATGCTGATGAGCGATCTCGACCAGATGCTTCGAGATCACCGGGCGGGAAAGCGCGGAAAGCAGGGGGTACTTGTTCTCGTAAAGGGCATTGGCAGCCAAAGCATGCGTGAGGTACTCGTCAGCAAACTCCTGACGCATATCGACGACATAAGCCTCGATTGCACCAGTGCGAAGGGCCTTCTGGCGAATTGCCTCGAGGCCATCATGCTCCTGGCCAACCTCACCGATCATAGCGATAACGTCAAGGTTCTTAACGAGCTGAAGCCACTTGATGCAAATGGAAGTATCCAGGCCGCCCGAATAGGCAAGAACAACTTTCTCTTTTTCCTCTGCCATGATGTTTCCTCTCTTAGGATCATTGCGCCTGCAATGGCGCACATTTTCTTACAGCAACTGCTTCAAACGATCGACGAGCGTGTCGACTTCATACTTTGTGCAAATCAACGGGGGAAGGAATCGCAAAGTGTGCAAGCCGGTTGCGTTCAAAAGCAGGCCCTTGCCCAATGCATCGACGGCGATCTGCGTGGCATCAAGGCCTTCTGCTAGATCGGCGGCAACCATCAAGCCCAAACCGCGAACCGCAACGACGCCCTCAAGCGACGCAAGGCGTTCCTGCAGATACGCGCCAACCTCGGCGGCGTTCTGGGCGATGCCTTCGGACTTAACCGTGTCGATAACGGTTTTCGCGGCGGTGATCGCAAGGTTCGATCCACCGAAGGTCGATCCGTGGTCACCGGGCTCGAACGCGGAGGCGATGCTTGCAGGAGCAGCACAGGCGCCCATAGGAACGCCGCCCGCGATGCCCTTCGCCATAGTGACGACGTCGGGAACGATGCCGAAATGCTGGAAGGCGAATGCGTACGTGCCACAACGGAACATGCCGCACTGAACCTCGTCGAGCATCATAAGCGCACCGTGCTGCTTAGTGAGGCGACGAACCGCCTGAAGGAACTCGGCAGTGCAAGGATGCACACCGCTCTCGCCCTGAATGGGCTCGAGAAGGACCGCGCAGATTTCATTGCCCATCTGCTCGAAAAGGGCCTCTATGGCTTGGATATCGTTAGCAGGCACCGCGACGAAGCCGTCAGGCAGCGGCTGAAAGGCCTCCTGTTTGGCAGGCTGGGCTGTTGCGGCGAGCGTAGCGAGCGTGCGGCCGTGGAAGCTGCGCTGCAAAGTGACGATCGTGCGCGGGATGCGGTCGGAGCCGGCTTCAAGCGCCTTGCGACGTGCATGCAAACGTGCAAGCTTGATAGCGCACTCGTTTGCCTCGGCGCCGGAATTCGCGAAAAACGTTTGCCAGGGCTCGCGCTGATCCTGGGGCACCGTTTCATTCAGCAACTCTGACAAGTCGCGGGCGAGCTCGCCACGGTTCTCGATGTAGTAGTAATTGCTGACATGGATCAGGCGCGAAGCCTGCTTTGCCAGCGCCTCGCTTAAAGCAGGATGACAGTGGCCCAAGCTGTTTACGCCGATGCCAGCAATGAAATCAAGGTATTCGTTGCCTTTATCGTCCTTCGCGATCATGCCCTGTCCGCTAACCAGCTCGACAGGCTTGCGGCCGAACGTGTGCATGACGTACGTTTCTTCCAGCTGTTTCTCTTCTTCGAATGACATGTTTCCCTCTATCCGATGAGGCCCGCTTGATTAAACGGGCGCTGTCTTTTTTCGCCGACGATTAAAAACCCTTGTTCTCGAGAAGCTTCGAAGCGAACCTCCCCAAAGGATGCGCCGAAGGGTTCTCGACTTCGTCGCCCTCGACATACACAGCCGTTCCCACGCCGGCGCTGGTAAGAAGTTCGATCAGGATGGAATGCGGCACGGTTCCGTTGATCATGTAGGCACGCTCGACGCCGCCATCAAGCGATCTGATGCAAGACTCGAGCTTCGGGATCATGCCCGAGGAAACAAGACCCTCACGAACCAAACGGCGGGCGTCATCGACCGTAAGCGACGAAACAAGCGAGTCCTTGTCGTCGAAGTCCATGTACAGGCCATCAACGTCAGTAAGGAATAGGATCTTGGTTGCACCGAGCGCCACGGCGATCTCGCTGGCAACAAGGTCGGCGTTCACGTTGCAGTAACCGCCATCGTTGCCGATCGCAACTGAGGCGATAACGGGAATGTAATCGGCGGCGATAAGGTCTTTGAGCAGTTCAGCGTTGATTCGCTTAATGTTCCCAACACGGCCAAGCTCGCCCGAAGCGGGTTCGGCGATGATGGTTCCACCGTCGATGCCGTTAACGCCAATGCCGAAGTTGCCATGCTCGTTCAAAGCGCGTACCAGCTGCTGGTTTACCTTTCCCGCAAGAACCGTGCGAACGACGTCCATACCCTCGTCGGTGGTGACGCGCTGGCCGTCGATGAACTCCACGGGAAGGCCCGCCTGATCCATCGCACGGGAGATGTCCTTGCCGCCTCCGTGCACGATAACCGGGTTCGCGCCGACTATCTTCAGTAGCACGATGTCACTCATGACATCGGCACGAAGCTTCTTATCGGTCATGGCGGCACCGCCGTACTTGACCAAAATGGTTTTGCCGGTGATGTTCTTGATCCAAGGCAGAGCCTCAGCGAGGATCTGCGCCGCCTCTTTATCTGTCACGCCATGAGGGCGTGTGTCTTTTGCGTACTTCATGAACGGTACTCTCCATTGATTTTCACATACTCGTACGAGAAATCGCACGTCCACATCATCGATTGGCATTCGCCCGCGCCCAGATCGACATCGATGTCGATCTCTGGGCGCTCGAATCGTCGAAGCGCCTCTTCCTCGTCGAAAGGCACGGTTAGACCCTGCCTGCAAACGGGAAGCCCGAGAATGTCAATGGAAACATCTTCTTGATTGAAGCGAGCACCGGAGCGACCAAGGGCACCGGCAATTCTTCCCCAATTTGCATCGTGACCGAAAATCGCCGTCTTAACCAAGGGGGAGTTGGCAACGGTCCTTGCCGCCGCATCGGCGTCGGCATCGGTGGCAGCACCCGCCACACGCACCAAAACAAGGCGCGTTGCGCCCTCGCCGTCGGCGGCCATTTCACGCGCCAGCGAGGCGCACACGCACATAACGGCACGCTCGAACATCTGACCGGCAGGTGTGTTCGGCTCGAAATACCCCTGTTCGGGCGCAGCAGCGCCGCTTGCCATAAGGAAGCAGGAGTCGTTGGTTGACGTGTCGGAATCGACGGTAACCCTATTGAACGACTTGTTTACACAGCGAACGAGAACATCGTGCAGGAAGTCGGCCTTTACAGGAGCGTCGGTGGTGACAACCGAGATCATGGTTGCCATGCTGGGCATGATCATGCCGGCGCCCTTCGCCATTCCACCCACAGTGAAAACCGCGCCAGGGTATCCGATGCCGTCGCCCGAGAACGAAACAGCGTACTGCTTTGAGTGGGTGTCGGTCGTCATGATAGCGCGAGCAGCGGCGTCGCCGCCGTCGCGAGAAAGCGACGCGACCGCAGCAGGAGCACCAGACTGAAACGGAAGAAGATCAAGATGCTGGCCGATGACCCCTGTGGATGCCACCAAGACCTCGTCGGCAGTGCAGCCAACGGCATCCGCCACGATCCGGCAAGAAGCCTGAGCGGTTTGCAGCCCGACCTCGCCCGTAGCTGCATTTGCGATTCCTGAATTAATGGAGACCGCCCGTGCCAAGCCAAACGACTGACCATTCAGGTGCTGACGGGAAACGATGACCGGAGCTGCGCAGAACACATTAGTGGTAAACGTTGCCGCTGCCGGACAAGGCTGGTCAGCTACAACAAGACCATAATCTAGCCTGTCGGGATCGGCGCGGAACCCCGCATGAATGCCCGCAGCTCTAAAGCCCAATGCGCTGGAAACGCCACCGCCCTCGATAGGCGATAAACCGGCCTGGTCGATCTCGCCAACGCTCAACGAAAGGGGTGCGAACTCGTTTTCGATGACAGATTGACTCATAATTTCCTCGCTATGCCGGAATACCGAACGATTCGAGACCATCCGCCTCGTTGAACCCGAAAACCAAATTGGCGCACTGAATCGCCTGACCAGCCGCGCCCTTGCCGACGTTGTCGATGGCGCACGTGGCGACAATAGCACCAACCCGCTGATCGACCACGACGTTCACGTGCGCGAAATTTGTTCCCGCAACCGAAGACGTCTTGGGTTGCGCGGCGCCGTCAAGAACCTTCACGAACGCATCGTCGCGGTAAAACTCCTGATACAAGGAGTGAATAGATTCTTGGGAAACCGAATGATCAGCCAAAGGCAGCGTGACGGTCGAAAGAAGCCCTCGGTTATAAGGCGCAAGATGCGGCGTGAAAACAAGCCTGCCCGGAATATCCAGGATCTGTTCGATTTCGGGAGTATGACGATGGCTGCTGACACCATAGGCCTCGACGTTTTCGTTCGCGAAGCAAAAATGAGTGCGCTCGGTTGCCTTCTTGCCGGCACCGGAAACACCCGAAATGGCATCGGCCACGATAAGGCCGTTGCCGACCAAACCTGCGCGAAGAGCGGGAGCGGCGGCGAGCGAGGTTGCTGTCGGATAGCAACCCGGGCAACCGACGAGAACGGGATTGCCCGCAGCACGATATTCGCGCGCGGCCGCAAGGCCCTGCGGGAACAGTTCGGGCTGCCCAAAGGTGCGCTCCGACAGGAGTTTGGTTTGGGTATGCTTGACCTTGTACCACTGCTCGTAAATTGACGGGTCTTCGAACCTGAAATCGGCCGAAAGGTCGACAACGCTGATGCCGCGCTTCATGAAACCCGGGGCATGATTCAGCGCAGCGGTATGGGGAACCGCCAAGAAGACCACCTCGCACTGGTCAAGAACGGGGTCGTCATGACGGGAGAACGCCAGATCGGTTCTTCCCGTGAACAGCGGGTACACATCAGAAACGGGTTTTCCGGCAAGCTCATTAGAGGTTGCCGCGACCAACTCGAAGCCGGGATGTCGCAGCAAAAGGCGCACCAATTCGGCACCCGCAAACCCCGCTGCCCCGATAACGCCGGCTTTAATGGACATTCCCACCGCTTCCTTTCCGCATATCGGCAAAAGTGTCTTTTTGCGCTTTTATCGCATCGTAAAAAACCCCTGATGTTATTTCAAGGATTTCACGCTATCAACGACGCTAGATTTCCATTATGTTTCGGGAGCTTGCTCCCCACCGAGTTTGACAAGGGCAAGTTGTCGGTTTCGTCCGAGCAGGAGCCATGCCCTTGATTTTGCGGTATCGTATATGCCATTGGCACCACCACATAAGAAAGGGCTGCGGACCGCATGGTCAAGCCACTCGAACTCAACATCGACGACCCCAAGCAACCTATGCGCCAAGCGAACATTGACGCCATCGTCGAGTACATCAAAGAAGGCATTAAGCCTCGAAACACCGGCGGCAAGCTTGGCGTTGAGGTTGAGCACTTCATTGTGAAAAATAGCAACGAGCCGGTGATGTTCAGCGACGAACACGGCGTTGATTGGCTCCTCAACGAGCTTTCCGGCGCCTTTCCCCTGAAAACCTACGGAACCGACGGCGAACTTATCGGCGTTGCAAGGGACGGTCAAAGCGTGACCCTTGAACCAGGCGCCCAAGTTGAGCTTTCTTCAGGCCCATACGATAAAGTTTGCTCGATTCAAAAGGATTTCGAACAGTTCGTCCGCACCGTGTCGGAAGCGCTGGCCCCCTACGACGAGCACATTGTGGCACTTGGCTATAGGCCCCGCGGCATTGCCGCCGATATCGAGCTTATTCCGAAAAAGCGCTATGCGTTCATGGATACCTACTTTGCGCGAATCGGCGACTATGGAAGGCGCATGATGCGCTGCAGCGCTGCAACCCAAATATCGATCGACTTCTTTTCGGAGGCGGACTGCTTAAGAAAGCTGCGCCTTGCATCAATACTTGCCCCTTTGCTCACTCTTATATGCGACAACACACCCGTTTTCGAAAACGAGCCAAGCAGCCATCCCATGGTGAGGGCCGACGTATGGCGTTACTGCGACCCCGACAGGTGCGAAAGCGTTCCGAACGTTGCCGACAAGGGATTCTCCCTTCAGAGCTACGCAGCGTTCGTGCTTGACACCCCGGCGATACTCGTGCCTGACGGTGACGACTACCGCCCCACAGCCGAAACATTCGGCGAAGTGTACGCAAACGCGCTGATGAATCGTCATGAAATAGAACATGCCCTGTCGATGCTGTTCACCGACGTTCGCGTGAAAACCTATTTGGAGATCAGGCCCGCGGACTCGATGCCAGCACCCTACGTGGCCGCATATGCCTCACTGATCAAAGGCCTTCTGTATTGCGAGAAGAACCTGGACCAACTTGACGCGCTATACCGCAACGTGGAAACAAGCGACATCGCCATGACAAGAACGAATCTTGCTTCGCATGGCTACGACGGAACCGCCTATGGGAAACCCGCACAGCAAGCTGTTATAGAACTGCTGGAAATGGCAAAGCAGGGACTCGAAGAAGACGAGCGTCCGTTCCTGGAGCCGCTGGTCAACTTGGCGCGCAACAAGCAACGCCTAGCACAACAACGATAGCGTAGAGGGTCTTGGGCCCGTTCGGGGCCAACATGCCTGAAATCTAATAATCGCTTATGGATCGCTCGGACCAATTCAGCAAGTTAACGTCGAACAGCAGGCGATCGAGCACATCCGGCGTCATAGCCACAAGGCACTCTTGCCCATTCTGCGTAACGATGACGGGTTCGTCTGACAGGCTGACGAAATTCAAGAAAGAGCGAATACTGGCGATGCCTTCCGATGCGATGAGTTCCATTGATAACCCCTTTCCCGATGAAAAAAAGCACGAGCGTTCGGTGAAATCGCGGGGCGTTTCAGTGGACTGCACCAAAAGAACGTGGTATAGCGCTCGTTGAATTGTCTACGAACACTATACCACAAAATACGAACGTTTGTTTGTGTTTACCAAGAAATCAGTTCGTAACCGGTTTCCGTCACCACAACCTGTACCTCCCACTGGGCGGTGGGGCTGCCGTCGGCCGTGCGCACGGTCCAGCCGTTCGGATCGCTCATGTCGATTTCCTGAGCGCCCAGATTGACCATGGGCTCGATGGTGAAGCACAGGCCCGGAACCAAGATCATGCCGGTACCTGGCTCGGACGTGAAGCTGACCCACGGATCCTCGTGGAATTCGCGTCCGATGCCGTGACCACCGAACTCGCGAACGACCGTGAAGCCCGCATCGGTGCATACCTTGTTGACTGCGTGGCCGACATCGCCAAGGAAGCCCCAAGGCCGGATAGCGTCAAGACCGGCCTGAACCGCCTCGCGCGTGACCTCGACCAGACGCTTATGCTCGGGGTCGACCTCGCCGATGCAGAACATACGGGAGGAGTCCGAATAATAACCGTCCTTGATGGTAGACATGTCGACGTTGACGATGTCGCCTTCCTTCAGCACATCGTCGGGCGAAGGGATGCCATGGCACACTACTTCGTTGATGGACGTGCAGACGCTCTTCGGGAAACCCTCGTAGTTCAGATCTGCCGGGATCGCGTCATGCTCGATGCAGTAGTCGTAAACCCACTTGTCGATCTCTTCGGTCGAAACGCCAGCCTTGATGTGCTCGGCCACGTAGTCCAACGAGCCGATGTTCACCTCGGCGGAACGCTTAATGCCCTCGATATCGGCAGGGGTTTTCAACAGGGCTCGATCGGGAACCTCGAAACCCTGCTCGAAAAGCTCTTCCATGCGCTCGTCAGCGTTAAGGTGGCACTTCTTGTACTTCTTGCCGCTGCCGCACCAGCATTCGTCGTTGCGACCAGGCGATTTCATGTCATCGAACATCAAGCGTCGCCTACCCTCGAACCTCGGCGCCGACGGCGCGGGAAACCTTCTCGACCAGACGGGTCTGGGCCTTGTCAACTTCCTCGCTAGTCAGAGTGCGGTCGGCCGTGCGCCACGTGAACGCGTACGCCATGGACTTCTTGCCTTCGCCGATGCGCTCGGCGTCGCGGTACACGTCGAACAGGCAAGCCTCGCCAAGCAGGTTGCCGCCAGCCGACTTGATGCGCTGCATCATGGTCTCATTGGTGACTTCCTCGTTCACAATGAAAGCGATGTCGGTGCTGACCGCGGGGAACGTCGGGACGTCGACGTAGTCGCGTGCGGGGCGCGTGGACTTCTGAAGAGCCTCAAGGTCGAGCTCGAATGCAACGACCGGGGCCTGAGCCTCGTATGCATCGACGGCCAGCGGGTGAAGCTCGCCCAGCCAGCCAAGCAGCGTGCCACCCGAATAGACGAAAGCGGCGCGACCGGGCTGCAGATGCGGGGCTTCTTCAGCCGTAGCGGCCTTGAAACGAACTTTGGGAACAGCGAGCTCGCGCATCAGGTTCTCGACAACGCCCTTGCCATCGAAGAAATCGAACGGAACAACAGGGGCGTTCCAAGCGGCATCGTGCATGGAGCCAGCCAGAACGCCTGCCAAGCGCGACTTCTCCTTAGGCTTCTTCTTGCCTTCGTGAGCGAAGAACACCTTGCCGGTTTCGTAAAGCTGGACGTTCTTCACGCCATGGCTTTGGTTGTAAGCGACACTGCGCAGCAGACCGGGGATGATGCTTTGGCGCATCACCGATTGATCGGAGTTCATGGGGTTAAGAAGCTCAACCGGATCACCCAGACCATCGGTGCTCATGCGCAGCTTGGCGATCTCGTCCGGATCGGCGAACGAGTAGGTCATGGTCTCGTTAAGGCCGCTGGCGCGCATGCTGTTGTTAACCAGGCGCATGAGCTTCTGCTCTTCGGTCAGGGCGCCAACGCGAGCGGGGCTTGCGGGAAGCGTCGACTCAACGCGGTCCATGCCCCAAAGGCGCAAAACTTCCTCGTAAAGATCGATCTCGCGCTCGAGGTCGGGACGGCACGTGGGCGGAACGACCTTCAGAACGTCGGCGTCCTGGGTATCCTGGACGTCGCAGTCAAGACGCTCGAGAATGTCGATGATGTCGGCGCGCGGCACGTCAAGACCCATCATCGAACCGAAACGGTTGACACGGAAGTTGAGCTCGGGGGCAACCGTCTTAGTAGGATAAACGTCAACCAAACCGGGGCAAACGACGCCGCCAGAAACCTCGGCCAAAAGGGCTGCGGCCATGTCGGCGATCTCGGCGATGGGGTTGTCGTCAACACCGCGCTCGTAGCGCATGGACGACTCGCTGATCAGGCCAAGATTACGGCTGGTGCGGCTGGTGTGGCTGCTGTTGAAGGTTGCGGTCTCAAGCAGGACCGTGGTGGTGTCATCAGTGATCTCGGAATCGAGGCCGCCCATGACGCCGGCCAGCGCAACGGCGCGCTCGGGCGTGGAGATGACGGTCATATCGGAAGTAAGCTCGCGGTTCTCGCCGTCAAGGGTGGTGAACTTCTCGCCGTCTTCCGCGGCACGCACGATGATGTGCGCCTTGCCGTCGGCGCTTTTCACGCGATCGAAATCGAACGCATGAAGCGGCTGGCCGAACAGGAACAGGATGTAATTGGTGACGTCAACGACGTTGTTGATTGAACGGGCGCCCGCCGCGGTCACGCGCTCGACCAGCCAGTCGGGCGACGGGCCGATCTTCACGTTCTTGATGACGCGGGCGGTGTAGCGACGGCAGCGATCCTCGTCGGCAATGACGACGTCGGCGAGCTCGTCGACGGAAGACTCGGACGCGTCCTCTTCCAGCTCGTAAAGCGGGAACGTGACCGGCGTGCGGTACATCGCGCCAACCTCTCGAGCCATGCCCACCATCGACAGGCAGTCGGGACGGTTCGGCGTGATCTCAAGGTCGAGAACTGTGTCGGAAAGCTTGGCATAATCGGCGAAGGGCATGCCCACCGGCGCATCCTCGGGGAGGATCATGATGCCCTCGTGGTCGCCGCCCAAGCCAAGCTCGCGCATCGAGCAGTTCATGCCGTTGCTGACGACGCCGCGCAGCTTCGACTTCTTGATCTTGACGTCGCCGGGAAGCTCGGCGCCGACAAGCGCCGTGACGATATGATCGCCCTCGTTGAAGTTCTGAGCACCGCACACGATCTGAAGGGGTTCGGAAGCGCCGTCGGCACCGGTCTGTCCCACGTCGACCATGCACACCCACATATGGTCGGAATCGGGGTGCGGTTTCTTGGAGACGACCTTGGCCGTGACCACGTGGTCGAACGCGGCGCCGGTTTTGTCGACGCCTTCGACACCGGTGCCCGTAAGGTCGAGCCTGTCGCAGAAAGCCTGCGTGTCTGCGGGCACGTCAACGTACTCGCTGAGCCACTTAAGAGATACCTTCATTCAACACCCTCCTAGAACTGACGCAGGAAGCGCATGTCGCCCTGCAGCAGAAGACGCAGGTCGGGAACGTTGTACTTCAAGCACGCAACGCGCTCGACGCCTACGCCGAACGCAAAACCGGAATAAACTTCGGGGTCGATGCCGGACATCTCGAGGACGTTCGGGTCGACCATGCCGCAACCCAGGATCTCAAGCCAGCCCGTACCCTTGCACATGCGGCAACGCTCGCCGTCGTGAGTATGACCCGTGCCGCCGCACACGCCGCAGCTGACATCGGCCTCGGCGGAAGGCTCGGTGAACGGGAAGTAGTGAGCGCGGAAACGCGTCTTGCGATCGGGACCGAACATGGCTTTGCAGAAATGCTCAAGCGTGCCCTTGAGGTCGCCGAAGGTGATTCCCTTGTCGACAACCAGGCCCTCGCACTGCGTGAACTGGGGAAGATGCGAAGGGTCGGCCACGTCGCGGCGGTACACCTTGCCAGGAGCAATGACGTAAATGGGAAGATCCTGGTCTTCCATGCAGTGAACCTGAACACCGGAGGTCTGCGTGCGCAGGAGAACGTCGGACTCGCCGCGGACCGCAGCTTGGTCGCCTGATCGGTCAAGCACGTAGAAGGTGTCTTGCATGCTGCGGCTGGGATGGTCGGCCGGCGCATTCAGGGCCGTGAAGTTGTACCAGTCGGTCTCGACCTCGGGACCGGTGGCAACCGTGTAGCCGAGACCCAGGAAGATGTCGCAGATCTCGTCGGTGATGCGGTTGATCAGATGACGCGTGCCGATCTGCTGAGAGCGGCCTGGCATCGTGATATCGATTGCGGAAGCGTTGATGGAAGCTTCGAGCTCGGCTGCAGCGAGCTGGGCCTTGCGCTCTTCCAGCGCCGCCTCGACTGCGTTGCGGACCTCGTTCACGGTCTTGCCAACCGTAGCGCGCTCTTCCTTCGCGACGTTGCCCATGTTGCGCAAGTAGCCCGTAAGCGAGCCGGACTTGCCCACGACGGCCACGCGCACTTCGTCGAGCGCGGCAGTCGTCTGCGCCGCCTCGATCGCGGCAAGCGTATCGACGCGCAGCTGGGCGAGCTCATCAGTAATTGCCATGCCTTTGCCTTTCCTTTCCGAAAAACGAAAAAGAGCCTTCTTCCGACTTGGAGGGGAACGGCGTTTGCCGAACCCGGTCCAAGGACGAAAGAAAGCTCTCGCGGTACCACCTTGGTTGACGCGGCTAAGCCACGCCCTCTTGTTTTGATCCGATAACGGGGAATCCGTCCCACCCTATTTCGCCTTGCGCGCTTTGCCGCGCATTCGCTTTCAGGCAGGCTGCTTCGAAGGGGAACCACCGCGCTACCCGCTTGCCCCCTTCCAGCCATGGAGGGCATCTCTTGGAACGGGCGCCTGCACGATGTCGTCTTCGTCGAGCGCATGTAGCCGTCAGTATAGCGCAATCGGCATGGCACGGCGTCATCCGTGGGCATCTTCAAATTGATTTCGCGAAAGAAAGCCCTCGTGCAACCCGTAAAGAACCCAAGCGGCTACACTTCTTCGAAGACTACCGAAACCGCGCCGGCAACCTGCATGCCCGCGCTGCAAACCGGCGAAACGCCGTCGACGAAAGGAATCAAGATGGGCTTGGGTTCGTGGCCGATAACCGTTGCGCTTTGGGCGGGCGGCGCGCTCATCGTTTTCTTCACGCGCCAAGGAATATCGCGCGATTCACGCCTGACCATCGGCATTGCTGCTTGGTTCTTCCTGATGGGCGCCGCCGTTCTGGCGGACTCCCCCATCACGCTGGCGTTCCTGATCTGCGTGCCCTTAGGCGCAGGCATGGTTTGGGCAGGCATCATGCCTTTGCTCGACGCCGCCAACTGCAACATCAAGATCAACGCAACCTACCGCGGTCACACCCCCGAAATCGAATCGCGCGAAGCGGGGAGGCAGGTACTCACGTTCTCATACGACATCGAAGACGCGCGTCTGACCGGAACAAGCGTGGACACGTTCACCACGGGGCAGATCGAACGTCGCTTCACCGTTGGGAAGGAATACCCCATTTGGGTGAACAAGAACGACCTAACCATTTGCAAGGTCAACCGATTCGAGAACATCACACTCGTGCCGCTTGCGCTGATCGTTGGCACGATCTTCATTGCCGTGCCTTTCATCAGGCTGCTGGGCGCCTAAATCGCAACGGCAATCGCCAGAAGCGCCACCGTAAGCAGCATCGCCGCGATATCGCCCGCCGAAAACGGATACTCCTTGAACCCGCTTTCCCGCGTGCGCAGATTGAAGCCGCGAATCTCGGCGGCGATCGCCGCCGAATCGGTTTTGCGTACCGCGCTTACCAGCAAAGGAACGCAAAGAGGGATCATCAGGCGAGCCTTGTTCACAATGCCACCCTGATCGAACTCGACGCCACGCGTAATTTGAGCCTCCATGACCCCCTGCATGTCATTCAGGAAAACGGGGATGAAGCGAACCGTCGACGCGAACACGAACGCGTATCGATAGGGTACGTGGCACACCTTCACCAGCACATTGGCCATGTCTGTGAGCTTCGTGACAGAGAACACCAAGAACAGCGGAACCGCGCATGCAACGAGGCGAACCACGATCAGCAACGCCGAAACCACGCTGCCCGTGCCTACATAACCCCAGGGAAGCGCAACCAAAACGTCACCCGAAGGCGAGAACAGCAAGGCTATCAGCGCCAGCAAAAAAGAGAAAGCCGCAACTGCTTTTGCCAGCCCCAAAGCCTGCCGGGTCATCTTGCACCGAGCGGATAAAACCGCATCAAGAACCAGAACGCAGGCCAAAAGCACGAAACTACCCGTCACGAAACACCCCGCAACGATAAGGAACGCCGAGACAAGCTTCGCGATCGGGTTCATCCTATGCAGGAAACTGTCGCCGGGAACGAACTCCAAGAACCCCTTCATAGCGCACCTTCTTTCTTTGCGCACTGAACGACAATCGCGTCGGTCATCTCGTCAAGCGTGTTCGCGCGCGCGATTTCGGAATCGGAAGCAACCAAGCCCCGAGCTTCAAGCCTGATGGAGACCTCGACGATCTGCGGAGGAAGCAGATGCGCTCGACTTAAGGCTGCTTCATTGCGGAAGACATCGAACGTCGCGCCGTCGGCAACAACCTGGCCGGCCGTCATCACGATGGCGCGCTGTGCGTAATCGGCCACAACTTCCATGTCGTGGCACACCATGACGACGGTCGTCCCCTTCGCCGACAGGTCGCGCACAGCGTCCATCACCTTTCCGCACTCGCGGAAATCAAGGCCCGTGGTGGGTTCGTCAAGAACGACAACAGGCGGTTCAAGCACGATGATCGAAGCAAGCGCCAAAAGCTGTCGTGTTCCCCTATTCAAAAGAAACGGCTCGGCGTCACCGTCGAAAGCGAAGAGTTCGATCATCGCCTCGACTTTCCCCTTGGCCCGTTCGTCGAACCGTCCCTGCGCCTTGAAGCCGAATGCCAGCTCTTCTCGGACCGTCTTGCAACAGATCTGGCGATCGGGATTCTGGAACAGAAAGCTGACACGCGCGGCCAACTCGCTTGTTTTCAAACGGGAAGTGGGAACGCCATCGATCAAAACCTCTCCGGACGTTGGCTTCAGCAGGCCGTTGATCAGGCGCATCGTGGTGGATTTGCCGGCACCGTTCGTTCCCATGAACGCAACGAACTCGCCATCCCCCACTTTGAAGCTGACATCGCGAAGAACCGGGGTTTGCGTGTCGTACGAGGCCGATACGTTGCGAAACTCGATCATGCGACCGCCCCCTTCGCGCTCAGCAGATCTGAGCAAACGCGCACAGCGCCATCGACATCGCGCACAGCACCGCCGGTTGCCAGCCCCCGCTGCTTCAAACGATTGACCAAGCTCGTCGAACGCGGGCAGTTGACGCCCATCTCAAGCAGCTCGTCGGAATGTTCAAGCACTTCGACGGGAGACCCTTGAAAGCGGATTCGGCCGTCGTCAAGCACAAGAACGGTATCTGCGAAACGTGACAGCAAGGCTATCTTCTGCTCCACAACAACCACCGTCGTCCCCTGGTTGCACGCATATGATTCCAACAGCTTGAAAACCGCAAGCGACGATGCGGGGTCAAGTTCTGCTGTCGGCTCGTCCAATACAAGAACACGAGGCTTCAGCGCAATCGCCGAAGCCACGGCGACCTTCTGCTTCTGACCTCCGGAAAGACCAGCGATGCTGCGGTAACGCAGGTCCTCGATCCCCATTGCGGCCAAGGCATCGTTCAGGCGCCCCTCGACCTGATCCTTCGGAACCGAGAAATTTTCAAGGCCGTACAGGATCTCGTCCTCGACTACCGATGTCACTATCTGAGAATCGACATCCTGGCAAACGCTACCGACCAAACGACTTACATCGGTCAGCGACGCTTCGCACGTATCGATGCCTTCGATCTTCACGCTTCCATAGAAATCGCCCGGATAGCAATGCGGGATGATGCCGTTAAGTGCATACGTGAGAGTGGACTTTCCCGACCCGGCAGCACCAGTGATGCCCACGAACGACCCGTCGGGAATAACGAGGTTGATGTCCTTCAGCAGAAGATCCTCGCCCTCGCGATAGCGGAACGACAATTGAGATACTTCAATCATGATCGAACCTTTCAAGGGAAGCAGCGATCGGGCAAATGAAGGTTGATCGAGGACGGTCAGCCGAAAGGATCCGCCCAATCGCACGCACGAACGACGTTTCTAGCGCTTCAGCACGGCACGAAGAACCGGGACAAGGATGACCGCAAGCACGGAGTTCATCGCGGCGGTTCCCAAAACCATCGCCGCATACACGCCGAAAACCGCGAGCGGGGCAAGATGACTGATGGCAACGCCCACGATCATCGCGAAGGTGTAGCCGGACACAACCGTCGTGGCGAAGGTGATGACAATCGGGGCGATGACGTTTTGGAAGGTCTTGTTACCAGGCGCGACGTTGACAAGCGCCGCAACAAGCAGGCCGCAAACCAACGCGCCCAGCGTCTCGGAGGCGATGTTGACAAGGGGCGTGGCGTTCAGCATGGGAATCTGGCTGACCAAACCAACCAGCAAGCCGATGATCGCCGATTGGTAGACCTTGGGCTTAGTGAGAGTGATCGCCAAACAGTACATGGCGATCATGAAGTTGGGTTTCATTCCGCCGAAATTAAGGAAGCTTGAAACGGTCAGCTTCAAAACGGCGCCAGCCGCTATCAATACAGCGACAAGAATGAGATCGTGAACGGACAAGCCGTTGCTGCTTGCGGTTGCGTTGACGGTGCGCTTCTGTGCGGTTGCCTGAGTTGCCATGATGATCGTTCCTTTCTTGGCGACCTGTTCGGTACGCCGACGGGCTCTTACGAGCCACCCAATACTGCCGGCAGATCGAACAGGGCCCGCAAAACGAAATCAAAGCTTCGTCTTACCGCGCTTTCGCGACTTACTGCGTGCGACCCCGACAAACAAAAAAGCCTGTCCTTTCAAGCCCTTGCGGACTTCAAAGGACAGGCTGATAAACCTGCGGTGCCACCTTTGATTGGTTCTGGTCAGGAACCCTCTCACGAACATGCCAACACATGTCCTGCCTCTAACGCGGGCTCACGGTCCAGATACTCAGCCTTGCGGCCTTTCCCCTTTCCCTCGGCGAACCATTTGCCAACAAGCTACTGCGGGATTCACACCATCGCCCGCTCTCTGTGAGCGCCTCTGCTGACGTTACTTTCGCCTCAACGGTTTCAACTATTAAGTTGTGGCGCTAATTTAGCTTGCCGCAACTTTCCTGTCAAGAGTTTTGTTTCAGCAGCATTTCGCGGGCATGAGCGATGGACGCATCGGTTGCGTCACCCGAAAGCATGCGCGCGATCTCGGCAACACGATCGTCGCCTGAAATGCTGGAAAGCACAGTGACGGGAGCGCCCTCGGAGGAAACGCTCTTCTTCACCACGTAATGAGAATCGCCGCGAACCGCCACCTGCGCGAGGTGCGTGACCACAATAACCTGATGCGTCTTAGCCAAATCAGCAAGAACCTCGGCCAAAGCAACTGCGGTTGAACCGCCCACGCCGGCGTCTACCTCGTCGAACACCAGCGTATCGATAGCGTCGGTTTCGCCAAGGACAACCTTGATGGCAAGCATCACGCGGCTGACTTCGCCACCAGAGGCAATGCGCGCAAGGGGTCGCGCCTGCATGCCGCGGCCGGGACGGTACATGAACTCGACAGCCGACGGGCCCGACTTTGTCCACTGAGAACGATCGAGGCGCTCGATGCGGCATTCGATTTCGGCACCCGACATCTCCATGCGTGCCATGTTCTTGGAAACCGCTTCCGAAAAGCGGGGCGCCGCCTGACCTCGAGCGGAATCAAGCGCATCGGCCGCTGCAGCCAAGCGTTCTTCGGCGGCGCCAAGCACAGCCGTTGCCGCACGCAAACGGGCATCAGCGTCGTCAACCAACGAGATTGCCTCTTTAGCCTGATCGTACTTTTCGAAAACCTGATCCATCGTGGGACCGAAACTGCGCATAAGCCCCTGAAGGGCAGCGAATCTCTCTTGGCTTTCCGCGAGCATTTGCGGATCGAAATCGATCTTGTCCTGATAGCCGCGCACTTCAGCAGCCACATCCTCGACCACGTAACCAACCTCGCGCAACGAGGAGGCAAGCTGGCCGAGCGTCGGGTCGACACTGGAAACTTGCTCAAGCTGATCGGCTGCGATGCCCAGGCGATCAAGAGCGCCCTCGTCACCCGCAAGGGAGTCGCGCACGACCGCAACCGCCGTTGCCAACGATTCAGCGTACTCGGCAAGCTCGAGGCTTTGGCGAAGCTCTTCGTATTCGCCCGGAACAGGGGAAACCTCGTCAATGCGCGCCAGTGTGAAGCGCGCTTCGTCAAGCTTCGCCGAACCTTCGGAGGCGGCGGTTTTGATTCGCTCGAGTTCGGCCGCGGCGCGAGAAGCCTCATCGAAAGCGGCACGGTAATCGCCAAGCACGTCGAGAACCTGCCGCCCTACCCACGAATCGAGCATCCCGACATGGGCTGCGGGCTTCATAAGCTGCTGGTGCTCGAACTGACCGCATAAGTCAACGTGCGGAGCGACCTTTTGGGCAACCTCGCGCACGCTGGCCATGCGCCCGTTCAGCGACACGCGCGAGCGCCCGTCCGAGCCAACACGCCTGGTAACGACAAGCTCGCCGTCGTCCTCAAAGGGCTCGTCAGCTTCATCGGACTGGATGTCGCCTGCGTCATGCTGCCCCGATTCGTTTGGCGTAAAGAAAAAGCGGCCCGAAACTTCAAGCCCCGAAGCCCCGTCGCGAACCATATCGGCGCTCGACCGGGCGCCCATAAGCAGCTTCATGGCAGAAAGAAGCGCGGTTTTGCCCGCACCGGTTTCACCCGTGAGCACGGTAAGCCCACGAGATGGCAGCAAGGTTGCCTGCTCGATTAGCGCAACGTTGCGAACTTGAATCTCGTCGATCATTCATCCTCCAAAAGGTTTCAGAGAACCGCTCCGAGTATAACAAAGCGGTCCCATCGAGCGCCCAACCGTTATCCAACAGGAGTCCAGCAAGCGCCCAACTGCGGCTCGTCGCGAAACCAGGTCACACGTTGCGCCGCTAACACACGATCGAATAGCAACCCCGACACGTTCGCGGTGCCCTACAATTCGTCAGTGTCCAGCAAAATGGTGAAGGGGCCGTCGTTTTGCAGGGAAACCTGCATATCGGCGCCGAATTCACCCGTTTCGACACGTTCGACGTCGCGACGAGCGCGCTCGACGAAGCGCTCATACAGGGCGTTGGCGCTATCGGGCGAACCCGCCTTCGTGAACGAGGGACGATTGCCGCGACGGCAATCGGCATACAGGGTGAACTGCGAGACCACCAGAACCTCGCCGGCGACATCGCCGAGCGAAAGATTGGTTTTTCCGTTCTCGTCAGCGAAGATGCGCATACGGAAGATCTTCGACCACAGCTTCTCGACCTGCTCTTCCGAATCGTCCTGACCCACGCCCAGCAAAATCAGAAAACCTTTGCCGATAGAGCCGACTACGTTGCCCTCGATCCGAACCTGCGCCTGCGTCACTCGCTGGATCACTGCTTTCATCTGCTGTTACTCCCTTAGCTTCTGCGGCTTGAACCATACGCCGCGTTTTTCCTATTGCCGAATGCGCTTCCCTTACGCGCCTGCTTCTTCAAACCGGCCAGCGCATCTTCTTCAGACGTGCCTTCAAACGACGCACGCAGCTTAACCACCTGATCGCGGATCTGGGCAGCTTGTTCGAAGTCCATGTTCTTCGACGCCTCGGCCATCTCGTCCTCCATGCTGGAGATGATACGAAGGACCTCTTCACGCGAAAGCTCGGCCAATTCCTGATTGACCTGCTCGGCCGTCCTGCCGGCGCTTCCCTCGGTGACATACCCGATAATGTTGCTGATGGCCTTGCGAACGGTTTGCGGTTCGATGCCGTTATCCTCGTTGTACTTCATCTGAATGGCACGGCGGCGACGCGTCTCGTCAATGGCCAAACGCATGGAATCGGTGATCTTGTCGGCGTACATCAAAACCTGGCCCGACACATTACGTGCCGCACGCCCAATGGTCTGAATGAGCGAGCGATGGTTGCGCAGGAAGCCTTCCTTGTCTGCGTCAAGAATGGCGACAAGCGACACCTCGGGCAGGTCAAGGCCCTCGCGCAGCAGGTTGATGCCCACCAGCGTGTCGAACTTGCCCATGCGCAGATCGCGCAGGATCTCGACGCGGTCGAGCGTGGCGATGTCCGAATGCATGTATCGCGCGCGAACACCCTGGTCAAGCAGATGATCGGTCAAGTCTTCCGCCATCTTCTTGGTAAGCGTGGTGATAAGCGTGCGCTCGTCGCGCGAAGCGCGCAACTTGGCCTCGTCGATGATGTCGTCGATTTGCGAGGCAACGGGACGCACGATGATCTCGGGATCGAGCAACCCGGTTGGACGAATGATCTGCTCGACTTTCGCCTGGCTGACGCGCTCCTCGTAATCGCCCGGGGTTGCCGACACGTAAATGAACTGCGGCACACGCTGCTCGAACTCGTCAAAACGCAGCGGACGGTTGTCCAGGCAGCTGGGCAACCTGAAACCGTGCTCGGCCAGGGTGATCTTGCGAGAGCGGTCACCTTCGTGCATGCCGCGGATCTGCGGCACCGTGACGTGGCTCTCGTCGATGATGCACAGGAAGTCCTTCGGAAAATAATCGATAAGCGTGTACGGCGGCTCGCCCGGAGCGCGGCCGTCAATATGGCGCGAATAGTTCTCGATGCCGCTGCAGAAGCCCATGGTCTCGAGCATCTCAAGATCGTAGCTGGTGCGCATCTCGAGGCGCTCTGCTTCAAGAAGCTTGCCCTCGGAACGGAACTGCTCGAGGCGGTTTTGAAGCTCCTCGCGGATGCTTGCCATGGCACGATCGAGCTTCGGGCGCGCAGTGACGTAATGAGAAGCCGGCCAAATGGGAAGCGCTTCGTACGTTTGAAGAACCTCGCCTGTGACGTTGTCCACTTCCGAAATGGACTCGATCTCGTCACCCCAGAACTCGATGCGGATGGGGTTGTCGGCGTACGGAGGAAACACGTCCAGGTTATCGCCGCGCACGCGGAAAGTCCCGCGCGAAAGCTCGTAATCGTTTCGATCGTATTGAATGTCGATGAGATCGTGGATGACATCATCGCGGTCGGCAGGTTTTTCCTTGTCAAGGAAAACCGCCATGCCCGCATAATCCATCGGCGAACCGATGCCGTAGATGCAGCTTACAGATGCAACCACGATGCAATCACGACGCGAGAGCAAAGCGGACGTGGCCGCATGACGGAGTTTCTCGACTTCCTCGTTGATCGATGCATCCTTCTCGATAAACGTATCCGAAGCAGGGACGTACGCTTCGGGCTGATAGTAGTCGTAGTAAGAAACGAAGTAGACAACCGAGTTGTTGGGGAAGAACTCCTTCAGCTCGCCCGCCAGCTGGGCTGCAAGCGTCTTGTTGGGGGCAAGCACCAACGTGGGCTTCTGCGTGGCCTCGATGACTTTAGCCATAGTGAAGGTTTTACCCGAGCCGGTAACGCCCAAAAGGGTTTGATAGCGCATGCCGTCGTCGACGTTCTTGGCAAGCGCCTTGATGGCTTGGGGCTGATCGCCTGCGGGCTCGTACGGCGAGACAACCTTGAACGGCGTGTTGGCAAGCCTTACGTCAGGCAGCTTGCCTTCCATAGCGATACCTTCGAGATTCGAAAGATGAGCCATTGCGAATGCCCCTTAGAACACGATGGTGAAACAGAAAAGCGGCGCCGCGCCCACACGGGCATGGCGCCGCGTCATAGCAACATGCAAGCGGTATTAAAGCTGAATGCCCTCTTTTTCAGCGTAGTCGTTCCACCAGCTGACAACCTTGTTATACAGCTCTTCCTTAGTGCCGTCATTGCTGAACACAACATCAGACTCCTCGATGCGCTCGGCATCGGTTACCTGCTGGGCAATGCGACGGCGAACATCGTCCTCGGCCCAGCCTGCGGCAACAGCGCGCTGAAGGCGAACGTCAAGCGGAGCCAGAACACCGATGACGATGTCGGCGGCATAGCCCATCGACGATGCACGATTCTTGTACACCGAATACTCGACAACCACGGCCTTGCAGCCCTTGCGCTTCAGCTCGTCCAGTCGCTCGACGAACAGCTCTTCGATGCGGGGCATGGTGATGCGGTTGAGCTTACGCGTTTGAGCAGGGCTTTCGAACGCTTTGCGCGCAAGAGCCGGACGGCTGACTTCGCCGTACGGATCGAAGATGTCAGTTCCGAAAGCACCGAGCAGGTCGGTTTTCACCGTCTCCCACATAAGGACGTCATGACCGATTTGATCGAGGTCAAGCCAGTCCAAACCTTGATCGACAAGGGCCTTGCGTGCGGTAGATTTTCCGGCACCCATCCCGCCGATGACGAAGATTGTGAGCATGGTGACCTCCTGCATGTCGATCTGAAACAATAGAGATAAATATAGGTCTGCGCAGAGCCGTATATTTTATAATACACGAGCGTTTCGCCGCTATCGCATCCAACTTGCGTCTTTTTCCGCGGCGTGACCAAACGCGCCGATTGGGGTTGGCGCAAAAACAACGGCCTCTCGGCAGGCATTCGTCACGCCCACGGCCGATCGATAGCTTGATGGGGGAATCGTTCGATGAGTCGACCGAAAACACGCTACATCCCTTCGCTTGACGGACTGCGCGCATTTGCGGTTCTGGCCGTCATCGCCTATCATATGAACATGTCCTGGGCCCCCGGCGGCCTTCTTGGCGTGACCATGTTCTTCGTCCTTTCCGGCTACCTGATCACCGGGCTTCTTATAGCCGAATTCGATTACTCAGGCACCATCGATCTTAAAGACTTTTGGATAAGGCGAATCCGCCGCATCATCCCCGCCGTCTTCTTTACCCTTATCGGCGTCGCTTTCTTATGCGTATTGTTCAACCACGCGCTGCTTACCAAAATGCGCCCGCAGATCCTGCCAACCGCCCTGTTCTTCAACAACTGGTTCCAGATCTTCGGCAACATCTCGTACTTCCAGGCACTTGGCGCCCCTTCCCCCATCACACATTGCTGGTCGCTTTCCATCGAAGAGCAGTTCTATATCGTATGGCCCGTCTTCATGCTGCTGGCTCTGCGCGCTGGCATGCGCAAGGGAACGCTGCGGAAAGTCACCACGGCGCTGATCGTCGTCTCGGCCGTCCTGATGATGATCCTGTTCGATCCGACAGGCGACCCCAGCCGCGTTTACTACGGCACCGACACGCGTGCGTTCTCGCTGCTGATCGGCGCGCTGCTTGCCATGATCTGGCCCTCGGCGAAGCTTTCCGACATCAGCGGTCGCGACCTTCCAGGCACAGAGCGCATCGCCTTTGACGGCGTAGGCATTGCCGCGCTTATCGGGCTGGTTCTGATGGTGGGCCTTACCAACGGCTACTCGCCTTTCATTTACTATGGCGGCCTGGTACTTTGCTCGCTGCTAACCGCGCTTGCCATTGCCGTAATGGTTCATCCTGTCAGCGTTATCGGGAAGGTCTTCTCGTGGCAACCGCTGGTGACCATCGGCAAGCTCAGCTATTCCATCTATCTGTGGCACTACCCCATTCTGCTTCTTACCACCCCGGGCAACCTTCAAAATGGCCTGCCTTGGTATCTCAGGATTTTGCAGCTTGCCCTGATCATCGGGGTGTCATGGCTTTCTTACACCTTCGTCGAAAACCCCATCAGGCACGGCGCCATCGGTAATTTCGTGCGCAACCTGCGCGAAGGCGCGTTCACCCTACGCGAATGGGTTCAAACCCATCTGATTCCCGTAGCTGTTTGCGCACTGGTTGTTTTGGTAACCGCTATCGGCTGCATCTTCGTTCCCGACACCAGCGCCCTTGATGGCGGCGACCTGCTAATGAACGAAGAAGCCCAAACCAATGCGCCCGAAAACAACGAGACCGAGCCTGCTGCCCCGGCACCCGACCCCTACGACATAGTCATGATCGGCGACTCGGTATCGGTACGTGCTATCCCCGATTTCAGCCAAGCATTCCCACATGGCCTCATTGATGCGCAGGTAAATCGCCAGCTTTGGGACGCACCGGGCATTTTGCAACACTATCTGGACATGGGAATGGTTGGTGACGTGGTCGTATTCGCACTGGGAACCAACGGCGTGGTCACCGACGACCAGATCGATGACGTGATGAGAGTGGTCGGATCCGAAAGGGATGTGTGGTTCGTGACCACACGCTCGACCACCGACTGGCAAGACGACTCGAATGCCGCGCTGTGGAATGCGGCCGCCCGTTATAGCAACGTCCAGATCATTGACTGGTTTGCATTCAGCGCAAACCGCGAAGACCTCTTCGACGGCGATGGCACGCATCTTACCGAAGAAGGCGCCGGAATCTACACCGCACTGGTCAAGAGCGCGGTAGAGGCGTACCTGCCCGAGCACCCCGAAGACGAAGCCTCTACCGAAGAACCTACGGAAGGCGACGAGGCCGCTGTGAGTGAGGCGGCGTAGAATCGCAGTCTTGCCTACCGCCTCGACAACTGAATACCAATGATCCAGAGGGGCGATTCGCCCCTCTTTCCATGCCGTGGCCGAGAGGCATAAAGAAAGGGCGGGAAAGCTTTAAGCTTTCCCGCCCTTAGCGGTTTCGGTGCTAGCAGAAACTACTCAGCAGCAGCCTCGGTAGCCTCAGCCTCGGGAGCCTCGGTCTCCTTCTTGCCGTCCTCGGCAATGTTCTCGACCGCGATCTCGATGCCCAGGTCGGCAGCAGCAGCCTTCATGGACAGGCTGATGCGACGACGCTCAGGGTTGACGTCCATAACCTTAACCTTGACGACGTCGCCAACCTTCACAACCTGTGCAGGGGTGTCGATGTGACGCGGAGCCATCTCGGAAATGTGGACAAGACCCTCGGTGTTCTCGCCCAGAGCGACGAATGCGCCGAACGGAACGACCTTGGTGACGGTGCCGTCAACGATGGTGCCAACGGGGTAGTTCTCAACGAGCTTGACCCAGGGATCAGGCGTGGTCTGCTTGAGACCCAGCGAGATGCGCTCGCGCTGAAGGTCGACATCCAGAACCTCGACCTCGACCTCTTGGCCAACCTTGACGACCTCGGAGGGATGGTTGACATGGTTCCAAGAAAGCTCGGAGATGTGAACCAGACCGTCGATGCCGCCCAGGTCGACGAATGCACCAAAGTCGACGATGGAGGAAACGGTGCCCTTGAGGCGCATGCCCTTGGAGAGCTTGGCCAAGATCTCGACGCGCTCGTTCTTGCGGCCCTCTTCGAGGATGACGCGGCGGGAAAGAACAACGTTGTTGCGGTTGCGATCCATCTCGATGATGCGTGCCTCGAGCTCGGTGCCCAGGTAAGCATCCAGATCCTTCACGCGGCGAAGGTCAACCAGGGAAGCAGGCAGGAAGCCACGCAGGCCGATGTCGAGGATGAGACCGCCCTTGACGACCTCGATGACCTCGCCAGTGACAGGCTCGCCGGCCTTGAACTTCTCCTCGACGGAGATCCAAGCACGCTCGTACTCGGCACGCTTCTTGGAGAGGATGAGACGACCGTCCTTGTCTTCCTTCTGAAGAACCAGAGCCTCGATCTTGTCGCCAACGGTGACCAGGTCGGCAGGATCGGCGTCCTTGCGGATGGAAAGCTCGCGGACGGGGATAACGCCCTCGCTCTTGAATCCGATGTCCACCAGGACCTCGTCGCGCTCGATCTTGACGACAGTGCCGTCAACCAGATCGCCTTCGTCGAACTCGGTGAGGGTGCCATCGATCATCTGGTTCATCTGCTCATCGGAGATGTCGGAGAAATCGATGACGGACGGGTTTTTGATTTCGGTCAAAACGGACCCCTTTCAATTCTCGGGGACCCTTCGCCATGAATGATTGCTGACATTTACCATGTTCGGGTGACGCGAAGCCCGGCTGATGCCGAACCCCTCGTTGTGCAACAAACATGTCTCGGGGGCCAATACTGTTGCTTGCAAGTCCGTCTTACAAGCCGCATTATTATATCATGCCGCAAGTCCCCGTGCGATGCGTTTCAATGACGTCGACAATTCACCACGAGTCGCCCAAATGATTTTGCAGTCAGCTTACCTTCTGGCGCATTCGCGCAGGTCAACAACGCGCGTCGCGATCTTCTTCGTCAGGGCGAGCGAATGCGACACGAACACCAAGCCCATGTTCCGGCGCTCGCATTCCTCTAACAGGAATCTCCAGATCTGAGCTTGCGTCACAGCATCGAGCATGGTCGAGATCTCGTCGGCGATTAGGTAGCGCGGATTAGCGCCCAATGCGCGGGCGATGCAGAAGCGCTGAAGCTCGCCGCCGGAAAGCTCATGCGGGAAACGCGTGAGCCACTCGTCGCGAATGCCGAAGCCGCGCACGATGCGCTCGGGGACGCCCCCTGCCTCGGAAAGGGTCTTCGCCATGCGCAGACGCGGATCGACCGCAGTGTCGGGGTGCTGGATGATAAGCTGAACGGGGCTCGGGCCGTTGCTGGGCAGCGGCTCGCCGTCGATCAGGACCGAACCCAACCACGGGCGCTCGTATCCGGCCAACACGCGACAGAGCGAGGTTTTGCCGAAGCCGGACGGGGCGCTTAAAGCGACGCGCTCACCCGGGGCGATGGATAGATTGAAGCCTTCGTACAGAGTTCGCTTGCCGTAGCCGAACGTGACGTCACGCGCCTCTAGCATGCCGAACCCCCTTCTTCTTTAATGAATCGGCCGTCCTCAGGCACTTCCAGGGAAGCGCCATCGGGGGCATCCGAGGCGCCGAGATCGACAAGTGCCTGCCACAACTCGCGGGAGAACGGATGGATCAGCCCGTCAGGCGTGCTGGCGGCGAAGTTCTCGACAGAAGTCTCCTCGACCACGGTGCCGTCCTTGAACACCGCGATGCGATCGGCCACACGAAGGGCGAGTTCGATATCGTGCGTGATAAGCAGCACGCCGTTGCCTTGGTTGGCGAACGCGCGAAAGTCATCCATGGCGCGCACGGCAAGCTCTAGGTCCAAGCCAGGCGTCGGCTCGTCGGCAACGATGACACGCGGGTCGTCCATAAGCGCCATGCACAAAAGCACGCGCCTTGCCATGCCACCCGAAAGCTCATGCGGATACATGTCGGCAACCTGCGGGTCAAGCCCATAGCGCGTGAACAACTCCTCGCGTTTCGCACGACGCGACTCGCGGTCGGCGCCGGAAGCGCCGAAACCTTCCACCTGCTTGCCCACGCGAATCAGCGGGTCAAGAGCGCGCACGCTCTGCGGCACCATCGAAATGCCGTGACCGCGCAACGCGGCAAAACCGCTCGCGTCCTGAAGTTCGCCGTCATACCAAATCTTGCCCTTAACCTGAGCATTCGGCTCGAAAACGCCCATGACCGCGTCGGCAAGGAGCGTCTTGCCCGAACCCGACGCGCCCACAATCGCGATGATCTCGCCTGCATGGACGGAAAGACTCAAGCCGTGCAGCGCCTCCACGCGCTTCTTCTTCGCACGGAAAAAACTCTGCCGCTCGTCGTACATGCTGAACGCAACGGTGAGGTCCTCAACCTGAAGCAGATGGTGACCGTGCTCGTGATGCGAAGCTTCGGCGTGCGTGTGATGATGGTGCCTCCCCGCGTCGCCATGAAGCGGGCTGTGCGAAACACCCTGTTCAACCGTGTTTTCCACGGAAGAATAAACGGCAGGGCCGGCGGTTGCGACAGCTATGTTCTCGTTCACCATAACCCCCTACCTTTGCGCCGTATGCGGGTCGATGAGCTTGCGAAGCCCCGAACCAGCGAAATCGAACAGAAGAACGCATATCACCAAGGCAAGACCCGGAAACACCGCCAACCACCATGCGCCAATGGACAGGTAGCCCATCGACTCGCTTAGGATGATGCCGATTGCCGGCATGTCGGGCGAAAGGCCGAAACCAAGGAACGTCACCGCCGCCTCGTGCAGGATGGCGTGCGGAAACAGCAGAACCAATCCAACGATGAACTGCGGAAACAACGCGGGCAGCATATGCGTGAGCGCGATCTTCAAGCGGCTTTGCCCCAGCTTGCGGGCAACCGCCACGTACGGAGCCTCGCGGCACTGAAGGATCTCGGCGCGCAGCACGCGCGTAAGACTTGGCCAGTGAGTGAGCGCAACGCCAATGGCCACGCCCCAAAAACCCTTGCCAAGGGCGAAGGAGATCAGAATGAGCAACACGATATGCGGCACGCCCAAAACCAGGTCGACCAGCCAGGTGACCACCGCGTCGGCTTTCTTGCCGCCAAGAGCCGCGACCGAAGCCAAGATCAAAGCGAGGAAAGCAGAAGCGGTTGCCGCAACCAAGCCCAAAAGCACGCTGGTGGAAAGACCCGCCAAGGTTCGCGCCAGCATGTCGCGGCCCATCCAGTCGGTTCCGAACAGGTGAGCCAGGCACGGAGCCATATTCTTAGAAGCGAAATTCGTGCGAACCGCTTCATCACTCAGCAGCAAGCCGGCAACGACCACAACAACCAGCGCAAGGACAGAGCAAACGCAAACGCCAAGGGTGACCTTTCGGTTGGAAACGCACGACAAAGGCTCATGCAAAAGCACAGGTTCCAAATCTTTATGCGACGGGGAGACCGACGCCGACGCGGATGCCACAGCCTGCAAGGCGGGCTCGTTCGAAGCGCCGATCGTGCAAGGTTCCAGATTCGTCATGAGGCAACCGCCTTCCCCTGCGCGGTTTTAGTCTTCATGCGCGGATCGATCACGCCGTAAAGCACGTTAGCAATAGTGTTGCCGCCGAAAACGAACAGCGCGGAAACCAGTGCGATGCCCGCAAGAAGCGCGACATCGCTGCCGACGCCCGCGGTAACGGCGGCCTGACCCAATCCCGGATACGAGAAAACCTGCTCGACCAGCACCGAACCGCCGAAGATCTCGGAAATCGAAGCGAATTGCAGCGTGAGCGCGGGCAAAGCAACGTTCCTCAGAACATGGTGTTTCATGATGGAACCCGTGCTCTCGCCCCTGACGCGAGCGAAGCGCACGTACTCGCTTTCCATGACATCGACCACTTTCTCGCGCGTATGAAGCGCGATGTTCGCAACACCCACCAGCGAAAGAGTGATGGCAGGAAGCGCCAAGTGCGACAACGTGTCGGCGAAGGAAACCTCACCCGAAACGCCTACGGGAACCGACAGACCCAACGGGAACCAACCAAGCTGAACCGCGAAAACGGTCAGCAGGATAAGACCGATCCAAAACGACGGCGTTGCAGCCAGAACATAGCAGTACACGCGAACGAACTTGTCGATGAAGCCGCCACGGAGCACGCCGGCGGCAATGCCCAGCACGAACCCGAGAACGCCGCTGACCATCCAGGCAACCGTCATCAACATGAGCGAATTGCCCGCACGGTACGCAACAACCTGTGACACCGGCGCGTTGAACCTGAGCGAGGTACCCATGTCGCCATGAAGCAAACCAGCCATCCAGCTCGCATAGCGCTCGAGCATCGGCGTGTCTGCGCCCCAATGCTCGGCGAATACGGCGCGTTTCGCCTCGCTCATGCTCACATAGGCAGCCTGACCCAGATTCGCCTGAATAGGATCGATGGGCGACAAGCTGACCAGCGCGAACACCACGAAACTGACCGCGAACATCAGCAGCACGAAGCGCAATATGTTTTTGAAAATGAAATCAACCATTGGCAAAAGATATCCTTAAAGCCCCGCCCGCCTACATGAAACCGGCGAACGGGGCCTCTATCCAATCAGACGAACATGAGCGCAGCGCCCTTCGCGGTCTTCACGCGGCGGCGTTCCCTACGCCCATTCCCACTGATCAACATTGTTGACCAAGCTCCATCCATGACCATGCGGATGCAGCTTCTGCTCAGCGATGACCAGATTTTGCTTGGTGAAGTACAGGTGATCGACATTCGCGAACCATACCCAGGTCGCGCCACCCTGCGGGCCGACGCCCTCGCTGCCGTCCCACTGAGCAAGCTTCCACTCTTCATAGGAATCCTCGACGTTTGCATAGGACAAAGCGGCGTCGATGTGCTTGTCAACGGTTTCGTTCTTGTACGAAGCGAAGTTGCCCGTGCCCTTGGAGTAGTACAAGTTGTACATCTCGATGGGCGAGTTGCTTCCCCAGCCCCAGGTAACCAGATCGTTATAGCCGTGCTGGTAGATCTCGTCCCAACCGGCGCCGTTCAAGTTGACCTCAAGGCCGATGCCCTTCATCTGATCGGCGAACTCGTTGGCAATGGCCTGACGAACGGTGTCGCTTGCCGGATAGTACAACTCGACGCTTGCACGCACGCCGTCCTTAACGCGGACGCCGTCGGAGGCGACAGCCCAGCCGGCTTCGTCCAAGATGCTCTTCGCCTTGTCGACATCGGTTTCGATATGCATCGCATCGTTCGACCAAGGCATGCCGTCGCACACGTTGTAAGCGGGTTCGGCATAACCGGAAAGAACATGATCGATCATCAGCTGGCGATCGATTGCGTAGTTGATGGCGCGGCGGACGGCGATGTCTGAAGTAACGTTGTTTCCCGTTTCGTAATCGGCACCGTTGGAGCGAGTCTTCGGCGAATTCGCGGGCACCGTGGGGAGCGCGATGCCACGCGAATCGACCGATGCGCAGTTCAGCAGGTCGTAGCCCTTCGGCTGGTTTGCCGCGAACGTGGCGGAGGTGTACGCAACGTCCGCTTCCGAAGCCTTAGCCGAAGCAAGGGAGGCGTCTTCATCCTTGAAAACCACGACCACACGCTGCATCTTAGGAGCCTCGCCGTAGTAGTCGGGGTTTGCCGCAAGGATGACCTGCTGACCTTTGTCCCAGCGCTCAAGCATGTAACGGCCGCTGCCGATGGGCTTTTCGCCATAGGAGTCGCTATATGCATGCTCGGGCACGATGCCGATGACGGCCAGGGTGTAAAGGAATGCGTTGAACGGCTTGTTCAGTTCGACCTCAACCGTGAAGTCATCGGTTGCGCGAGCCTCTTTGACCATAGAGAGATCGCACTCCGAGGTCTCGGAGTTCAGAATGCCGTTAAGAGTGAAGGCGACGTCTTTGGCGGTAAGGGCCTCGCCGTCGGTGAACTTGGCATCTTCGCGAATGGCGAACGTCCAAACCAAGCCGTCCTCGGAGCACTTGTAGTCGGTGGCGAGGTCGTTCTTGAAGCCCATGTCGACCGTCGTGGTCAGAAGAGTGGACTGGATAAGAGGTTCGTGCACGTGCTCGCCGCAACCCCAAGAAACAAAGGGGTTGAAGCCGGCTGAGGGCTCAGAGGAAGCGGGCATGGTCACAATGACCTGCGATTTAGTATCTCCCTTGGAAGAAGTACCGGCTGCTGCAGAAGCCGCACCCTTGTCCTTTGCCTGGCAACCTGCCAAAGCCCCGGCGAACGGCAGCATCATCGCAGCCGCGCCAAGCGCTTTCGCGAACGTGCGGCGAGTGAGGTTGGTCTGTTCGGTCATTGCGATCGTCCTTTCGTCGTTTGGTAATCGCATTGAGATGCCAACTTGGTGTTGGCTCCCCTAGCATTTGCAGGGAGGGTGAAGTTTGATTGGGCTTTAACGGCCATACGCACTTCAATGCGATTTCTGTTCGGTATTACGATTTATTGCTTTGTAACACTTCTTTCACACGATTTGCAACACTCGTGTGAAACTCGTCCGGCAAACGGTCAATCGCAGCAAGAAAAAGCACGGCAGCCGTTTGACTGCCGTGCTTGATGATTGACGCCCCTCGAACTTTTTTCGAATATCCGAAACCTGAAGGTCGCTTCGCGCCAGCCCTCTGACGCCGCAAGCTAAACCGCGTCGCCGCCGCGCTCGCCGGTTCGCACGCGAACGACCTCATCCACAGGGAAAACGAAGATCTTTCCGTCTCCGACCTCGCCCGTGCGGGCAACCGACGTGATCACATCCACGATGGGATCGACCTCTTCATCCGTAACGACGATCTCGAACTTCACCTTCGGAACCATGTTCAGCAGAACTTCGGTGCCGCGGTAGTACTCCTTCCAGCCATGCTGGCTGCCACAGCCCTGGACCTGAGAGATCGTCATGCCGCTGACCTTTGCCGCGAACAGGGCTTCCTTCACTGCCTCAAGCTTCTCGGGGCGAACGATTGCCGTGATTTTCTTCATGATACGTATCCTTTCCGCAATCGCTTAGTCCAAGCCAATGTATGCCGGGTAAGCAGACTCGCCGTGCGCTGCAACATCCAGGCCCTGAGCTTCTTCTTCCTCGCTCACTCGCAGGTCGCCCTTGAAGCATGCCTTGATGATAAGGCCAAGAACAACGTCGCACACCGCCACGAACACGATGGTGATCAGGATGCCCGCGATCTGGCTGCCCAAAAGCGAGAAGTCGCCGGTGTAGAACAAGCCGCCGAAGTCGGTCCAGGACAGCTCGGGTACGCAGAACAGGCCCGTGAAGATGCCGCCTACGATACCGCCGACACAGTGGCAACCGAATGCATCAAGCGCGTCGTCGTAGCCGAACTTGGCCTTGCAAACCGAAATAGCGAAGTAACAAATCGGGGAGACGCACAGGCCCATGACGATTGCCGCCCAAGGCTCGACGAAACCAGCTGCAGGGGTGATAACAACCAAGCCGGCAACAAGGCCGGTGGCTGCGCCAACCAGCGTGGGCTTGCCAACCTTCACACGCTCGACGATCATCCAAGAAACCAGCGCGGCGCCCGATGCGACGACGGTGTTGATGACGGCCAAGCCCGCAACGCCATCGGCAGCGAACTGAGAACCACCGTTGAAGCCGAACCAACCGAACCACAGAAGGGTTGCGCCCAAGGCAACGAACGGGACGTTGTGCGGACGGTAGCTCATCATGCCGAAACCCTTGCGTTTTCCAAGCATCAGGCAAAGCACCAAGCCGGTAAGGCCCGAGCTGATATGAACGACATCGCCACCAGCAAAGTCAAGCGCGCCAATGGCGTCGCCGATCAGGCTGCCGTCACCGCCCCAAACCATGTGGGCAAGCGGCGGATAAACCAAGATGGTCCAAGCAGCCGCAAACGCGCACACCGCACCGAACTTCATACGGCCGGCAAGCGAACCGGTGATGATGGCGGTGGTGATCATGCAGAACGCCATCTGGAACACGAAGTTGATGATGTCGGGGTAAACCGCATCTTCGGGAACATCAGTTGCGGCAGCGAGCATATCGCTTGTCCCGCCCAAGAAACCAAGCTGATCAAAACCGCCGAAGAACGGAATGGAGCCATCCCCGCCGTATGCGAACGACCATCCGCAAACCGTCCAAGTAATGGCAACGATGCCGATAACCGCGAACGACATGATCATCGTGTTGACCACGTTCTTGCGCCGTGAAAGGCCTCCGTAGAAAAATGCCAAACCAGGCGTCATAAGCAAAACAAGCATCGCGCACATGATCATGAATGCTGTTGAACCAGTGTCGTACATGTCCTTTCCTTCTTTCTTCCAATCGGGAAGGCGGTGAGGTCGGCGCGGTTCCTCCTTGCTCGCTTCGAACCATCCGTCTTCGGTGACCCTTGCTACGATTTGGATTCTCGGGAGGGCGTGTTACAACGTCGTTACTTCACGATTAACGTTCCTTTAATGGTTAATGTATCGCCTGATCAAATAGCGATTTTGCTAATTTTTCCGAGATTGCGCGCTTGTTTCGATTCGTTTCGGAAACTGTTTCACGGTTACGGGGATGTTTCGTGCGCGCCGAAGCGAGCCCATCGCAAAGTTCACGCGCGCCGTCACGAGCGGCCAACGCGCAAACAGAAATGCGCCCCGAAGGGCGCATTAAAATAACGGTTTCCCGAAAAAGGCTACTTGGAAAGAGAATCTTGAGCCAAGCGCTTCAAAACACTGTCAGCGATTCCCTCGGCATCAAGGCCAAGCGAATGGAGAAGCTGAGCCTGAGTGCCGTGCGTGACGAATTGATCGCCCACACCAAGCACCAAGGCCGGGGTAAGACTACCCATCCCGCGCATGACCTCCATGACACCCTCACCCGCGCCGCCAGCGATAACGCCGTCTTCAACGGTGACGACAAGCTTGGTTGCCGCCGCATGCTTGATGGCGTCGTGATCGAGGGGCTTCACCCAGCGCATATCGACGACACGCGCATCGATGCCCTGCTCTTCAAGCAGCTCGGCCGCGCCCAGCGACTCGCGCACCATATCACCCCAAGCAAGAATGCACACATCCTCGCCCTCGCGGCGAATGTCGCCCTTGCCGTACGGAAGCTCGCAAGGCATTTCGGGAACCTGAACGCCCTCTGCTTGGCCGCGCGGATAGCGAACTGCAACAGGACCTTCAAGCGAAAGCGCGGTATGAAGCGCGTTCACCAGCTCGGCCTCGTTGGAGGGGGCAATAACGCGCATATGCGGAACCATGCGCATGTAGGCAATGTCGAACATGCCGTTATGGGTAGAACCGTCGGCGCCGACGACGCCCGCCCTGTCGATGGCGAACACAACATCGAGCTCGGGCAGAGCGACGTTGATCAAGATCTGGTCAAACGCACGCTGCAAGAACGTCGAGTAAACGGCAACGACCGGCTTGTTCCCGCCAATTGCAAGGCCCGCTGCCATTGCCACGGCGTTCTCTTCGGCGATTCCCACATCGATGAAGCGATCGGGAATGGCTTCTGCGAATGCATCAAGGCCGGTACCGCCGCGCATGGCAGCCGTGATGGCCACAACGCGCTCGTCCGCCTTACCCTCGGCAACCAGGGCCTTTCCGAACACACTCGTGTAGGTAGGCGCAGCTGCGGGCTTCTTGATGCTTTCGCCCGTGGCGATATCGAACGCGCCAATGCCATGGAAGCGCTCGGGGTCGTCTTCGGCGGGCTTGTATCCAGCGCCCTTCTTGGTGACGGCATGGATAAGCACGGGGCCGTCTGCGGCAAGCGCCGTGGAAAGAAGCTCCTTAAGCGCGCCGATGTCGTGACCGTCAACCGGCGGCGTGCACAGAATACCTAGCTGCTCGAACATCATGGACGACTGAGGCAGCACAAACTGCTTCATCGATTCTTTCACATTGCGCCCGAACGAGACCATGGCATTAGCCAACGCTCCCGCGTTCTCAAGTTGGGCCTGAGCGTTGTCGCGCGCCTGGCGGTATTTCGTGGTAGTGCGGATTGCGCCAAGATGCTTCATCAAGCCGCCGACGTTCTTCGAGATGGACATCTCGTTGTCGTTCAGGATGATGACCAGCGGCAACTGAAGCTGACCGATGAGGTTCAGAGCTTCGAACGCCATGCCACCCGAAAGCGAAGCATCGCCGATAAGGGCAACAACCTTCTCGTCGCCGCCCTGCAACTTACGCGCCTGAGCCAAACCCAGCGCGATGGAGATGGAGTCAGAAGCATGGCCCGAAGGATGAACATCGTGAGGGCTTTCCTTGGGACGCGGGAACCCAGAAATTCCTCCGAACTGGCGAAGCGTCGGGAACTCGGCCAAACGGCCCGTGACCAGCTTATGTGCATATGCCTGATGCCCGACGTCGAAGATGAACTTGTCGTGCGGGCTGTTGATGAGCGAATGAACGGCAAGGATGATCTCGACGGCTCCCAAAGACGAAGCGACATGGCCGCCTGTCTTGGAAGTTACCTTGATGATCTCCTCGCGGATTTCAAGCGCAAGAATTTGAAGTTCATCATCGCTCAGGACCTTCAAGTCCTCAGGCGACGACACGCAATCGAGGATTCGGTTGGCCATAACGACTCCTTACGCGATTCCCTGACCGGCAACGGCTGCGGCTTCGTTCGAAGCCGGAGCGCACGAATCACCAGGCACTTCGGCAAAAGCACCTGCGACATGAGCGCTTTCGTCAAGATTTTCCGATGCAGCCTCGTCTTCGGCGTCTGCATCGGCGTCGATATCGGCCTCAAGCAGATCGCTGGCGCGAAGACCGAGGGTAACCGCCTCTTCGTACAGGGCGAGAGCGTCATCGAGCGAGAGAGCGTCGTTGCTCACTTCGTCGACGATCTCGCTCAAACGCGTCTTCACGCCAGCGAATGTGTCAAGGTCGTGGGAAGCCATGATTAGTCTTCCTTGAGCTCGGAACCCTCAAGGATTTCGTCGCCGGCGACTTCAAAGGAAACCTCGGGGTCTTCGACATTAGACCCTTGGGTGCTGTCGGCGACTTCCGAGGAAGCCTCAACGACCTGGACGCTGTCGCTCGGCTCTTCCAGAGCCGGCTCGGCGTCGATACCTGCGGCAATGCGGCCAAGAACGCCGTTCACGAAGCGAGAAGAATCGTCCTCGCCGCCGTACGCCTTTGCAAGCTCAACGGCCTCGTTGATGGTGACAGAAACGGGAACCTCGTCAACGTAGATCATCTCGTAGACGGCAAGGCGAAGGATAGCTCGATCGACAACCGGCATACGGTCGAGGGTCCAATTCTCGGAAGTGGACGAAAGGCGCTCGTCGATTTCTGCGCGATGAGCCTGCACGCCACGGACAAGAGCCTCGGCGTACGGAGCGAACTCGATGTCGTCAGCCGGGTACTGGCCAGCGTCGACGATATCCGCCACCGACTCGTCAGTGATGTCGCTTGAATACAAAAGTGCCAACGCGCTTTCGCGCGCAACCGTGCGTTCGTGTCGTTTAGCTCGTGCTGCCATAAGGCGCCCTAATCCCCCACTCTTCTTACTTGCTTAGATTTAATTCTCAAACTGAACGCCGTCGATGTAAACATCGACAACGCCAACCGTGACGCCAACCTGAACGGCCACGGCATCGGCAATGGCCTGACGAACCTTCTCGGCCACATCAGGCAAGACGGAGCCGTACTTGACGTCGATATGAATGCCAACGCAAAGCTTGCCGTCGTCGTCAACGAAAACCTCGATGCCCGGGAACGCCGGCTTGCCGCCAAGAACGTTACGGATGCCACGGCCCGCGGCGTTCAAAACGCCAATGCCTGCAACACCTTCAACATCGGAGACAGCGAGGTTGACGATGGTCTCGACAACACCCGGCGCAAGGGTCATTCCATCGATGTTCAATTCACTCATAGCAGATCCCCCATCTGGGTTTCAATGAAATCAGTCGTGGCTTCGCCCGCACAGAAGACCTCGTTGTCCAAGACGCGCTTATGGAACGGGATGGTCGTCTGAATGCCCTCGATGACGAACTCGTCAAGGGCACGACGGCCACGCGCAAGCGCCTCCTCGCGGTTGGCGCCATGCACGATAAGCTTGGCAACCAGCGAGTCGTAGTACGGCGAGATCTTGGTGCCCGACTGCACGTAGCATTCCACGCGCACGCCAGGGCCCGAAGGAGGCACGAACTTGGTGATGGTGCCCGGACACGGACGGAAGCCATGCTCGGGATCCTCAGCGTTGATGCGGAACTCCATTGCATGGCCGAACGGCGTGAACGGAGCGCGATCAGCGCAGCTCATGGGCTCGCCCGAAGCAATGCGAAGCTGTTCTTTGATGATGTCGGTGCCGGTGATTTCCTCGGAAACGGGATGCTCGACCTGCACGCGGGTATTCATCTCCATGAAGTAGAACTTACCGGACTCGTCCAAGAGGAACTCGACCGTGCCGGCGTTGCGGTAATCGACCGCACGGACGGCCTTTGCCGCAGCAACGCTCATGGAACGACGCAGCTCGTCGGAAAGAACCGGCGAAGGGGCCTCCTCGATGAGCTTCTGATGGCGACGCTGAACCGAGCAGTCGCGCTCGCACAGGGCCACGTTGTTGCCGAAATCGTCGGCAAGAACCTGGATCTCGACGTGACGGGGACGCAGAACCAGCTTCTCAAGGTAGACGCCGTCGTTGCCGAACGCCGCACCGGCCTCGGCGCGAGCGGCCATGTACTGAGACTCAAGATCCTCGGGATCATGGACCTCGCGCATGCCCTTGCCGCCGCCGCCAGCGGTTGCCTTGATAAGCACGGGGTAGCCGACGCGATCGGCGAATTCCTTCGCCTCTGCGGCGGTGTCGATGCAGCCGTCAGAACCAGGGACGGTGGGGACGCCACACGACTTCATGGTTTCGCGCGCAGTGCTTTTGTCGCCCATGCGCTCGATGCATTCAGCCGAAGGGCCGATGAAGACCAGGTCGTTGTCCGCGCAGGCGCGGGCGAACTCGGCGTTTTCCGCCAAGAAGCCGTAACCGGGGTGGATGGCTTCGGCGCCGGTGTTCTTCGCAGCGGCGATGATGTTAGCCATGACCAGGTAGCTCTTGTTAGCGGGAGCGGGGCCGATGCACACAGCCTCGTCCGCGTAGCTAACGGGATAGGTGTCTTTATCCTCGGTCGAGTAAACGGCGACCGTTTTCACACCCAGCTCGCGAGCGGCGCGCATGACGCGCAGCGCCACCTCGCCACGGTTTGCGATAAGGATTTTCTTGAACATTATGCAGTCTCCGGAGCAGGAGCGGGCTTACCCAGCGGCTCGACATAGAACAAAACGGTGCCGAACTCGACCGGTTCGCCGTCTTTGACGCAGATCTCGCGGACGGTGCCCATCTCTTCGGCCTCGATCTCGTTCATGAGCTTCATGGCCTCGACAATGCAAAGGGTCTGGCCAGCGGCAACCTCGTCGCCAACCTGAACGAATGCGGCCTCACCGGGAGCCGGTGCGGCATAGAACGTACCGACCATGGGGGCGGTGACGGGCTTCCAGGATGCGGGGCGTGCGGACTCGGCAGCTGCAGGTGCAGGAGCGGCGGCTGCAGGAGCTGCGGCGGCGGCCGCAACGGGAGCAGCAGCAACAGGAACAGCAACCGGGGCTGCTGCGGCAACGGCAGATGGCATACGCACGGAAACGCGTGCGCCTTCTTCCTCGACGGTGATCTCGCCTACGCCGCTTTCCTCGGCGATGCGAACCAGCTCGCGAATCTGATTGATATCCACGTAATCGTCCTCCTTGGTCAGACTCGATTCCTCAGCCATGAGGAAGTCGACTTTCTCGGAATTGCGATGCTTGCTCAGGAACGTGCGCGCCTCGTTCGGGAACAGCGCGTACATAAGAACGTCTTCCTCGCTCTGTGCCAGATCGCCGATCTCCTCGGCCACCTCGTCGTACGTAGTGGTGACCAAAGAACCGGGGGCAACATCGGGAGGCAGAACCTGGCTGTCGCCGACAACCTTCTTGAGGATGTCGGGATCGATGCGTCCAGGAGCCTTGCCATAGTAGCCGCACAGGTAATCTTTCATCTCGCGCGAGACGACGCCCCAACGACGACCGGTCAGAACGTTGAAAACGGCCTGCGTGCCGACGATCTGGGACAGCGGGGTGACCAGCGGCGGATAACCGACCTCGGCGCGAACCTTGGGGATTTCCTCCATGACCTCGGCCAGACGATCCTCGGCGTTCTGAACGGCCAGCTGGGAGACCAAGTTGGACATCATGCCGCCGGGAACCTGATGCGAGTAGACCTTCATATGGGTGAGCGACGAAACGCCGCGCTTGTAGTGGCCGCGCTTGCGGACCTCTTCCCAGTACTCAGAGATCTCGAACAGCAGGTCGACGTCGATACCGGTGTCGTAGCGGCTTTCACGCAGTGCGGAAGCGATCATCTCGACAGCGGGAAGCGAGTTGCCGAATGCGAGCGGGGCATGAGCCGTGTCGGCGATTGCCGCGCCTGCCTCAGCCGCTTTGATGATGTTGGCCGGCGCCATGCCGCCAACGTAGTGGCAATGGACATGCAGGGGCAGGCCGATTTCGGCGTTGAACGCCTTGACGATACGCTCGGCGCGATACGGGGTAAGCAGACCGGCCATGTCCTTGATGGCGATGGTGTCGGCGCCCAGATCCTTCAGCTTCTGGCCGTATTCCAGATAGCTGTCAAGCGTGTGAACGGGCGAAACCGTGTAAGAGATAGCGGGCTCGAAGTGAGCGCCGCATTCCTTGACGGCCTTTGCCGTGTCAACCACGTTGCGGATGTCGTTCAAAGCGTCGAACACGCGGAACACATGGATGCCGTTGCGCGCGGAAGCCTTGATGAAATGATTGACGATGTCGCGCGAGTAATGCTTATAGCCAATAAGGTTCTGACCGCGCGTGAGCATGGAGAGAGGCGTATTAGGGGCGTTTGCCTTAATGGAGCGCAAGCGTTCCCACGGGTTCTCATCCAGGAAGCGCAGGCACGTGTCGAACGTGGCGCCGCCCCAGGCTTCGATTGCCCAATAACCCACCTGATCCATTTTCGGCAGGATGGGAAGCATGTCGCCGATTTGCATACGCGTGGCCCACAGACTTTGCTGGCCGTCGCGGATGGTGGTGTCCATCAGCTGAAGACCCGACATGCACGCACCTCCTCAATGCAGAAGTTTTCAAATGAGATTTGAATTATAGAAGATAAGCCCAAAGGCGGCATCGTCAAACCTCAACTACACGGATATGGCGCATAAACGGCCGCTTTGCAGGAGGTTTCGAGTAGCGCTGTTTCAGTGATGTTTCGGCGGGGTTTCACCATGCAATGCGCCGCGATCCGTGTCTCGCTGCTCGATCGAGCACTTCGCTAGGCCAAGGGCCCGTTTCGCGCTCTCACATGCCCGTGCATCAATTCGAACTTGACATGGACAGCTGCATATCAACTTTAATTTGGTGGACACATCAGTTTGGAGTTGATATTCTTTGATCACGTTGAGTTTTACCCATTTCGAGGAGAGGTCAGTATCATGAAGAAACTTGATGGGCCAAGCTTTGAAGAAATCATCTACGACGACGGCGAACCGTGCCTGGTCATCTTCAGCCGTCAATCCTGCCACGTGTGCCAGCAGGTTCACCCAAAGATCGAGGAGCTTTCCGAGGACTCCCAGTACGAGGGCAAGTTCAACTTCTACGAGGTCGACGTCGAGGAAGAGCCCGGCATGATCTCCCGCTTCTCCCTGAAGGGCGTTCCGCAGGTCCTGTTCTTCAACGATGGCGAGTTCCTTGGCAAGCTCGCTGGCGATCATCCCATCGAGGAGTACGAAGAGAAGATCGAAGAGATCATCGGCTAACAGCCTTTCGCGTCAGCCACGACGCAAAACCTTTTCCTACCCGCCTCGGCTCTCACTTTCTCCCAGAGCCGGGGCATTTTCATGCCTGCCATCAGGTAAAACAACTACAGGAACAAACAGCAAGGGGTGCCTCGCCGATGTTGGCGGGGCACCCCTTGGCTTACCTGCGCGAAAGAAACGAGGATGCGCGTTGCCTACGCCTCGAATGCCGTGATGGCCGCGCGCATAACCACAGACAAGTCGTCAACCGACTTTTCGAATTGTTCTTGGCTCATTCGTTGCATTATCGACATAAGGCCGTCGAACGCGAAGGCAACAGCCAAGAAGTCCCTTCGCTTTCCTATTTCATGCATGGTTATCTGACGTTGCTCAATGAAATTCGTGATGAACTTGCGCCCCAGCACCCCGCTCTCGGCGTCGCTCCTCACCACGTTGCGAAGCGGATTTTGATATACCTGCTCGCCCAGCTCACGCAGCATGGCGGGAAGCGCGATATCGTCGATGCTTCGATGCGCCATCTGGTCGCAAACCTTTTGCACAACCTCATTCTCGATCTCATCGACCACGTCATAGATATTGCCGTAATGCGAGTAGAACGCCGGTTTGCTGATCTCGGCGCGCTCGCACAACTCCTTCACCGTGATCTTTTCAACGTCTTTTTCCTCTGCCAACTCGATTAGGGCATTCCTAATGGCTCGACGGGTTTTCACCACGCGCATATCCATAGGGGTATCCTCACTTTTTATTATCCAATAGTTAGTTATCTTACTATTGGAAGTAAATTGCCTATTGATTGGTTCCTCTCCTAATACAATTATATTACTGTAGTAAGGAAATGAATGCGGGAATCACGAGCATCTCGGCGGTCAAGGCAAGAAGGAGACGTTGAAGTTGCTCCGCGAAAAACGCCCGTAAACCCTTGTCGAAACATAAACCAACCCGTTCATCTAATGTTGACGAGCAGTTCACCTTCCGCAGCGAAGATAACGTCAACGGCAAGATGAAGCCGAAACAGTTTTTAAAGGACTTGCGCGGGAAACCGAGCAAGATGACGAAAGGACGCATCATGTCGAACAAAACCAGCTACGAGTACAAGACCATCACCGTCTCCCGCAGCGACGCATCCACCACGAAAGACGCCTTTGAGCTGATGGGCTGGGAGCCCGTCGACGCTAACGAAGCCGGCAGCACCACCGTTACGCTGAACTTCCGTCGCGAGCAGAAGCAGGAGAATCGCGGTCGCGTCATTAACATGAGGCAGCACAACCGCGACGCCTTCTTCGTTGCTGCAACCGCAGCTCGCCGCACTCTTGCCGCAATGCACTAATTCATTCGGCCTGGCATGCCGCCCGCGGCACCTCCCATCGCCGCAACAACAACCGTTCGCTACCCTTCCCCTTTAGTGAACGGGCTCTGCCTGAACCCCGACGATTATTCGTCGGGGTTCGTCATTTCTTAGGCATGCAAAATAGCGAGATATTCGGCCAGCAAGAACGCCCGCTCAGCAACCTCCGCAAGCCTATGCCACCCTCGAGCGGCTACCAGCACGCGATTATCAGAAGCAAGCTTTCTACCTGCGAGTTTATCTTGCGTTTATCTTCGACGGTATACTGAACGCGATGTGTCTAACGGATTGGCGAAGCGTCTGCTCAGACGCGCTGCGCCCGTCAAACGCGAACCAGTCGACCTACCGAAGGAAACCCGCATGGTCACCATCCTGATTGCTGAAGACGATAAGAACGCGAACAAGCTTATCTGTGCCGTGCTTCGCCACGCCGGATACGAACCGGTCTCGGTCGCTGACGGAGCCGCTGCTCTTGAAGCGCTTGAGAAAACGCACATCGATCTGGTCATCAGCGACGTCATGATGCCGAAAGTCGACGGTTTCGAGCTCGTTCGCACCATGCGAGCCAACGGGTACGACCAGCCCGTTCTTATGTTGACGGCCCGTCTTGAACAGCAGGACAAACGCGTCGGGTTCATCGCCGGCGCCGACGATTACCTCACCAAACCTGCAGACATGCAAGAGCTGGTCCTTCGCGTGAAAGCCCTGCTACGCCGCGCAAACGTCTTTGACGAGAAACGCATCACCATCGGCGCGACCGTCCTTGACGAAACCGACTACTCAGTCACGCATGGACGCATTCGCGAAGAGCTGCCGCCTAAGGAATTCCAGCTGTTGTTCAAGCTGCTGGCCAATCCGGGGCGCACCTTCACGCGCGCGCAGCTGCTGGATGACGTGTGGGGCTGGGACACCGAGAGCGCCGAAAGCACGGTGAACGTGCATATCAACCGCTTGCGCACGCGGTTCGCCGATTGGGGCGACTTCGAGATCCAAACCGTACGCGGCCTTGGATACCGCGCCGTTGTCAACGAAAGCGAGTGACATGGGAGCCAAGCCCGATGCCCAAGCAATAATCGATGCACTTGAAGCCGCCATCGACGCTCTAAAAGCGGCTGAAAACGACCTGCCCGACGCTACAGAGTCCGCTCTGCAACACACCCAATTGCGAAGCCCTCATCCCAAGCGCATCCGCGGCATCGCCGCAGTCGGCGTCTTCACGCTCATCCTTGAAGCGTTCATCATGATCGTGTTGACCGCCGCGTCGTTCCTTGGCGGCGAGCCCTTCGAGCTAAGTGCCGTAGGCGGCGAGACCTTCCTTGTCCTCCCTCGATCAAGCATGAGCATGATCGCCCTGCTGTCACTTCTACTTGCCATCATGATCTCCGTCGCCATCGAGCGCACCATCGTGAAGCCGATGCGTAGCATGACCTGGCACATGGGAGAACTGGCGAAAGGCGACTTCTCTATCCGCATGCCCCCGAACGATCGAATCGAGATCAACGAAGCGAAGCAGTTCACCAAGTCGTTCAACAAGGCCGCCGAAGAGCTGTCGGGTATCGAGATCATGCGCGCCAACTTCATCAGCGACTTCTCACACGAGTTTCGCACGCCTATCGCTTCGATCAGCGGTTTTGCGCAATTGCTTCGCGATCAGAACCTGTCGCCTGAAGAACGCGACGAGTACCTGGACATCATTATCGACGAATCAAAGCGGCTTTCGAACCTGTCCGAGGACATCCTGAACTTGTCGCGCATGGAATCGTCAAGCATCCTGACGAACATCAGCGCCGTGGACGTGGCAGAAGGGCTTCGCCGCAGTATCGCCATTGTCGAGCCAAACGCAGACGAGAAGAACATCGCCATCGACGTCGACATCGACGAAGCGGAACTGGCTGGAAACGCCGACTATCTCAGTCAGCTTTGGACGAACATCCTGCAAAACGCCGTCAAGTTCACGCCGGAAAACGGCCGCATCGACGTATCGCTCAAAACCGCGCAGGACACAAAGAACCGCGCAGCGACCTGCACTATCTCTGACAATGGTTGCGGCATGGACGAAACGACGCGCACGCATCTGTTCGAGCGCTTCTATCAGGGCGACACCTCACACACGCAGGAGGGAAACGGGCTTGGACTTGCGCTTTGCAAGCGAATCGTCGATTTGCACGGTGGCACCATCCGCGTGATCAGTGCCCCAGGCGATGGTTCTACCTTCATTGTGACGCTCCCCTGCGACTAAGGCAGCCGCCAGCAGCGCATCGAGCAAACACGCAAACGGGCTGTAGGATCACCTTCCTGCAGCCCGTTTCTTTATTGGGGGGGGATATCCACGTGGCCCGAAACGGCCCGTCGCACCGATAACCCATCTCTCGCGGCAGAGCGCCCACGTGATTCGTCCCATTACTGCAAAAAAACGAAGGGCCGCCATTCGGCGGCCCTTCGAGCGAGTTTGCCAATTGCTTAGCTTTAAAGCTCCTCGGTAAGGATGCTGTAAGCAGGCGCGCCTTCGCACTGAGCGGGGAAGCGAACGCCAAGCAGGGCAGCTGCCGTAGGAGCGACGTCAACCTCGCGAGGATACAGCTGCATCTCGAAGCCTTCCTTGATGCCGGCGCCAGCAGCGACGAAGATCGGGGAGGTCGAGGTGTCCTGAGCACCCTCGGCGGTGGACAGCGACTCGCCATGGTCGTAAACGTAATTCTCGTTCACGCAGAAGACGATGTCGGCACCGGTGTGAGGTCCGCCCAAGCCAAGAAGCTTGGCGTCCTTCTGGTGGAATGCGAACTCAACGACGCGGTGGTTGGTGAACGGATCACGGTAGCTGTACAGGTCGGAGATGATCTGCTCTTCCAGCTCGTACTTGTCGGCGGGATCGACGATGCCGTGACGGTCGCGGCCCTTCAAGTTGATGAAGATCGAGTTGCCGCCCATCTGGATAGCGCGGGTCTTCTCCCAATCGATGTCGCCGGTGTCCTGCTGGTACTTGTCCTTCTTCATGACCGTGTAACCAAGCTCGCACATAACGCCGGCGTTGACGCCGTAGTTGTCGCCGATCAGCGGATCGAAATCCTCGTTGCGGGAAACCAAGCCGTGGTCGGAGAACAGGAGGATGGTCCAACCCTCGTCAAGCAGATGCAGGAACTCGCCGATGTACTCATCGCAAGCCTTGTACGTGCCGACGGCGCACTGATAAATCTCTTCCTCAGTGTAACGGCTGTCGTAGCGCTCCTTCATGACGTTCATGTAGGTGTGGCCGGACATGTCAACCAGGTGATAGTGGCTGAAGATGACCTCGACGCCGTGCTCCTTGATCATGTAGTTCAAGCAGTCGGACTGCCACTTGCCAGCCTGACGCCACATCTCAAGGTTGCAGTCGTTCATGATGCGGTAGTCATTGGCGATCTGGCCCGTGGGGACCGGAGGACCGAACTTCTTGGTGCACTCATCGAAGATCCACTGCGGGTACCACGGGCGGTTGTCGTCGGCGCTGAACGCGGCAGAGTACCATAGGCGAAGCTTGCTGCCATCCTCGGCAAGATCAAGCAGGCGCATGTTGCGAACGACATGCTCAAGCGAACCGTCGCGAGTGGGACTCATGTCCGGAACGTTAGCGGTGTAAACATCCTTCTCGAGGACGACCATAGGCTGATCGACCTGCTTGGTGTTGTAGATAGCAAGACGACCGTAAATGCCCTCATCGTTCTTCAAGATCAGGCAAGGTGCGGGCATGTGGCCCATAACCTTGAACCAGGTGATTTCCTTGGCGCCCTCGGGAACCTCGAAGCCCCAGCCTTCCGGCTCGGTAATGGTGGACATGGTAATGTTCTTGGGATACTTGTGCAGGTCGTCCATCTGAGAACGGTTTCCAAGAAGAACCTCGGTGCGGTAGTTCAGACCAGGGGTGTCAGGCTTGAAGCCCTGGAAGTCGCCGACCTCGTCGATGAACTGGGCGATAAGCTCGTCCCAGTAATCCTGATGATGCGGCGGCTTGACGCGCGAGCTCTTGTAGCTCTTGATCTTCTCGTCGCCGACGAGCTCATCGGTGTCGTTGGCAGCGCTGTAGTAAAACTTGGTTGCGGGAACCTTATCGCTGGCGAAAACGACGCCCTCCATGTCGCGCATGGCGTAGCCGAAGCCCAAAGCTCCCGGGCTGGTGCCGTCGACGACCATGAGGTTGGGGTTGTCGCTGGTCGGAGGCCAAGCGCCGCCGGGCCAGTGCCAAACAAGCGTCTTTTTGCCGGCTTCAGCGGTAATGTTCCACAGCGGCTCAGCCTTGACGTTGTTGGAGTAGATGCCGGCGAAGTTGATGTCCAGCTCGCCCTTCTTGGTGATGTTGAAGTCCTCAACACCATGCGTCATAGGCGTGGCGCCCGTGGCGAGCGTGGTCCACATCGGCGGGGTAACCGTGGGGATGCCGCCAAGCAGCATAAGGTCCTCACGAGCAGCACCCTTGTCGATGAGCTTCTGAGTATTGGGCATGTAGCCCTCTTTGAGCATGCGCTTGGTGAACTTCGGATCCATGCCGTCGATGCCCAGCAAAAGCACCTTATCGCTCAAACCCTTCGATCTAAGCATATGTCCCTCCCTTTTCCTGATTGAAACCGATATCATCAGTTTACCGAGCTGATTTCGTACAGGAAATCAGCAAACGAGGCATTTCTGTTCGAACACTTCTTGCAAAAATGTCCATGTCGGCATGAATTTCAAGGTAGATAAGAGACGATGCGCCTCACCGATGGTCAACCCGTCCACTATTGCTCAAAATACAGAACCGGAAGAAGAGGACCATGGCAACGACTAATGCCAAGCAGAAAATCAAAGACGCGCTGGTTGAGCTTCTTAACGAGAAGGATTTCGAAAAGATATCGATCTTAGACATCGTACGTCGAGCCGGCGTCGGACGAAGCACGTACTACTATCATTACTTCGAACAGCAAGAAGTTCTTAACGATGTTTTCAACGATGTCTTCGAGCGTTTCTGCGACACCCAGCGCAACATAGCCGAACCACCCTACAGTAAAGAGATGGCCAACGCCGAGGGGGCGCTTTACCAAATTTCCGCCTCGATGGTCGACTACCTTCTTGCCAGCAAAGCACTCTTGAAAACCCTCTTTTTCGGAAGCGTTTCCAAGCAATTTGCCGAAGGATACCGCAACTATTTCGTGAGCACGTACACGATAATCCACCCCAGCAAAAGCGTTTACGACCGGTATATGTGCAACTACTTGTGCGCAGGTCAATATCATTTGCTTGAAACCATGGTTCAGAACGGCCGCGAGGCAGATCGCGACGACATGATCAAGCTACTGTACGACATCAACTACCTCGTTGCAGAAGGCATCGAGAAACACCACGGCGATATCGCGTAGCGCCTCGTTGGCGTCCACAAGCCCCGCAGGACGCGCTACACCCCTTTGCCGCACATCGCACGCCGCATCAAACGCAACCTCGTAAGAACATGAAAAGCAGGCTGCAAGGTAGCCCCTGCAACCTGCTATTTTCCACATAACCGATAATGCTCGATGCCCCCTGCCTTATCCCTTCGCATGCGGCTTCGAAAGCCCCAGCACGCACAACAGCGCGATAACCGCAGCCGCAGCCGAAACGATCAGCGCGATATGCATGCCCTGCGCAACGCCGAAAATCGCCATGATGCTGGTATACGTCGCCAAACCCACAGAGTTGCCAACCGCCTGACCCGTTTGGATGACGGAATTGCCTTGCACGCGCAGTTCGGGCTTCAGCTGAATCTGCGGGCCCGCAGAAAGCCCCGCACCGTACGAGCCGCTGGCCACACCGCCCAAAAGGCACACGGCGTAAACCACCCAGATATTCGCCGAAGGCACTAAGACAACAAGCAAGATAAGCGTGACGACGATTCGCGCAACCGTTCCCAAGATCAGAACGCCGCGCGCATTTCCCGAAACGCCGATGCGCTTGCCCATCAGCGGAGACAAGAACAGCGACAGGATCGTGAACGCCGAAATCGTAAGCGCAGCCTCGATGGCTGAAGCGCCCATCACATACAGCACGAATGTCGGCAAGAAGAAATACGGAGCGAGATTCGAGAAGTTGGTGAAGATGTTCGCCAACGTGAAGCACATGGTGTCGCGGTCTTTTACAGCAGACATCGGAATAATGGCATCGTTTCCCTTGCGTTTGATCGCGAACACGGTAAGAACGCCCGCAACCACAGCCATCGCTATCATCACATTAGAAGGCGCGCTACCGAAGGGAACGTAGTTCACGCCAAGCGAAAGCATGGTTGCAACCGAACCCAAGCACACGCCAAGACTTGCCATGCCAAGCGCGTCAAACGAGCCGCCCTTGTGCGCCAAATATTCGACCTGGCCGTCGGGAACACGCAAACCGAACCATACAAACATCGTGCCCACCAGCATGATGGGCCAGAACAAGTGGCAAACCCAGCGCCACCCAGCCACTTGAATGATGACTCCGGCAATCAAAGGACCGATAATCGCACCAGCCGCCATGATGGCCCCGCAAAAGCCCAGGTACAAGCCGGCCTGTTTCATATCGTACATATCGCGAATCATCGAATAGCTCAACACGAACACCGCAGCACTAAGGGCACCATAAAACGGTCCCGTGACAATGACGAGCATCATGCTTTGCGCAGTCGCGAACAGCAAAAGGCAAATGACGCCAACGACCATCGAGCTGCAGAACAGCTGGCGCTTCCAAGCGGGCTTTCGGGCAACGATGTAGCCCCATAGCGGCATGAATACGACGCTGCCTACAGAGTTGAGCGTTGACGTGAATGCATAGATGTCGGTACCGCCGATCTCCAAGGCGGCAACGGGCAAGATGGTCGAGATCACGGCCATGAAGCAAACGGCTCCGATCAAAGCAATGTAAATGCCCTTCAAAGTCGTCTTCTTCTTAGCCTCAGGCGCATCCAAAAACGGATTCCCTGAACGAGACGCTTCAGCTTCCGCGGCCATAGCGCCCTCCTTTCATGTACGGTTTCGGGCAAAAAGAGGGTCGCACCGCGAGTGGCGATGCGACCCTTCAAAGCTAACTGCCCGTCAAACTTCGTGATTCAAAGCCGGGTTACAGCTCCTCGGTAAGGATCGTATAGGCCGGAGCGCCCTCGCACTCGGCGGGGAAACGCACGCCCAGAAGAGCTGCGGCCGTCGGAGCAAGGTCAACCTCGCGAGGATAGAGCTTCATCTCGAAGCCTTCCTTGATGCCGGCGCCAGCTGCGATGAAGATCGGGCTGGTGGAGGTGTTCGCATAACCCTCGGCCGTGGAGAGAGACTCGCCATGGTCGTAGACGTACGCCTGATCAACGAAGAAGACGATGTCGCCGCTGGTGTAGTCGCCGCCCAAGCCAAGCAGCACGGCGTCCTTCTTGTGAAGGGCCAATGCCACAACGCGATGGTTGGTGAACGGATCGCGGTAGCTGTACAGGTCGGAGATGATCTGCTCCTCGAGCTCCCACTTCTCCTCGGGGTCGACGATGCCGAAGCGATCGCGGCCCTTCAGGTTCACGAAGATGGCGTTAGAACCGGTCTGAACGGCGCGGGTCTTCTCCCAATCGATGTCGGCGGTGTCGTGGCCGTACTGGTCCTTCTTCATGACGGTGTAACCAAGGTGCTTAAGCACGCCGACGTTCACGTTGTAGTTGTCGCCGATCAGCGGATCGAAATCGCCGGTGCGGCAAACCAGGCCGTGGTCGGAGAACAAGAAGATCGTCCAACCCTCGTCCAGCAGGTACAGGAACTCGCCCACGTACTCGTCGCATGCTTCGTAGGTGCCAATGGCCAGCTGGTAGATCTCTTCCTCGGAGTAACGGCTGTCGTAGCGGTCCTTCAGCACGTTCATGTAGGTATGGCCGCTCAGGTCAACCAAGTGATAGTGGCTGAAGACAACCTCGACACCCTTCTCCTCGATCATGTGGTTGATGCAGTCAGCCTGCCATTTGCCCGCAATATGCCACTGAACAGTGTTGCAGTCGCGCATAATCTTGTAGTCATTGGAGATCATGCCCGTGGGAACCGGAGGACCGAACTTGCCGACGCACTCGTCAAAGACCCAACCAGGCCACCAAACGCGCTTGTCGTCTGCGGAGAATGCGGTGGAGTACCACACGCGCAGGCTGGAGCCGTCTTCTGCGATCTCAAGGATGCGCATGTTGCGCACGACGTTCTCAAGCTGGCCGGTGGGAAGCGGCATGAAGTCGGGAACGTTAGTCGCGAACTCGCCTTCCTTGACCACGCGAATGGGCTCGGGGGCGTCCTTGGATGCGTAAATGGCGATGCGGTCGTACTTGCCCTCTTCGTTCTTCAGGATGAGGCACGGCTTGGGGAAATGGCCCATAACTTGGAACCACGTGAACTCCTTGGCACCTTCGGGAGCGTTTGCCCAACCCTCAGGCTCGACTATCTGGGAAAGCGTGAGGCTGCCGGGATACTTGTGCAGGTCGTCCATCTGAGCACGGTCATCCATAAGAATGTTGGTGCGCATGTCCATGACCTGCCTGGCCTCGTAGCCGTTGAACTCACCGACGCTTTCCTTGAACTCTTCCCAGAGCTCGTCCCAGTAATCCTGATGGGTGGGCGAGACGAAAGCGGACTTATAACGCTTGACTTCCTTATCGTCACCCGTCAGCTCGTCGGTGAACTGGGCAGCACCGTAGTAGAACTTGGTCTTGGTTGCCTTCTCGGAAGCGAAGATGACGCCCTCGACATCACGCATGGCGTAGCCGAAGCCCAAAGCTCCCGGGCTGGTGCCGTCAACAACGTACAGATTCTCGGAATCGCTGGTCGGAGGCCATGCGCCGCCGGGCCAGTGCCAAACAAGCGTCTTCTTGCCGGCTTCGGCCGTGACGTTCCACAGCGGCTCGGCATGGACGTTGGTGGAATAAATGCCGGCGAAGTTGACATCAAGCTCGCCCTTCTTGGTGATGTTGAAGTCCTCGACGCCATGCGTCATAGGATAAGCACCCGTTGCCAACGTGGTCCACATTGGCGGGGTGATGGTGGGCACGCCGCCCAGAAGCTTAAGGTCGTGACGAGCAGAGCCACGCTCGATGAGCTTCTTGGTGTTGGGCATATGGCCCTCGTCCACCATGACGCGCGTGAATTTGGGGTCGAGGCCATCGACGCCCAGAAGCAGTACCTTTTCGGAAAGACCCTTCGATCGAAGCATGTGAAACCCTCCCTTTCGTACAAACTTTGCCCTTATATGCAACCGGTGCGCAGGACCTCCCGAACCCACGCACCGGTAAATGCCTATTGGCCTGACTCTTTAGAGTCTATTTAGCAAACGCCCTCTTGGTCGATGACCTGGTAGGCAGGGGCGCCCTCGCACTCATGCGGCATACGCAGACCCATGCAGGTTGCGATGGTCGGAGCAACGTCCACCTGGCGGATAACGCGCTTGGTGGTGCAGCCTTCCTTGATGCCGGGGCCAGCTGCGATGAAGATCGGGCCGGCGGAGGTGTCGCACTCGCCGAGGGACGTAGCCATGGAGTCGTCATGGTCATGCTCGTAACCCTCAGCCATGCAGTAGATGATGTCGCCGCACTCGGGATACTCGCCGCCGAGACCCAGAGGCACAGCATCCTTGCGACGCAGAGCCCAAGCGATGATGCGCTTGCCGGACTCCTCGTCCTTGATGTTGTACAGATCGGTGATGATCTGCTCCTCGAGCTCGTACTGATCGGCGGGATCAACCAGACCGTCGATGACGGTGCCGTCAGGCAGGGTGTGCTGGTTGCGGCCCTTGATGTTCAGATAGATGTGCATCTCGCGGTTAGCGACAGCGGTGGTCTTGGTCCAGTCGAGACGACGACGCTTCTTGCCGGTCTCGGGATTGACCTCGCGGACGGTGTAGCCAAGCTTCTCCATGATCTGGACGTTGCAGCCGGTGTCGCCGAGGCCGCGGAGACCCCACTTCGGGCAAACCTGAGCATGGTCGGAGACGATGAAGAAGGTCCAACCCTCGTCCAGGAAGTGCATGAACTTGGCGAAGTAGTTGTCGATCTGCTTGTAGATAGCCTGCATGATGAACTCGTACTGCTCAGGCGTGACGTTCTCCGTGCCCTTCTTCAGGTTGCGGATGAACATGTGCTTCTGCAGGTCGGGTGCATGGAAGTGGCTGAAGACAACCTCGTAGCCGTCGTTCTCCATGAGGTAGCACAAAGCGTCGGCCTGGAAGTCGGCAACGTGCTGCCAGCACTGATGCATGCAGTCGTAGATGAGCTCGAAGTCGCCGAAGCCCAAGGTGGAGCAAGGAGAAGGATAGCCGACGTTCTCGACGATTTCCTTGTAGAGGCTCTTGGGGGACCACATCATGTCAGCGGCGATGTTCATGGAAGCGGAAACCCACATGCGAACCTTGGAGCCGTCCTCAGCAAGCTCAAGAACGCGCATGTCGCGGGTAGCCTTGATCATGTCGTCGCCCTTGACGCAGTCATCAACGATGTCGCGGACGTACTCGCGGTTGTGGATGACAGCCAGCGGCTCTTCAGCGCGCTTGTTCTTGTAGATGGCGATGTGATCGTACTTGCCTTCCTCGCCCTTCAGGATGAGGCAGTTACGACGGATAAGGCCGCCGCTCATCAGCAGGACGAATTCCTTAGCATCTGCCGGGACGTCGATGGTCCACTTGGCAGCAGGCTTGATGGAGGAGTAAGCAACGTCGGCAGGGATCTTGTCGGAGCCGCCCTGGCCATCCTTGTGGGGGTTGACGATGTACAGACGGAAGCCGTCGTCCATCTTGCGCTGCATAAGGGAAGCCATGCCGCCGGACTTCTGCTTCTTCTTCTTGTCGTCGTCGCCAAGACCAGTAACAACGCAAGGAACCTTAGCATCGGTCATAGCGCCAGCGCGGTACTCGATGACTTCGTTCTTCTCGGAAGCCATGACCATGTACTCGCCGTCGACCTGAGCGGAAGACATGTTAACGCCGCCCGGGGAGGTGCCGTCAACAACGCTGAGGTTGGGGCTGTCGCTCGAAGGAGGCCAAGCGCTGCCGGGCCAGTGCCAAACGAGCGTCTTCTTACCGGCTTCAGCGGTGACGTTCCACAGCTGCTCTGCATGGCAGTTGGTGGAGTCGAAGTTCAGGTTGACCATGTCCAGATCGCCGCCCTGACGATAGAAAGCGGTGATGCCATGGGTCTCGGGGTAAGCACCCGTTGCAAGGGTAGTCCACTGCGGCGGGGTTACCGTAGGCAGTGCGCCCAAGAGCATGAGGTCCTGACGGGCAGCGCCCATCTCGAGGATCTTCTTCGTGTTGGGCATGATGCCCATGTCAATGTACTTACGGGTGAGCCTGGGGTCCATTGCGTCAACGCCAAGCACTGCGACCTTAGTTGCTTTGGTCATATCCCTCTCTCCTTTCGCGTTATGCGATTCGAATAGCGGCACAAGCCGTACCGCCTAACCGATGGTTCAACTTTACTTTGCAGGGAGTAGGTTGAGAATAAGCAATGGGTTTCGGTTATTGAACCACCTATCAACGATTGGTTGCACCCCATTCATGCAGCCCCCCTTCCTGCTGTTATTACTCTTGTTTATGCCGTACAATCATGAATAATGATGCCCCTATCAATTTATGAATGAGGGGTGCTAGCTTAAACAAACAGTTGTCTCAACGCTTTGGGAAGGGGCGCTATGAGGCTTGATCAACTGCGCTATCTGCGCGATGTCAACCAAACCAACTCCATATCGAAAACCGCAAGCAGGTTCTTCGTCTCGCCGCAGGCCTTGTCTAAAAGCATGCAGCAGCTTGAGGCCGAGATCGGTGCCACCGTTCTGGTGCGCTCGCCCTTCGGCGTCACGCTCACCCCGCAAGGCGAGCTGTTCCTTAACAAGATGAGCCCGTTCATCGATCAGTACGACGCGCTACATGAAGAATTCCTTAGCTCGACGGAAGGCGAAGGCGATTCCGATGCGCCCGAGACCATCCATATCTGCATCTCTTCAGTGCTGGCCTCGTTGCTGCTGCCTCAGGCCATCGCCAACTTCCACTCTAAGCACCCGCGCACCCGCATCACCGTGGAAGAAGTCGAGTACAACGAGATTTTCCCCGCGCTCAGCGAGGGGAAATGCGACCTTGCGCTTCTTACCGTGAATGATGAGTACTTCTATAAAGAGTGGAACGATGCCGGCGAAAAGGATTTCCACTACAACCTGCTGCTATCCGACCGCCTAGTTGGCTGCGTGTCTTCCTCATCCCCTATGGCCAAAAAGGAAACCATCACGCACAAAGACCTTAAGGTTCATGGCTGGACGGCCTTGAACATCGTGTACCGCCAGAAAGCGTACGAAGTTATGGAGCGCTACGTGAAGCGCTACGGCAAGGCAAGCGGCAACGCCAACGCACTGTACTCGGGCTCGAACGTCGCATTCCATCACGAGGCAATGCGCGAGCTGGGCGTTATCACGCTTATGCCGCGCTCCGTGTTCCAGAAGGCGTTCAATCCCAAGCACTTCACGGTGAAATACCTAGAGGAATCGCCGTCGGGCGTCATCTACCACACGGCCATCTACCCCACCTCGCACCCACACGCGCACCTGCTGGAGCTCACCAACTCGCTGCAGTCCATGGTGTAAGGCGAAGAATCCACTTAGCCCGCAACGCAAGAACGCTCGGCCCGCTGGCATTGCCGGCGGGCCGTTTCGTTTTCGGGAAGGGGCCTCCCCTTTGCCATCCATCCCCCTGAAAGCCCGAGCCCCCGCAAAAGCAGAAAGCCGCCGCCCAGAGATGAGCAGCGGCTTTCTTGTTGGTTGCAGGCGATTCGCGCTAGGCGATGCGCATCTGCGCTCCCCAATGG
>ERZ1034917.165-NODE-165-length-64038-cov-12.037338_pt1 | contig 64038 bp, 62 predicted proteins | sample MGYA00520605_ERZ1034917 | MGnify/ENA primary metagenome ERZ1034917 (study PRJEB33766, sample SAMN09781784) | gut metagenome | biome: gut microbiome | host: Homo sapiens | place: Madagascar | study: EMG produced TPA metagenomics assembly of the PRJNA485056 data... | reverse complement strand
TGCTTGCTGTCAGATCAAAAAAAGACGGCAAAGTACATCCCCGGGAAAATCCCGGAACAAACGAAACATTTTGTATCATCATCTTTTTCATCTGATCTTCTTGGATTAGAAATTATCAATTGTCTCCACCGGAGATTCAAATTTCTTCCGGCTATTGCTAATGAGTAGCATAAAATACCACTTTTCCTGTAATATTCAAGTGCATCTTCTTATAAAGTCGGGATAATACATTCCTTTAGTAATTGAACGACAAACGGAGTTTCATTTCTTGTTAATGAAAGAACAAGATTGTTCAAAGAATAAATCCAAGATTTCTGCGCAAATCAGGTAGAGTTAACTGCGAGAAAGAATGTTTTATCATCGAGCGAATGATTTATTGTTCATCCTTTTGCCTGATGAGATCTCCAACCTTGCCGGCTATCGCTTGTTCTTGTGCCGCTTGACCGGTGCCCGGAGTCCCGGAAGCCTCGCGGCTGTCTTGCGAAGGACAAGCTGTCCTTGAACTCAAAATCAAACAATGAAAAAAGTTGCTATGGTAAAAAGAAATGAGGTGGCGGTTATGAAATGAAAGAGGCTGATTCTCAAAGATGTGTTACTGTAAAGACGCATCGGCTCTGATAGGCAGAGTCATACAAACAGGAACCATCAAGAAGGAGAGATCAGGCATGAGAAAATGTAGCACGGTATCGTTCGAAGGTCAAGTGATTTTTGTCGGAATCGACGTGCACAAGGAAAGTTGGGCGGTGAATTTGCGGCATTACCACCGGGAATTGGATAAGTTCAGCATGAGACCGAGTCCAGAGGAGCTGGCAAACCATTTGAAACGGAATTATCCGGGTGCTGAGTATCGAAGTGTTTACGAGGCTGGATTCAGCGGATTTTGGGCGCACCGGAGGTTGTGTGAGCTTGGAATAGCAAATATCGTGATCAACCCAGCAGACGTGCCGACCAGCGGTAAGGAGCGCGACCGCAAGAACGATGCGGTGGACAGCCGTAAGCTGGCACGGGAACTGGAGAGCCGGATGTTGGAGGGGATCTATGTTCCGCCGGAAGAAAATCTGGGATTGAGGAATCTGGTCAGGCGTGAAACGAAGCTGACCGGCAATATAACCAGGGTCAAAAACCGGATCAAAGGATATCTGAATTTCATGGGTTTGAAGTTCGGAAGTTGGTCCGGTAGTTCTTTGAAAATCATGCTCTGCCTCTTTGCCTCTGCGTCTTTATCCGAAAAGCAGATTCGCCCAGTTCAGTTCGGCAGGCGGTATTCTGGTTGCATTAGGCAATATGCTGATGGTGCCTTTGATCGGGAAATTCTTTGACTGGCATGGTTACGATTATCGCTGGCTTTTTTATTTCGGCGGAATTTTTGCTGTAACCACGGTACTGCTTGGATTATGGCTGTATCGGTATTTCAAACAATACGGCGGCGTTTCAAATTATACAGCCCCGGCAGTTTGAATTCCCGGAGAATATGAAAAACAAATCTGAAACAAGGTATGACAAATGAAACGTTATCGGGCTGTTTTTTTAAGTAACCTGCAACATAATATAGATTATGTATATTCCCAAGCACAACAGCAGGAAATCGCTGAATTGACCGAACTGATGCCGGGCATTGTTAATTCTGAAAATTTTTATGATTTTGATCTTTCTGAAGTTGAAGTAATCTTTTCAACATGGGGAATGATATGTTTCTCTGCCGAACAACTGGCAGGAATGCCGAACTTGAAGGCAGTTTTTTATGCTGCCGGAGCAACGGATGCTTTTGCAATGCCTCTGCTGAATGGCGGAATCAAGCTTGCCAGTGCATGGCGTGCCAATGCCATTCCTGTGGCAGAGTTCACCGTTGCACAGATTATCCTGTCGCTGAAAAATTACTTCCGGAATTCGGCTGCAATCACCAATCGTGCAGGCAGAAGAACAGCTCCCGTAGGAGTGGGGTGTTACGGTGAAACAGTTGCGCTGATCGGTGCAGGAGCCATTTCCATGCTGGCAAGGGAAATGCTGAAAGCATACCGTCTCAATGTGATTGTCGTTCCATCTCGTCAGGAACACCGGACGATTTCTCTGGAAGAGGCTTTCCTGCGTGCCTATGTCATCAGCAATCACCTCCCTGATCGCCTGGACAATCGTAACGTGTTGACACGCTCATTGTTTGCCTCTATGCGGCAGGGCGCGACCTTTCTCAATACCGGACGAGGCGCGCAGGTGGATGAAGCAGGATTGATCGAAGTGTTCAAACAGCGTCCCGATCTGACAGCCCTGCTTGACCTCACCTGGCCCGAACCGCCGGAAGACGGTTCGGAGCTTTACACACTTCCCAATATTCATTTGTCGTCACATATTGCCGGTTCAAAAAATGATGAAGTTCATCGAATGGCTGATTATATGATTGAAGAATATAAACGTTTTGCTGATGGCAAACCTTTAATGCACGAAGTTACGGAAAAGATTCTGATGACGCTATAAACAGGTTGTTCCATAGTTATACCTCACTTATATTTTTTGAAATAGAAACCACTTCTCCGATATCACAGTTCAATGTAAAACAAATCTTGACGAGACTGTCCATAGAAATAAACTCGCTTCGACCCTTCTTAGCCATCACATTGGAACTAATACCTGATGCTTCTTTTAGCTCAGTGCGGTTCATCTTCCTATCTATCAATAACTTCCAAAGTTTATCTTAACTAACAGTCATAACAAAACCCCATTCAACACCAAAATCATAAATAGTGTAACACACTTTCTCCGAAAACTCAAGATAATATCACAAAAAGATGATTTTATTTCTCGAAAAATAAACTTCCACCCGAAAGATTTCTTTCACGGGCGGCGGTGCGGTCAATTCTCAAAGGGCTTATACACGGTCACGGTTTTCAGATACTTCACAGGATCGCCGTTTGCGAAAAAGTGTCCGAAAACACGACGTTTTCGGACACTTGCAAGTTGCTTGGTATTATTCCCACTCAATGGTTCCCGGGGGTTTGGAAGTGATGTCGTAGACGACGCGGTTGACACCTTCGACTTCGCGGATGATCCGTTCCGTCATGGTGTCGAGGAGTTCCCACGGCAGGCGCACGACCTGTGCCGTAACCGCATCCACGCTGTTGATGGAGCGGATCGCGATCACATAGTCGTAGGTGCGCTTATGATTCTTCATGCCGACCGTCTTGACCGGAACGAAAATGGCGAATGTCTGCCAGGTTTTATGATACCAGCCGGACTTCATCAGTTCCTCGGTGACGATGGCATCGGCTTCGCGCAGGATTTTCAAGGTGCTGCGGTCGATGGCGCCGAGGTGGCGCACTCCGAGCGAGGGACCGGGGAAAGGATGTCTGTCGATGAGCTCGGAGGGAAGTCCCAGAAGACGCCCGACTACGCGGACTTCATCTTTGAACAGACGCTCGACCGGTTCCACAAGCTTGAACTTCATATCTTTCGGAAGCCCGCCGACGTTGTGATGGCTCTTGATGACTCCGGCGGGATTGCCGTCCAGCGGAATGCTCTCAAGGATGTCCGGATAGATCGTGCCCTGTCCGAGGAACGGCGCATCGATTTTTGCGGCGGCTTCGGCGAAAACCTCAATGAACTCCTTGCCGATGATCTTGCGCTTCTGTTCGGGATCGCTGACCCCCTGCAGTTTATCGAGAAACCGGTCGGAGGCGTCGATGTAGCAGAGATTCATGTCGAAGTTACGCGCGAAAATTTCCTGCACCATCTCCGGTTCATTCTTGCGGAGCAGCCCGTGATTGACGAAAACGCAGGTGAGCTGTTTCCCGATCGCCTTGTGGATCAGGGCGGCGACAACGGAGGAGTCCACGCCGCCGGAGAGTCCGAGCACGACTTTCTGGCCGCCGACCTGTTCGCGGATATCCTTGACGGCTTCTTCGATAAAATGTTCCATGGTCCAGGAACCTTTGCATCCGCACTGGTTGTGGCAGAATTTGACGGCACGTTCGATCTTTTCCGTCAGATCGGCTCCCCTGCTGTTCATGATCTTCATGACAGGCAGTCCGAGCGCCATGAACTTTTCGAGTTCCTCCCCGTGTTCGGGAGCCCCGGCATCCGTGCAGATGATGAGACCTGCGGGGTTTTCCTGCATCAGGCGTTCGATGCTGACTGTATAGGGCATGACCATCGTATAGATGTGCTTGTCGCGAATCGCACGCGCGATCTTCTGTATGTCTTCACAGACAAAGTTCAGAAGAACAATGGTTTCCGGTGTTTGCTTCATAAAAAATAATCCCATAATAATTAATTGACAATCTCCGGAAAATACACCGCTTTTGCCGTGAAGTCAAGAGCGGAGTTGAAGATTTCCTCATTCCTTCGGGCCGGAGTAGGAGGGCCAGAGCCAGTATTGCGTGGATGACGGGGCTGTATTGTTATGTCTGAGCCCGGCATTCTGATAAGCGACTGGTTCGGCATGTCCGTCGATGAAAGCGAAATTCGAGCGTGAGTTGTGACAATAGAAACTCCGTCCGGAACTGTTTTTCGTGGTGATATCGCTGTAATAACGGACGTAGTCCATGCTGGCTGCATCGTCTCTGGAGGTATCGGAAATAAGCGCTTTATGACTCGGATTGACGATTCTTCCCAGCCTGACCGGCGTACAGACGTAATTCCCGAAAGGATGGATGTAGACCTGACCTCCCTGGATATAGCCTACATACGGGTTATAACCATAACGGGTTGTAAATACACTTTCGGCATATTGCTGTGGTGTGAATCTGGCTTCCTGGCGGGGACGCCTGACGGCACAGCCGTATTTGAAGATGTTTCTGTTCTTCAGATATCCCGATTGCCAGAGAACATAGACCGGACGCCCCTTTTCCAGAGGAATGCTGTCGTCATTATTCAGCGGCAGGAATCCGAAGTCATTTGCATACTGATTGCATGACAGCACGATCTGTTTTGCGCTGTTGATGCAGGAAACCGCCTGAGCCTTTTCTTTCGCCGTGTTCAGCGCAGGCAGCAGCATACTTGCCAAAAATAGCGATGAGCGCAATGCCGATAGTTATTCCTTCTTCTCCCGTTCATTAACTTCTCTTAAGGAAATCCGATCGAAATGAACGTTTCCGACATCCCCCCACAACCAGAGGACCACGACCGCTTCTTCCGGTTTTGCTCCGGCATCGGCGGTGAAATCGAATGACAGGCGCTGCCAGGCGTTTTTACCGCGTAAAGGACGCACAGGGAACAATTTTGCCTTGAAACCATGCGCGCCCTGACAAATCGCCACCACTGCGCCATTTCTCCCGGAACCAGCGACACTCTTCAGGTCGGTCTGGATGTCGTAGGCCAGCCGATAGCGTCGGTCGGGTTGCAGCAGAATGCGACCAGTGGCATTCAGAATTTTTCCGGGTTCCTGGTTCTCTAACAACAGGGAAACTCCTCCGGAAATGAAGTTGGAACGGTCAAAGGTTATCTTTTGCTGTGACGGAAACTGTCGCCAGAATTTCCAATCCATACCTTCTTTTCTGAACTCTCCGTTCCGGATCAATTCAGAATTTTCCGGTGTTCCCAGCTTTAATATCCCGAATTTGTCCACTTCATGGAAAGAATTTCCGGGCGAAGGGCTCCATTGAAAATGCGTACATTTCCCCTTGTCCGCTGAACTGAGCGACCGAGCGAAATTGACCGGAAATCCCTCCTTTTTCCAGCTTCCAAGCGAATCCTTCGGCAAAGTTATTGTGGCGCTCCATCCGGACGGCATTCGCTCGACCTTAGTGGACGCCCCGCTTTTCCACACGGAACTTTCGCTTCTGCCGACGTTCCGGCAAGAAGCGTAAAGAGCACCGGAAGCGGAAAGTGCGAGATGATAATATTTTTTCCTGTCTCCGGAAGGATTCAGGAAAAGTTCCACATGGGAATCACGGAAAATATCCATACTGTCCTGGGTGGTCGCAGCGGCAGCAATATTCTTTTCTTCACACAGGAAACGGAACACAAACGCCGTTTTGTTTTCCTCAATTTCCACTACAGTTTCCGTATGACGTTCTCCCTTGAGCGGTGTCAGGAAAACCTTTCCCGGAACCGCAGTTTCCCAATCAGCATAAAGCGAATTTCCTGCGATAAATCTTCTTGAATGTTCTTCAATCACACCGAAAAGATGGCGGCGGACAAAGCGAATTCGCTTGAGCTCATCGGGATGTCGTGCCGCAACTCTTTCAGCTTCATCAAAGCGCCGACGAAACTCATTAATCTTATCCGGAGAATAAATACGGAACCATGTCTCGGCAAGTGAAGGAACACGAACGACCGGCCCAAGTTCATCTTCCTCCATCCTTCCGATGATTTCGGTATTCCACAACCGTTCAAGTTCATCATAAAAGAGCTCCATTTCCCGGGCTCCCGGTCCGAACATAAGAGAAAAATACTCCTGTCGCAATGCAATCAGATCGCAGTCGGAATTCCACAGCATCTTGAAAAAAAGGTAATCATCCAAGTGATTAAAATAACGATAATCTGTTTCCGATTCGCGGTGAACTCCGGAAAAAAGCCCCTTGCGCTTTTTATAATATTCGATCTCACGTTTCCCGCCGAATGCGGGGATTCCGGCAAACTGTTCCTTGGACATATGCTTCCCCGGATAAGTCCAGATCATCGGAGCATAGCCCAGTTTCCGGTTCCATGCCGCAAGCTTGCGGTCGCAGGAAAGCTCATCTCCGCACAACGCAACCATGACGCGCACATTTTCCGGAATCTTGCACTCCGGCACATTGTCATAGGGCGGATACGCCATTTGAACCAAGTTTCCCTGAATTCTGTCGGCGGTCAGGCGATCGGCATATTTTCCGGTCATATTCCAGATGAATTCACCAATCCGGCGACGGATGGCAGGATCTTTCATAGCTAAACGATCGCCTGGAGCCACTTTCCCACACGCAGGGCAGCAACACCAGAAAAACCAATCCTGCGGCATCACACAGAACATCCCCGAACCATAGGTTCCGTGATTCCACGCCGGTTTGTTACCGGCAAAACCAAGCACTCCGCGCACCGAAGCCGGTTCTCCACGCAAAGCCGATACCATATCCTTGTAAATTTCTTCGGAGACACCGCTGGAAAAACAGAGCTGTCCGGTATGAGCCATGCGGGGATCGGAATAACGTTTCCCATCCGGCAACAAAGCGAAATATTCTGGATGCGTTTTTCTGAAACGGCGGGGAAGACCGAGCTTTGCTAAACCGTGACAATAAGGAATTCGAAATTCACCTCCGCGCAACCGCAGCAATTGGAGAGTTATTCCGTTTACGCCATTTATTTTATCCGGTTCATTTTCCGGCCACTTCCCGGTGTAATAGCTGTGGACGCGAAGCCGATGGTCGGGACTGTCAAAAAGATTGATGCAATCCGACAGCAGCAGTCCGCCCCGACGCGGAATGATCGTACCGCTTTCGCCAGGAAAATAGAAACGGACTCCTGCAAAACGTTCCAGAAAATCATACACGCCGGTGAGCGTTCCGCGCGCATACCATTGCATAAACTTATTTGCCCGCGGATCATCGGAATCGGAATCGCGTCCGGCGATGAAGATTTTATCGTCTTTTCGCCGGATGATGAATCCCTCCGGAGGAAGGTTTTTCACATCAATGCCGCTTCCAAGGACAATCGTCAAGGGAGCTTTTGTCCCATCCCCCGGACTGACGGATTCCGTCACCTTGACCCCCGCGGCCCGGAGTGTTTCGGCAAGTTCCAGAGCGGCAAATTCCAACAACGGGGTTTTTCGCGGCAAAGAAATGGCGATCTCGGAATATTTTCGGACGGCGCCACTGATTTGAATCGAACGCCGAACCGGAGGAACATCGATCACTGAAACCTCTGCCAGCAAGGAAAAACAAAGCGTGGTGTAAACAAATATGCCTAATCCTAAACGAATTCTCATTTTCCTTCCACCTTCCAGAATTTTGCATAGCGGGTATCTTTATTTGCCCATGACGGGACTTCTTCCCTTTTCAGACTGCTGATATGTCCGTCTCCAAAGCTCACACTCGCCGATCTTGAATGGGGAAACTCTACACCAGATGTCGTTTGATCATACTGGCTGACGTGAGAAACCATCGGTGTCGGGGAACCATCCTTTACTTCCGAATAAAGAAGCAGTGACGATGGATGTTTCAAGAAAATGGTTTTATGGCTCGGATTCGGAAACCACTCGTTCAACTCGGTGGGAGTCACATTTCTGTTTGCTCCGTAAGTAAAGAGTGTCCGTTTCGACAACACAGGGATAGTGCGCGACGGGCAGGAAAGCGAACCGCGCACCCCCTCCTTAGTGATTTCGTTGAACCACACACCAGATTTTGTCTCTTTTACGCCAAGATAATTCTTGAGCATCCCATTTTCATTGGCACTCCAGAACTGCCCGCAATTTGTCATATAGCTTAGCGTTGGCGTGTTTCGATAGGGGGGAATCCAGTCATTGTTATCCATGCTGTATTGCAACGCCCCCAATCCAATCTGTCGCAACTGACTGGCGCAGGAAATGGCGCGTGCCCGTTCCCGCGCCTGCTGCAACGCCGGTAACAGTAATGCTGCCAGGATGGCAATGATCGCAACAATGATGAGAAGCTCTACTAAGGTGAAATATAGCCGTTTGACACATTGTGTTTTTGTAGATTTCATGGGGCAACCTCCTTGTAATCTATTTGGTTTTGTCAAACACTTCCTCTTTCTCGCGGAGCGTGTTTGAGCTCGTTTTGTTGTTATTTGAACGGGAACAGCCTGATGGAACCGGTTGTACTGTGGATAACTCGGCGCCCGAATGAATACGCCTCTGAATACCCGTTTCAACTTGTTCGTCATCTATGACCGTCCTCCGTTTTTTTTAATCATATTTTTCAGTTTAACTCGAATTGCCTCGTCAGATTTCTTTCATGTCGAGTTTGACACTATTGGAAATCTGTTTTTCAGTTTCTGGAATTCCGGTGATTTTCCGGATATGATATTCCCTCGGCGGGATGCGGAGACCGCCGCAGATAAATTCGGTTTCATTGAAATTGGCAATGACCTCGGTGCCGTCGCCGAATACGCTGCGCGCCACGCCGTGTGTCCTGAATGAACCGTCGTCCCTGCGGAAGACTGTACGCGGAATCAGTTCTTCAAAGTCAACCATCGGGGCGGAACAGGCGCTCCGGAGCTCTGTGCTGATACGCTTGGAATGTTCGTCGAATGCTGTCGGCAGGAGTGTGTAAAGAGCCTGATAGAGGCGGTATTCCGAACCGTGGACCGGGGAATAACCCTCTCCGAAATAGTTCATTACCGAATCGTGGTAGACCATCTGCCAGAGCGGAACGGGAACTGCCGCCGCGCCCGGGGTCCGAGGGGACAGTCCGGAGAAGTGCAGCCCTCCGTAGGCGCCGATATCAATGATGTCCGCGAAATGATCCGTCCCGCATCCCTCGACCGCCACCGCACCGAAATATTGTTTGGCGATACGGAAGATCTCCCGGCGGTTTTCTTCATCCTGTCTGCGGGTCAGCGGGTGTTTTGCCGAACGGCAGCGGAAGAGCGGAACCGCCGCGTTGACGTCAAGATAGATACAGCCTCTGCCCGTGAGTTCCGCGATGCGCGGCAGATCGCGGCGCGCATATTTCAAGCCGCTTTCGGAACACATGAAGTGAGCCTGCCCGCCCTGCCAGACACTTGCCGTGTGAGGAACGCCGCGGATGATTTGGAGCATCTCCTCCTCATGGTATTCGTCCCCCTCGTAAGCATCAATGTAATTGTCGTGAACCGACAGCGTGTAACCCGCCGAGAGGCGATGCGCGGCATCCACCGCATTCTTGAAATCCTGTTCGGTTCCGCGTTCCGGATTGACGGGCAGTCTGGCGGGATAACCGGCATCGTAACCGTCGTGGTTCCAGCCGGTGCTGCATGCCGTGACTCTGTCAAATCCTGCGGCATGGGCTGTTTCAAAAATCTCCGCCGCAGTCCAGTTGTTCGGCAGACCTTCGTTTTCGTTCCAGCCGGGGCGGGCGACATAGAGACTGTAGGTTTTCTCCACGCCTTCCGGACGTTCTGCAAGGTAAATGTTGTGTTTCCAGAATACGGTTCCGGGAAGGCGGCCGACTTCAGGGTGTTCCGCCGCCTTTTCCGCCAGCGTCCTGAAACGCCCTGACGCCTGCCTGAGCTGCCGGCAGCGGCGTGCGAGGGCACGGAAGTCCGAACCGGGATGAAACAGCATGAAACGCATTTCACGGGACGTATTGCATTCCGCATCATAAAGCAGCCTGCATGTCGCGGAGACTGTTCCGCTGACATCCGTGTTGAAGGAGACCGCATAGTCCCGGTCGGGTTCCTCGCACCAGAGCCCGATTCCGCCGTTTTCCCGGAAAAAACCATGTACCGGAAGCGACCATGCCGCCGATGGCTGAAAGACTGCCGAATACACATCAATTCGTGGAAAATCAATCCGGGTTCCAAAATCAACCGGAAGCACCAGCGAGCCGCGGGCCTGTGTCGAAGCGGTGAAGAAATTGCCTGCGACAAGCAGTTTCAGGGAACAGCTCCCGATGTTCTCCACCGGCGAAATCCGCACGATCAGGTCTTCGTCCTGAAGCGCCAAAGTGACGGAAAAACGGAAATCCGGTGTGTATTCCGGGGCAGGGCGGCAGTAGGAGTTGCCGGGGAAACGTGCGGCAAAGCGGAGATTGGAGAAATCAATGTGAATTTCATTTTCCGTTGCCGTGACTTGCCTGTTCATGTTGTCCGGCGTGACCGGGATTCCCGTCCAGTCGAGCTGGAACGGCGCCTGTGCCCGGAAGCAGACATTGCCGCTGCCGAATTCAATCAGATTCAAGTCCTCCGTAAGATGGAGAAAGGTTTTGCCCTGGTTCAAAGAATACATGACTGGAACTCCTCCTTATATGAATTTGGATTTTTCTGTTTTCTGCCGGTTTTCCGGTATCGGGACGGTCATTCGCAGGTCCATGGAAAAAGGAATCCCGATTTCCTCCCCTTTCAGTATTCTGCCTTCCCTGCGCGCCTTTTCCTGCTGAATGTAGACATAAACCGCCGATGTGGAATTTTCTCCTTCACGGATGTCCGGAATGACGATTCCACCGTTTGCGAGCAGAATGGCTTCGGCTCCCGCGAGATCGCCTGTATGGGCGAGCGCTTCCGCATAAAAGAACCGGACAAGCGGAACTTTCGATTCTTCCGGAAGCTGCCGGTAAACTTCTTTCGCATCGTCATAAGCGCCCGCTTCGGAGAAGTTCTTGAACGCTTCCTTGAGAAGGGAAAGATCGTCGGCGTATTCCAGAGACAGTTCGCGGAAAATTGCCGCGCCTTTCCTCATGCGTCCCGTCATTCTGTAAACATTGGCAAGCGCATGGAGGGCCCAGCGGCTTTTGCGGAGTGCAAGTGATTTTTCAAGAAGCGACTCCGCACGCTCAAAGTCGTTCCGGCAGTAATAATTCAATGCAAGATGGTAAAGCGTATAATAGTTTCCGGCGTCCGCGCCGTGCGCCGCTTTACGGATCAGCTCGAACCACTCATCCTGAATCATATAGCCGGAGGGCGCTTCCCCGGGATCTTTTTCTCCGAATGAACCGGTGCGGAGCAGTTTGAGAAAATCGGCGTTTTCCTCATCGCATGAAACGAAGTCAAGGTAATCCGGGAGCTGAGGCGCGCCGGTGTGTTTGCGCAGTTCGCGGTCCAATGCCCCCCATCCGGAGCCGCGGGAGAGCAGTTTCCCCGGCTGTTTTGCAAGCGTTTCCCGTGTCTCGGCAAGCATTTGATCGAGCCTTTGCCGCGGCAGGGCCTTTTCCAGTTCGGCTTCCACGGTGTTGACGGCTGTGTCCCAGTCGCCGAAAATCCTGCCGGGTTCCGTGTGGATTGCGCCGTATGCCTCCAGCCATTCCCATGCGGTCTTGGGCGGCATCGGAAGACATTCCATCTGAGTGCGTCCGAGTCCCGCTTGGATTTCCAGATAGTCGGGAGCTTCGGGACTGGTCAGGCGGCGCTGCCAGTGCCGTCCTCCGGCGCATTGCCCCCAGACAAACAGTTTGCGTCCCCGCAGACGATCGGTCGAACATTGGATCAGCCCGTAGCCGTCGCCATAGATTGCGGCTTCGAATTTGCGGTTTTCCACGGGAATATTGAAAAAGTGATCCTTGCAGCTCCAGAAATTGGTTGGCCGTGTTGCATCGAAGCCTTCGGAGAACGGAAGCGGCAGTTTGGTCAGCGCATGCTGGGAATCGTTGACATAGGTGTTGGCAAAGGTTGTGTGTGCCGGCGTCACGATGCGCATATCCTCGCATTCGGTTACGGCGGTGTTGCTGAAGTGATACATCGGAACCGTATATTCATTGGGGTTGACGATCCGCATACGGGCAAAGAGGAATCTTTCGCCTTCAGGCAGGAAAAAGTCCATCTGATAAGTTGCCGCCCGGTCGCGGCAGAATTCATACAGACGCAGAACCGGGGTGCCGTCCGGGAGGGAAAGCTGTGCTGCAAAAAGCGGGCTTGAAGTGCGGGCGTCGTGTCCGCGGCGCCCGATGTTCCATTCGATTCCTCCTGCGACCCAGGCGTTCCGGACAGCGAAGTTTCCCGGTTTGAAGACCGGATTGCGTGTCACCAGATCGCGTTTTTCAACCTTGTCATAGAGACTCCATATTCTTCCGCCGAGTGTCGGGAGAAATACGGCTTCCAGATATTCATTTTCCAGAATGACCGATGGGAATTCCAGTTCACTTTCTTCCAGTGCATAGTTGTCCTGCATTGTAAACGGCATCGGATTGGGCATCAGCCCGTAGCCGATGAAAAGTTCATCGTCCTCATCTACCTGCGTGGTGATCTTATGAATCAATGAATTGCGAAGTGACGGATAGGCGGATGGTTTTTGGATCGCATAACCGCGAATATGCAATACATCACGTCGTATGGATGCCATGTCCTGAGTCCTTTCTGAAATTTGCTGACTGCCGTCTGCTGATACGGCATCGTCAGAGGTTGATTTTCTGCATTGTTCCGTAAAAGAACAAACATGAAAAATATTCTTATACGATAAAAATTTCAATCAAGGTGAATATTCTTCCCCTGCAAAAAAATTGAATGGAACCGTTTTTCATCTTCTCCTCCTTTCAGACTGTCTCACCGGGTTGAGCCTCTGATGACCAGAGAAGGCTCCAGAAGCTCCGGTTGTGCCGTCTCTCCGTGAATCATCCTGAGAAGAAGATCGGCGGAACGGCGTCCCAGTTCCATGACGGGAATGTCTACCGTGGACAGCGGCGGAGTTGTCAACGTCGAATTTTCCGTGTTGTTGCAGCCGATGACGGAAATATCGCCCGGAACGGAGACACCGTGCCGTTTTAACTCCGCCAGCAGCGCGATTGCCAGTTCGTCGGATGCGCAGATCATTCCATCGGGACGGTCTTCATGGCGCAGAAGCTCCGCACAAATTTCCGGGATGGCGAGGCGGTCCGAAAAATCGGCGATGAAAATGTTTTCCCTGCGGAGTCTTGCCCCGTGTTCGAGAGCCGCCGAATAGACTCCTTCCTTGAATTCCGCTGAAATCGCAATCCTGTCTCCGGAGTAGATCAGCGCCAGATTTCCGCATCCGGTCCGGATCAGATGCTCCGCCGCGAGGAATCCGGCATGTGTGAAATTGATTCTGGCAGCATGAACATCATGGTTCATGGGATAATTCTTCACGAACAGGTGAGGCAGGGAAATTTTTTCCAGTTCGGCAAGCATCAGTTCGTCCAGTTGGTAAGTTCCGATCAGAAACCCCGCATAGCTTTCCGCCAGGCGCATCAGATTTTCATCATGAAAACTCCGCTTGCTTGCGAGAATGTCAAGAATGTATCCGTTCCGGCTCAGCGTTTCGTCAATTCCGCGGATCAGTCCGCCTGTGACGGGATGCGCCATATATGCCGTATCGTAAATCATCAATGCGATTTTGCGGGAATTGACCGGGGTTGCATTCCGGATGAAAGTCCCTTTGCCGTGAATGCGGTAGACATATCCCTCGTTTTCCAGTTCCTGAATCGCCTGGCGTATTGTATTGCGCGAGAGGCTGAACCGTTCGCAGAGCTGAGGCTCCGAGTCCAGACGCCCGCTGCCGGCAAGACCGCCCGACCGGATTTTAGCGATCAGGTAATCTTTCAAATTCTGATACTTGTACTTTGGAGTTGCTCTTTTATTCATAAAGTTGTCTCAACAAGTTATTTTTTCTATTATAAGTCAGAATCTGCCTTTTGTCAAGGGGGTAAAAAGAAAAAATCTGCGATTTAGAAGCAAAAAACATCATGCAATACAAGGAATGGAGTTCGGAGAGCCGCAGACGCATTGTTTTCCCCCGCAGGGCGGCATGACGTTTTTACGCAGGATGCGGCTGGCGTCTTGCCAGCCTGCGCTCCTGTGCGGGATTCTGCTCCAGAGTCTGCCAATAGCGCGGGGAAGGTCCCTTGCGGACTTCAAGCATCAATGCCTTGAATGCGTCTACCGTATTCAGGAAGGAGACGGATGCGCGGAGTTCGCCTGGGAAACCGCGGCCCCGCAGATATTCCAGAATGGTCTTGCGGCTGATCCGGAGTGCCGTTTCCTCTCCGTAGAAATCAATGATGGAATAGAAATGTAACTGCATTTCCTCTGCAAGTTCTTCGAGTGTCGGCGGTCCCGCATACGGGTCTGCGATTTCACGGAAAATCCACGGATTGCCGAGGGCTCCGCGCGCGACCATGCCGTTTTCACATCCGCTTTCAGTGACAAGTGTACGGTAAAGTGCGGCGGACAGCGCGCCGCCGTTTGCCACGACGGGAATGGAAAGGTTCTTCCTGACCTCTTTTATGATTTCATGGAATACGGGTCCGGAATAGAACATTTTCATCAGGCGCCCGTGGATCGTGACCGTTTTCGCTCCGGCGTTTTCAAGACGTTTTGCAAACTCGACGGTCGGCGCAGGGTCATTCTCGTCCAGAATGCGCATCTTTGCCGTGACCGGGATCTTCGAGTGTTCCGCCAGAATGGAAAAGGCTTCGATTGCCTGGTCGGGGCGCCGGACGACGAAAGTTGCGCCTTCTCCTTTTTTCGCAACTTTCGGTGCGGGGCACCCGAGGTTGAAGTCGAGGACGGAAAAATCGAGCCCGTTGATGATCTCCACCGCTTTTTTCAGGATCTCCGGTTCGGAGCCGACAAGCTGGATTCCCAGAAAATCTTCGGAGGGGTCGCGCTTGATCAGGTTCATGGTCTTGCGGTTGCCGAACACGAGGGAACCGGCATCCACCATTTCCGTGAATGCATAACGGCAGCCGTGGCGTCTTGCGGAAAGACGCATCGGCAGGTCGGTGTGCCCTGCGAGCGGAGCGAGAATTGCGGTCCCCGCCGGATAAATGCGGTTGTTCATGAAGTGAGCTGTCCGTAAAATGAAATTCCCCGCATTCAAGCGGGGAAAGAGGGGTTCAAACCGTTGAAAAATCAGCGGGAGAAAAACTTCGCCGCATCTTTTTCATTTCTGATTTCGGGAGCGCCGTCCGCTGCGCACCACTCCTCGACGTGGACAATCTCCTCGCCGGGTCCGAGCTGATAGAGCGGGCTGAGGGTTTCCGCTTCAAGCATTTTTTCATTGGTGTAGATTTCGACGCTGCATCCGTTGTCCGGATATTCCGCGTCGATGAAATGCTCGAAACTCTTGGTGAAGACCGTCCCCTTGTTGATATAGGAGAGCCAGCCGTTTTCGCAGTTGAATCCGAGTTTGCAGGGGGATTTTCTGGAATCCTGGCGGACCAGCAGGAAATCTTCTCCGAATGTGTAACGCGGATCGTTCATGCGGGTATAGGGCCAGAACGCGTAGAAGGTATTCGGCAGGAGTGCGAACGGAGCTCTGTTCTGCGGCGCCACGGCGACTCCGCCCGGAGCCATGACCGTGATCGCCCATGCCGCGACTTCGATCTCCCACATGTTGTCGTTGCGGAGATGGTGCTCGATTTTGAATTTATTTCCGCCGAGAGGCGTAATCATGAGGGTCTTGGTGATGCCGGTGGTTTTTTCCTTGCCCGCCGAGAAAGAGACACTGCCGTCTTTGAGTTCCTTGACCGTTACTTTGGAGTTGTCCGGCGCATAGGTTCTCGGTTTGATTTCAGGGGAATGCCAGAGACGGTGCCCGCCGTAATTGACCCACTCTTTCGCACCGCTTGTTCCGGCAAGGTCTTTATCGACATTGAAAATATTGTGCTTGTTTTTTCCGACGAAACCGCCCATGACGCGCGGCCCGACATCGGTTGTGACGATCAGCTTGAAATCGCCGCTTTTGAGTTCCACACAGTTTTTCCAACCCTGGAATGCCACTTTTTTCATGTTCTCACCTCTGTTGTTTGATCGTGATGCGATACAATACACCCTCGACTGCCGTGATTCCAGCATGTTTTTTTCATTCTTGCAGCTTTTTCTTCATATGGACAATACGGCGTCCGTCCGCCAAAGCATATTCCTCTATGCGCCCGTAACCGCATTTTTCATAGAATGCGGCGCCGTTTACTGTTGCATGAATGTGAAGTGTTTTCAAACCGTGTTCCTGCGCCGCTTCTTCATACGCAGTGAGCAGCTGTCTGCCGACTCCCTTTCCCGTGGATTCTGGCGCGACATAGAGAGCCGCCTGTATTTTCTGAAAATCCGAACAGGAGACAAAACCGGTAATTTTATCATTCATTTCCGCAACCATGAAAAACGGAGACTGCGTTATCCATTCAAGGATCTTTTCCGGAGTTTTATTTTTTGTCCATGATACGACCTGAGCTTCCGTATAATACGGTGCGCAAAGGGTCTGTATGCTCCGGACCCAGATATCTGCAATCATTGCCGCATCACTCTTTTCTGCGTTGCGTAATTTGACCACGCCCATAACAAGACTGCCTCTCAAATTATTGTATATTTCGCTGAAAATTTCAATATAACAGGTAAATTTACTGTTTGCAAGCGGAAAGAATTGATATTGTTATATTGAAAAAGCTGAAAAACGTTTTATGTTAACGCAGAGTTCCGTATGGCATGCCTCCTGATATTCATTGGATTGCATCTGCGGAAGACTGCTTGTACCGTTGGAGTGCGGTGAGACTGGATTTTTTATGCGTGGCAGTTTTTTTTGAATCAAAGGAAGTTTTTAATGAGGATTGCATTTGCCGTATTGAAATATTTTCCGTTCGGGGGACTGGAACGGGATATGCTGCGGATGGCGGAAAGTGCCGCAGAGAGAGGGCACCGTGTCGTGATTCATACCTCGAAGTGGGAGGATGATGCCCCGCTGCCGGAAAACATCGAAGTAAGACTTTTTCCATTGAAGAACATTGCCAATCACAGACGGATGCAGGAATTTGAACAGAAGTTCGAGCAGGCGGTGAAAGAGAGTGTCTTTGATGTGAAAGTCGCTTTCAACAGGATCGGCGGATGTGACTTTTATTTTGCCGCCGATAACTGCTATGCGGTCGAGATGCCGAAGAAACATTCGAAATGGGTGTTGTCGCTCCTGCCGCGCTACCGCGCTTTTCTGCTCCAGGAGAGAAAGGTCTTTTCCCCGGAGTCCTCCACACGTGTTTTTTATATTACGCCGCATCAGAAAGAGGATTTCATCCGCAGTTATGGAACGCAGGAGGAACGTTTTCTTTATCTGCCCCCCGGCATCAATGGAAAATGCGTCCGTCCGGCGAATGCGGATGAGATCCGTGCGGCGAAACGCAGGGAACTCGGCGTCGCGGAAGAGGAGCGGATGCTTCTTCAGGTTGCGTCCAATTACAAACTGAAGGGCGGCGACCGTTCAATTGAAGCGTTGTCTTCCCTGCCGGAAAGCCTCAGAAAGCGTTGCAGGCTGTTTTTTGCGGGTGTGCCGGACGGCGGAGCGGGAGAGTCTCTGGCACGGGAACTGCACCTGGAACGTCAGGTTGTTTTTCTCGGCGGGCGCAAAGATGTGCCGGAGCTGCTGCTTGCGGCGGACCTGCTGGTGCATCCCGCGCGGAACGAGGCGACGGGGACGGTTCTTGCCGAAGCGATTGCCGCAGGACTTCCGCTGATTTCCTCCGGTGTATGCGGGTTCCGGAATTTCGTTGAAGATGCCGGTTGCCCGGTTGTTGCGGAGCCGTGGAATCAGGGCGCTTTCAACCGTTCGCTTGCCGAAGTTCTGGAGCATCAGGATGAATATCGTGAGAGAGCGCTGAAACACGCATCCGAAGTCGATTTCTGCCGTCGCGCCGATGTTGCGGTCGATTTTATGGAACAGTTTGCCGGGAAGTCCCGGAAAAAATAAGAAAGCAGGGGGCGGAATGGGGATTCGCCGCCCTGCCGATGGTGAGTTTCAGCACTGAATCAGCAGCCCGGAACAGGCTCTGATGTTGAAATTGAACGTGATCGTATCGTTCGTCCGGTTGAACGGGACTTCAAAACAATTTGTTTTCGCATCCAGAAGACGGACGGTCAACGTTTCCTTTTCCTCTCTGGTCAGTCCTTTGAGCTTGATTTCCATTTTCTTGAACCCGAAATTGTCATCATCGCTGAAAGAGCCGATCACGACCGCTTTCCTGCCTTTTTTGTCCGTCGCCCCGAGAACCTGCACCATTGCGTCGTCTGATCCGGATTCGACTTCCGTGCCGAGGCTTGCCAGTTTTTCAAACATGAAGTAGGAATACCAGGGTTTCTGAATGTCGAAAGTGACGGGATGCCAGAGTCCGTTCATTCCGCAGCCGACCCGCATATCGTAATACATCAGCATATCCAGCGGCAGTTTCTGGCAGCCGAGCATTGCGCAGAGCGCATACGCCGCGCCTTTCATACCCGCCTCCTGTTCCAGGGAATAAACCCAGGCGTCGGTCCAGCCTTTCACGTAATTCCATTCGTTCAGAATGCTTTCCGCCTGCGGCTGACCGTGGGTGTCCATGTAGTCGCGGACTTCCTGTACACTTGTAAAAATATCCGATACATTGCACGCATAACGGTGCCAACTGTAGAAGTCCAGCCTGATGTGCTGTTTTTCCAGTTCGGCAAAGAACTTTTCGGTCCACTGGTCTCCGCGCCAGTTGTTGATCGGGGCGCAGGAGGCGGGACCGCCGATTTTGAGTTCAGGGAAACATTTTTTGAGATGCTTTGCCGTGATGCAGAACATCTGCCGGAATTCCTCTGCGGTTCCCTGCCAGTTGCGCTTGTTGGGGGAATCGTCGCCGTCCAGATCGGCTTCGTTCCAGATTTCCCAATAGGTGATTTTCATGTTGAGCCCGTTTGCCCAGGAGCCGGTGCAGTGTCTGATGATATGTTCGCAGATGACCGCAAACTTCCTGAAATCCGGGGGGACGCAGGTGAACCATTTTCTCGGATTGTGTTCAATGCTGCCGCCGAGACGGAAAAACGGCTCGGTTCCGGCACGTTCGATGGCTTTCAGGTAAAGGTCCGTCATGACGAAATCATAACTTGCCGGATCGGTCGGGTCGGCGTTGAAATCCTTGAAGATCGCGCGGACGTCGACGGTATGCGGCGCGCCGTATGCGCTGCAGTGATTTGCGTCATGCAGCCTGGCGTATGGAATGCGCAGCATTTTGAACGTGTCGAAATTCCCGCTGGTCTGATCGTCCTTTGGGATTTTGGGACCGTTGTTGCCTGCGTTCATCGGTTTGATTCTGCCAAGCTTTCTTGTGAAATCCACGGAGATTCTGGAGAGCGTTTTATCTGCCATGATGAAACCTCGCTGGTTAAATAAGTTTCACGCCGTTGATGGCGCAATAGTTTTCAATGAGCTCCAGATTGTCGCCGTAAGTGACGATGTAGTGCTGGCTCATGACGTTTTTCAGAAAATCATCGGACGGTTTTCCGAAACAGACCTCAAGGCTCGGAAGCTGCGGGGCAGGGGGCGCCCATCCTGCCTCCTCCCATTTTTCGGGAGTCTTCGCTTCCGCCTTGACCGCGTGAATCACGAGTTCGCCGCCGACCTGCGCCAGACGCACGATCGTGACGGTGCCGGTTCTGACTTTGGAGACATTCAGCAGCCCCTCGCCGAAAGAGCCGAACGCATTCGGCATGACGGTGACTTTTCCATCGACCGCAGATGCGGGGACGTAGTCCGGCACGCCCATGAACGCGGAATCTTTCGTGAACTCATAGAACTCCATATACGCAGGCGATTTTCCCGTGAGATATTTCATGATGAGTTCCGTGACCGCCCCGTAAGAATCGTTTTCCGGCACGGATGGAATGTCCATCTCGTCATGCAGGAGCGTCAGGGCGCCCGCCGGAGCGAATTTCAGCAGTTTTTTCACGCCGTCCACATCGCAGAAGGAAAATGCGTCATATCCGCGCTCTTTGATTTTTTGCTGGAACGCAAGCGAGAGGCGCACGGAATTTTCCACGGTGCCCTCCTGCGGCGCGCGCACGAAATTCCAGTTTTTCCTGATTTTCTCCGCAAGCGCGTCAATTTCATCCTGCGGGATTTTCCTGATGAGGTCGTCGATTTCAAGCAGATCGAAGTGTTCGATTTCCGCGCCGATCTTTTTCTTGAGGAGATTGCCGTCGTAAAGCGTGCCGAAAAGACGCATGTCGCGATAACCGCTCATACCGATGAAGGCATGGCGCATCATTGCCGTCGCGGATGCCGCCCGCAGGTAGGAGACGGCTTCGTCGTAACGCGGAGCGGAGTCTTTGAAATTCACGAGATATTTGAAATTGTAACCCATCTCCTGCATCGGGGCGCGGAGTGCCGTGGAGCCTGCCTGGTCGGCGGTGGTGACGAAATGGCCGCCGTCGCGCCAGCCGCTGAGTCCCCAGAGGAGCATCGGCTTATGTTTGAACGGTTCGATGACCTTGACGACCGCCCAGGTCGGAATCCAGCCGGCGATGCAGACGACCAGGGCGTCGAAGTCGCCTTTGGAGAGTTCTTCGACCGCACGCTGTGCCTGTTTCCCTTCGGGATCATCGCTGACCGGCGCTGTTTCGACCAGCTCCACGCCGCGTTTTTTGAGCTCATCCGCGGCGGTTCTGCATCTGCCGTCGATGAATTCGCGCGGTGTGTTGACCTCGCCGAATCCTACGAACCCGGCACGGATTTTCCATTCTTTACGGATCATAATCTACCTCCGAATGTTGGCATTAACAATGAATTCAATTTCTGATACTGTCTGAAATATTCCTGATATGCGGCGGAGTCGCCGTCCGGTTCAATTCGGGCGGAAATCCTGACCATGCGCGCCGCGGCGGCAGCGGTATCCGCAAAATCGCCGCAGGCGACTGCGCCGAGAATCGCCGCTCCGAGCGATGTCGCCTCTCCGCATTCCGTGACCGTGACGGGCAGATTCAGGACATTTGCCTTGATCTGAAGCCACAGGCGGCTCCTGGACGCGCCTCCCAGAGAACGGATTTCCGTGATCTCCGCGCCGAGAGAACGCAGGACTTCGATGTTGTCGCGCAGGAGATAAGCCACGGACTCCATGATTGCCCGCGCCCAGTGTCCGCGTTTGTGCGCCAGCGTGATTCCGTAGGCGACTCCGCGCGCTTCGGAATTGCAGACCGGCGACACCGCGCCCGCGCAGTGGGGCAGGAGGATCAGTCCTTCGCTTCCCGCCCTGACCATCGCGGCGGCTTCATCGAACTCTTTGTAGCTCATGCCTCCCGTGAATTCATCACGGAAATGTTTCAGGAGCATTCCGGCGGTCGGCGCCCACGGCAGGAGGACGAAAGTATCCGGCGCAAAACCCAGATAGGTGCTGAGCCGCCGCTCCTCATCATAGACCAGCGACGGAAAGGCGGCGCAGAGCGCAAGAGTGCATCCGGTCGTTTCCGAGATCATCCCTTTTCCCGCACAGCCGCTTCCGAGGTTGCCGCAGACATGGTCGATCGGTGCCGCCGCCACCGGCGTGCCCGCCGGAATCATGGAATCGTTTTCGATGCATCGCCCGATGATTTCGCCGGAGTCCCTGAGTTCGGGAAGCTGTTCCTCCCGTATGCCGAGAAAATCCAGCATCTCCGTGTCATATCTTTTTGTACGGATGTCATAATAAAGACTCGACGGCATCAGTCCCCGGCAGGTTGCACAGCGTCCGGTAAGCTTGTGGACGATATAATCCTCGACCATCAGGAATTTTTCCGTTTTCGCAAAGAGCTCCGGTTCGTTTTCGCGGAACCACAGGATCTTCGCCGCAGGCCAGCAGGGAAGCATTTCAGTCTGCCCGGACAGATGGAAAAGCGAGCCGGAGGTGAACTCTCTCTCAATGATTTTCGCCTCGCGGCCCGCCCGGTTGTCCAGCCATACAATCGCTTTGCGGAGCGGCTTGTGGTCCGCCCCCGTCATGATCAGCGTTTCCGCCTGTCCCGTAACGGACATTGCACGGATTTTTTCCGGTGCGATGCCTGAGCTTTCAACGGCGGTTTTTACGGCTTCTCCGGTGGAGGCCCAGTACTGTTCCGCGTCGAGTTCGACAATGTCCGGCTCCGGTGTTTCGAGCGTATATTCGGATAGACCGCTTCCGCATGGTGTGCCGCTGTCGTCGAATACCACAGCTTTGATTCCGGTCGTTCCGATATCGAGTCCGAGATAATAGTTGCCGCTCATGATTTCAACCGCTTTTCTGCGTGGAACGGACTTCCACCTGATTCATGCTGATGCGGCTGACACGGTTTGCCACGATTGCCTGCGTGTCCTCGGTTTCCGAAACGATCTCACTGAAACGGAGGTCGTCGATCCATGTTTCCGGGCTGCCCTCCAGACGGATCGGCTGTTTTGCCCGGATGCGGAAATTCGAGAAAGTCATTGCGCCGATGTAGCGGAGACGGATGGAGTCTTCCACATTGATCCACAGCGGAACCCTTTCTGATTCGATCACGAAATTCGTGAACGTCAGGTCACACAGGTCAAGATAACCGGTGCATCCCTTGCGGAGATAGCGCACCGGGTTGTTGATGTTGATTCCATTGCCGCGACCCTTGAACGTGATGTTGCTGAAAGTGCAGCGGCGGATTGTGTCGTCGCTCGGGCAGCCGATGCGGATTCCCTGGCACCAGCTGTCCAGCGTGCAGTTGGTGATCGTGACGTCTTCGCAGACGGCATGGTGATCTGGCGAACGGCGGATTGCGCGCAGGATGATGCAGTCGTCTCCGGTGCGGAAAAAGCTGTCGCTGACCGTGACCCGGCGGCAGTCGTCGATGTCGATTCCGTCGTTGTTGATCATCTGCTGGCAGCCCGTGACGCGGATTCGCGACACGTGCACGTCGTCACATCCCAGCAGCCAGAAGGTCCAGCCGGGGGAGTCCACGAAGGAGACTCCCTCGAACAATACGTTTCTGCAGTCGAAGAACTGAACCATGCGCGGGCGCGGATGCGGCGGCTTTGCGAATGTCGCGCCTGCGGGGACAGCCGTATCATAGAAATCGGGTCCCGAACCGTTGATTTCGCCCATGCCGGTGATTGAAACATTCTCGGCGTGCGCCGCCGCGATCAGACACTTGCGGCTTCCCTCCGGCGACACGTTGTCGAAGCCCGGATCGCGGAAATCGTCATACTGTTCCGGATTGGAATATCCCTTGATCTCCGCGCCTGCGGGAAGATGGAGCTCCACATTGCTTTTCAGGCAGATTGTGCCGGAAAGATAAACGCCCGGTTCAAGACAGACTCTGCCGCCGCCCGCATTATGCGCCGCATCGACCGCCGCCTGAATCGCCGTTCCTGTTTTTTCTGTGACAGTATAATCCGCCATAATCCGTTTTCCTTTTTATTCAAACAGTTTGTTGATCTCGTCCACCGTGATGTCCGCCAGTTTGTATCCGCCGTCGGAACCGACCTGGCCGTTGATGATGAGTCCGCCGTATCCGCCGAATTTTTCCGCGTCGGGGCTGGGCAGATAGCCCGCGTGGAAGTTGCCGCCGCCGGAAAGCTGGACGAGAAAGGTCTGGAACGCATGAGAGCGCGCCTTGATGTTCTGACCGTAATAGAGATACAGCTCAAAAGGGTTGTTTGCAATGGCGATATCACCGAGGCGGACCACATTCATGTCAAAAATATATTCCGGATTTGCATCCTGGTCTTCATAGCGTTTGATCACAGCCTGCGCGTTCTTGATCAGGACAAAATGGTGCAGCTTGCTGTCATAGGGACCGGGGCCGTCAAGCTTTTCGTTCGCATGGGTTTCCGCGCAGAACTCTTCAAAAGCCTTGTCTTCCGGCATGATCGCCGTCAGGCGCGCAAGTTCCGCCTGCGCCTCTTTGAAATCCGTGTAGGAGGCGCGGCGGCGCGGAAGCGTCACATTCACAATTTCACTTTTTAATACGGGGGCGTAATCCACCATACCCGGAACGGCTGATCTGACGGCTTTGAGCAGACGCTCCGCAAGGACCGGGACTCCGTCTGCATGCCAGAAATCCGGTTCCGTCGTATAGTGTCTGACAAGATCGCGGGGAGACTGGCAGCCCGCCGGGGAAATCTGGTAAATCGTATGGAACTCTTCTCCGTATTCCTTCTTGAGAAGCTCGCGCGCCGCCCCTGCGAAATCGGAGGACACCACATAGGTGGATTCCATATTCTGCGACGGACATGCCGCATTGAGAATCATGCCGGTGCGCTTTCCCTGTTCGTCGAACGTGAAAAGCATTTCGAGCCCCGTGTCTTCGCCCGCTTCCATGCCGATGAAATCGGGGCGCGTCGTGTCTCCGTACATTTCCGCTTTTCCGTTGGAGTAAACGGCGCGGCGGCAGTGTCCGATGCGCGCATTGCCGAATGCTCTCGCGATTCCTCCGGGTTTCCGGTTTTTCCATGCGCTGATGATGCTGTCCGCGATGACGGGAATTGCAAAATCGGCATATTCTTCAGGCGTGAGCGTCTCATTTCTGAGTTTGTTCCATGCCGCCGTTGCGACGCCGACAACTCCTTTTTCCGTGTTCCGGAATGCGATGGACGGCGCGCTGTGTGTATGAATGGCGTTGAGGAATATTTTCTTCGTGTCAATCGAGGGATCGCGCTTTGCGACTTCTTCGCGCAGACGGTCCACGAACTGCTGAGGGCATCCGCCGTTGTCGATTGAGCCCGTAATGAAATACTCATCGCCGGAACTGACTGCCAGAATGACGCTCTTGAGCCGGGAGTGTATCCCTTTTGCAATCCGGGTGTAATACTGCCCGTAAAGTGGAATTTGCTTTCCGAGGGAATCCGGCGTGATGTCCGCTTCGCTCCATCCGATCATCAGTTTTCCGTTCATAAGAAACAGCCTTTCAGTTTTGTTGTTTTGTATTGTTCATGTATTTTGTCGCCAGAAACAGGGCCGGCACCAGCAGGAGGAACAGGAACGCCCCCACAAGGAAAATATTGCGTGTGCCGAAGAAATAGATTACCACGCCGCCGAACAGTGAACTCAGCAGGATGCCGATCATGCGCAGGCTTGAGGCGAGCCCGAACAGAACTCCGCGGCGGCTTTCCGGTGAAGAACGGGACAGCATGGTCTGAAACGCGGGTTCAAGTCCGCCCGCAGCAAGAAAATTGAGAAAACGAGCCCCGCCGAACAGGGTCAGGGACATTGCATAAGCCTGGAGCAGCATGGTTGCGGCGGAGACGAGCAGCGAGGGCAGGGCGATTTTCTGCGGCGAATAACGGTCGCAGAGTCTGCCGATCAGGACGCCGGAGAGGATGCCGCCCGCCGCCGCCAGCGCGCTGATCCAGCCCGTATAACAGGCGGTATTTTCCACCCCGTGTATTTTTTCGACCATCATCGCGATGTAAGGCTCGTCGAATCTCCGCGCGACGCCCATCATGACAAAAAGAAGCAGAATGATCCAGATGCCGGCGGAGAATCCGCTCAGCATTCCCTGTTTCTTCGCCCCCTTGCGGGGAACTTCCGCGCGGGCGAAATTCTCATCCACGAAAAACTGAACCAGAACCCCGCCGGTCAGATACAGGATTCCGCAAATGATGAACGCCCAGGCAAACCCGAAATAGTTCACGATCAGCCCCCCTGCGAGAAATCCCGCCATATTGCCGCTCCAGAGCGCAGTGCTGAGCGTGCCGAGGGCGAATCCGTGGTGCGCTTCCGGCGTGTTTGTGACGACAAGAGTCTGCGCCGCCGTCACTGTGCCTGAAAACGCGGAGATGAAGAAGCGGATTATGATTAAAACAATCACGTTCGGCGCAAGAATCAGGCAGGGAAAGAGAATTCCTGACACATAATTCGCGCGCAGGAGCATCAGTTTCCTTCCATATCTGTCCGCGAGCACTCCCCACAGCGGCGACGACAGGCAGAAGCTGAAAAGCCCGAAGAAATTGAATGCGGAGACCCACAGCCCGCGCATCTGTTCGTCTTCGATGTGCAAATGATCTCTCAGATAAATCGGGATAAACGGCATGACCGCTGCAAATCCCGCCATGGACAGGATCTGCGACAGCCACAGGAAGAACAGGTTCTTTTTCCAGTTGATCTCCCGCGCAGGGGCGTTCATAGCTTGACCCAGCTCCTTTTTTCCGCCGATTCCTTGACTTTTTCAAGGAGATATTGAATATAAATTCCCTGTTCGAGGGTTGGTCCAAGCGCTTTGCCGCTGTGGATCGAACTCAGGAATGTGTAAAGACAGTGCATGTGCCCGCGCAGCCAGCCCATCGGCGCTTTCGGCGTCGGGAATCCGGCAGGCTTGTCATAACGCTGTCCGCAGTCGATGGCAGTCCAGCCGCGCATTCCGCCAATCGGTTTCGAGGCGGCGGAACAGTCATAATAATAGAGGCGGTGCAGGTCCATCGGCACCATCTTCAGCGCGCCTTTGCTTCCGTAGATTTCAAGACTCATTTCATCCTCGGTGCCTGTCGCGATTTTGGACGCATTGATGCTGCCGTAGGCGCCGTTCGGCAGACGCACCGTCGCCAGCATATTGTCCTCCGCATCGACTTTGACCATCTTCGACGGGTCTTCGGCGGAAGGCCTTTCCGGGTATGCGATGTGCGTGACAGCGGAAAGTTCGCTGAAGTCTCCGAGCAGATAGTTCATCAGGTCGAGCACATGGCTGCCGAGATCCGCCACGACTCCTCCGCCGGATGCCCCCGAAAGCTTCCACTTCAGCGGCGCTTTCGGATCGGAACTGCCGGAGTGCAGATAGGACGCGCGGAATTCCAGAATGTCGCCGATCTTCCCTTCCTCAATCAGCAGCTTTGCGCGAAGCGTGATCGGAAAAAAACGGTTCTGCAGCGTCATCTGGGAGATGCCTCTGTAATCCTTGAGCGCTTCCTTGATCTGCATTGCCTCGTCGAGTGTTGCCGTCAGCGGCTTGTCGCAGTAAATGTGCTTGTTGTGCCGGATTGCGGACATGAGCGCTTCGAAATGCAGGTTGTTCGGCGTGCAGATGTCCACAATGTCGATATCTGGATTTTCCGTGATTTCACGGTAATCGGTGACAGCGTGTTCCGCTCCGACCTGCGCCGCACCCTTTTCCGCAGTGGCGGTCTTCGATGTGCAGACGTGCGTGATTCTGGTTTTGAACTCCTGCTGATCGTAAAACAGCGGAATGTTCATGTGCCCGTAGGCATGAACTTTGCCGATGAATCCGAATCCGACCATTCCGGTTTTATAAATTTTCATGTTTCATTTTCTCCCGTTGATGTTGGTGTTTTTGAATCTACCGCATAAATCCCGGTTTTTCCAGAATTTTTCCGAAGATTCCGAAAACAATACCGTTCCCGGCGGTATGGCTGATCCCGCCGGGAGTGATTCTGCTGTATACGGGATTAACCCAGCAGCTCCTTTTCCGTTTCCGCGATCGCCTCTTCGATGATGTCCATTCCCTTGAGGGCGACTTCATTCGGCATGATGATCGGCGGGCTCATGCGCAGGATGTGCCCGGCGGGAACCCATGCGAGCCCCTTGCCGAATGCTTTCTGGTAGACCATCTTTCCCGCTTCGTCGAACGGGGTTTTGAGGGCTTTGTCCTTGACCAGTTCGATGCCGAGCAGACATCCCTTGCAGCGGGTGTCGCCGACGATTTTGTATTTCGTGGTCCAGTCCGCCATGCGCTTCTTGAAGAGAACCTCCAGCTCCTGCGCATGTTCCAGCAGCCCTTCTTCTTCGATGACCTCGAAGCAGGCGAGAGCTGCGGCGCACGCCATCGGATTGCCTCCGTAGCTGGTCGAGGCGCTGATCTTGTCGACGGCGTCCGCATACGGAGTGCGCACCGCCATGCAGGTCACGGGGAAGCCGTTTCCGAAGCCTTTGCCCATGGTGACGACATCCGGCAGGACGTTCCAGTGTTCGCAGCAGAGAATCTTGCCGGTTCTGCCCATGCTTGTGAGGACTTCATCTGCGAAAAGCAGGATATTGCGCTCGTCAAGGAACTTGCGGAGTTTCGGAAAGAAGTCGTCCGGCGGCATGATGCTTCCGCCCCAGCCCTGAATGGGTTCGAGGACGAATGCCGCGACCTGTCCGGTGGTGGATTCTCTGATGAACTTGTCATAGAATTCCAGATAACGTTCCGTGTCAAGTGTGCCGTCGGGACGCGTCCACCACGGACGGTAGGTGTCGGGACGCGGTACGAGATAGAATCCTTCGGGACGCGCCGAACCGCTGAATTTTGTCATGCGGGCGAGTCCGATGGAGTGTCCGCTCTTGCCGTGGAAATCCATGAAACAACTGATGAATTCGTGTTTGCCTGTTGCCGCGCGGCAGGTGCGCAGACCTGCTTCGACCGCAGTCGTGCCGCTGTCATAGAGCTGGAAGCATTTCAGGTCGCCGGGAAGGACGGACGCCATTTTTTCAAGCAGCCTGACTTTGATTTCAGTCGTGAAGTCGTGGGCATTCATCAATTGCTTTGCATACTTTGCGACCCCTTCGGAAATTTTCGGGTGGCAGTGTCCGAGTGTCGTTACGTAAATGCCGCTGGAAAAGTCGATGTACTGATTGCCGTCAACGTCTTCCAGCATACAGCCGGATCCACGTTCAAATGCGACCGGAAACAGTTTGACCTGTCCGGAGAGCCCACGGTAATATTTTGCGGCTCTGGCATGAAGTTCTTTGCTTTTCGGCCCCGGAATCGTGTCTGTCACGAGGTGCGGATAACGGTTGAGGTCGAGTTGATACGGCGCTGGATTGTACTTGCCCATTCTTCTGCTCCTTCTGAATAGATGTTAAAAAATAAATCGGCATGATTTGTTTTATTGAAGATAAATTATAAACCTTTTTTCCTTTTTCTCAAGGGATAAATGGTCTGGTGTGTTATTTTATCTTCAATATAATGTTATTTTTTAACAAAAGTATCATCCTTCGATTTTCAGTATGATTGGTTCATAGTCCGCCAGCCCTTGGAAAATTTCGAGGGAATTGCCCTTCTGTTTCCATTCCAATGCTTCCCATGTTCCTCTGCCGGAAAGATATTGAACGCCCCTTATCGCTTTCTGGACTCGGATATGAATGCTGGAAAGCGCATCGAAATTCAGGTTGATTATTGCCAGCAGATCCGTCTGGTCCGGCAATATCGCATGAAGTGCGTAAATATTCTGTCCCTCCATGACGATATAGGGCAGGGGAGTTCCGTTCAGTTTGTCCAGCACTTTGATCAGCAGGCGTTTCCTGCCGGGGGAGAGATAATTGTACCATGGCATCTGCAAATGAGCCGTATAAACCGCGACCTTTCCGCCGGCAGCATTCCGATAGAGTGTAGTGCCCGGAGCGATGACGGTTTCCTGTGAAGACTTCCGGTAAGGAATCGAAACAAGCTGTGTCAGTATCTCCGTATCGGGGCTGTTGACCGTAAGGAACGGGCAGACAAAGTCGTTCATCAGACTCAACTGCTCTTTCGTCTCGCATTCCTGTTCATAGTTGAAGCGGAATTCCCGGGTTTCGGCATTGACGCCGATCTCTTTGGAAAAACCGCGTTTACAGAACTCTTTTGCCGCAGTGCCGTCAAGAAGCAGGGAGCCGGACAGCATATCTCTGAGTTCATCGTCAGAGAAAAATGCCACGCTGTCTTCCCCTGCGAGCATTCTGATTCCGGGTTCGGCGGGAAATTCATAACGTGCGGGAATTCCTGTCTGTCCCAGAACCTGTGGCTGCCAGTCGGATTTCCAGAACGCTTTTTCGGGTTTCACCGGATGCCAGAATTTTCCCCAGTTGTGAATCGGAGTGATCGGTCCCTGAAGTTTTGCGGTGCGCATGGTTTCTTCCAATGCCTGGTAATATCCGGCATGTTTTCCCATGATTTCATCATAAGGTTTTTCCGTGGCTGGATCGGGCCAGCCGAGATTCGTCAGCCAGAGCTTTGCCGCATTGAGCCCGTTCAGGATTGCGCCGGTGATATGGGCGTGCATGCTGATTGCAGCCTTGCTGTAACGGTTCTGCGGGAAAGTATCCGATTCATCCAGCACTTCGGGGATGTCGCTGTTGATCTTGCGCAGGGATTGCGTATATGCCATTCGGTGGGGAAAGAATTTTGCATCGCCTTCCATGTACATTGCGTTGTTGATCCGCAGGAACGGTTTTGTGCCGCCGGCAAGCGCTTTTGCCATCTTGCCTGTCATGAGAAATTCGGACCCCGGCGTGCAGTAGCCGCACCGTATGGCGGGATTGACCGAGTCAATTGCCTTGCGGATGATGCCGGCGAACTCAATAAGAGACTCTTTACGCACTTTTTCGAAACGCTCGAGGAGCGGATCGCCGGGTTCTGCGTCTTTTACGATTCCCCGAAGTTCCTCCGAGGTGTATTCCCGTTCCGAAAGTGCGTTGAAACGCTTCATGTGAAGCGGGCAGAAACACTCCAGCCCGTGACCGTCAATCAGGCGGACGTCGTCATCAACAAGGAAGGAATACGGTTCTTCTTCTGCAAGCATGATGACGCTTTTTTTCACATAATCCTGAAATCCGGGATCAAGCGGGCACCAGCGGACCAGATTGCCGTGAATATTGAGTGTCTGCTGCCATTTTTCCTGCGAGACCGGAGCTCCCGGCCAGCCGTGCCCGATCAGGCTTTGAAGCAGGATTCCCACGTGAATGCCGGTCCCCTCAAGCGCTTTCTTGTATTCTCTGAAAAGCTTCACATAAAAAATCGGCTTTTCGATTGCGGGGAATCCCTCCGGATGAAGCGTCAGACACAATGCGACTTCATTGAGCCCTGATTCTTTCTGAAGACGTTTTGCTTCGCTGACCATATAATCCAGTCTGCCGGGAAACAGACCTACCACATTGATGAATCTCATTTTTTTTCCTTTGGTTGGTTTGAGGACTCATGCTTGTTTGTTGGAAAAAATATCCGGTAAAAAGAATTTCGCAAGAAAAAAAATCCGGAAGATTTGTTTTTTATGGAATATAATGTTAATTTATAACATCAACGAGGGAGATGGCGGAATGCACCAGCGTCATAAAAAAATATTGGATATGCTTCAGGCAGGTAAACTTCTGATTAAGGAAGCTGCCGTTGAACTTGGAGTCACAGAGATGACTCTGCGGCGGGACTTGAAAGAGCTTGAGTCGAAAAAAATGGTGCTTCTTGTGAAAGGCGGTGCCGTTCCCCATCCGGCGCGTTATGAGCCGGAGCAGACGGAAACTGAATTGCTGGGGCGTAAATTTGCGATAGCCAAAGCGCTTTTCCTGCGGATTCTTCCAACGGATACGATTTTCATCAGTACTGGTTCAACGAGTCTTGCATTTGCAAAGGTGATTGCGCGTCAGAATGTTCTGCCGATGACTGTCGTGACGAATTCTCTGTCTGTGGCATCGACTTTGTTCCGTTCCTGTTGCAAAGTGATTTTGCTGGGCGGGGAGTTGCGGACAAACTCTTTGGATCTGGTCGGCCCGATTTCGGAAAAAAACATAGAGGAGTATCATGTAGATTGGTTGATTTCCGGTTGTGACGGAGCTTTTTCCGATTATGGTTTTTATACTTCGGACATCAGTCTTTCGAATCTTGAAAAGAAGTCGATCGGGATTGCCGACCATGTTGCGGTCATCGCGGACAGTACAAAATTCGGTCGTAAAGCCCTGACACGTTTTGCTGCCTTGAAGGATATTGATCTTCTTGTTACGGACAATGGACTATCTGATGATGACTATAAGAAATTAAGAAAAGCCGCAATTGAAGTCATCAAAGTGGAACTGGAAATTTCAGAATAATCTGTTTCTTGCGCGAACCTTACTCTGGTGTTTATTTTGTATATAAGGTTCGCTTTTTGCTTAGATCGTTGATAACCAATATCTTGTATCTTCATGAGAAGTGATATTGTTCCTCATTGATAATCAGAATTATTTCCTTCGCGCTTTTGCAAATGTAACATTTTGATTTATATTGCTTTCGACACTCACCGTCGCGTCCTCCCGCGAGGACGCGTGGATTGAAACTGCCCTCAAAACGTGCCCGGAATGCTACAATATGGTCGCGTCCTCCCGCGAGGACGCGTGGATTGAAACCCTGGCCGCAGAAAGGTCCCGGAGTTGAATTGCGTCGCGTCCTCCCGCGAGGACGCGTGGATTGAAACTGGTGGCACTGCGGTTGCTCCGGTGAGTAATTGTCGCGTCCTCCCGCGAGGACGCGTGGATTGAAACTTCGTGCCCATTTTGGTGTGATATCTCCTGATGTCGCGTCCTCCCGCGAGGACGCGTGGATTGAAACACTATCCCAATTATCCCCACTAAAAGGTAATGTGTCGCGTCCTCCCGCGAGGACGCGTGGATTGAAACTGAGATGTTCGGCGGAAATGAGCCGGAAAAAGAGTCGCGTCCTCCCGCGAGGACGCGTGGATTGAAACCATTATTCGCGCTCAAAATGCGGCGGAAATCAAGTCGCGTCCTCCCGCGAGGACGCGTGGATTGAAACAAGCAATACACACAACAACCAAATTTGAGCCTGTGTCGCGTCCTCCCGCGAGGACGCGTGGATTGAAACATGAGTCGCAGTTATATCAGGATAATTGTTTTGTCGCGTCCTCCCGCGAGGACGCGTGGATTGAAACAATACTATAGTATCGCAAATAGTTTTCGCAGGGAGTTGGAAACAGTTTTAACAAATAGTCTGGAGTTTGTGAAAACTGATTGTAATTGAGCGGTGGGAGAAATAAAAAAGAGTTTTAACAAATCAGATGGGATGGCTGCGGAGGAGTTACCGGACAATACAATAAACAGTGGCGGCAGTCAGGAGGAATAGAGCAAGAATGAGATAGACATAATAGACCCCGGATGGATCGCCGTTATAAAGTATCCATAGAGCGGCAGGAATCAGTAAAAACAGAAGAAAAAGCAGATAGATCAGCCAACTGGCATCGGACCGCATATTATAATCTTCCACCGGATTTTTCCCGGGTATTGCTTTTATCTTCTCCTCCCGCGGCTTGCCGCCGAGGGACTCATCATAAATGGAATCAATCACTTTCTTTTTCATTCTCTTTCCCCCCTCTATAAAAGGTAATACATCAATATGTTTTTACAAGACACGGGAAACAAAAAAAGCCCGGATTGCTCCGGGCATGAGGGTTAATCGGAAACGGTTTTCGCATCGAAGGCGGTTGTTTCGGACAGGTTTGACTTTGCAGACTGGTCGGACTTGGATGTTTTACCACTGCCGTTTGTCTGGATTGCCGAAGAGGTCGCGGAAACGCCGTCCGTCAGGCTCATACTGATATCAGATTTTGTCGCCTGGATGATCCGGGCAATGCCGGGCAAACCGGTCTGTCCGGGGAGGATCGAGATCGCCCCCTCGTTGACTTTGCCCGCAAAGATTTTGCCGTGAGGCGTCGGGTCGTCCGTGGTTCCGGAGCTGATGGAAATATATCCCATCCAGCCGTCTTTCCAGGCGATCACAGTTTTGTTTTTCGTGCTCTTTACGATCTCCGGGATGACACTCCCGCGCGTGACGGTTACTTTTGTCACCCTGCCGTCTGTGTCATATTCGGTGACGGTTGATGGAGTCGTGAGCGTGCCGCATCCGGTCAGGAGCACGGGCAGAATGGAACCTGCGCACAGGGCGGAAAGGGATTTGATTTTCAGGGACATGATAAACTTTCTTTCCAGGATTAAGACCGGTCGGACAGTGCGGACCGGTCAAGGGTTCAATTGTAAAATGAAACGGCGGGGCGGCGGTTATGTGCGTCGATCCACGCTTTGCGGGCCTCGTCGCCGCTGATCGCGATTGTCGCCGTTTTCATGACGCTCCACCAGTAGGCGCGACGCAGGCGATACTCGCGGCTGAGGAGCCAACGCCACGTCCAGAGCGGATAGTTATCGTCGAAGATCACGCGGATGTTATGGCGCCAGCACGCAACCGTATGCTGGAAGCCCGCTTCGGAACCGTCCGAGTGTTCGAACTGAACATCGTGGATCAGCACGACGGGCTGATACAGCATCATGAGCGACGTCAGGACGTCACGCGCGAGCGGCAGCCAGCGGTCAGGGCCCGCGCCGTTGTAGATGTGGCTGAGCTCGGCGTCGGTGTAAGGGATCAGGACCTCACGGCCGTCAAGCTGATAATCGCCGCAGGCCGCACGCAATTTTGCAATTTCGTTGACGGACATAATTACACCTCTTTCTTAGTTAATAGTTAAGAGTGAAATAGTTAAGAGTGGAGGAAAGGGCTGCCGCCCTTTGATCTGCTTTTCAACTCTTAACTATCAACTCTTAACTGATCAGTAGGTGTCGAGGGCGGTGCGGATCATCGCCACGACGGGCTCCCATGACGCTTTGTCCTTGATCAGGCGCGGCGAGTAGAGGCGGTTGAGCTTTTTGAGCGTTGTCTTGGCTTTGGCCTCATCGACCATCGGTGCAAGTTTGATCAGAGCATCGACCGCCGATCTGACGCCGTCAATGCCGAGGCCGCCACGAAGCAGAGCGGCGGAGTAAATGTCGAAACACTCATCATCGGTCAGACCGAGCGCTTGTCTGTGGGTGCGGGCGAGATAATAGACAAAAAAATTATTATCCGCCTTTGCCACTTTGTAAGCGTCGGCGACAAACTTGCCGTTGTAGCTCCAGCAGGCGATCTGACAGGCTTTTGAGATTGCGTATTTGTCATTGACATAATTGTGTTTGGCAAAGGCCGCTTTTGTGCGTGTAACAATCTCATCAAAGGACTGCGGATCGTCGCCGCCGTTGATGTCGATATTGGCTTGCGCGTCTCCACGCTGGAGATCGTTCGTCGCGGCGGCGAGACGCTCCTGATAAATCTTGAGTTGTTCGGGCGTGGCAATCGCGGCAAAGACCGGAGCCGCGAACACGATAAAGAGAAGAATTGAAAACAGTTTTCGCATTTTGAAAAATCCTTTTTTTTAGTTAAGAGTTAAGAGTTAAGAGTTAAGAGTGGTCAGTGATCAGTGGTCAGTGATCAGTGGGCAGTAAAAAGCAGGTCAAAGGGCGCAGCCCTTTCCTTCACTCTTAACTGTTTCACTCTTAACTCTTAACTGATCAGTAGGTTTCGAGTGTGGTGCGAAGTTTGGCGATGACCGGCTCCCATGCGGCTTTGTTGTCCAGCAGGTTTTTGCTAAATTTTCGGTTGAGGCGCTGGAGATCGCTCTTGACATTGATCCCGTCCGTGCCGTCGACCATGACCGCCGCGTTCAGCAGCACGTCAATCGCCTGACGCGTCAAGGCTGCATGGGGGCTGTTTTTGAACAGATAATCCCGCATATACGCATAGACCTGCAAGTCGGTAAAGTTGAGCTGTTTCGCCTTATATGCCACGTAGTAAAAATCGTAGTCGGACGGATTCTTTTTGCAGAATTCCCACGCCTCAGCAATGAACTCATTGCGGCAGTAAGGGAACTGTTTTTTAAACGCGATTTTGTGGTAATCTTTTGCCTTGACATCGGATGCGTCAATCGTTTTGTCGACGATTGCGCAGAGCTCCGCGTAAGTATTCGGCGGAGTTTCGGCAAGCTGTAACAGGATACTGTCCCTCAACTTGATCCCGTCATCGGGTGCCGCCGCGATTGCGGCAGTGATTTTTGCTTTATCGGTGCATTTCCAGCCGGGGAACGTGTAATCTGCGGCGGAGAGCGTAACGGCGGCGAAAGCGATCGAAAGAAGTGCAAAGAATTTTTTCATGATGATTTTTCTTTCTGTTTTTTTGATTTCAATTTTTTTCTGAAGCGCGGAAAAGGACTTGTCGGACGGAACAGCCCTGACGTACAAGTTTCCCCTCACTCTTAATTCCCAACTCTTAACTCTTAACTCATTTTCTGCCTGCCTCCTCTTTGTAGGGTAAACACAAATTTTCGGTGACGGTTTTGTCGTAAATTCCGTCGCTGCCGTCGCCCCGGATCGTCATGGTGCCGATACAACCGGCGCGTAAAAATCTTGACTCGATTTTAGCCTTGATTTTGTTGTTCTCCGCCATTGATTTTTTGGTGTCGTTGCGGGAGTCGAAATAAGGACGCTCCCCGATTGCAAGACCGATGCGCGGCAGACCTTTTGCCTGCGGAAAAACAAGATCGATCGCACGCTCGATCGCGACGCCTTTGTAGCCGATCCCGAAGATCAGAACCGCCGAAATATTTTCGGGTATGTTGTAAGTGACCGCGCGCTCAGACTCATTGCTTTCGGCGGTTTGCCCGAGGTATGCCTCGCCGATGACCGGCAAATCCTGATTGCATTTGCGGGCATTTTTCACAAGAAAATTGATCCACTGCGGATCGGGGATCAGCAGATGCAGACTCGTGCGCCGCCAGCCGATCAGAAACGCATCGGACGCCGCGCCGATCGAACTCAAATAATTGGCGATCTTATCCGGGTCCTGGAACACGCTCCACTCAAGACGCTCGGGACCGGCGTAGGCAAATACGACGCGCATATCCTTGCTCTTGACAAACGAGATCACATCGAGCAGTTTGCTCAACGGCTCGGTGAGGTCAAATGTGAGCAGCACCGCATTATATCCGGCGGTCTTGTAAGCCTCAAGATTTTTGTCAAGCGTCTCAATCTGCGCGGAGTCCTGCGGACACTTGACCTCGGCAATGATCCGCAGTCCTGCGGGCATCGGCTGATACGCGATCGCATAGGGCTCGTTTTTGCGGTAAATCTCAATCCACTTTTTCCACGCCGTCGAGTCAATGCCGATTGATCTGTCGTAAGCGAGATTGCGCTTGTCGCGGAACAGCGTCTGCAAGGTGCGCTGGAGCTCGATTACAAGCGGGATGCGCTCCGCCGGATCACTGACTTCGGGTAACACAACTTTGACGCCCTGCGGCGTCGGAAGAAGCACGATACGGGGCGTTGCGCTTACGGCCTGCACTTCGGCGGCGGGGATGTTGAGTTTATCCAGCTCAAGCGCGCTCACAAATTTTGTGATCAAGATCTCCGGAGTGACGATCTGCGGTGTATCCACTTCCGGCGCTTTGACGCCCGGAACAGACACGACCGGCAGCTCGACTTTCGGGAGATCGACCGTGACCGCCATGACGTCATCGACGTTTTCGGCGGGCTCATCTTTCGGGAGGTCGTCACTCATGTAATAGAGCGCGCCGCCTGTTGCGAGAGCCGCCGCAGCAGTGATGGCTGCGATTTTTTTATTCATCGGATTTTCCTTTCAGTTAAGAGTTCAGAGTTAAGAGTTAAGAGTTTTTTAGTGATCAGTGGTCAGTGATTCAGATAGCGAGATTGCGAAGTTGCGAGATTGCGAGATGAGGAAAGGGCTGCCGCCCTTTGACCCGCTTTTCACTAACCACTAACCACTAACCACTAACCACTGACCACTGACCACTGACCACTATCTCGCAACTTCGCAATCTCGCTATCTCGCAATCTTTCATTGCGGTCTCCTTTTGCCGGAGATTTTGACGGCGATCACGTGCTGCGGCATCCAGCCGTCAAGATACATGGTCGTCGATCCGAGGTCGATATCCTCGCCGCCCGGCGCGGTCAATCCGACAAATTCGGGTCTTATGGCTCCGCCGCCGATGATCCCGCCGGAATCGCTGGTCTGCGGGGCTGATGTGCGCCGGTGATAAGTTGCGGTATCAGGCACATCGGCCGCGCTCGAGACGACCGGCGAATCAGGATCGGCATTTTCGATCACGGTGACAACCTCCTGCAAGTTTTGATCAAACTTGTATTTCGCCGCCGTGATATACACACGGATCAGCATCGTGGAGCCCGCCCCGACCGTTGTGTCGATGCGTGCGCCGAACAGTTTGCGGCGTCCGGCAAGCAGCGAGTTGGAGAGATTGGAGACGCGTGTCGTTGTAACCGTATGCCACGTCGTCGACGGCAGAACGCGGTATTGCAGCGTGAGCTCAAGGTCTTTTGCTTTCAGCTCCAGTGGATTGTTGCCGTCCGCCGTGATGTCCGCCGTCGCAATATACACGGTCAGCGGCAGGTCGACCGTCATATTGTTGTAAGCGGTGTATTTGAGTTGCGGATCAATGGTGCTGCCGCCCTGCATGGTGATGTCGCTCATGTGGTTCGTGACCGCGTTGACGCCCGCAAGATAGATATAGCGCACCGACATGCCGTAATGGTCGTCATCCACCTCCGGATACTGGCACGCAAATGCCGTGATCGCGCACATTGCAAGCACAAAGCTCAAGATTTTTTTCATGATTTTTCCTTTCTTTTTTTAACTTTTAACTCTTAACTCAAGTCAGATACCAGAACGGGTCGCCGTCTGCGCCGTCATTGCTCCAGCAGGCGATTGCGTCAAGCGCAGGATCGAGCGTGACGCGGACCGCGTGGCCTGCGTAACCGGGACCGAGCCCGCCGCTCGGAAATGCGGTCCATGCGCCGCCGCTCCAGACTTGAGCCGCCGCAGCCGAACCGTTGATTTTGAGCATCCAGTTGCCATCGCCGGAGGGCCGCGTGAAATACTGCGGATAATGCAGCCAGTCATACGTGCGCGACTCGGTCTTGACGACCGTCCCTCCGCGCAGCCACTTGACCGTAAGATCGTAACTTGTGACACCGGCAGGTTGATCGCCGATGTCGACCGAAACGCGGTTGCCCGCACACAAATGCGTAAAGTTGTCAGCCTCAAATTCGACTCCGTTATATCCCGTGCCGCCGCTGGCGATCAGCGTATCGCCGTTGTAGACTTTGAGCGTCAGCACATCGTCGTCGCTCCAGTAATGCCCGTCCGGACTTTCGCCCGCATACAGACTCAGATCGTCCGGCGCGATGAGCGTCAGCGATGTCGTCGGAGCAAGCATACCCGGATCAGCCATGCCGATATTGGTCAGCGTGACCGTGATCGTCTGCGACACCGCACCGGAGGCGCTTGCAATGATCGGGATGGCCAGAGTCGCCTCGCTTGTCGTTACACTGCCGGTCAGCTTGCCGCCGGAGAGCGTGAGGCCGTCCGGCAGCGTCCCCGCCGCCGCATAGGAGACCCCTTGTCCGGAGCTTGACACGCAGTCAAATGTCAGATTGACCGCCGCCGTGCCGCTGTGCTCGACCACGTATGCGTATGTGCCGCTGATGACCGGCGTTTGGATGGTGATCGTGACGGTGATGTCGAGCGTTTCGCCGTCCACGCTGGCCGCCCTGATCTTGACCGTCGACGTGCCTGCCGCCGTGGGCGTGCCGCCGAGCCACATCTGATAAGTCAGGCCGTAACTGTCCAGCCTCAACCCGTCCGGCAGCGTGCCCTCGATGATCTCGTAAGTGATCTCCGAGCCGTCCGAGGACGCGGTGTCGCTCTCCAGTATCTTGCCGTAACAGTCCTTGTATCCGGTCACATTGTAGCTTGTTGTGCCGGAGAGCGTGACGGGCTCCGCGATCTCGAAATTAACTGTAATGACAAACGACGCGTTGCCGCTTGTCGCGGTGATCTTGACCGTCGATGTGCCGGTCGCCGTGGGCGTGCCGCTGATGACGCCGTTGCCGAGCGTCAACCCTGCGGGCAGCGTCCCCTGCGTGACCTCATAAGCCAGCGCGGAGCCGTCCGACGCCGTCACGTCGAGCGCCTGCGTCAGCGCATGTCCTTTTTTGCCGCTGACGCTGTAAGTTGCCGTGCCGGAAAGACCGACCTGCAAAAACGATGCGAGCGCGTCAAGGCACTGCTTGACCGTCGCATCGGAGGCGATCTCGACTCCCCGCGCCGTCAGGATGCTGATCAGGCGGTCGCGGCGCGCGGTGATTTTTGTCAGGATGTCGGATAATGCCATGATTACGACTCCTCTCCGAGTATCGCGTCTGCCGCCGCCTCAAAGTCGCCGATCCGGTTGGACAAGGCGGATAAATCCGCCGCATCCGGCAGAGCCTCATACGTGTCTACCGCCGTATTTTCCACATCAATCGCGCCGATGGTCTTTGAGGTCAGTGCCGTGATTTTGTAATGCCTGCCGGTCTCGACGCAGTAAAAAATTCCGCCGAGCTCCGGGTTCTGCATGTTCGCCACATCCGCGAGCGTCTCAACCCGGGTGCGGGCGTCCAGCGGCGTGTCCGCCGTGCTCGGGAGCAATGCCCCGGAAGTTATGATATTAGCCATAAGCTCTCCTTGTTTCAGTTAAAAGTTAAGAATGAAACAGTTAAGAGTGGAGGAAAGGGCTACCGCCCTTTGACCCGCTTTTCAACTCTTAACTCTTAACTACGTAGATGTATCTCTCGCCTGCGACGAGTGCGAACTCGCCGTAAATCTTGTAACTTGTGCCGTCGAGCGTGACCGATGCGCCGTTCGCGCCGGTTCCGGCGCCGCCGTTGTCGAGGTCAAACGCCGCCTGTCCACCGATGCCGTCAAACTTTGCCGCCGACATGCCTGCCGCTTCCGGGATCATGACCGCGATCAGAGCGCCCGCAGGCACCGTGCCGATGCTTGTTTTGTTGAGCTCGACAGGGATTGCCTCCTGCATCGTCCCCGCCTCGATCGCAGCCGTAATCATCGCCGTTGTAATCTGCGTCACCTTGATGACCGATCCGGCGACCTCGCCGGTGATGTAACCGTAATACATCGGCTCCGGAGCGGCGGCGATCAGAAATGTCACGCTGATGACCAGCGACGCCGTCCCCGCCGTGGCGGTGATCTTGACCGTTGTCGAGGCAGTCGCCGTGGGAGTGCCGCTGATCGTGTTGCCGTTGAGTGTCAATCCGGCAGGCAGCGTGCCCTCCGTCACGGCAAACGTGACCGCCGAACCGTCCGAGGCGACCGCATCCAGCGTCTGTGTTAAAACCGTTTCCAACGCCCCGTTGACCGTATAGCTCGTTGTGCCTGTAATGGTCAGAGCTCCGGCGTTTTCGAGCACGACCCATGCGCCGTTGCACCGCCCGTAAATGCGACCGTCTTTCGGCGCTTCCGGCACCGCATTGGATGCGGCGGCCATCCACTCGTCAAACGTAAGCGTGCCGCCGTTTTCAACGTACCATTGATATTGCGTCAGCCCCGCCGCGCCCTGGGAAAAGTAAACTCTGCCCGTTTCAAATTCGGGACAAAGCGAACCGAAATAAATATCGACCTGCCCGGTTTGCCGCCGGTAGATTTTTTCAATTCCGAGCGCCGACCAGTAAGGCAATGTCAGCTCGCCGAGCTCCGTATCAATGACCACCGACGCAACCGACGCCGCCGGATAATCCTTAAACTGAAAACTCAAGATTTTAGCATCGCCCTCCGGAGCCTGAAACTCCAGCGGTTTGATCAGCGGGAGCGTCTCGCCTTTGGAGTAGTAGGTGATCGCGAGAGGCTTGCACCAGTCGTTGAGCGCATAAGATTTTTTGACATACAGATACATCGTCGTTGTGCGCGCGGCGGAGTCGCGGACCGTGCTCGCAAACACAAATCCGGCAGGTTTATCCGCATACGTCGCGAGCTCCTCGATGTCGCCGGTCGCATCGATCCTGAGATCCTGCCCCGGCGCGCCGTTTTCACCTTTCATCGAGACTAAAAACTCGTCCTTTGTGCCGGTGTATCCGGTTTCAAGCGCCAGATCGTAAAGACTGCCGCCGTTTTTGACATTGTATTCAGATTTCGAACCGTCCGTATAAGTGATCTGATAAGTGTCGATCAGCCCCGCCGTCCCGGTTTTTGCAATGGATGCGATCCCGCGCCCGTCAACACCGGCGTCAATACCGTCCGACCATGCTCCGTTGAGATACAGATAAATTTTGCGCGTGTCGGTTGCAAGGTAACAATATTTTTCTTCGGCGGTTCCGGGCCGGTCGGCAAGCAGCCCCGCCGCGTCGGGCCGCAGACTCCTGCCGTCTGCGCCGCGCAGCATGGGAATCGCTTCCGACCACTCGCCGCCCGCCTGACGGTTGCGGATGCGGTAGTAATGCGGATCGTCGGCGTCGCCGCTCCATTCCGTCCCGTTTTGCGAAAACTGAATCTCAAAACCGGACCGGAAAAGAGCCATGACATACGCGCGGTCGGCAAAAAGATCGACCGTCTCCGGCAGAGTATCCGTATCGGCGGGATCGACCAGCGCGGAGGCATTGAACCTGAATTTAAGGTAAAACGCGCGTTTGCCCGCTGCGTCGAATCCGGCAAGCTCGAATATGACCCTGACCTGATCTTTGCCGTTTACGACCTCCAGAAACCGCTGTGTATTGGAATCCAGCGGCACATGAATGCCGTTTTCGTCAACGGTGATCGACTCCGGCAGTGTGCGGCACATGACAGATGTTTCGCTTTTGAAATCCTCGTCAATCGCCGCGCGGAACGTCGTAATGCCGCCGAGGTCAAGAGGAGTTGCATCATCATAAAGCGGCGTCACAACCCATGTCGGCTGCTCGTCAAACGACAGTTCGGGGAGCTCGTAAATCTGGCGCGCATCCGCGTCGCACAGAAAACGCGCATCGTAATTATAGTACAAACGTATCATAATCTCTCCTTATTTCAGATACTTCAAATTTCCGGAAATGCTCCCCTTGATGTTGTTGACATAGATGGTGTAATCGTCCTTGACGTCAATCGTCGCAACCCGCATCCAGCGTGACAGCGGCAGAGTGACCCATCCGAGATCGACGCCGTAGACCATGACGCGGACAGCGCTGATTTTCGAGTAGTCGTAATGCCCGCCCTGCCAGCGCATGTGCAGCTCAAATCTGCCGGGGCGCGGCTCAAAGTCCTCATAGAGAAAATCGGATGCCGACTTGAGCGTGATCATACGCTCCGGAGCAGACGACTTGCAAAGCACGCAGCGGGAGTGCGTCCGCGCATCTTTTGCAAGGTAGACAATCAGGGATGATGCGACAAAACATGACCGCGTTCCGCGCAGGATTCTGCCGACCGGATCAAGCCGCAGATGACCTTGTCCGTCGAGACGTAAAAAGGGCATGGAATGCTCATCGTCCGGCCACTCCGGTTTGCCGCCGCCCGGCTGGTCGTCATCCCCGCCGTCGCCGCCGTCCGGATCATCCCACCAGTAATCCCATCTGCCCCCGCCTCCGGAACCGCCCGAGCCGCCTCCGCCTGATCCGCCCCAGCCTCCGGAACCGCCGCCGTCGTCGCCGCCGCCGCCCGGCTTCCATTGCCCGGAGCCCTCGCCGGGGCGTTCATCAAAATAATATTCTTCGCTCATTTCCTGTCTCAAGTGATTAGTGGTCAGTTAAGAGTTAAGAGTTAAGAGTTTTTTTTTAGTGATCAGTGGTTAGTGAAAATCGGGTTAAAGGGCGGCAGCCCTTTCATCCATTCTTAACTATTCAACTCTTAACTCTTAACTGATAGTCCCTTTGTTTTTAGCGTAGATGCACTCGCGGCCGAGCAGAAAAACTGCGACCGTTACATAATACTGGCGGATCTCGACATATTTTTCATTTTCTCCGGCTTCGATGATTTCGATTTCCGCGAGCGGAAAATTTTCGAGATCAGGTTCAGCAATCACAAATTCCGGATCGGTGATTTTTTGAGCGGCGGCGTCAAACCGCACCCGCAGGCAGAGCTTGCCCGCTTCGGGCGTGATGGAGTCCGTTCCGGCGACTTCGGTAAACTTGTATCCGTTGATGTTGCACCAGCCGCCGTTGACGCGCAGCAGTTCGCGTTCCGCGTCATAACTCACGGCAAACGGTCCGTCATACGGCTCCGGCGCGGTTCCGTCTCCTCCTCCGCCGCTCTGCCGGATCGCGCTGATCATGATGCCGGACGGCGTCTGATTGAGCCGGATGGTCCGGTTGTCGCCTTTGAGTTCGTGGCTCTTGATGTAATCGATCAGGGCGTTGATCGCTTTCACTGCGGAGGATTTGAACACATCGCCGCTTTTCAGCGGACTAGGCAGCTGGCTCATAACTGACCCTCAAGTTGATTGCCTTTCGCGGCTTCTTTCTGGTAAAGATCGGTGTCCCATCCCTGATCATCTCCGGACCGTGTGTAAGTGAGCGTGGCGATCCAGCATTTGCCGTTCCATGAAATGCTGGCGCCGTCGCATTTCCAGTTCGGGGCAGGCTTCTTGCCCGGCGACAGTCTTTTGACCTTGTCGCCGCCGAGTCCGAACGTCTGCGACGGTGTGGCGATCTTGTTCAGTTTACCCTCGATCATCCGTCCCGCTTTCTGAGGCGTCGGATATTTCGCGGACTCCGTGATCTGATAGGTCGCGAGATCGTAGGACTCTATGCCCGGCTTGACCGGATTCCGGATCGTCCGCCAGCGTTTTCCGTTGTTGTCGACTCCGATCGGCAGCTCGCCGATGGATTTGACCCAGTTGTAATTTTTTCTGGTCTCGTCGTTGAGGACCGTGCTTTTCGCAGTCTCCCACCATTCCGGGACCGTATTCTCCGGCAGGCTTGTCGCAAGGTAATAGTTCCAGCACGCCAGATACTTCGGATGCGCCTCCAGCGGCATGGAGAGCAGACCGCAGGAAAGCTGCGCGGATTTTTTACCGTAAGCGGTATCGTCCGGGCCGACAATCGCATCATTGATGCTGTCATTCTGATACCTGACCTCACACTGCCAGATTTCGCCGGATTCCTGCGATATCGCCGCGCTGACGACCCGCTCGCCGCCCATGCCGGACCCAATTGCCTGTGTGTTGAGGATTTCCTGCATCTCCTCCAACGTCCCGGAGTAGATGATTGTGCGCGACGTCCCGCTTTCATTCCGTTCCACCTGCCGAGACTGAAATTTGATGATTGCCGCCATTATACCTTCCCGCTCTTTTCTACTGTTGTATTCAGTTTTCCGATAAGTCCCTTGATATTTTCAAGCAGCTGGCATTGTGTTTCATTGAACCTTGCGACCGCCTTGTTGACGGCGTCCTTGTCCGGCATGACCGCGCCGGAGGCAAAACCGCCGCGCGAGGTCAGGGTATTGGTCTTAATCGAAAGATCGCCCAGCTGCGGCAGAGTCTCATGCCCCATTTTGTAAGTGAGATCGGCGATGCTTTTCACCAGTGCCGTTTCATTTTCGTCGAGCTTCGCGCCCTTTTGTTTTTCGGCATCGCGGAGCGCTTTCTGCTCGTCAGCCTCTTTGCCGAGCCCGACCTTGTGCATCGCCTGATTCTGCAACCCGTAAGCCTGCTCCTTAAGCCCGTATGCAAGCTGCATGGATTTCAGTTCCCGGCGCTCGTGCATGATCTTGTCAACCTTGTCATCACTGACCTCGGCCCCCTGCTTTTCGAGCTCCATGATGATGCGCAGTTTTTCGGCTTCCTCGTCGAGACCGGCGTTGATGAGTTCCTGCTCGCGTTTTTTCGTCGCGAGGGAGTCCATCTCGTTTTCATAGTAACTGTCCATGCGGACTTTTCCCTGGCGTTCCGCGATCCATTCGGCGTCGCTTTTCTCCAGCTCCATGCCCTGTTTTTTGGCGTCATTGATCAGCTTCAGAGCATTCGCCTCTTTGATCCGTCCCTCATTGATCAGCTGCTGATATTTGAGCTGCTGTTCCTCGTTTTTCAACTGATCGTGCACGGAGTCGAACGTATTCTGTTTACGATCCAGTTCCGCAGACTTGGCGGCGGTCGTATGATCCTTGCCGGGATTGCTTTTCTCCAGTTTGATGCGTTCCGCATTCAATTCCTGATTGCGCTTGTTCAGTTCTCCAATCCGGGCGTTCTGTTTTTCGACTTCCTCCGCGCCGCCGATCCGGGTATTTTTATCCCATTTCAGCAATTGAGGCAGCCCTAAAAGCCACCAGCCGGACACCCCCGCCGAATCGCGCTGCTGTTCCCGCTGGTCGATTTCGGACCGGTTGCTTTTCATCTCTGCGTTGATTGCCGCGAGACGCCGCTTCTTATCTTTTTCCAGCACGGATGCGTAAGCTTTGTCGTAGCCGGTTATTTTGCCGGTTGCTTCATCGATGGAAATTCCCAAGTTGCCGTAATTTTTCGTCAGCAACTCGATCAGCCTCACCGCTTCCGTTTTCTGCTCATTGGAGGCTTTTTCGGTAACGCTCAAAGTATCCAGCGAATCTTTCAGGCTTTTCAGGCTTTTCCAGTTCGCTTCGTTTTTTTGCCGTTGCTGTTCCGTCGCTTCGGCGGCGTCCCGGATGGCTGCCGAGTTGCGCCCCGTAATCTCCGCCATATCTTCGGCGGCTTTTTTGCTCCGGCTCAAAAAATCCAGCGTAACCACAGCCAATGCGCCGACTGCGGTTGTAACCATTGCAACCGGGGAGCAAAGCGCCCCGATCAACTGTCCAAGACCGCCGAGCTTGCCGCCTGCCTGCGATCCGAATGCGGACATGATGCCGCCCGCTTTGGAGATCTCGCCGCCGAGCTGATTGGCGGCCTTGCCCGCAGCCTGTGCGCCCCGTTCCGCCTTGCGCAGAGACGGCGGAATGTAATCCAGAGTCTGCCGGTCGGTCTCGACCGTCACATTGACGGTTTTATCACTGATGCCGTCCAACACATTTTTCGCTTCCTGCGCGACGGAGGGCACATCGCTCTCCGCTTTGATCTCGACGGTTTGCGCGCCCTGTGTTCCCGGCATACTGCTTTTCGAGAGCTCGGTCTGTGCCGCCTTAGACCGCGCGACGACATCGTTAAGCTCTTTTTTATACTCGGCCGCGTCGAGTGTGATCTTACAGACCGTCGGCATGATATCCCTCAGAGGTTAGTGTTTTTTGTCAGACTTTTCCCTTAAAAATTGTTCCGCGAGTTCATCCACCCGCGCTTCGATCCGCGCCGTGGTCTCCGAGTCCGGACGACGCCTGACCTTGTCGCCGTCGGCACATTCGCGGCGCCGGTAGTTGACATAATGGCAGCAGACCTCCGTCAGACTCATGCGCCAGTAGACATGCGAGATTTTTTCGTTGCTTTCCCGCGCGGCGATTCCGCAGAGATTCGTCAGCCACATCGCGTCGAAGTGCGACGGATCTTCCGCAGGTTCGCAAGGCGGCAGCATCCCGAACGGCAGAAAAGCGACATGGATCACGCTTTTGATCTCCGCGCAGACGGATTCAAAATTCAATCCCGTCGCCGCAGAGTATCCGGACGCCGCGCCCGGTATCTCATGAAGCGCAAGCTCCATGCAGCGCAAATCCGGCTGAGCAAGAATGTAGAGAAACAGATCCGCGTCCGCCGTGCTGACCGTGCCGCCCCGCAGAAACGGACTCTTGAAAATGTCAAGCAGCGCCCATTTCGCCGGTGTCAGCACCTCCCGGACCCGCAGATTGCCGATCCTGATTCCGATTCCGCCGATTTGCAGAACCGCGAGCAGAGCCAGAAACTCTGCGCCCTCGTCATACTTCGCGGCCTCCAGCTCTTTGAGCACCGGATCAGCGGAAAGTATGCGGTTGAACTCCGCACCTGCCAGGAGCTTCATTTCATCGGGCTGCATCATGTGCCCTGCTGTTCCTGAGCCGGAGCAGTCTCAAGCGGCCACGGCGCGGAAGCGGTCAGGGAAAGCGTGTAATGTCCCGTGTTGGTCTGCGTCGTGGAAACGGTGTCAATGGTGTATTTCGTACCATCGATCGTGAGCTCTGCTCCGATCTTGAGAGCTGTAATATCATCTTTGACCGTGCCGTCGACCTGTATCGTCAACTTTTTTCCATAGCGGTCAATCTGCACAACTTCTCCGCCTTCATTCATCGCATCAACCGAGCTGCCGGTCTGATCCTTTTTGATTGAGGAGATATAGACTCCCGTCACTTTGTCTTTGTAAGCAATCGTTCCAAAGGTAATTGCCATTTTTACAACCTTTCTGTTTTTCAGTTCGTCCCCTGCTTGACGATCAGCGTCAGGGCAAGGCACGCAAAATTCTTATCCGCGCTTGCGGCGTAACACTCGGCGGGCAGATAAAACACATCGTTGTGTGTAAGACCGTCCGGCGTAAAAATCCCGAGCAGTCTTTCATATGCCTCGAAAACTGACAGTGTCCGTTCCTCGTTCCCCGCAATGAAAGCATTGATCAGGACAAGCGACAACCGCAATTCGCGGATTGTGTTTTCGCTTGAAAACGAGCTCTGTTCAAACACAATTACGACCGCGGGGAGTTTTGCCGGATTGATGACTTTCAGTTCAAGCAGAAACTGCTCGCTGATCTGAGCCGACGTCACCCGCACCGTCGCAAAATATTCCGCGAGCAGCTCTTTCAGATCCATACAGATTTCATTCAGTTTTCGCACTGTTAAAATCCTTTCATTTTATCACGCCCGAAAACCGGTTTTTCCGCCTGAAAAAGAGCAATCCCGCTCCCCGGCTCCGAGGAGTTTTTTTCCTCGGCGTCGGGGAGTTGGAACTGATTCGCCAGGATCATATCAAGATACTTGCGGACCTGATCGACGCGCAGCTTGACCTTTTCGGCATACTCACTGCCCGCACAACGGGCATAAGCCCGTTCTTCGGCAAGCGTGAGATTCCAGTCTTTGAGCAGCGCAAGTGACCGTCCGCCTTTGATCGGCAGCTTGTAACGGTTTGCAAGCGCACCGTCGATTTCCGCCGCCGCAGACTCAAGATCGTCGGACGGCGCCGATTCTGCGGATGTGCTGTAAACCGGCTCATAGATCACGCCGAGCCGCGCCTCAAGATCATGTATCTGCGCGTAGCTCATTGTTTACCCTCCGGCCGGTCTGCTGCGTCCGAGCAGATGCGGAAACAGAGCCGCCGCGTTGCCGAATGCCTCGGTGCCGTAGACGACCTCGTTGCGCATGAATACATTGTCATCCTCGTCCTTGTCCAGCGAAACAAGTTTGCCGACTTTGTTTTTCAGAAGCAGGATCGGTTTCATCACGCTGTCGAATTTGCCGAGATACCAGTCATTGGCGTAATCGCCGGTCAGCAGCGGATGCACGATGATCTGACACTTGCCCTTGTGCGGGTTCATGACCTCGTTTCCGTCCGCGTCCCTGTATTTGTCCTGCTGCATGATGATGCGGGCAGTATCCTCCAGATGCGGTCCGACAATCAGATGCGTAGGCCGCGACGCGATCGGCGTTCCCGCCGCACCGGTAAAGGTCGACATCTGCAAATAAAACGTGCCGAAGTTCTCAAAACTCAGCGCAAGCTCGGCGGTGTTGTTGATCGTGCCCGCTTTTTTATCCGTGCCGTATTTGCGGTTCGAGGCATAAAACGGTTTGCCGTCGAACCAGTCGGCGGGATTCGCCATTGCTTCAATCGTGAGCTTGTCCCAGAGTTCTTCGGTTTTTTCGCCCATCGTTGTTATGACAGTCCCGTACATGCCCCAGTTGTCCGTTTCAATCGACCGGCGCGGAATGGAGACGGAGAGTTCAAACGGTTTCTCCTTGATCCGGATTGTTTTGGTCGACAGGTTCTTGAACTGCCGGTCGCCGAGCCATTCGCGCATCCCCGAAAACTGCTCGATATACGGAAACTCAATCGAGTCGTGAGCAATGTCGCCCTCGACCATGACCAGATTGCTGTAAAGCGGTTTGTAGCCTTCCACCCCGGCTTTGAATTTGAGGTTGAACGCGACTCTCATCGCGTCAAGATTTTTTCTGTTCAGTTCCATCTGTTAAAACCCTTTCTGATTTTATCCTGCGACGGGCTCATAAACGCCGTCATGATTGTGATCCGCCTTTGCATATGCGTTGCCGGTGATAACCCATACGCCCTCATCGTCGACCTCGAACACTTCGCCCGCTGCGACTTTGTTGGTGGAGGTTTTGGCGACGGTCTGATCGTCGGTGACGTAAACCGTCGAGCCGATATCCGCGTTTGTGATCCCGGTCGCGCCGAACGCAAAACATCCCCGCTTGACGTTGATGCGTTCGCCGATTTCGGCGGGATGCTGCGCGACGCCGATGACGATCAGTCCCGCTGTATCTGCGGCGGGAACCGCCTTGCCGTCCGAATTGAGAGCGACCAGCGCTCCCGCGTGAATCTTTGCCGCCGCAACCGGTGTGCGGAGCTGTGGAACCCGTTCGCGGGTATCCCTGTCTGCCGTAAGTGCCGCCATGATCAGGCTCCTTTCTTTTCGTTGAGATAATCTTCTTTCTTGATTCCGAGCGTGCGGATGATCCGCTCCTCGTCCGCGCTCAATGCGACGTCGTTGTCGTCGGCTCTGCGCGTGTCGGGCGTGACGGTATTGAGATTGACCTCGACCGCCATGTGCGGCAGCGCCGCGCTCAGCGCCTTGCTGTCAAGACTGTCAACCCACGCCTGATTTGCGGGGGTGATCTTGCCCTGCGATTTTCCGACTGCAACCAGACGGGCATGTTCGGCTTTCTCTGCACTTGCCGCCATTTCGTCGAGCTTCTGCTGTTTTTCATCCGCTCCGGCGGCTTTGTCGATGATCGCCTTGAGCGCCGCCGCGATCTCGGAGTTGCCCGCTTCTTCCGCGAGCCCCATGAGTTTTTTGATCTGCTCGAACAGATCGGCTTTCTCCTCGACCTCGCAGGCGATCTTGTCTTTTTCCTCGTTCGAGGTTTCCCCGCTCAGCGCGAGACTGTCGCGCCTGAGCAGCCTTCCGAGCGCACTTTCAAGTTTGCCCATGCTTTCCTTTCTGTCGGACCTGCCCGACTTGTCCGATCTGTCGGACGGTGTTAAGTTTGCGGACGCGGCAAGCGCGTCCAGATGATTGATTGCCGGTTCATTCTCCATTGCGACCGATGTAAGGCGGAGCGGCCCCTTTACGAGCCCCCGTAAAGCCGGTGAAAAATATTTGAAAATTTTCTCTTTCATGAGCTCGTACGCTGTCGGCGTCCATTTGACTTTGAAGCGCAGCTCGTCGCCGTTGAGAGCAAGCGAACCGTAACCCATCGCCGCGACGCCCGAGGGCAGCAGCCGCAGGACTTCGGACTCGTCGAGTTTTTTGATATTGGCAAGCTCATGCAGATAATGGTTCGAGTCAACCGGTATCAGTTCCCCTTTTGACTCAAAATAATCAACGATGGACTTCATATCCTCGCCGGAGAGCGTCAGGCTCCCCGCTTCGCCGTTTTTGACAATCGGATTTTCTCCGATTTTGAGCAGCGTCCATTCGATCGGCACGCCGTTTTCGTCGCGCTTGACTCCGGGCGATTCCGCGCTCAGCATGATCCCGTCATGCAGCAGCAGTTCCCCGGTCCGTATTCCCTGAATTTTCATCTGAAAACCTTTTTCAGTTAAGAGTTAAGAGTTAAGAGTTAAGAGTTAAGAGTTATTTTTTTCAGAGTCAGCGATCAGTAAAGAGGGTGAAAGGGATTCTTCCCTTTCCTCCACTCTTAACTATTTCACTCTTAACTCTTAACTGATTCAAGTTTCGCAATCTTGCTGCCTTCCCCCGCGTTAAAAATCCTGTTCAAAAAAACGTCTGCTTTCCGCTTCGGTTTCCGCCTCGCTCGGCCACCACGGGCGCGCCTGCTGCATTACCGACCGTTTCAGCACAAACAGCGGCTTGACTTTCGTTTTCAACTGCGCGCCGAGATACACCTTCCCGCTTTTATCCTGCATGAAAACCGGCTTGCCTCCCGGCCACGGATAATCCCGGGCGAATAATTTTTTCCGCCGGATACTTTTGTCGATCGGGATCGCAAGAAATTTCGCAGGCGGATTCGGGCGGATCACGCCGCCCGTGTGAACGTGTTCCGCGATGTAGCTGTCGCTGTAAACGCTTCCCGTCGCCGGTCCCGTCACTTCTTCTTTGACGCTCTGCCCGATCTCGCGTTTCCAGAAACTGCGTCCGCCCTTTTCAAACGCGTTTTTCCGCGCCAGATTCGCGATTGCAACCGCCCAGCTTTTCATAAAACGTTCCGGCGCCATGTCCAGGAATGTCTTCGGCGTATCGCCCGCGTCGACCTTGATTTTAATTTCCATCACAATCTCCCGATGTTCGTCCGACCCGTCAAAAAAAGTCCGGAAAGTCCCTTGACTTCCCCGAAACAGGCGTTATTGTAATATTCAGGCAAGTCCGATGTTACGAGTAGGCCACATGTTGGAGAACTGGCATTGGACTTGCCTACGGCGGTTTCCCGCGTTACGAGTATGGCACATGTTGCGGAGCTGGCGCGGAAAACCGCCGTTATTTCTTTTCATGCCGCTCTTTCCAGTATTCTTTCTGCCGTTCCCGGTCCAGTACGCGACCGGCGGAAATCTCCCACTGATTTTCTCCGTAGGCTGCTGATGCGCGATGCCAGCTCATCAACTGAAACTTTTTCGTTTTTTCATCATACCGCGCCACGCAGTAAGATTTTGTTTTCGGATCGAAAAAGGTTATAATTTTTCGAATCACTCCATCTTTTTCTTTTTCAAATGTGACGGACACTTGAGATGCGCTGTTCCCGATGGTCGCCCGGAGAATCCGTTCCCCCTCGGAGGGATCGGCAAATACCTCTTTATGGTGTATCCAGTTATGAGTTAGACCGTATCCCCTGTCCCCATGCTCCAGTGTCACAGAGAGCGATTCACTTCCGAACCCGGCGTCAAAACAGGTCTGCGCGGATATTTTCCCGACCTCGATTTCCGAAGGAAAATCATCCAGTATCTTTTTCGGGATTTTCGTTCGTTCTTCGGGATTGTTTTCTTTGAAATTTTTATCCTGCCGCTCATATCCCGGCTGCCGCTTCGGGTCCCATTGCGCCTTGTCCACGGACTCCTCCGCAACCGGCTGGATCTTCCGCATGGCGTCCGTCATCCTGCCCAGTCCATTCAGAGCCGCGCGCGGATGCGCCTGCTTCGGGCTTTCCACGATCAGACCGATTTTGCGGATTTTACCGGCGCGCACCGACTGTTCCATGCTTCGGACAACCTCCGGGCGGTCCTTGAGCTGCGTGACGTCGTTTTCGCGGAACGCATTCGCAGGATTGAACATGAATCCGCTTTCCGCATCATATTCCGCTTTCCGGAATTTCTGCGCCCCGCCGAGCTTTTCCGCCCGTTTCGCGGTGATCTGCTCGCCCCAGCACCGGCAGTTGTAATCCCATTTGCCGGGCATGTGCGTTTGCAGGAACGGATCGTCCTTGCTGAATATTTTGCCGTCCAGAGCCGCGTGCGACGGCCTCACGAATCCGTCTTTGTTCGCATGATAAATCACATACGGCAGATCGTCTTTCGTCTCCATCCAGACCTGCCACTCTCCGACTCCGCGCGCAATCTGGCGCTGTGTATTCAGCACCGCCGTCGCCCGGCTCCGCGCCGCAAGGTTTCTTGCAATCTCATCCGGACTGTTCCCGCCGATTTCCTTGAATCGTTCCTGCGCCTCGGTCATCGTGATTTTACCGGCGGCATAATCATCTGCGACAATGCGGAAATCGTCAATCAGATTCGCCTGTGTCAGCTTCGCGATCAGAAACGCGCGGGAGTTGAGTTCCTCCCCGATCTCTTTGAGCTCCGCCGTGCTTTTCCGCGTCACCAGATTTACACGGCTTTTCTGCCAGTTTTCGATCGTGTTCATGTTTCCTCCGGTGCGCTGTTGCGCCGCGCCTCCCGCATTCCCGCGAGATATCCGGCGGCGAGTTCCCGCTGCACCGCCGCCGCAAACACATCCGTGTCGATCGGCGGTTCCGCAAGCAATTGCTCTGTTTTTTTCCGGAATTCAGCCTCGGACAGATCCGCATTGAGTGTCAGCTCCGATAATTGTTTCGCAAATTCCCCGAGCCACCGATCCGCAAATCCGTCAGACTCTTTTTTTTTATCTTCTGAGCTCATGGTAAAACCGTTCGGCGCGCCGCCCATTACGGGCATTTCGCGCCGTGTCAGCTTCAACCCGACCTTTTCTCCTACCTCAGCCGGATCAGCCTCAAGCCCTGCGTTGTAAAGCGTCGCGACCGTTGTTGCAAACGCCGCGGTGTCTTCGGGCGGCTCGGTCTGAAAATGGATTTTCGGAACCGCGGCGGCACCGAAATTGTAGCGTGTCCACGGCGCCGCGATCTGCGCACGGATCGTCGATTCCAGCGCCCGCGCGTCCGCCTCAAGAATATCCTGCCGGACCGCGCTCTGCGCCCCGCCGCCGCTCAGCCCCTGACCGTCCGACGAGCTTGCAAGCTGACCGACCAGCGTGCGGTAAATCGCTTCGCGCGTATAGTCAAGCAGCCGGAAATAGACATTGCCCTCGGAATTCGCCGCCTGAAGCAGCGAGATGTCCGTCGAATTGGTGACGACTCCGCCGCCGGAGGGACCAAACTGCCTGACCATCTGATGCAGTTTTACAAGCTCCTCCTCCCATGTCTGCCGGTCGACTTTCGCAAGCACGAACGGCATGCCGTAACGTTCCACGAACGAAAACAAATCCTTGATCGGGAAATTCTGGAACACATGCAGCCATGCAAGCGTGCGGATCAACCCCGACCGCGCCGGGTCCTGTTTTTTCTTGAAACGGTGGATCACAAACTTGTCAGGCGGCAGCTCCATGCCGTTCGGGAACTCGTCGCAAATGAGGCGCGGGACAAAACTTTCCCGCAGCGTGAAATGCCATGCGTCCACGGTCTTGAAACCGCCGAGACCGCCGCCCGGCGTCCAGATGATTTCAGCCGCCGCAAACGGGGTAATCACCGCGTCCGTCAGATTGCGGATGAGGTCATAAAACGTATCGTAGCCATTGAGTTCGCCGCACTCGGCAAGCTCCGCGGCAAATGCTTTCGCGGCGGCTTTGTCGGCTTCCCCGGTTCCCCCGGGTACGATGTCCCACTTGACGCCGCTGATCGCGTCCGCCCGCTGTTCCATCGCGCCGATGACGTCCCAGTTGCGCTCCATGATTTCGCGTGCGCAAATGGCAAGCTGTTCGATGTCGCCGGAGTTCGCGGCGCTCATGATTGAGGTCAGACGCTCAGGCGTATAAGTGACCATTGACTCGTAGCGGGAGCGGTCGCCCGGCATGGGCAGGAGAAACGCCCCGCTCTGCGGTATGGTCCGTTCAGACCGGCCACGAGTTTGTCTTTGATATTTCATATTGTTTCCGCCTCATTCGGTTCGGTTCGTTAAAACTGTTTCTGATTGCCTGTTCCGGCGTGACGCTCCTGCTTGCCTCCATCCGGCACGGGCCGCAGGTCTGGAGATTTTCCCCTGCGTAAATCGCAAGGCCGTCGCTCCACGCGATATCGCAATGGCTGTCTGCAAGCAGCTCATTTTTCGTCGCCACAAAAGTCAGCTTTTTTGTCGTGGGCGTCTTGTCTTTTTTGATGCCTGCAATGTCGGTTACGACCTCGGGCAAATCAGAGGACAAAATCTGACGTCCCTGCTCAAATGCGGCCTGCATCGTGGTGCCGATCATCATTTTCGACGCCGAAAAATTGAGTCCGAGAAACCGTGTCCGGTTTTTGTCGATCCGGTATTTGCGCTCCAGCTCGGTGCATTCGCTTAGCCCGATGCCGGATTTGTCGCCCGCACCGACCACGTTGTAAGAGCTTGCAAGCATCGCGTCGATGACGTCCCGCTGACGCGTCAGACGCTCGCAGCGGTGCATTGTAATGAGCGCAAAATGCTCATGTTTCGGCTTGCCCGCGATATGCGACTCCCTGAGACGGTTGACGAAAATGCTGGTCAGGTCTCCGGTCGCCGCGATGTCCCACCCGAGCGCATAACGTTCATGTCCGAAAAGCCGCGCCCAGTAAAGCGGGTCAAAGAGATCAATATAACTTTCAAGCTGGTCCATGTTTTCGATCCGGAGCCACATCACGTCAAGCCGCTGCTGTGCCGCTGTGAGGTCGTCTCCGTAGATCATCTGATCGCCGGACGCCTGATTCGGAATACACATGTATTGAGACTCAAACGCGCCGCGCGTACTGCAGCCGTCCTTGATCTGCGCCAGGAATTCTTCCCGCGTCTGCGGCTTGCCCCCCTTTGCGATTTTTACCTCGTTGACGGTCTCGACAAATCCCTCCGAGATCGCGTCCATGATGGTTGTGCGGTGGAAACTGATCTGCGGTTTCAGACCGTTCCGGCACGCCTTGCAGAGCTTTGCAAACTCGCTGTGCTCACTGCCCTCGGAGTCATACGCCGATACGAGTTCGAGCTGCCCGCCCCACGTGGTGCAGGGATACGCCATATCGTAGATCGCCGCCTGATCGGGATGCAGGTCCCATTCGTCGATCAGGACGTCGCCGCCCTTACCGGCAAAAGCAAGCGGATTCGAGGACAGCGAATAAATGCGCGCCCCGTTTTTGAACTTGACGACACGTGCCGTGATCCCTCTCTTTTCGTCCACGACCTCAACCAGATCGCCGTCGAGCCCGATCACGCCCTCCCACTGCTGCGCGATTTCCCGCGCCGCTTTGTTGGCTTCTTTCGCCCAGTGCGCAACGTAATCGACCACAAACTCTTTCGCCGTGATTTCATCCCGCGAGCTGACCCACTGGACGAACTTCGAGTCATGTTTACCGCTCCGCAGACACTTGATGCACGCCCGGTATGAGGTCGCGTAAGTGATGCCGCCGCGACGGGTTTTCTCATAGAGCTTGATCGGCGACTCATCCTTGATCCATCGTGCCTGATACGGTAAAAATTTCATGTCAGTCCCACCGATTCGTTAAGTTTCTGAATGACGGCTTCATTGTCGACGGTTCCCGCAAGTTTGCGCAGTTCCGCAATTTCGTCGTCCCGTTTTTTCAACTCAAAATTGAGCCTCGCAATTTCCGCCGCATGCTCTTTTTCGGCTGCCTCGATTTCGTCGTCTTTTTCGCGCAGTTTCCGCTTGAGTTCAGCGATCTGATTATCCTTCGCCGGATTGGTCAGCGCGGCGACGCACCGGACAAGACGCTCGACCTCTTTGGTATCTTCCGCAAGCCCGATATTTGACCGGATTGCGGTCATGAGTTCAAGCGCCGCCTGCTCACCGATCGCGTGCGTCGCCTGCTGCTCATGGAGCACGGCGGCCGCCAGACGGTCCGCCTCATGCGACTGCGCCGCTTTGAGGCGCTGTGCCGTGATCTCCTTGTATTCCCGGCAGCTCTTGATCCGGCTCAACGCCGACCGCGTCAACTTGAGTCCGCGCGCCGCATAAGCCGCCGCAATCTCCGGATCTGCCGTGATTGCCTCGCAAGTCGCCCCGTCATGGAGCAACCGAATGAGCTTAAAACGCACGGGAAACTCAAGCAGCGAAAAGTTACTGCGTGGTCCCGCTTTGCTCATCGTATCGCTCCCGGACCATAAAAAAACGGATCATCGTTCAGTGTCTTTCCTGACTCAAGTTTTGCGCGTAGAGCGTCGGAAAGTCGGCAGTAATCCGGATATCCCGGCACGTCGATCAGATAACCGGCCTCTTTGAGTTGATTCCACTCGGCAAGGAGCTGTGCGGAGTCCGCCTCAAGCATGATGATCTTGTCCGCGCATAAAATTGTATTCAGGTTCTGCGGGCAATAATATGTATAAAGTGTCTGCACGATTGCTCTGCGGATCATAAGTTTTTTATTCATGGCTTCTCCTTGTTTGAATTAAGAGTTAAGAGTTAAAAGTTTTTTTATCTCGCAATTTCGCAATCTTGCTATCTCGCTATCTGTAAAAAAGCGTCCGGCCGTCTCCTATGACGGTCGCACATGTAGTCCGCCGATGAGAGGCGGTGCACCGATGGCGTCCGGCGCGGACGCCCGTTATTTTTTGTGATTGTTGATGTGACCGGTGACGATTTCATTCAGGTTTCTGAGATACAGATCATGGTTTTCGATCTTTGCTTTCTGCTCGGCGTCAGCCGCTGTGACACGCTCAAATTTGTCTGCCATACGTGATACTGATCCAGTCAGGTGCTTGAGTTCGTTCAGTATTTCCTGACTTCGGTCCTCCTTAATATGGGCGTCAACTTTGTTTTCGAGCTTCGTAAACTTTTCCGTTTCTAGCTCATCAACCTTGCGCGTGAGGTTCTTGCGCTCCTCGGTTTCTTTTGTCCGGGCTTCTTTTTCCGACGTTACCAAACGGTATGCCATCCAGCATATTACCAGCGCCGCCACGCCCGAGAGTCCGCCGATTCCGGTCAACAGCTTAAATAATGCTTCACTCATGCGCTATCCTTGTAAGTTGTAATTTTAAGTTTTTGAAGCAAAAAAAGGATGCAGCAGATAAGCCGCGCTGCTCCGGCGTCCGGGCGTTAAAATATCCCGGCTCTATCCCTCCGAGCCGCCTCAAATCCTGCGTAAAAATCACGCGGCGGCAAGTCCGGGAACGTCTTGCCCGGCACGTCGTGCTATCTCATGTAGTGGGTTCAAAAAAATAAGAGTTAAGAATTTCTATCTCGCAATCTCGCAACTTCGCAATCTTGCAATCTTGAAAAAATGGCGTCTCCGGTCGGACTCGAACCGACGAGACACGGCAAGCGGCGCCGCCAACCGTGCCACCTATGGCTGCATTTGGCCGCTCTGCCACGGAGACATAAAACCCCACGCACGTCACGCGGGGCAAAAGAAGAAAGACAGAGACAAGCGAGAAAACAAGTCTCTATATATAGCTGAAAAAGGCTGAAAAAGGGACATGTATTCTAAAAAACATTACTTAATATTTTGATATTACGCAAGTTGCAATGGACAAGCAGCTTTCTATTCTCATCTATTTTGAGTTCAAACTCTATTTTTCTTTTCTGAAAAACCGCCGTCACCTCCGAAATTTTTTTCAAAAAAATTTTATTTTGTCGATTTGATAAAAATAAAAAGTGACCACATATTATAGATAAGAAAGTGAGGCTGAAAAATGAAAGTCAGAATCGGAGAAAAGCTATTGTCGGAAATGCGGCGCGCGGAATTGCGCCACGGCGTGAGTTACAGCGAAATCGCACGCAAGGCATTGCGCAAAACGCGCAGACTCAAAATCAGGATCAAGCGCAAAAAAGCGGAGACGACCTACGGCGGCGAAGCGATCCGGATTGACGTCGAGGAAAGCGAGTTTCCGGGCATGACGCCTGCCGAAATCCGTAGCGCGATCGCATGGTATCTGTCACGGCAGCCGGAGACTCCGGCGCCGCATCCCGTCGATGACGGCGGGCTCATCGCCGGAGTCGATTATGTAGTGTCCAATGATTGATGGAGCTTATTGTCGTCTCTGCGTAAAAAATCAGAGCGTTAGACATGGACTTCATTTATCTTCTTTAAAAGTTATTTCTTTACCTGTCACATGATCAAACGTAATGCTTGTTGTTCCTAACACAACTTCTTCTGTAATTTGGACTGCATGTGTTTTTTTCTCAAGCTTTTTCACAACAACATCAATAGCTTTTATATATTCAACATCTTTAGGAAACTCTTCATGAACAAAATTTTGTAGAGTTTTTGCGATTCGTTTTAACTCTATTTGATTAAGCAATACGAATATAAAAGCTCTATTATTCCGAAAATGCATTCCGGAAGCCACTCCAAACATTCCAATTCTAAGTTGTTTAAAAAGTGGTTTTCTTGCTCTCAACTTACTTGCGTTATTGATAGGCAGCTTTTTTGTTTCCTTTTTCATATCCTACTCCTCCTACTTTTATTGTACTTTTTAACTTTTCATTTGCTTTTCATCATGTAGCCGCTGAAGCCATTCTTTATGAAAATCCAAATGAACTTGATACGTCGCAGAAAGCTCAAGAAGTCTATCTACTTTGAGTCTCAAATGTTCATATTCCTTTTTAAGCCAGTTATTATCAGCCTCCAATGATATTATTTTTTGAGTCATTTCATTTTTATCATCTATTTCGCTCATTTCTTTGTTTCCTCTCTTATTTTTTCTCCAAAATTGGCGGCAACCATCGCAAAACACTTGACCTTTTGTTCAGGCGTAAGCCCATGGTAAATTTCTAAAAGTTGTTCCTCTAAATTCTTAGCTATGGGTTCTTTTGCTACACTTAACCCTTGCAGATTGATTATTGTATTCGGAAACAGACGGTAAAGTGTTCCAATGGTTATATCTTTTATTTGGAATCGTCCACGTACATAATCAGATATTTGGCTTTGCGTCATCCCTAATTTTTCTGCGAGTGCAGCTTGTGAGCCCGCCGAATCAATTTCTAGGCGCATTGCTTCTGCAAATTCATCTTGAGTCAGCATTTTTCACCATTCAGTATTCAATATTTTTATTTAATTATACGCGCAAAAGCGATAAAATCAATAAAAATATTAAAAATCATCCAGAATATTACTTGAAAATCGCGTCAAAGCGATTATTTATATAGTTTATGAGCGAATTAAAATACGCGGAGAAACGATATGTCAAAATTAAAGCAAAAACGTTTGGCTCTCAAATTAAAGCTGAAAGACGTTGCGAAACGTCTACAAATTACCCCTCAATGTGTGCAACAGCAGGAACAAAGAGGTATCCAAACAATTCGTATGGCAAAATTGTATGCACCTCATCTTGGATGTCGCCCGGAGGACCTGCTGGAATTTTAAGTTCCGCGCGTATGAACTATAAAACAAAAGAAGGAGAAAAGATGAGCAGAGAGAAAATCAAATGGTTTGAATGGGGCGATGAAAAGCCCGGTTATGTAACAACATGGACTGTCGGAGTAAACGGCTCCGTGGTCATCGGAAGGCGCATCACGCTGGATGAGGCACTCCGCCGCAGATACGAATTTGAATGCCCGTTTGCGTAATGGAGGACTGAAACATGAAGCTCACACCAGAAATTATAGAAGCTATCCGGAAGAAAACCGCAGAGCTTGGTTCTATTGATGCATTTTCCGCAGAGGTCGGAATAGGACGCCCGACAATATATAAATATATCACTGGAACGATTAAAAAAGTCCACCCCCTTACGTGGAAGCGGCTGCATCCTTTTATCAGTGAACATTTGCCGGAACAGGAACGCGGGGGGATTTTGCAGATCGGCAATATTGTCAAACTGAAATCAGGGGGTCCGCCGATGACGGTCGACATGATCATTGGAGCTAGAACATGCTGCGTCTGGTTTCTTGACGGTCAGCGGTTATCCTCTGTCTTCCACGCTGACGCTCTCAAAAAAATTACTCCGGAGGACTGAATCATGACAAAGAAGATAATTTCTGAACCGTTGGCAGAAGTAATCGCGGAATACGCCGAGGACGTGCATCTGACCTATTCCGGGCGCGGAATGTATGGTGAGACCTGTTACGGTTTTAGCGGGGATGTTGCACGCATCATCGGCGACGTGTTACAAGATATCGCCGACATGCCTGATCTGATCCGGCAGTTTGGCGAGATGCTCTCCATATCCCGCCGCGACAATATGGGACTCGGAACAATCCTTTATTTTCCCGGCTGGAACATTGCGCAAGATAGCGAGATTGCGAAGTTGCGAGATAGCGAGACAGAAAACTCTTAACTCTTAATTCTTAACTCTTAACTGAAAGGAACTTTCAATGAAGACTCTCACACTCCCAGAAAGCGAAATCATCACCCTCGCGGACGCCGCTAAGAAACACGGAACAGTGGAGCTGGCAAAAACGATCGGCATCGGCAAATCGCAGCTCTACCGGATATTGTGCGGACACAATCGCATGACTCCCGAAACAGCCGACAAGATCAGCGCCTGGCTCTCCACCGGCATCCCGGAGCCGGAGGAGCGTCTGGCAAGTCCGACACTTCCCGACACCATCTGGGATGACCCGCAGTTTATCCGGCTTGCCGTTATGCAAGTCGCGGAAGCGGTGCTGCAGGGGCGTCTGAAAAACATCAGCAGCACAATCAACGGAGGGCACTGCAAATGTGGCGACTGACTTATTACATGGCGGGCATTGTCTCCGGGATGCTCGGCGGCGCGGCGCTCATCATCGTAATCCACGGATAAGGAGCGGCATCGGCAATGGCATCGTTTGAGGAGATTATAGGCGACCAGATCATCACGCTGGACCAGTTTGTCGAGGAGCTGGAGCAGGACCGGTCCACATGGACCCCCGGCCATCTGCCGGACACGCTGACCCTCAGACGGTGGTTTGTATCGATGGATTGGGCGTCGCTCAACAAGGAGCGCTGGAAGACGTGGAGGATGCGGTATACGCTCGGACTCAGCGTTCAGGAGATTGCGGTCCTGCGCGGAATATCCGAAAAAACAGTAAAGCGTCATCTCCAGCCGGTACACCTCGGTAAAATAACAGACATGATCAACAGATAAATAAAGGAGCTTACCATGTTAAGGAGTAACAGATCAGTAATCAATACGGCAGTCAGGATGATGCTCGTTGAGGGCGGCTGCAATGACATTATCGCGGAGGGGTGCAAGATCATCTATGAGGCGCTTGCAGCAGAAATGGATGATGAGGATTTCCTCATCCCCGACGACAGCGATGATATCGTCGTTGACGGTCCCGAGCCGAAGGAAGAACAAGGAACAGGGAACAAGGAAGGAAAAAGGCGGAGAGAAAAAAAGGAAGAACAGGAAACAGGGAACAAGGAAGGAAAAAGGCGGAGAAGAAAACAGGAAGCCGCCGAAACCGATGCTGCGGATTCTCCCGCTCCTTCTGAATCTTCCAAATCTCGCAATCTCGCAACTTCGCAATCTCGCGATCTTGCGTTGACTCCGGAGCAGATCCGGCAGGGACAGTCACGGGTGCTGCGCCTGATCCAGCAGCGCACGCCGCCGGATATCCCGACGCTGGTCCGCGCCTGCATTGATGCGGGATTTACAGAAAAAGATCTCGCCGCCCTGACCGGTCTCAGCTGTCACATGATCGCCAGATGCAAGACCGGCGCCGTAACCTTGACGGTCGCGGACCGGTTTCAGGAGCTCTTCGCATTCCCCCGCGACCCCGTGGCACAAGAGGAGGAGTGATCATGGCTACCGTAATGGATGACAATCGTGCGGCGCTCGCGATGACCGAGGCGGAGGCGGATCGGGTTTTTCAGTCAATCGCCGAGGAGACGATTTTGCTCACGCGCAAAATGGCGGAGTATGAGCGGCATCTCGCGGCGGTCAAGGCGGAGGCTGCCGCCGCCAAAGCGCAGAGCGACGCGATCCTCAAGCCGCTGGTCAGGCAGTTATCAGATTACATCAAGGCGCATCCGGAGCAGTTTGCAATGACACGCGCCAAAAAGACGCCGTTCGGCAGCTACGGTCTGCGCAAGGTGTCCGACCTTGAGATCACGGACGAGGCGGCGCTCCTCAAATCTCTGATGGCGCATGATCTCAAGGATGGTTACGAGGTCACGACCAAGATCGTCAAAAAGGCGGTTGAGCGCATGGTGCGCTCCGGCGATACCCGCATTACCGGCGCCGTGATTCGCAAGGGAGAGCGTGTTGGTTACACTGTCAAAAAAGAGCTGCTCGACAACGCAAAAAATACGGGAGTGACGGCATGACACTGGATGAGATATTACAGGGCAATATCCCGGAGACGCTTGACGGCAAGACGGCGGCCGCGTCCCAACTCGTGACGATCTCGCGCCGGATCGTGCCGGTAACGTCGCTTCTGATTGCGTCTGCGCGGCGCGATAACTTCAGGGATGACGTTCCGGCATGGGCTGTCTGGTGCCGCGACGTGCTCGGCATGGACGGCTCCGACCGTGACCACCGGCGCGCAATCGGTGAGCTGCTGCTCGACACCCGCGACAACGCAAAGGTTTATGATACGCTGTTCAATTTGTCGTTTAACAAGTTGATCCCGCTGACGCGGATTGATGCGGAGCAAATTGAAGCGTTTCTGTCTCATTATGACGTCGCGCGGATGGACCGGGACAAGGTTCGGCTCGCTGTCGCGGCATGGCTTAACGAGGAGCCTAAAATCAAACAGGAGACTCCGGACCTGCCGGGATTCTCCCTCGCGCTGGATGCGATCAACGCGATGGAGCCCGAGGCAATTTGTACGCGCGTATCAGATCAGGAGGCGGCAATGTCTGCACTGCGTGCCGGTATGGGACTGCTCGGCGCTTCGATCGAGTATCACAAGCGCGCGAAAAAAGATATTCTTCTCCTCCAAAACCTCAAGGCTTCACTCCTTGACGAAGTCAAGGAGCTGGAGGCGATAATTTCAGACTGTTGCGTGCAACAGTCACTTTACTTTGGCCTTTTACCTCCCTGCTATCTAGTTTTTCAAAAAAAAATGCGAT
>ERZ1034917.163-NODE-163-length-64138-cov-16.454099_pt1 | contig 64138 bp, 49 predicted proteins | sample MGYA00520605_ERZ1034917 | MGnify/ENA primary metagenome ERZ1034917 (study PRJEB33766, sample SAMN09781784) | gut metagenome | biome: gut microbiome | host: Homo sapiens | place: Madagascar | study: EMG produced TPA metagenomics assembly of the PRJNA485056 data... | reverse complement strand
CTGCATAGCGAAATGAGAAACGGCCGCGGATGGTTCCGCGGCCGTTTGTTTTGCGCATGATCCGTTGTCGGGCATAAGCCGGTTAGGGTTGGCCGATCGCGAAAGCGAGATTCGGCTGTTGCTGCGAGGGTTGCAGCCGCCTTGGTCGGTGCGTGGGTAACCGCATCGGGCGGGTGAAATCGCCTTGTTCGGGAGCTGGCGCGTTTGCGCGGGTCATTTGTCCCAGGCTATGAAGGCCCAGGTGATGACGCGGGGGTTGCGCAGGCGCAGCGCCTTTTGGGTGCCTCCGTGGCCGTCGGGCGATCCGGCGTGCTCGTTGGGCACGAGGTTGTCGTTGAGCCAGGCGTGCAGGCGCACGTAGGCGGCTTGGCGCTGCTTTTCGCCGACGACGGCGCCGGCGGCTCCGTCGATCATGCGACGCAGGCTTTCCGCAGCTTGTTCGGGCGTGTCGAAGGTGTCGTTGCGCTCGGAGCGGATGAAGTCGACCTGGGGGAGGATTCCCTCGGCGGCCAGGATGTTGATGGCGTACAGGTAATCGGGGCACAGCGCATCCTTAAGCCCCAGCTCGGCCATGATGCGCTCGTCGGTGCGAGGGCTTGAACCGGTGGTCAGCGTGATGCATACGCGCCGGCGCGCGATGTCGGTCAGGCGCAGCAAGCTGTCGCGCAGGTTGGCGGTGGCGATGCTGCGGGAAGCGGTGCACACGTCCACCATGCCCGGGCGCACGCCCTTGGCGGCCCAGTCTTCCTCCCAGCTCAGCTGCATGGGGAAGACCGTGTGGACATCGGCCTGTTCAAGCGCCTCCGACATGCGGTCGAGCATGCCGCGCGAGAAATCGGCGGCGACCACTTTGTGGCCGGCCAGCCCGAGCGGCACGGCAAGCGCCCCGGTGCCGCATCCCATATCGAACACGGTTTCCCTGTGCTGGATATCCGCCAGCTCGATGAAACGTCGCGCGTATAGGCTGGGTTCGGTGCTGGTGGGGAAGGTGTGGGCGCGGGAATCCCAGTAGGTGGGGTCGTCGGCCTTACGGCGTGCCTGCTGCAGCGCCATCCATTCCGCGTTCCAATCAGTGGTGGTGAGCTTCGGGGTGAAGGGCTGCGCGTCGATGGCGCTTTCGGCGCCGATCATGTCGTCCGGGGTGTTTGGGTTGGACGACCCGGCGGATGCCGGGATGCGGTCGAGCCGGCCGTCGCTTGTCTGGTCGGCGGATGCGGTTGCGAGGTCAAGATGGGGGCAGCTTGTCTGCTTGAAGGACGAAGCGGGTTCGGGCATGTTGTTTCCGGCCATTTTGAGCATCCCTTTCAGGAAACGGCTATGCAGCCGATATATTCGTTAGCACGTATAACCATAGTATCCGATTGCGCGCCTGCCTAAGCGACGGATGGGCAATCGTTCTCAGATAAGGAGCATACCATGCACGTAGAGCTGCTCTACCACACCCCCGATCCGGAGCGCGCCATCGCCACGGCGGCGCGTTTGTGCTATGCACCCGTAGGCGCGGCCGAGCTGATGGAGACCATGCCGCCCGAGCGCATCAAGAGCGTGCTTATCACCATCATGTCCTCGGGGCATTTCAGCACCCTTGAACATGCAAGCTATACGTTCGCCGTCGACGGTGTGTCGCGAGCGCTTACGCATCAGCTCGTGCGCCATCGTATCGCCAGCTTCAACCAGCAAAGCCAGCGCTACGTGAAGTTCACGGGCGAGGTTGCGGTGGTGAAGCCCGAGAGCGTTGCGGACAACGCCGCGGCGTCCGAGGCGTTCGACAAGGCCATCCAGGCAGCGGTGGACGCCTACCATGCGCTGCTCGAGGCGGGCGTGCCCGCCGAGGACGCGCGCTACCTGCTACCCAACGCTGCGGAGAGCAAGATCGTCATCACCATGAACGTTCGCGAGCTGCTGCACTTCTTCAGCTTGCGCTGCTGCAACCGCGCCCAGTGGGAGATCCGCGACATGGCGCACCGCATGCTCGAGCTGGCGCGTCCCACGGCTCCGTTCATCTTCGTCGACGCCGGCGCCCCTTGCGTGCGCGGAACGTGTCCGGAGGGCAAGATGACCTGCGGAAACCCGTATCCGAAAGTCACGCGTGAGTAACGTGGCAAAACCGAAGAGCGACCTTTCCCGCGCGTTTTCCGAGGACGGTGCGCGCAAGACGCACGTGGGCGGCCAGGCGCTGCTCGAGGGCGTGATGATGCGCGGCAAGTACAACTGGGCCGTGGGCGTGCGCGAGCCTGATGGCGGCGTGTACGAGGAATCCCATGACCTGGCAAGCGGCCGTGCGAAGAACGGCTGGATGTATTGGCCATGCGTTCGCGGCTGCCGTGCCATGGTGGAATCGCTGGTGCTGGGCTACAAGGCGCTCGAGATCGCCGCGCTCCATGCGTTCAGCGATGATGAGGAAGACGGGGCCGATCCAGCGCCCTCGCAGCGGGCGAGGGTGGTCGGTTCCGATGGAATCGCTGAGAAGGCTACAGCTTCGATGCGGCAGGCGGAAGCTTCCGGGTCCGGCAAGGGCGCTGAGGAGAAGGCGGTCTCTGGGCCTTCGGTTGCGGAAGGCGCGGCGGGCGTAGGCGCCGCCGCATCGCCGCATTCGCTTGCCGGCGATGCGGATGTTGAGTCACCGGTGTATTCGTCCGCTTGCGACTCTGCCGGTGAAGCTCCCGCGTCCGCGTCTGGGCCCGCCGATGCACCGTTCTCCTGGAAGGACGATTTCGGCCGCCCCGACACCATGATCGACGCCTTGGGCGCGCAGCGTTCGCTGGAGGTGGTTTCCGAGCCGGCCTCGGCCGATGGCGCTTCCGCTGCGGCCGCGAGCGATTCTTCACCGAAGTCCGACGGCGATGCGGTGTTCGGCAAGAAGGAGATGGCGTTTTCCATGGTGCTGGGCCTGGTCATGGGTGTGGTGTTGTTCATCGTGGCGCCGGCATTCATCACGAACCTGCTGGTGGGCGAGTACGATGCGCACACGCTTGCCTGGAACATCGTGGACGGTATTTTGCGCGTGGCCGTGTTCGTGTTCTATATATGGCTGATCGGGCGCATGAGCGATATCAAGCGCATGTTCGGATATCACGGCGCCGAGCACAAGACCATCCACTGCTACGAGCACGGGTTGCCGCTTACCCCGGAAAACGCGCGGCAGTTCCCGCGGCTGCACGTGCGCTGCGGCACGGCGTTTCTGATCATGGTGATGATCATCGCCATTTTGGTGTACACCGTCACACCGCTCAATGCACTTATCTCGGCGTGGGGCGTGCCCGATGGCGCCCCGAAGCTGGCGCTCGTTATCGCGGCGCGCATCGCGTTGATGCCGGTGATCGCGGGCATCAGCTACGAGATCACCGTGCGTTGGGCGGGCAGCCATCCGGAAAACCCGCTGGTGAAGGTGGTGCTGTGGCCGGGGATGCAGATGCAGTACCTGACCACCAACGAGCCCGACGATGGCATGCTCGAGTGCGCCATCGCCGCCATGCAGCAGGTGCTCGAGCGCGAGGAGCTTGAGGCGGCGAAAGCCGCCGCTGCGGCCAGGGGAGCTCAAGCGCAGGCTTAGCTGGTTACATAAGCGAAGAAGAAAGGCGGCTTGCGAGGGAATCGCAAGCCGCCTTCTGTATGTTGGGCGTTGCCAAGGATGGTCGCCGGCAGCGAACGGGACAGGTTGCGGGAAGCCCTGATACGCAAGGTTGCGTCTGGGAATTTGGCGTTAGGGGCCTCCGGCTTTGACCCGAATGCGCTCGCGTTCGACTAGGGTTTCAGTTTGTGGAGCGTAGGCTATGGACTTGGAGCGGAAATGCGATGCAGGCAAAAGGAAAGCCCTTCTCAAGACGGTGCTTGGGAAGGGCTTTCGAGCTTTCAGTTGGAAAAGGCTTTGCGCCTTTCACGTTGCGTCTACCGGTTTGCGCAGGCGATGAGCGGGAGATATTGCTGCGCGGCGGCCGGGACGGCAAGGTCGATGCTTTGGCCGTAAGCGCTTACGGTGACGTAGCCGGGGGTGTTGTACGTGGTAAGCGTGGCAGGAACGCCTGCGGCCGATCCGGACACGGTATTGGCGGGTACGGCGTTGGCGGGAAGGTCGGCAACCTGCCAATCCTTGATGTCGAGGTTCTCGATGCAGGTTTGCACCTGCGAGGAGGAGATGCCCGTGGCGTTGGCGATATCCCAAGTGTGGGCCAGAAGCGCATCGGAAACGGCGTCTTTGATGCCTGATGCGTCGATGGCGGAGTTCATGGCGGTGGTTTTAACACTGTTTGCGGCGTTAGTAACCGGGGCTGCGGTGGATGTGGCGGGCAATAACGCGCTTGCGCAGCCTATGCCCACGCAAACGATCAGAATGCTCCCAAGGCAAACTCCCAGTGCTTTTCGTACCATGCGACGCTCCCTTTCCGCCCGACGGGCGGCCTCCATGTTGCTTCGTACGGACAGGATGCCGTCGGTGATGCTGTTATACGACGATTGCGCTGCGAAGATGCGGCGGTTCGACGGCTCCTTGAAGCTAAGGTTACGCGAAGGCGGGCGGCGTGGACCGAGGTTCTCGAAACCATCGCGGTTCCTTCGCGCGCCGCCGACGAAATCAACACGCATTCTGCAATTTCGCGGTATCGTCGTGTATAAGGCGGGCGGTTTTGCGTCGTTCGGGGCGCGTGCGGGCGGCTCGCGCAGAATCGCAAGCTCATCCTCGCCGCCAATCGTGTATAGTACCCCCTGCGCCGCCCGCGACGTTTCGCCGCGCGGCGTTATTATCCCCGCACACGTAAAACTACGAATGGGGCAACCGTGTGAACGAGCAGGCCGCAAGGGCGGCCGGAGCAGGCAAGGAGGGTGCCGCATGAAGCTGGTGGTAACCGAGAAGAACGACGCGGCGACGAAGATCGCGGCGTTGCTGGGCGTGAAAAAACCCAAGGCCGACAAGGTGTATTCCACGCCGGTGTACCGGTTCGAGGTGGACGGCGAGGAGTGGGTGACCATCGGCCTGCGCGGCCATATCTTAGAGCCCGATTTCACGCCTACCCTTATATATAAGAAGCGCGGCGGTTGGCGCGGCGTCACCGCGGAGGGCGAGGCCATCCCGGCGCAGCTGCCCGCAAGCTTGGCGCGTCCGCCGTTCAAAAAGAAGAAGCCCTTCATCGAGGACGGCGTTGAGCTGAAGGCGTGGAAGATGGATGCCCTGCCGTATCTGATCTACGCGCCCATCGAGAAGCTCCCGAAGGAGAAGGAGATCATCCGCAGCCTGAAGAACCTGGCGAAGAAGGCGGACTCCATCGTCATCGCAACCGACTTCGACCGCGAGGGCGAGCTGATCGGCTCGGATGCCCTGTCGTGCATCCAGGAGGTCAATCCCACGGCGCCGGTTTCCCGTGCCCGTTACAGCGCCTTCACGAAAGAGGAGATCACGCACGCGTTCTCCAACCTGGTGGAGCTTGATACCAACTTGGCCTCGGCCGGCGCGTCCCGTCAGGACATCGACTTGATCTGGGGCGCGGTGCTTACGCGCTATCTTACGCTCGTGAAGTTCGCCGGCTACGGCAACGTGCGCAGCTCCGGCCGCGTGCAGACGCCCACGCTGGCGCTGATCGTGGCGCGCGAACGCGAGCGCCTGGCGTTCATCCCCGAGGACTACTGGGTGATCAAGGGCGCCTTCGATGCAGCCGCGACCGCCGGTCCCACCGCCGGCGACGGCGAGCTTGCCTTCACGGCGCCGCACTCCACGGCCCGCTTCAAGGACGAGGCGGCGGCGAAGGCCGCCATGGCCGCTGTGGCCGGCGCGGCAAGCGCCACGGTAGCGGCGGTGGAGAAGCGCACGCGCAAGCAGCAGCCGCCCGTGCCGTTCAACACCACCAGCCTTATGGCGGCGGCCTCGGCAGAGGGCCTTTCGCCGGCGCGCACCATGCGCATCGCCGAAAGCCTGTACATGGACGGCTACATCTCATACCCGCGTGTCGACAACACGGTATATCCCAGCTCGCTCGATCTGTCCGAAGTGGTGAAGACCATCTCGGGCAACCCGGCGTACGCCCCGTATTGCCAGCAGCTGCTCTCCGCCGGCGAGCTGCACGCCACGCGCGGCAAGAAGGAGACCACCGACCATCCGCCTATCTATCCCACGGCCAAGGCCACGCCCGACGACCTGGCCCCGGCCGATTACAAGCTGTATAACCTCATCGCGCGCCGATTCCTGGCAACGCTGTCGGATGCTGCCGTGGTCGAGGGTACGAAGGTGACGCTTGAAGTGGGCGGCGAGCATTTCGCGGCCAAGGGCGACGTGCTGGTGACGCCGGGCTATCGCGCCATCTACCCGTACGGCATGAAGAAGGACGAGCAGCTGCCCGCTATGACCGAGGGCCAAAAGATCGCCTTCAACGGCGCCGAGTGCACCAAGAAGCAGACCGAGCCGCCGGCGCGCTACAGCCAGGGCAAGCTGATCCAGGAGATGGAGAAGCTGGGCCTGGGCACGAAGTCCACGCGTCACAGCATCATCGAGCGCTTGTACACGGTGAAGTACATCCAGAACGACCCCATCGAGCCCAGCCAGCTGGGCATGGCGGTTTGCGACGCCCTTGACAAGTTCGCCCCTCATATCACGCATCCGCAGATGACGGCTGAGCTGGAAGAGGAGATGGACAACATCGCCGAGGGCCGCAACACCAAAGATGCCGTGGTCACCAACAGCCGCAACCTGCTCTCCGAGCAGCTTGCCAACCTGCTGCCGCACTCCGAGGAGGTCAAAGACGCCCTGGCAGACGCCGTGGCTGCCGACGCATACGTGGGCAAATGCCCCAAATGCGGCAAGGACCTGCAGATCCGCGTTTCGCAGAAAACGCGCGGCATGTTCATCGGCTGCGCCGGCTGGCCGGATTGCGACGTCACCTATCCGCTGCCGAAGGGCAAGGTGGAGTCGCTGCCCGACCCGTGCCCGACGTGCGGCATGCCCCAGGTGAAGGTGACGGCGTTCCGCTCCAAGCCGCGTACGATGTGCATCGACCCGAACTGCGAGACGAACAAGGAACCCGACGTGGTGGTGGGCGAGTGCCCGAAATGCGCCGAGGCCGGCAAGAAGGCCAAGCTCATCGCGCAGAAGAACCCGCGTACCCTGAAGCGCTTCATCCGCTGCGAGAACTACGACGAGTGCGGCGTGGGCTATCCGCTTCCGCAGTACGGCGCCATCACTGCCACCGACGAGGTTTGCGAGCACTGCGGTGCCCCCATGGTCATCGTGACGACCACGCGCGGCCCTTGGAAGCTGTGCCCGAACTTCAGCTGCCCGGGCAAGGAGATCGAGGCGGAGAAGAAGGCCGCGGCCAAGGAGGCGAAGGCGGCGGGCAAAAAAGCGCCGGCAAAGAAGACGGCTGCGAAAAAGCCCGCAGCAAAGAAAACCGCCGCGAAGAAAGCGGCGAAAAAGGCCGAGTAGAACAAGCACGAAAGTCGAGTAGCGTTAGCTAGCAATAAGCGCCTGCAAAGTGAAGAAGGCGGCACCCAAGCGGGGGTGCCGCCTTCTTGCATAGTGAGTCAAAACCTCCGTATCGTTTCGACTCACTAACTTTTGCGGGTAAGAAAATGACGCGGCAATTGACGCGGGCGGCGTGCCCGAAGTCATGTGCTATTCCTTGCCCCACTGCCAATCGGCGGGGTTTTCGGGCGTGCGCCAGGTGCGCCAGCCTTCGGCGCCGGGCAGCGTTTTCGTGCCGGCTATGATGATGTCGAGCCCCTCATGAAACCGCTTTTCACCGGCGGAATCGTTGCAAATGGTTGCCCAATCGCCGTTGTCGAACGGGTCTTCGCCACTTGCTTGCGTCATGCATAGCTCCGCAACCTCGCGGTCGATGAAGCCCGAAAGAAATGCGCGCAGGACACTCCACATGGGGTCGTATACCTCGCGTGGCATGCCTTGGTCGGCGTGGAGCAAAAACGTGTTCCGGTTGTGCTCAAGCGGCCAAGCTATCTGCGTTTGCGTTTGCATGAGGCGTACCCGCGCGTTCTCAAGGGAGTTGCTGCGGATAGAGGCGCACGTGCGGTGCAGCGTGTCCTCCCAATATTCACCGGCAACGGGGGCGTTGTCGAAGCCCTCGCGCATTTTCGCCAGCACTAAAAACAGCAGCTGCTTTTTTGAAGGAACGTAGGTGTATACGCTCATGGTGCCAATGCCTAGCTGCTCGGCAAGGGCGCGAATGCTGAATTTCGCGTAGCCCTGCTCGTTAATCATGGCAAATGCGGTGCTTACTACCTCTTCTTGGGAAGAAGCGTGCAAAGCGGTTGGTTTATGTTTGGTTTCCTCCATGGGTGGCGCCTGCTCATCGTTTCTCGTTTTTCGTCTTTCGAACTATAAAGCACGCTTCAGGGTTGCCCCTCAGCTTTGCGAAATTGCGCACAAAGAATGCTTGAAAAGCTACTCCGTACAGTGTACGATACATAGCGTACCCCGTACGGTGTACGAACGGAGAGGAATGGGAGGCGAACGGCAGGTTCGCTTGCTGAACTAGAACATTAGGGAGGGAAAATGGCAGAGCAAGCAGAAAGCGGAATGTCTCGTCGCGGCTTTATGCGCGCAGCGGGCATTAGCTTGATTGGCGCTGCTGCGGCTACGGGCGCTTTCGGTCTGACCGGCTGCTCCGGCGAGGCGAAGGCCGCCGGCGTTGCTGTTGAGAACAAAGGTGGCTGCGGAGATTTCAGCGAGAGCATCTACACCGATGCATTCCCGGTAAAAACGCGCAACATTCCGGTGGTTGACGTTGATAGCGGCATTGTGCGTCAGGGTAACGTGGCGTTTGAGCTGCGCGATATCCCTGCGTCCGAGATTCTTCGTACCGAGGAAACGGACGTGCTGGTTATTGGCTGCGGTCTTACCGGCTCCGTTGCTGCTGTTGCGGCTTCGGATGACGGTAAAACCAAAGTCATGTGCGTTGAGAAGATGAACGTTGGGCGCGGCATGTTCGAGGGCATGGGCGTTATTGGCGGCAAGAAGATGGAAGAGGCCGGCAACATCATTGACAAGGCAGAGATGATGGACCGCATGCGTCACGCTGCGTACTATCGCGTGCCTGTTGATCCCATCAAGCTGTGGGGCGATCGTTCTGGCGAAGCCGCTGACTGGCTGCAGGAGAAGTTCGACGAAGGCGAAGGCAAAATCCAGACGTACTTCAAGAAGGGCAACCCCAACGCTCACAACTTCGATGTTCCGCAAACCGAGATTGCGTTTAAGAGCGAGTTGTGGAGCGAAAAAACCACGTCGAACGCTGGTGGCGCGGGTATTTACATTGTTGCCGACCTAGCCAACACGTTTAAAAAACGCCCGAACGCTGATTTGCGTTACAACGTTGCCGGTGTGCAGCTTATTCGCGAAGGCGACAATGGCCGTGTGACGGGCGCCATTTTGAAGGATTCCGATGGCTACTTCCGCGTGAACGCTTCCAAGGGCGTTATTGTGGCAACGGGCGGTTTCGATTCTAACCCGGCTATGCTGAAGGCATGGTGCCGTGCCGAGGACATTGCTGCGTGCGCAAGCTGGTGTCCCAACGAAGGCACTACGGGTGACGGCCAGCTGATGGGTCTTGCCGTGGGCGGTCAGATGGACCCGCTGCCGGCGGCCATCATGAACTTCGATTACGGTAGCCCCGAGGCGTTTTATTCAGCTAACCTGGGCATTCGCACCATTGTAGGCGGCATCATGATTAACGAGCAGGGTCGTCGCTTCTGCAGCGAGGGCTTGCCGTTCCAGGCGCGTTCTAATTCCATTACCGCACAAGCGCATTATGGCACCGATACGTGGCGTGTTGCGTCTTCTACGCAGGTGGGCAAGGAAAAGGAAAAGGTGGAAGCCGCGTTCCAGCCGTTTATCGACAAGGGTTGGGGCTTCAAGGCTTCAAGTCTCAAGGAGCTCGCTGGTATGATGGGCGTGCCCGCCGACACGCTCGAATCTGAAGTTGCTCGCTTCAACACGTTCTGCGACAACAAGAAGGACGAGGACTTCAACCGTCCCATGGAGAAGGCTACGAAGATCGAAGGCGACACATACTATGCCGTGAAGCACCAGTCTTCTATTCTGGCTACGGTGTCTGGCCTGGTTGTTGACTACAACTGCAATGTTGTTGACTACGACAATAAGCCCATCGAGGGCCTGTTTGCCGCCGGTGGCGCTTCGGGCGGTTTCTTCTCCGGCAACTATCCGCGTCATATTTTCGGCCCGTCGGTTGGCCGCTGCGTCACATTCGGTTACGTGGCTGGTCAGACCGCCGCGCAGGGGGTGAAGTAGCACATGGTAGAGAACAAAACTGGCAAGAAGCGCTGGCCTATTGTGGTAGGTGTTGTGGCCGCGGTGCTGATTGTGGCTTGCTGCGGCGGCTGGGTGTGGCATAGCACGCCGAGCTTCTGCGGCACGGTGTGCCATGATTCCATGGGTAACCACTTGGCGAACTACGAAGGCACCGATGAGTCGAACGGTGCGGGCCTTGCTGCATGGCACGGCCAGCATGAGGGAACTACGTGCCTGGATTGCCACACGGCTGAGCTTGATGTGCAGGTGGCCGAGCTGCAGTCGCAGCTGGCTGGCGACACGGATAACCTGGGTCTTGCCGATCGCTACTACATCGATAACGACAAGTGCCTGTCGTGCCACGGTGGCTCGTACGAAGAGCTGGCAAAACAGACCGCTCAGCTTGGTGAGTACAACCCGCATCAGAGCCCGCATGGCAATTTGAATTGCAACGAGTGCCACAAAGGCCATGCCGCTCAGGTTGACACCTGCGGTCAGTGCCACGAAAACGGCGGTCAAACCATGCGTGGCAACAACTAGACAGTTGCTGTTTGCAAGTACCTATAGCTGTGAATAACGAAGGCGGCGTCCCATATGGGGCGCCGCCTTCTTGCGTGTTGGGTTGGGCGAAGAAGTTAGTGAGTCAAAACGTTACGGAGCTATTGACTTACGTGCTAGAGGGTTTCGCCACGTTCGATGGCGCGATAGAGGTCGCGACCGGCCACGTCGACGGCCACGAAGACGGGGAAGTCGTCGAGCATGATGCGGCGAAGCGCCTCGGTGCCCAGGTCGTCCCAGGCCACGGTGTCGCTTGCGGTGACGTGCTTGGCCAGCAGCGCGGCGATGCCGCCGACCGCCGCGAAGTACACGGCGCCGTTTTCAACGCAGGCGTCGATGACGGCCTGGTTGCGCTTGCCCTTGCCGATGCACGCCGCGATGCCGGCCTGCATAAGCTGGGGCGTGGCGAAGTCCATGCGGCTTGCCGTGGTGGGGCCCACGCTGCCGAGCGGGCGGCCGGCGGCGGCGGGGGTGGGGCCGGCGTAGAACAGCGTCTGCCCGGCCAGCCCGAACGGCAGCTCACCGGTTTGCTCGAGCGCCTCGAGCGCGCGTGCGTGGCCGGCGTCTCGCATGGTGTAGCAGGGACCGGTCAGGCGCACTTCCTGGCCGGCTTTCAGGTTCGCCAGCTGGGATTTGTCCAGCGGAAGGCTCAAGCGTACGGGTTCGCTCATTTCCCCTCACCCCAATCGATCAACTCGATGGATGCGCTGCGCATGGCCGAGCAGCCCATGTTGACGGCGACGGGCAGCGCGGCGATGTGGCATGGCGCGGTTTCCAGATGCACGGCCAAGGCGGTCGCGCCGCCGCCAAGGGCTGCCGGGCCGATGCCCGTGGCGTTGATGGCGGAAAGCAGCTCGGCCTCGCGTTCGGCGGCCTGCGGGTTTGCGGCGGGGGTTCCCACCTCGCGCAGCAGCGCGTGTTTGGCCAGGCCCGCCACCTTGTCGAATGTGGCGCCCACGCCCACGCCCACGATGAGCGGCGGGCAGGCGTTGGCGGCCTTCTCGCGCACGCAGCCGAGCACGACCTTCTTCACGCCCTCCCAACCGGCGCCGGGCGCGAGCATGACCACGCGGCTTGCATTGTCCGAGCCGCCGCCCTTGAGCAGCACGTGCAGCGTGGCGCCGTGACCGGGGCGCAGGGCGATTTCGGCGAAGGCGGGCGTGTTGTCGCCGGTGTTGGTGCGGTCGAGCAGCGCGTCGGCCACGACGCTCATGCGCAGGCGGCCGTCGGTATAGGCGCGCGCCACGGCGTCGTTGACGCCCGAGAGGATATTGCCGGGGATGAGCAGCTCCTCGCCGACCTCCAGGCGCACCCAGCAGGTGCCGGTGTCCTGGCAGATGGGCACGCCGTCCTCCTGCCCGATGCGGGCGTTTTCCAGCAAGCAGTCCAGCACGGACTGCGCACGCGGCTGCGTCTCGTCCGCGCGCGCCGCCTGCATGGCAGCAAGCACGTCGGGGCGCAGGTGCGTGGCGCAGCGGCGCACGGCGCGGTACACGGCGTTGGCCACGGCGTCGGCGGTGAGCGCACCGGGCTGCGCCGCGGGCATGTTCTCGTCTTCCACGTTGTTCCTTTCCTTTTGATGCGTGCTCCTATTGTGCGCCATGCGGCGGCCCGGCGGGGGAATTCCACGCAATCCGGGGAGCGGGGCGGGGCTTTCCCGCCTGCCTTTCGATGGGCATCGGCGTTTGGGCCAGGGGTGTCCCGGAGTTTCCCAACGAACCCATGGTGGGTGGGGTGGTGGGTGTTTTATCGCCTTCCAACTGGGCAAACGTTGAAGTACACCCACGGCGGGTGTGGGAAGTTAACCAAGGCTACAGGCACCATGCATCCCAGCGAACGGCCGCCGAGGGGCGTGGCCGGGCGCGGCGGCCCGCTGGTGCGGCGCATGATGCGCCGGCATTGCGGGATCCTCCTTACCGTCGCGCTAGCCTTCACGTCCGCCGCCCGTCGGTCGATCGCCGGATCGACGGGCGGCGGAACCGAAAGGAAAGGAATGCACGTGGAAGCAGTTACACAGTTCGGTGCGCGCACCAAAGCGGCGCGCGCCAAGCAGAGGACGGGAGGGAAGACGGGCATCAAGTGGCCGATGCTGATCATCACGTTGGCCGTTGGCGTTGCGCTGTGGTTCTGCCCGGTGCCCGCCGGGCTCGATGCGAAGGCCTGGCATATGTTCGCCATCTTCGCCGCTACCATCGTCGGCCTGATCATCAAGCCCTTGCCGATGGGCGCCATCGCCATCATGTCCATCACCGTGTGCGTGCTCACGGGCACGGTCGGATTGAAGGACAGCTTGGCGGGCTTTTCCAACACCGCCATCTGGCTGATCGTCATCGCGTTCTTCATCAGCCGCGGCTTCATCAAGACGGGCCTGGGCAATCGCGTCGCCTACATCTTCGTGGAGAAGTTCGGCAAGAAGACGTTGGGTCTGGCGTATTCCCTCATCGCCACCGACCTGATCTTGTCCCCGGCGATGCCGTCGAACACGGCTCGTGCGGGCGGCATCGTGTGGCCCATCGTCCAATCGCTGTCCCATGCGTTCGGGTCGCGCTCCGATGACGGCACGCAGAACAAGATCGGCTCGTTCCTGCACCTGTCCGCTTTCCAGGGCGACATGATCACCTCCGCCATGTTCGTCACCGCCATGGCGGGCAATCCTCTTGCCGTTCAGCTTGCCGCCGAGACCGCCGGCGTGGAGATCACCTGGGTCGGCTGGGCGCTTGCCGCCATCGTGCCGGGCCTTGTCGCCTTGATCGCAGTGCCCCTGGTCATCTACAAGCTCAATCCGCCCGAGATCAAGGAAACGCCCGATGCCGCGGTTTTCGCCCGCGCCAAGCTTTCGGAGATGGGCCCGATAACCAGCGCCGAGAAGAAGATGATCGCGGTGTTCCTGCTTATCTTGGTGCTGTGGATCGCCGGCAGCTCCATCAACCTCTCCGCCACCACCACCGGCTTCATCGGCCTGACGGTTCTGCTCTTGTCCGAGGTTCTGACCTGGGATGACGTGAAAAGCGAGAAGGGCGCATGGGACACGCTCGTGTGGTTCAGCGCGCTGGTGATGATGGCTGGCCAGCTGAACACGCTGGGCATGATCCCCTGGTTCGGCGAGCTGATGAGCGGCTCGGTGGGCGGCATGAACTGGGTCGTCGCCCTGTTCGTCCTGATGCTCACCTACTTCTTCAGCCACTATCTGTTCGCTTCCGCAACCGCGCACATCACCGCCATGTACGCCGCGTTCCTCACCGTGGCAGTGGCGGCAGGCGCTCCGGCCATGCTCGCCGCGCTCATCCTGGGCTTTTTCAGCAATCTGATGGGATCGCTGACGCACTACGGCATGGGGCCTGCGCCCATCCTGTTCGGCGCGGGTTATGTGACCCAGGGCAAATGGTGGGGCATCGGCGCCATCGTGGCCGTCGTCAACATCGTCATCTGGGTCGGTATCGGCGGCATGTGGTGGAAGGTGCTCGGCTTGTGGTAGGCCGCGCGTTCCGCGAAAACCGCTAGCAACCAAGACGGGAAACGGGCCGTCTTCCCCAAGGCGGGCGGCTCTCTTACGAAAGGACATCTCATGAAGGAAATCAACGTTGCCGACATCACCGCCGAGGTGCGACGCCTGTGCATCGAGGCCGCTTGCGACCTGCCTCGCGATGTGGAGAAGCTCATCTGCCAGGCCACCGAGACCGAGGAGAGCGAGTTCGGCACCTACGCGATGGAGAAGATCTGCCGCAACATCAAGATCGCCCGCGAGAACAACGTTCCCATGTGCCAGGACACCGGCATGGTCATCGTGTTCGTGGAGATCGGCCAGGATGTGCACATCGCCGGCGGCCTGCTCGACGATGCCATCAACGCCGGCGTCGCCGCGGGCTACATCGACGGCTACCTGCGCAAGTCCACGGTGATCGACCCTGTGCTCAACCGCAAGAACGCCGGCGACAACACGCCCGCCATCATCTACACCTCGCTCGTCGCCGGTGACGAGCTGCGCATCACCGTGATGCCGAAGGGGGCCGGTTCCGAGAACATGAGCCAGCTCAAGATGCTCAAACCCGCCGATGGCCTGGAGGGCGTGAAGCGCTTCATCGTGGATGCCGTGGTCAACGCCGGCGGCAACCCCTGCCCGCCGACGGTGGTGGGCGTGGGCATCGGCGGCAACGCCGATAAGGCCATGCAGCTGTCGAAGGTGGCGCTGCGCCGCGAGGCCGCCGCGCCCAACCCCAACCCCGAGTACGCCGCCATCGAGCGCGAGCTGCTCAAGGAGATCAACAAGTCCGGCGTCGGCCCGCAGGGCTTCGGCGGCCGCAACACCGCGCTGGCCGTGCAGATCGAGACGTATCCCACGCATATCGCCACCATGCCGGTTGCCGTGACGCTGAACTGCCACGCCGCCCGCCACAAGGAAGTCGTTCTGTAGGTTTTCGCATACGATCAAGGAGAAGCAAGTTATGGCACAAGCAAAGAACATCTGCACGCCGCTGACCGATGAGGTGCTGTCCGAACTCAAGTGCGGCGACATGGTGAACATCTCCGGCATCATCTACACCGGCCGCGACGCCGCGCACAAGATCATGGTGGAGATGATCGACGCCGGCGAGCAGCTGCCCGTCGATTGGGATCGCCAGGTCATCTACTACGCCGGCCCCACTCCGGCAAAGCCCGGCCGCGTCATCGGCTCGTGCGGCCCCACCACCTCCGGCCGTATGGACAAGTACAGCCCGGCCATGATGGAGCAGGGTTTGAAGGGCATGATCGGCAAGGGCCCGCGCTCTGCCGAGGTGGTCGAGGCCATGGTGAAGAACAAGGTGGTCTATTTCGCGGCCATCGGCGGCGCCGCGGCGCTCATCGCCGACAGCGTCAAGGAGTGCGAGGTCATCGCGTTCGACGACCTGGGCCCGGAGGTCGTGCGCCGTCTTCGCGTGGAGAACTACCCGTGCATCGTGGTGATCGATGCCGAGGGCAACAACCTGTACGAGCAGGGCGTGGCCAAGTACCGCATGGAGTAGGAGGGCGCCAAGGTGAAGACGTACGACGTTGTCATCGTGGGCGCCGGCGGCGCCGGCATGGCGGCTGCGCTCAACGCATCGCGCGGCGGTGACCTGTCCGTGGCGGTGCTCACGAAGGTGTTCCCCACCCGCAGCCACACCGGCGCGGCGCAGGGCGGCATGAACGCGGCGCTGGGCTATCGCGACGAGACGGACTCCATCGAGAGCCATTTCTACGACACGGTCAAGGGCAGCGACTTTTTGGCCGACCAGGATGCGGTGGAGTTCTTCGTGTCCGGCATGCCCGAGCTGGTGCTCGAGCTCGAGGGCATGGGCGTGCCGTATTCTCGTGATGAGCAGGGACGCATCGCACAGCGCCCGTTCGGCGGCGCAAGCCATCCGCGCTGCTGCTACTCGGCGGACAAGACCGGCCACGTGGTGCTGCACGCGCTGTACGAGAACTGCGTGAAAAACGGCGTGGAGTTCCTGGACGAGCACAACCTGCTCGACATCGCCCAGGTCGACGGGCAGCTGCAAGGCATCGTGGCCATCGACCTGCGTCGCGGCCAGATCGAGACCTTCCAGGCCAAGGCGGTGGTGATCGCCGCCGGCGGGTTCGGCCGCGTGTACTGGAGCCGAACCACCAACGCCACGAACATGACCGGCGACGGCGTCGCGGCGTGCCTGCGCGCAGGCGTGCCCATCAAGGACCCGGAGTTCGTGCAGTTCCATCCCACGGGTCTGGCGTCTACGGGCGTTCTGCTCTCCGAGGCGTGCCGCGGCGAGGGCGGCTACCTCATCAACAACGAGGGCGAGCGCTTCATGGCCCGCTACGCCCCCGAGAAGATGGAGCTGGGCCCGCGCGATTTGGTGGCGCGCTCCATCGAGACCGAGATCAAGGAAGGCCGCGGCTTCGGGCAGGGCATGGGAAGCTACGTGCTCATGGACCTGCGCCATCTGGGCGCCGAGCGCATCATGGAGCGCCTTCCGCAGGTCCGCGAGCTTGCCATGGCGTTCGAGGGCGTGGACATGATCACCGAACCCGTGCCCATCCGCCCTTCGAACCATTACATGATGGGCGGCATCGACGTGGTCGACTTCCGCACCTGCGCCACGGCCGTCGACGGCTTGCATGCGGCGGGCGAGTGCAGCTGCATCAGCGTGCACGGCGCGAACCGCCTGGGCGGCAACTCCGTGTCCGAGGTGGTGTTCTTTGGCAAGCAGGCCGGCATCGGCGCCGCCGAGTCGGCGCGCCGCCGCGATTTCGCGGGCACCGACCGCCTCGAGGAGCTGGAGCGCCAATGGGACGAGCGCTTCCACGCCGTGCGCGCCAAGCGCACCGGCGAGTCCATGTTCGCTATCCGCGACCGCATGGCCGAGGCCATGTGGAACGGCGTGGGCATCTTCCGCACCGAGGAGGGCATGGCGGCGGCCGAGGCCGTGGTGGACGAGTGCATGGCCGCCTACGCCGATGCGCGCATCGACGATGACTCCCAGGTGTACAACCAGGCGTTCATGAACTACGTGGAGCTGGGCAACGTGCTGTCCATCGCCAAGACGGTGTGCATGGGCGCCCGCGCCCGCACCGAGAGCCGCGGCTCGCATTCGCGCGAGGACTACCCGGTCCGCGACGACGAGAGGTTCCTGACGCATACGCTGGTGTCGCTCAGCTCCGATGGCGCCTTCACGCTGGGGTACCGCCCCGTGCGCGTGACGAGGTTCGCGCCCGAGGAAAGGAAGTACTAAATGGCAGACCGCATGATCACCTTCAACGTGCGCCGCTTCGACGGCGAGCGCGCGTTCAACCAGGAGTATTCCATCCCCTACGAGAAGAACACGCTCCTGGGCTGCCTCACGAAGATCCGCGAGGAGCAGGATGCCAGCCTGTGCTTCACGAGCGCGTGCCGCCACGCCATCTGCGGCAGCTGCGCCGTGCAGGTCAACGGCAACGCCTTCCTCGCATGCGAGACGCAGCTGGATACGCTGCTGGAGACTTTCGGCACCGACGAGCTGTACCTCGAGCCGCTGAACAACCTGCCCGTCGTGCGCGATCTGGTGGTGAACTTCGACGGCATCGCCGACAAGATGCGCAAGGTGGAGGCCTGGATGTGCCCGCACAAGGACCGCAAGGACCACCTGCAGACGCCCGAGCAGTTCCACCTTATCGCCAAGCCCGCCGACTGCGTGCTGTGCGGCAGCTGCATCTCCGAATGCCGCGAGCTTGCCTATGACGACGGCACCTACCTGCCGCCTGCCATGATGAACAAGGCGTACCGATTCGAGCGCGACAGCCGCGACGGAGATCACGGCAAGCGCGTGCTGGCGGCGCTCGAGAACAACCTGTGGAAGTGCATCCACTGCCAGCAGTGCTCGACGAAGTGCCCCAAGCACATCCCGGTGGCCGAGGAGATCAGCTATCTGCGCCGCCGTGCGCTGTCCATGGGCCAGACCAAGTCCGAGGGCGCGCGCCACGCGTACAGCTTCTACAACGATGTGAAGCGAACGGGCCTGCTCAACGAGACGATGCTGGCCCTGCGCACCGAGGGCATGGTCAAGACGGCCGTGAACCGCACGCCGTTCGCGGTGCGCATGGTGGCGGCGGGCAAGATGAACCCGCTGCACATGCCGCGCCCGGTCAAGGGCATCGACGATGTGCGCCGACTGTACGAGTTCGCGGCGAAGCAGCCGCGCGATTGCGACGAGAAGGAGGTGTCCCGTGGCTAAGCATCGCTATGCGCTCTTCCCGGGCTGCACGCTTGAAAGCGCCGCGGGCGAGCTGAAGATCGCCACGCTCAAGACGTGCGAGCGCTTGGGCATCGAGCTTGAGGAGATCGAAGGCTGGACGTGCTGCGGCGCCGCCCAGATCCAAGATATCGACGACTTCCTCGGCGTCGCCGTGAACGCGCGCAACATCGCGCTGGCCGAGGCGGCGGGTTTCGACCGCATCCTCACGGTCTGCAACACCTGCACGCTTATGCTGCGCACGGCGAAGAAACGCCTGGACGAGGACGCCGAGCTTCGTGCGAAGGTCAACGAGGCGCTTGCGGAAAGCGGGCTGGAGTACAAGGGCACGTGCGAGATCACGCATTACCTTTGGGTGCTCGTCGATGAGCGGGAGTACGGCTTGAAGGAGCTTGCCCGCCACGTGGTCAACCCGTTGGAGAACCTGTCGGTGGCGAACTTCTACGGATGCCACATCCTCATGCCCCCCGACGTGATGGGCTTCGAGAACCCGCGCAACCCGCGCTCCATGGAGATGCTGGCAGAGGCGCTCGGGGCGAACAACGTGGACTTCGAGCAGCGCCTGGCGTGCTGCGGGTTCCATAGCATCTACCCGGCCGAGCGCGAGGCTTTGCTCTCCAACGGCGTGAGCTGCCTGACGGCGAAGGACGCCGGCGCGGACTGCCTGGTCACCCCCTGTCCTTTGTGCCATATGGCCATCGACATGTGGCAGGCCGATGCGCAGAAGGGCTACGACGCCGACATCACCATGCCGACGCTGCATCTGCCGCAGCTGGTCGGCTTGGCGCTGGGCTTTTCCGCCAAGGAGATGGCGGTGAACCGCCACATGGTCAACGCCACGAAGATGCTTTCGCGGAAGCTGGCGTCCTAGCATGGGCGCGGCCGGGGTTTCGGTGACCGCCGCGGTGCGCGACGCGCGCCGCGGCAGGCCGTTGCGCATGGAAGATCCCCGCACGGGCGAGCTTCTCGATGAGCTGGCAGGTCATATGCGCGATGCCGGCGAGCTCACGGAAGCCGGCGAGGTGCGCATTGACGATGCGGGCCTGGAAGAGGGCCTTGTGTTGGAGCAGAAGGCGAAGCTGGTGCTCCTTGCCGGCGCCGATGCCGCCTACGTGGTCCCGTCCGGTCAGGACTGGGCGCACGATGCGCTCGGCGACGCCATGATATGCCCGGGGATGCTGTATTCCGATGGCGAGCCGTTTTCGGAAGGCGATGCGTGCGTGACCGGCTACTTCCAGGCAGACGCCGATGGGCGCTGGACGCGCGTCGAGGCCGGCAGGGTCGCAGCGGGCGCCCCGGGCGTGCAATGGCGCGATGGCCTTGAGGAGTTTCCCGAGGTGGTTGCGCAGCTTGAGGAATGTATGCGCGTGAGCGCGTATCGGCACGTCGCCGAGCAGGCGGCGCTGAAAGATTTGGCCGGCGCGTAACATAAGCCGGGTTTCAGGCATGATATCATCGGCGAAATCGTGGATCTGCCCCCGGCGCATCGCGTCGGGGGTTTGCTGCGTTTTACGTGGGCGCCGTTTTTAGGCGCAGGGGAAGGATGACGGGATGGTTTGGTCTGAGGATAACGGAGGCACGCCGTCGCGCGGCTCCGATGTGCGCACGGCGTTTGCGGCCGTGCTGGGCCTTTCGTGCATGTTCGGCGGCATCTGGCTCTCGGATGGGCAGCTGCTCGGCACGAACGGGTCGGAAGCCGGAACGCTTGCCATGCGCGTGTGCACCTGCGTGGTGTACTTCGCGTTCTTCCTGATAGCGCGGCGGTTCTCCCGTCGCGGGGATGGGGATGTGCGCTGGCTGTTCGGCGTGTCCGCCACGGTCGGCATAGCCTTGTTTGCGGCAGGCGCGCTTTGCATATTGCTTGTCATGCCCGGACTTGAGCGGGGCTGCGCGGCGTGGATGACGTTGGGCGTTTTGTCGCTGTTTCTGGTGAAGATCATCGGGGCGCCGGTGAGCGTGGGGCTGGTGTGCCTGTTCGCCCGGCTTGACGGCGCCATGGTGGTGCGGTCCTGCACGTTGGGCATGCTGGGCGCGTTCGCACTGTATTCCCTGGTATCGCAGCATAGCGTTGCCGCGGCGTTGGGCGGTCGCGGCATCGTGGGCGTGGCCGGCGCGTTGCTTTGCGCCTCGCTGCTTCTCGCCATGCTCGGCTTCGGCGGTGCGCCCGTCGGGCTCGGGCCCGAAAGGCGACCGCCGGTCCTCGCCGCGCTGTCCGTGCCTGGCGTGGTCAAGCGCCCCATGGCGAAGGTGGTGACCCCGGGTTTCATCATCATGCTGGTGTTCTCTGCCATGATGCTGGGTTTTTTGCGCAACGGTTTCACCGGCGGCGACTCCCATGGCGACCCTGTGTCGTTCGCGGCGCTCATCGCGCTGTTGGCAGTCGCCCTCGCCTGGCGCGGACTGCGCGTCGAGCACGTGTTCTACGGCGCTTTGCTGTGCACTGCGGTGGGCATCTTGCTGGCTCCTTCGGTCGCGTGGGCGCTGCCGGGCCTTGAGCAGGTGATGTGCGGGCTGGGAACGGCGTTGTTCGAGGTGGTGTCGTGGGCGCTGGTGGTGTGGGCTGCGCGCAACAGCATCGAGACGCTCGTGGCGTCGGCGGCCATGCGGCTCGCCGCCACGGCGGGTCATCTGCTCGGCACGTTGGTGGTGGCCGCCGGCGTGCTGTTAGCTGCAACGCCTTCCGAGGCGCTGTTCGCCAGCGAGCAGCTCATGGTGTTCGTGTACATGGTGCTTTTGGTGGTACTGCTGAAGTTTCCCGGCCTGCAGGCTCCCTTTGCCGGCGCCGGCGATGTTTCGGAATATGAATGCGGGTCCGCGGGCGGTACGGGTTCGGCTTGCAAGGACGCCGGCGACGGTTTGCCGGCCGAAGGGTCTGAGGGAGCTTGCGCCGTCTCCGATGACGCCGCTGTCGCGCAAGCCGCCTTGCAAGCAGGGGAGCAGGCTGCCGGGAGCGGGACCGTTTCGCACCCCGCGCAGGCGGTGGCAGTGCCCGGTTCGGGCTGCGCGACGGTTTCCCCCCCAAGTGCCGGTGCCGTTCATGCCCGATAGCGCATCGTTGCGGCCCGGGCAGGCGCCCGTCGATCCGGTTTCCATCCCTTGCGACACCATTGCGCGCACCTATCGCCTGACGGCGCGCGAGCGCGAGGTCCTGGGCCTTATCGCCCACGGCCGCAACATGCCGTTCATGGAGCAGGAGCTGGTCATCTCGCGCAACACGCTCAAGATGCACATCCGTCACATCTATACGAAGCTCGATGTGCACAGCAAGCAGGAGATCATCGATATGGTGGAGGCGCTCATCGCGCGATGAGCGCCGTCGCGCACGTGGCGTGCCCGCCGGCTCGGCCTCTTAGCGAACCACCAGCACGTCGCAGCGGAGGGTGCGCACAAGGTGGGCGCTCACCGAACCCGTCACGGCGTACCCCAGCTTGCTCAAACCGCGTGATCCGCAAACCACCGTGTCGGGATCCCACGGGAGGATAAGCCTGTTCGTGAGCGTCTGCTTCACCGGGCCTGCGGCTACGCATACCTCCACCGAGGGGATGCGCTCGGATGCCTTTGCCAGTGCCAGCACATCGGCTAGGTCCGCGCACAGGCGCCTGCGCACCGAATCGGATAGCGCCGCATGGTTCGCGACGCTCGCGTCGGTCGGCAGGGCGTCCACGATGTGCCCGAGCCGCAGAGCCGCGCCTTCGTCGTGGGCGATGCGGACCGCCCGCTGCGCCACAAAGCGCATCGTCTTGCCGTCGTCGAGCGCGGCGAACACGCGCTTGCGAGATCCTTCCATGCCGTTTCCTTTCATCTTCCGTTGCCGTTTCCGGTCGATTGCGATGCATTTCGCGGGGGCGGCTCGAGGTTCGTCGGGCTTTGCGCTTCCGTACGGCCCGAGGGCTCGGCCGCCTTTCCCCGCATTCGCTTACCTATTCTTTGTACGCCCCCAGCTCATCGGGCGAAACACACCTCATGGGCGTTTTTCGGGGAGAGCGGGCATGGTGTGCGGGCGGCAAGATGCAAGGGGTATAATCCCTACCAGGACAACCGCTTTCCGCAAGGGGCGGGAACACTCACGTTAAACGGCGCCGCCGGCGCCGTGCATAGGGAAAGGTGCATGGAGCAGCATGGATATCGCGCAGGAATCGTTGCGTTTGCATGAGCAGTGGCAGGGCAAGCTGGAAACCGTCCCGAAGATGAGGATCGAAACGCGCGAGGACCTGGCGCTGGCCTACACCCCCGGTGTTGCCGAGCCGTGCCGCAAGATCGCCGAGAACCCTTCCGATGCGTACAAGTACACCATGAAGGCCAACACCGTGGCCGTCGTCTCCGACGGCTCTGCCGTGCTCGGCCTGGGCAACATCGGCCCGGCCGCGGCCATGCCCGTCATGGAGGGCAAGTGCGCGCTGTTCAAGACCTTCGGCGGCGTGAACGCCGTCCCGCTGTGCCTTGACACGCAGGACGTCGACGAGATCGTCGAGACCGTCAAGCGCCTTGCCCCCAGCTTCGGCGGCATCAACCTTGAGGACATCTCCGCGCCGCGCTGCTTCGAGATCGAGCGCCGTCTGATCGACGAGCTCGACATCCCGGTGTTCCACGACGACCAGCACGGCACCGCCATCGTGGTGCTCTCGGGCGTCATCAACGCGCTTCGCCTGACGGGCAAGAAGAAGGAAGCCTGCCGCGTGGTGGTCAACGGCGCCGGCTCGGCGGGCATCGCCATCGCCAAGCTGCTGCTCAACTACGGCTTCAGGAACCTTATCCTGTGCGACAAGTGCGGCATCATCAACTCGCGCTCCGAGGGCATCAACGAGGCCCAGCGCGCCATGCTCGCCACCACCAACCTTAACGATGAGGAAGGCACGCTGGCCGATGCCATGCGCGGCGCCGACATCTTCGTGGGCGTCTCCGCCCCGGGCATCGTGTCCGCCGAGATGGTCGAATCCATGAACTCCGACGCTATCCTGTTCGCCATGGCCAACCCCACGCCCGAGATCTTCCCCGACGTGGCCCGCGCCGCCGGCGCCCGTGTGGTGGGCACCGGCCGTTCGGACTTCCCGAACCAGATCAACAACGTGGTGGCGTTCCCCGGCATCTTCAAGGGCGCCCTGGAGTCGCGCGCCACGCGTATCACGAAGCAGATGAAGCTGGCCGCGGCCGAGGCGCTGGCCGCGCTCGTCTCCGATGACGAGCTGTGCGAGGACTTCATCATGCCCGAGCCGTTTGACCCGCGCGCCGTGGAAGCCGTGGCGGCCGCCGTGGCCGGCGCGGTGCAGGGATAGCAACGTGGCCGATATCCGCAACACGGGCATCGTGAGCGAGGTGCCGATGATGCGCGAGGGCCGTCCGGTCTCGGGCGCCCCGGCGCACCCGGCTGCTTCCGCGCAAGCCGCCGATCAGGGGCTTTGTGCAGAGCAGGCGCCCGAGCGCGGCGTGTTCGTCACGTTTGAAGGCGGCGACGGCGCCGGCAAGACCACCCATATCCGCTTTCTGGCCAACGCCCTCACCGCCATGGGCCGCGAGGTCGTGTGCCTTCGCGAGCCCGGCGGCACCGAGGTGGGCGAGCAGCTGCGCGGCGTGGTGCTGAACCCGGCGAACTCCAATATGTGCGATGCTTCCGAGCTGCTCGTCTTCGAGGCGGCCCGCGCGCAGCTGGTCAGCCAGGTCATAGCCCCGGCGCTCGAGCGCGGGGCTGTGGTGCTGTGCGACCGCTTCACCGATTCCACTGTGGCCTATCAAGGCTATGGGCGCGGGCTCGACCGTGCGTTCGTGGAGGCGGCCAACGCGTTCGCCTGCCAGGGCATCGTTCCCGATCGCACCATCTTGCTGGTGGCGGCAAGCGCCGCCGAGGGCCTGGAGCGCGCCACGCGCCGCGCCGGGGCCGACCGCATGGAGCGCGCCGGCGAGGACTTCCACGCCCGTGTGAACGCGGCGTTTTTGGAAATAGCTGAAAAGAACCCGCGCCGTGTGCGCCTGGTGCGCTCGAACGGGCGCAAATCGCATACGGCCGTGCAGGTGTTCGCCCAGCTGGCGGACCTGTTCCCGTGGATGGGCGATTTCGTGCGCGCCAACGAGGCCTACTTCGAGCGCCTTGACGTGCATCGCACCCATGAGGGCCGCGTGGATTATCGCGAGGATTCCGCATCGGCGCCTCGTGCGGAGCGTTCGGACAAGGAGCAGCAGTAGCGCTTATGGCAGACGCATTCGAGAATATCCTGGGCCAGCCGCAGGTGCGCGAGTTCTTGCGCGCCACCGTGGCATCGGGGCGCGTCAGCCACGCATACCTGTTCTGCGGGCCCGCCGGCTCGAACAAGACGCTTGCGGCGCTCGCCTTCGCCCAGGGCATCCTGTGCCCGAAAGGCCCCAAAGGCCCTCGCGGCGGCAACTGCGGCGCGTGCGACACCTGCGGGCGCATCATGCGCAAGAAGCATCCCGACGTGCGCATGTTCGAGCCCGAGGGCGCTGCCGGCTACCTGGTCGAGCAGGTGCGCGGCATCGTGGCCGACACGGCCTTGGCACCCATCCAGGCCGATCGCAAAGTCTACATCCTCGATCGCGTGGACCTGCTGGGCGTGCAAGCGGCCAACGCGTTCCTGAAAACGCTCGAGGAGCCGCCCGCCGACGTGGTGCTCATCCTGCTCGCGCGCACGCGCGAAAGCGTGCTGCCCACCATCGTCTCGCGCTGCCAGGTGGTGCCGTTCCGCACCATCCCGGTCTCCGAGGCCGCGGGCATCGTGGTGCAGAACTCGGGTGCAAGCCCCGAGCAGGCGCGCGTGGCGTTGCAGGCCTGCGACGGCTCCATCACCCGCGCGGTGGAGTTCCTGAAATCCAACGAGCGCTTGGAGTTCCGCGCCCGGGTGCTCGAGGTGCTGGCGTGCCTGCGCCGCGCCGACGACTGGGACGTCATCGGGTTCGCCGCCGATTTGGTGGTGCGCGTGAAGCTTCCGCTCGACACCGTGCGCGCCGAGCAGGAGGCCGAGCTTGCCGAGAACGCCGACTTCCTGGCGAAGTCGGCCATCCGGCAGATCGAGGCGCGCAACAAGCGCCAGCTCACGGCCAAGACCGCCGAGTCGCTGCGCCAGCTCACCGGCATCACCCGCTCGTGGTTGCGCGACGTTATGGCGCAAGCTGCGGGCGCGCCCGAACAAGTGGTCAACGCCGACGTCAAGTCTTCTATCGAGGAAGCCGCGGCGCGTACCGACGCCGCGCGTGCCGCCGCTGCTATCGCCGCCGTGCGCCGCTGCGACGTCGCCATCTCTTATAATGTATCTCCCGAGACGTGCATCGACGCGATGCTGCTCGAGGTTCGCGACATACTGTACGGCCGTGCGCTGCCCAACGCGGCGCCGCGGGCGTATACCAGATAGAAAGAAGGAGCGCCATGGTCCGCATAGCGCCTGTCAACCTGCCCTACAACCCCAAAACGCTGTGGTTCGATGCGGGCGAGCTGGAACTGCACGCCGGATGCGACGTCGTGGTCCAAACCGCCCGGGGAACCGAGTTCGGCCATATGCCCGAACCGGCGTTCGAGGCAACTTCAGACCAGGTCAAGAAGCTGAAAACACCTCTGAAGCCCGTCTTGCGCGTGGCCGATGACCAAGATCGCGCCAAGCAGGCCGAGCTCGAGGCCCGCGCCGCCGAGGCGCTTCCCGTGTTCAAGGAGCTTGCCGCGAAGGCCTCCGAGGAGATGCGCCCGGTTTCGGTGGAGTACCTCTTCGACGGTGATAAGGCGGTGTTCTACTTCGAATCCGAGAACCGCGTCGACTTCCGCGAGCTGGTGCGCACGCTCTCGTCGCGCCTGCACGTGCGCGTCGACATGCGCCAGATCGGCGTTCGCGACGAGGCTCGCATGGTGGGCGGCCTGGGCCACTGCGGCCAGGAGCTGTGCTGCAAGCGCCTGGGCGGAGAGTTCTGCCCGGTGTCCATCCGCATGGCCAAGGAGCAGGACTTGTCGCTGAACCCGCAGAAGATCTCGGGCGTGTGCGGCAGGCTCATGTGCTGCCTTCGTTACGAATACGATGCCTACAAGGACTTCAAAAGCCGTGCGCCGAAAAAGAACGCCCAGGTGGAGACGCCCGATGGCGTGGCGAAGGTAGTGGATCTGGACGTCCCGCGCGAAGTGGTGTCGCTGCGCATCGAGGGCGAGAAGCCCGTGCGCGTCCCGCTTGCCGACTTCGAGGCGCCCGAGGAGGGTGCGCGTCCGAAGTGCGTGGGATGCGAGGCTTGGGAGCGTGCGCTGAGCGAGCAGCCCGGCGATGCCTTCGGCGCGGCCGTGGCCATGGCAACGCCGCAGCTGTCCGGCAAGGACAAGCTTGCCGATCGCGCCAGCGTGCGCCACGTCCCGGGCGGCAAGAAGGCCGACGGCGCTGCCGAGGCCAAGCCCGGCCGTTCCAGCAGGCGCGGCCGCGGCAAGGGCGAGCACGCCGAGCAGAAGGCCGCTGCGGCCCAGCCTGCGCGCAAGCCGCGTCGTCGCCGCTCCACTAAGGTGTCGGGCGGCGCCGCGCAGGGCGGGGAGAACCAGGCTCCGCGCACCGATTCCGCGCAGTCGGCCAGCGCGGCGCCTGCGGGCAAGCAGTCCAACCAGGGCGGCAAGCAGCCTAAGGAAGGCCAGGCAAAGCGTCGCGGCATGCAGCCGAGCAAGCGTCGCAGCCAGGGCGGCAAGGACGCCAAGCAGCAACCGGGCCAGGGCGGCAAGCAGTCCGGATCCGCCCAGCAGGCGGGCGGCAAGCGCGGTCAAGGCCCCAAGGGCGGCTCCGATGCCCAGCGCGGCGGCAAGCCCGACAATCAGGGTCCTAAGCCCCGTGTGCGTCCCGGCCAGAAGTCCTCGGGCCTGGCGCAGGGCCCCCGTCCCGACCAGGGCGGTCAGCGCAAGCAGCGCGAGGGCGGTCAGGAGGGCCAGGCTCCCGGCCAGCACCGCCGTGCCCGTCGCCGCAGCCATAAAGCCGCAGGCGCCGGCGAAGGCCAGGGCGCCCCGCAGGGTAACTAGCAGCATCTCGCGCCCCCGCTTGGGCAAAAAGCGGGGGCGCCTGCGTCAGGAGGTATCAACGTGCACGGGGAAAACGGCTACGAGCTGCTCACCGATCTGTATCAGCTGACCATGGCACAAGGGTATTGGGAGACGGGGCAGGGCGCCACGCAGGCCTGCTTCCATGCGTATTTCCGCGACTATCCCTTCCGCGGCGGCTATGCCATCGCCTGCGGCATGGACCAGCTTGCCGAGCTCATCGACGGGTTCTCGTTCAGCGCCGAGGACGTGGAGTACTTGGGAAGCCTTGATGCGCCGGGCGGGGGGAAGCTGTTCAAGCCGGCGTTTCTGGAGTACCTGCGCACGTTCTCGCTGCGCGTGGACGTCGACGCCGTGCCCGAGGGCGCCGTGGTGTTCCCGCATGAGCCGATCGTGCGCGTGATGGGCCCCATCATGGATTGCCAGCTCATCGAGACGGCGCTTTTGAACTGCGTGAACTTCGAAACGCTTATTGCCACCAAGGCCGCTCGCGTGTGCCTGGCGGCCCATGGCCTGCCCGTTGCCGAGTTCGGTCTGCGCCGCGCCCAGGGCGCCGGTGGCGGCATGTGGGCAAGCCGCGCCGCCGTGGTTGGCGGCTGCGCGTCCACGTCAAACGTGCTTGCGGGCAAAACCTACGGCCTGCCGGTGTCGGGCACGCACGCCCATTCGTGGGTTATGTCGTTTCCCAGCGAGTTGGAGGCGTTCCGCGCTTATGCGCGCGAGTTCCCGCGAAACTGCGTGCTGCTCGTGGACACCTACGACGTGGAGCAGGGCATCCGCAACGCCATCACCGTGGGCCTTGAGATGCGCGCCCGGGGCGAGCGCCTGGCCGGCATCCGCATCGACTCGGGTGACCTTGCCTGGTTGGCGAAGATGGCGCGCCGCATGCTCGACGAGGCTGGCTTGGACGATTGCGGCATCGTGCTGTCCAACGACCTGGACGAATACACCATCCAGTCCATCTTGGACGAAGGCGCCCCCGTGAGCAGCTGGGGCGTTGGCACCAAGCTTGCCTGCGCGTTCGACCAGCCCACGCTCGGCGGGGTGTACAAGCTTTCGGCAACGCGCGCTCCGGGGCAGGCGGAATGGGTCGATCGCCTGAAGATCAGCGAGTCGGCGGCGAAGCTGACGGTGCCGGGCGTGCTCGATGTTCGCCGCTACTATAACGACGATGGGACCATTGCCGGCGACATGGTGTTCGACGTGAACGCCGGCGTGGACGAGGGCCAGGTCATCGTGGACCCGCTTGACTCCATGCGCCGAAAGAAGCTTGCGGGCAAGCGGTTTTCCACGATGCTTGAGCCCTTGGCCCGCAACGGGCAGGTGGTGCTCGACGCAAGCGGTCGCAGCGCCATGGAGGCGCAGCGTCGCTGCCGTGAAGGCCTGGCCTGTTTGGATGAAAGCCAGAAGCGCATGCTCAACCCCCACACTTATCCGGTGGGTCTGGAGTATGGTCTTTGTGAGCGCCGCCGCGCGCTTGTTGGCAAGCTTCGCGGTATCGCGTAGGGTTGAACGTAATGTATGCGCGCTTAAGCTGCGCTTCCGATTAGGGGGATTCATGATCAGGATCATCACCGATTCCGTGTCTTCGATCACGCAGGAGATGGCCGCCCAGCTTGATATCCAGGTGGTCACGCTGTACGTGAACCGCAACGGCAGGGAATATGAGGACGCAACCATGGACTTGGATGCGTTCTATGCCGATATTTACGACATGGTGGATGATATCCCCACGTCAAGCCAACCGTCCCAGCAGTTGCTGGAAGAGGTGTTCGAGGATGCGGCCCGCGCCGGCGACCAGGTGTGCGGCATCTTCATCTCCACGGGGCTTTCGGGCGCCTATGATGGCGCCTTGCGCGCCATCCGCGCGGTGGCCGCACGCAACATCGGCTTCAAATGGGAACTTGTCGACTCGCAGTCGTGCGGCTTCGACGAGGCCTTCCTCGTGCTCGAGGCCGTGGCGGCGCGCGATGCGGGCGAGGACCTGCGCGGCGTGGCGCAGGCAGCCCTCGACGCCATCGAGCGCACCCGCTTCCTGTTCACGCCGGAGAGCCTGACGTTTCTGCAGAAGGGCGGGCGCATCGGCGGCGCGGCGGCGCTTTTGGGCAACCTTATCCAGCTGGCACCGGTGCTTGCCGTGCGCGACGGTTCCCCGGTCACCTATGCCAAGGTGCGCACGCGCAAAAAGGCGCTGGACAAGATCGTGGCGGCCATGAAGGCCGACATCGAGGAGCACGGCCTGCGCGATGTGGTGGTGCACTACATCGGCGATAAGACCCCGGCGGTGAAGTGGGCGCACGAGGTCATCGAGCCCATGCTCGGCCGCAAGGTCAGCGTGCTGCCGGTAAGCCCGGTGGTGGGGTTGCACGTGGGCCCGGCCGTCGGCGTCGCCTATGAATGCGCGCATGCCGTATCGGGCAAGCTCACCGGGCCGAAGGCGGCCTTGACCTGCGCTTCCTAGGCGCGAAGCAAAATCCGCCCACCGCCTGCGGGCGCGGGCGTTCCAACGAAAGGAGATGCATGGAAGCCCAGCCGAAATGCAATCTGATCATCGACTCCTGCTGCGACCTCCCCTTCGAGGTGATCGACCGTCCCGGCGTGCAGCTGTTGGAGTTCCCCTATATCGATGAAAAGGGCGAGCATAGCGACGATCTGTATCGCACCGTCACGCCGCACGAGTTCTACGAGGGCATGCGCGCAGGATCGCAACCGTCCACGGCGCAGGTGCCGGTAACGGTGTTCCACGACGTGTTCTCGAAGGCCATTGAAAGTGGCGTTCCCACCGTGTACCTGAGCTTCACCAGCGGCCTTTCCGGCAGCTTCAACACGGCGGTGATGGTGCGCGACCAGCTGATCGCCGAGCACCCTGAGGCAGAGCTGTACGTGGTCGACACCTATTTGGCGTCTATCGCCGAGGCGCTTCTGGTCTACGAGGCGCTCAACCAGCGCGACAACGGCATGACGGCGCGCGAGCTTGCCGCATGGGCCGAGGAGGCGCGCTACTTCGTGGACGCCGAGTTTATGGTGGACGATCTGGAATCGCTGCGCCGCGGCGGCCGCATCCCCAGCACCGTCGCCTACGCGGGTGCGAAGCTCGACGTGAAGCCGCTGCTCAACATCAGCATCGAGGGCAAGCTTGCGCTGACGGGCGTGGCGCGCGGGCGCAAGAAGGGCATCAGGCAGCTGGCCGAGTACTGCTCGAAGCGCATGACCGATCAAATGCCGGGCCGTTGCGTGGTCATCGGCAACGCCGACTGCCCCAAGGACGCGGCGCGCCTGAAGGAGCTGCTGGCGAAAGAGGACGACAACCTGCTGTTTTTGGAAAGCAGCATCGGGCCGGTCATCGGCAGCCACGTGGGGCCGGGCATGCTGGCCGTGGTGTTTTGGGGTGGCGATAAGCGTGAGGAGCTTTCAGTGGCCGACCGCATCGCCCGCAAGATCAAGAAAGAGGGTTAAGCCATGACGAAGGCTTTCGTGTTCGCAGGAAACGACACGGTGGGGAATATGGTGGCCGATCGCCTGTGCGGCGCCGGCTGGCAGCGCGTGGGCGATGCGGGCGCGGCGGATGCCGTCATCACCTACTTCACCGCTCAAAGCGCGCTTGAGGATGCGTATTACGGCGACAACGGCATCGTGCAGGGTGCGCGCAAGGGCACGCTGCTCATCGATCTGTCGTGCACCACGCCCACCTTCGCCCGCGAGCTCAATGCCATGGCCTGCGTTGCCGACCTGGTCGCCGTCGAGGCGCCGCTTGTGGTCACCGACGTGGCCGTGCCGGACGCGTTCGCGGCACGCGAGAACCTGGGCTGCTTCGTGGGCGGCGAGGAGGACTGCGTCGAGGCGGCGCGCGAGGTGCTCGACCTGCTGGTAGCCCACGTCACCGATGCCGGCGGCCCGGGATCGGCCCAGCTTGCCCGCGCCGCGTATAGCCTGCAGGCGGCGGCGCAGCTGGTCGCCGCCGTGGAGGCGGATGCGCTGTACCACGCGGTGCGCACGTCCTCCGACATGGGCGAGATCGCCGGCATGCGCGCCGGTGCGATCACGCCGGCCGGCGATGCGCTGCTGGCCGCCGTCACCGACGGCCGCTTCGACGGCACCTACACGGTGGAGATGCTCATGGGCGAACTGACCGCGGCGCTGACCACCGCCGACGATGCCGACCTTATCCTGCCGCAGGCCGAGGCCGTCCAGCGCTTGTTGGAACTTCTGGCCATCATCGGCGGCTCGGACAAGGCCCCCTCGGCGCTGTCGTTGGTATATCGCGAGGAAGACGCATGCGCGAAGGAGGGCCTGGACTGGACCCGCGCCGAGCAAACGTACGGCGACCATGGTCACGACCACGACCATGACGAGGACGCCGACTGGGGCGATGACTTCGGCGATGCCGGTATCATGGACGACGACGGTATGACGGGCGCTTACCCCGGTTTTAACTAGGCGTCTTGCCCGTAAAGGGCGGTCGAATGATGTATGAGGGCCTGCAAGGCGGCGGCCCGGCTGCTTGGAAGGGCGCAGTTGCTGATGCGTGCTGCTCGTCCCGGGCCGGGTCGCGCATTGCGGGCCTTTTTTAGCGGTAAGGGCGATTGCGCATTTGCTTGATCTGGGCGGATGCCGTAGCCGTGCGCCGCAGAGCCGGGTTGCGCGATGCGGGCCCGTTTTGCCGGCTGGGCGGCTGGGCGGTCGTTTGGCAGGGCGGGCGCTACGTCGCAGCAGGCGGTGGCGCGTGCGAACGGTTTCGACGCGCAATCGCGTAGAGAAGCGGGGAAGGGATTTGCTATGGAGTTCGAAGAAGCGTTGACTTGCTGCAGGCTGTGCCCGAGGGCGTGCGGCGTCGACCGCGTTGCCGGCGAGCGCGGCGTGTGCGGGGCGCAAGGGGAGCTGGTAGTGGCCCGTGCGGCATTGCATATGTGGGAGGAGCCGCCTATCAGCGGCTCTCGCGGCAGCGGCACCGTGTTCTTCTCGAACTGCCCGCTCCGATGCGTGTACTGCCAGAACCAGGTGATCGCCGATGGGCGCGCTGGCGTGCCCGTTACGGTGGATGATGTGGTGGATATGTGCCTTGACCTGCAGCAACAGGGGGCGTTGAACATCAACTTCGTCACGCCGACGCATTATGCGCCCCATATCCGGGCTGCCGTAGCCCGTGCCCGTACCCGTGGCTTGGCCCTGCCCGTGGTGTGGAACACCTCGGGGTACGAGACGGTGCAGGCCGTGCGGGACAACGTCGGCACGGTGGACGTGTACCTGACCGATTTCAAGTACTGCTCGAGCAGCCTTGCCCGCCGTTACTCCGCGGCACCCGATTATCCCGAAGTGGCTCTGACAGCCCTTGAGGAGATGGTGCGTTGGGTGGGTGCCCCCGATGGCGATGAGGTGGACGGACAGCCGCGCCTTACGCGCGGGGTGGTGGTGCGCCACCTCATGCTGCCCGGTGCCTTGGAGGATTCCAAGCGCGTGGTGCGTACGGTATGGGAGCGTTTCGGAGGCGATGTGCTGTTGTCTCTGATGAACCAGTACACGCCGGTGCTGGCCGATGCGGCGCAAGCTGGGGATGCGTGGGCGCAGCGCCAACTTCAGCGTTGTCCTGAGCTGGGTGGACGCGTTTCGGATGGCGAATACGAGGAGTTGCTGGACTATGCCGACTCCCTGGGAATCGAGGATTATTTCTGGCAGCAGGGGGGCGCGGCGAAGGACAGCTTCATACCCGCATTTGATTTGACCGGGGTGCCGCGATAATATCGCACAAACGTTCTTGACCACGAACAAGCGTACGAGTATAGTATGAGCCTACTACACGTACGGATGTTTGTGGAAGGGGTTGTCCATGGATGTGCAGGAGAAGCTGGAGATCCTCGCCGATGCGGCGAAATACGATGTCGCCTGCACGTCATCGGGGTTGCAGCGTGGGTCGAAGGCCGGCTATGTCGGCAATGCCCTGGGCGCTGGATGCTGCCACAGCTTCACGCCCGATGGTCGCTGCATATCGCTGCTCAAGGTGCTCATGACCAATGTATGCGTATACGACTGCGCGTATTGCGTCAACCGTTGCAGCAACGAGGTGCCCCGTGCGGCGTTCACGCCCGAAGAGCTGGCCGATCTCACCATGGCGTTTTACCGTCGTAACTATATCGAGGGGCTGTTCCTCAGCTCGGGCGTCATCGGGTCGCCCGACCACACCACCGAACTCATGATACGCACGTTGCAGCTGCTACGCGATCACCACCGATTCCGCGGATATGTCCACGCAAAGGCCGTGCCGGGAACCTCGCCGGAGCTCATCGACAGGCTTGGGCATCTTGCGGACCGTATGAGCGTGAACCTCGAGCTGCCCAGTCAGACAAGCTTGGGCTTGCTGTGCCCCCAGAAAACCAAACAGCGCATCATAGCTCCTATGCGTCAAATCCGAGACAACATGGCGCAGGACCGGGAGTCGCGCGGGATGTCGCGTCGAAGCACAACGTATCTGCCTTCCACTCGCCCGAAGGAGCGGGGGCGTGCGTTCGTGCCGGCAGGGCAGTCCACGCAGATGATCATAGGGGCCACGCCAGAAACCGATTTCCAGATTCTCAACCTGTCGCAGGCGCTCTATAAAACGCTGCAGCTCAAGCGTGTGTTCTTCAGCGCCTATCTGCCGGTAAGCTCCGATGAGCGTCTGCCGCAGAACACGGCAGTGCAATTGAACCGTGAGCACAGGCTGTATCAGGCCGATTGGCTGCTGCGCTATTACAAATTCGACGTATCGGAAATCATCAGCGCCGACGCGCCGAACTTGGAGATGGACGTTGACCCGAAAGCTGCATGGGCGGTGAATCATCTGGATCTTTTTCCGGTGGAAGTGAACACCGCGCCGTTGGAAGTGCTGCTACGCGTGCCGGGGATAGGTCCACGCGGGGCTCGTTTGATCATACGCGCTCGACGCACCTCGTGCTTGCGGGAAGGGGAGCTTCGCAAGCTGGGAATCGCGTTCAAGCGGGCGCGTTACTTCATCACCTGCAACGGGAAGTACCAAGGCAACGGGGTGGAGTTCAGCCCCGAGGCGTTGCGGGCGCAGTTGGCAAGCCCTATAGACGGCGGTCGGCATGGTGCCCGCTCAGGGAAGGTGTTGCCCGGTCAGCTTAGCTTGTTCGGGTCCGAGGTTGGGCGTGCAGCCATAGGAGCAGGGGATAAGGCGGCCATGCTGGGCGGCAGCGCGAGTGGAACGCAGCAGCTGCAGGCGCCGGCGGTTCAGGAAGGCGTGGCCGATGGGGTCTTCGGTTGGCAGCATGCATTGCAGGGCCGACAGAAGGTGCCCGCATGAGCTTGGATGTCGGCAGGGAGCCGTTGAACAACGTGGTGTATGTGCACGATGGTACTACCGAAGGGCTGCTAACGGCGATATTCCAGGCATATGCGTTGCATGAGCAGCCTGAAGACTTTTCGACCGAGACCGCGTTACAGCCTCGGTTAGGGCAAAGCGTGCGCTATATCGAAACCGATACGGCGTTGGCCTGGCGCGTGAAGGCGGGGATCGTGCGAAAAGCAGGGCGGGATGCCTGGGATGCGGTGTTGCACGCATCGCTGTCAGATGAACCTTCGGCTGGCGTTGCGATATATCGGTTCGTCCGGCATATCATGGCGCATCCCGCTGCTGCAAATAGCGGTTTGATTCGCAACTTGGCCCATCCCGTCGCCGGCCCCGTTGCCCGCCTTGACCGTTCGGTGATGAACGAGCGGCATCTGATGATGCAGTTCCTGCGTTTCGAGCACTTTGAAAACGGCATATGGTTCGCAAAATGCAACCCGAAGGCGAATGTGGTGCCGTTGCTCATGGACTGGTTTACAGGTCGGTTCAACACCGAGCGTTTCGTCGTATACGACGAGGTTCATCAGGTTGCGGGCATCTACGATGGCGCAGGTTGGTATTTGGCGCAAACCGATGAGGTACATCTGCCCGAACATGCCTCCGATGAAGCCGCTATGCAAGCGGCATGGAGGGGGTTCTACGATGCCATGTCCATATCGGCTCGTTATCACCCTGAGCTTCGAAGGCAGTTCATGCCGAAGCGGTTATGGCGCAACATCGTGGAGGTGCGTGATGAGCTGTCGGACGGCAGTGGGAAGAGCGCTTTACCCGAGGCAGCTATGTCCTCAGGTCGACGGCAGGAAAACCGCGATTGCATGCGCGGGCGATGCGCTTCTGTTGCTGCGCTGCCCCTGAATAAGCGGCTGTAAAAACGCGAGCGCGCACGGGCGATTTTTTGTTGCCGCAATATCTTCGGGAAGGCAGGTGAGAACGCGTCGGTAGGAAGGGGCGTTACGTTTGGGGTGCCGCCGATGCCTGCGGACAAGCATCGGCGGCATGGCTTAACCTACAGCGTACGCGCTGCGTTGTCCGGATCGATCGACATGCTTTGGAAGCGTTGCTCCATGTATTGGTTGTCGAAGTGGTCGTCGATGAAGCGGGAGATGGCGTTGTCGGGGGCGACGCCGGCTTCGCGCTGGTACCAGCGGTCAAGCGACATCAACGTCATTCCGCAGTCCACTATCATCAAGGCGGCGCATACGGTGGTTAGGGAGTAGCGCCAGTTCCAGGGGATGCGGTTGACCAGTTGCAACATCCAGGGAAGGCATAGTTTCACCCAGAACAGGCCCAGCACGCCCCACATGGCCATGAACATGCCGTTGGTACGGCCGTCGATGGAAAGGAACGTTCCGGTGTAGTCCCAGGCAACGATGCCGAAGGCGAACTGCATGAACCAGCTGACCGCATATTCGAACGCACCGCCGATCACCGCGCTTACCAGGAAGATCACGGGGAAAGGCGCTTTATGGAAGCGGTTGAGCGCCATGGTCATCAGCATCGCGCCAACGCCGTAGATGGGGCTAAAGGGTCCGAACAGCAATCCGGCGCGGTCCTCGTAAACGCCAGGATCCACTACCAGCACGTGATACACGGTTTCGATAACAAGACCCAGCACGCTGCACACCACGAATATCCAGAACAGATTGAAAAAGTTCAGGGTGATGTATCCGCGACCGGTGGAATCAAGGCCGAGCGTGCCGTCTTCCGCTTGCTCCCTGGTTTCCATGTCGCGCAGCTTGCGGCGAAGCTCGCGCTCGCCGGCGAGCGCCGGGTCAAGGTAGGACTGCATGACGATCAGGAACACCGCCACCACGGCATGGGGGATCACGTTGGCTCCCAGGCCGTTGAGCATGATGGAGCAGATGATGATGGCGGCCAAGATGAATATCATGGCCTCGGTGCCTCGTGCGGCATGTTTACGTTTGTTTCGCAGCAAGCGGATGCCGAAGATGGCGAACATGGCGGCCAGTGCCGTGTACAGCACCGATTCCACCACATAGATGACCACGGTGGCGGTGGAGGCTTCGATGTCAAGGTTGCCGGAGGTGAATGCCAGCACCATGGTGACGATGGTGATCGTCAAAAGCACCGCGGTAGCTCCGCCTGCCACAAGGCACAACACGCCGAATACCTTCACCGCCAAGGGAAGGCGTTTGCGATCGATGGCGTCTCGGTCGGCTCGGAATCGTTTCCTTACCCTGGGGGAGGACGTCGTGTTAGGGGAAGATTGTCGTTCGTCGTTAGTCATAACACTCCAAATGAGATATCGCGTTCGTAGGATAGCGGGTTCTTACCGCGAACCAGTATAACCAGATACTGGCGGCAGTTCGACAAGAGCGGTTTACGGTTCGGTTGCGATGCGCAAAACAAGAGCATCCGTGCATTAATTTGCATTAAGAATGATAAACGAAAGCGATGGCTTAAGCGAAACACGCAAGAACCTATGGGGGAGGTCCCATATGCCTTCAGCCGTATTCGGGTGCGTAACGTGCTCGGCTGTATCTTGGTGTTGATGGTTGTACCTTTTATGGGATGAGCTTTGAGAATCCGGGTTGTTGTCGTACAATGGCTCGACACGCACTTTCGTGTGCCGGCATGACGCAATGGTAGCGTAGCAGTTTTGTAAACTGCCTGTTGCAGGTTCGAGTCCTGTTGCCGGCTCCATCGTTACGTCAAGGCCATCGCTTTCCTGCGGTGGCCTTTTTGTTGCACGTTGTTCGGCTCTTGGTCTGTATTGACGCGGCTTTGGTTGGAGGGAAGCGGAATGAACGAGGCTGCTGGGATAGAGGCTTCGCTTGGTCTCACATCCGAGGAGGCGCAGGCGCGCATCGCCGCGGGCGAGGCCAATGTCGATGCGGGCGTGAAAACGCGATCGGTCGGGCAGATCGTCCATGACAACGTATGCACGCTGTTCAATCTGGTGAACGCCGTCTTGGCCCTTATCGTGCTGTTCACCGGTTCATACAAGAATTGCGTCCCGGCGGGGGCGATGGGTGCGGCTTCCGGCGCTATCGCCCGATGCCCTCCAGGTCCATCTCGTAAACGAACATGCGCTCGGGAAGGATTCGCGTCTCGTCATCGGCGAAAGACTGCTCGGCCGCGCGCCTCATGCCTCGGTGCTCGTAGTATTCCCACGTGCAGTCGGTGTCGGTGAAGACGAACGCCTTCGAGGCCCCTTCAGCTGCCAGGTAACGTTGAACGTGTTTCATGAGCGTGCTTCCGATTCCCAGGCCTCTTGCTTTGTCGGATACGGCGAACAGCACTAGCTCGAAATCGGGGTTGCAGCCGCTTTGCTCAAGCAGGTCGCGGTCGGCTTGCTCCATAGCCTCAAGAAATCGCGCAAGGTCTGCGCTGCTGCCGCCCAGCTCATCAAGTTCTTTGCGCGCATCTTGCTCGATGGCCTTCCAATGCGCCTGCGTTTGCTCGCTAGGGGCGCCTGCCCTTGCCATGATCACGCCGATGGGGGAGTCGTCGACAACGGCGACTTCGGCGAAGGTGTTGCGCTTTGCAAAGTTGGCGAAATCGATGATTCCCGACGTGACGCGTTTTCTGCCGTCGGTGTAGCTATGCCACGTGTCGCCGAGGATGGCGCCAAGCGCCTCGATGTCCTCATCCAGAAGCGGGCGATATTCAACGTGTTCCATAAAAACCTCAGTGCTCCTTACAAATAGTCCAATATCAGACCAACTGGTATGGTAGCGGACTATATTAAATAGGGCGGAGGAATGCTTGTAAGGCACATATTCGCCTTACAAGCATTCCTCCGCCCATGAAGGGGGTTCGGGGAAATCCAGAGAGCGTTGGCAAAAGATCGTCTCGAAGCCCGCTGCGTCTTGAAGCCCGAAATGAAGAAGACGCCGGCTTTGCAGCCGGCGTCTTCCGGGTCGCCCGGTCTTGAAAGGAGGGAGGGAGGGCCAGGGCCGGGCGCTATAGGTTGGCTGGCGACGCCGCCAGGACGCCGAGCGGATAGGGGCTACAGCGTGTACAGTGCGTACACCGAAGCGCCCATCTGGTAGAACACCACGCGCAGGCAGATGGCGCAGACCAGGCCTGCCGCCAGGCCGATGATACCCCACAGCTTCCAGTTGCCGCTCTTCTTGCCCATATAGGCCGCGGCCACCGGGATGATGGCGCATACGATGGTGACGATCGTCAGGCCGATCGACCCCGAGCCGAACGGAGTCAAGCCCGCCAAGTCGACCATGCCGTGCGTGGGATGCACCGGGTCGAAGTAGTAATCGATCTGGGTGAAGGCGCTGTTGGAAAGCGTCATGCCGATGATGTACGCAACGGTGGTGCAGGCGGCCACGATCGAGCCGGCGAAGGTGGCGGTGGCGCCCATGGGGCTCACGTCGTCGTCCTTCACGGATTCCACCACCGCCACAGTGGCCGGACCCAGGATGCAGCTAGCGCCCACGATGCTCAAGATCTCCAGGATGGAGTTCCACGCGGGGCGCGCGTCCATCATGTAGGAGTGGGCGGCAACCACATCGAACACCACGGCGATGGCGATGCCGGCGATGGCGCACCATGCGGGAACGCTGCCGCCGTCCTCGGAGCGGCGCAGGCACGCCAGGTAGACGATGGCGATGACGGCCAGCACGACGATGGCGATCAGCTCCTGGGTGATGCCGGAGGTGATGTGGCCGAAGCCGTTGAAGATGCGCTCCCAGTGCTGCAGGTGCATGAACACCGCGATACCGGATACCGCCAACAGCACGGCGGACACGATCCAGCAGGTCATCTGGCTTTTCTTGCCTTCACCCTTCAACGCCAGCAGGCTCTGGGCGCCGAACACGCCCACCGACCATGCGGCGATGGTGGTGAACAGGATAAGGGGCCATTGCAGTTCCATGTCTTACTCCTTTCCCTGCCACTCGCGATCGCGCAGGATGTAGGCCAGGTGCGGGCCGTTTCCCACGTCGGTGAGGTGATAGATGTCGTTGTCGGTGTAGGGCTCCAGCCACTCCTTGGCGGTCGTGCGGTTGTGCAGCATGTCCTCGTAAGAGGTCGCCTTGTCGTGGGTGGGAGCCGGGGCCTCGAACGTGTCGATGCCCTTTTCCAAATCGCCGAAGAAACGGGCGCGGGAGCCGCATTGCGTGACGCACTGGGGCAGCTCGCCTTGGGCCGTGCGCTGTTCGCACAGCGTGCACTTCTCCACGACACGCTCCTCCTCGTTAAGGTAGCGAACGCCGTAGGGGCAGGCCATGGCGCAGAACTGGCAGCCGATGCACTTCGACTTGTCGATCTGCACGGTGCCGTCGGCGGCTACGTGGGACGCCTGCGTGGGGCACACCTCGACGCATTTTGGATGCTCGCAGTGCTGGCACTGGATGGGGATGAAGTACATCGTCACATCAGGCCACTCGCCAGACCCGCCCGTGATGGGGAAGGGGCCGATGCGCAGCGTCTTGATCCAGAAGTCGCCGGGCTGCACGCCGTTGATGGTCTTGCAGGCCGTCGAGCATGCAAGACAGCCCGTGCAACGGTTCAGGTCGGTTACGATTGCATATTTCGTCATACTAGATCACGCTCCCGGTGCCGGTGTGGGTCCAAGACTCAACCTCGGGCTCGCCCTCGACGCGGCTTCGCATGCCGGCTTTCATCCATTTGCGCAGGCGCTCGTCGGATGCATCGTGGATGCACTCCTCGCCGGTGTAGGGGTTGCAGGGCACGGGGTTGCCGAAGGGGCTGTTGTCCTTCGTGGCTTTGTAGATGACCACGGGATAGCCGCGCATGGTGTGGCAGCCGCCCACGGTATCCTGGCCGTAGGGGTTGTTCAGGCAGTTCACACCCACCAGCTCGAAGCCGTGCGAGGCGTATTCGAACTCGGGGAACCACCACTGATGGTTGGCGTTGGCCACGGGCAGGTTGTTGGCGAACGTGCCGTCGGCGGTGCGGGCCTTCACGGCGTAGTACAGGTCGACGACCTCGCGGATGCGACCCCACGGGCTTTCGATCCAGACCCAATCGCCCTGCTCGACGCCGATGCGCTTGGCCTCCTCGGGGTTGATCTCGACGCGCGGGACCGGCCACAGCTCGCGGCACCACGGCAGCTGCCTGTGCTCGGAGTGGAAGTACACGGGCTGGCGGGAGCCGGTGGTCTGCAGGAACACGTTGTCGGGGTACTTCTTGATGGCGTCCTTGTACCACTGGTTCTGGAAGTAATCGTCCGGGACCTCGTCGATCTTGTCGGCTTGGTAGAGCTCGGGCATGTTCACCGGGGAGTCGGTCGCCTCGCGGTACACCGGGAAGCGGTCGTCATCGCCCTGGAAGGCCTTGATGTCGGTATGGGCCCAGCGGGCATCGCCCTTGAAGCCGTTCTCCTTGAACTCCTTGCCGTCGTAGAGCGTGCCCTCGTCGCCGGCGTTGCAGATGTATGCTTCGCAGGTGAGGGACCAGATCTCGATGAGCGAGGAGGCGGTGGTGAAGCCGGGCTTGAGGTCCACCAGGGAGAACAGGTTGAAGCCGCCCTGCTGACGGCGCCAGCCCATCTCGTGACGACGGTAGGTGCCCCAGCGCTCGGGATGCCACTCGCGGCAGTCCATCCAGCCGTGTTCGGTGAACCATTCCTTGGCCTCGGCCCAAGTGGGGCCGTTCGGGAACTTCTCGGTCTTCCAGGCATCCACGTTGTCCTTGAGGATGCGGTCGTGGTCGGGCCACAGGTAGCTCGGGTTGCCGGCCAGCGCCTTGGTGTACTCCTCGCCGATCGACGCCGTCCACTTCTCGATGTTGCTCTGGCTGGAAACCTTGGGCTTCAGGATGTACTCTTCGGTGCTCGGCGCCGCGGAGGTGTCCTTGGTGTTCCACGGAACGCCCATGGCGCGGTACATGCCGCAGTTCCAGTCGGGGTCGTAGATGGTCTCTCCCGGAGGCTCGATGGCCTTGCAGCAGCAGCCGAACATGCCGCCGGCGCCCTGGGACACGCGGGTGGAGTCGAGCTCCATCCAGTGCTGGCAGGGGAAGATGACATCGGCGTTGCCGTTGGTGGGCATGAACCACAGGTTGATCTCGGTGAAGAAGTCCATCTGCGCCATGGCGTTCCATGCGCGCACGGTGTTGGCCATGTTCATGACGTCGCCGGACTGGCACACGCCGCCATGGATGGCGTACAGCGTGGGCTTGACGTGCATATCGAACGGCTCGTTGTGCAGAACGTCCTTCATGACCTGGGCCTTCGTCCAATCCTGATCCTGCAGGCAGGCATCCCACACCGTGTTGGCGTCAGCCCAGCGCGCCCAGAAGCGGTTGAGCGGGAAGCGGTCGGCGTCGACCATGCCGGCCTGGCGGGTGAAGATGGACTTGGGGTTGGGGTAGTACTTCGACGGGTTCATGGCGCCGCCCATGCGCTTGGCGATGATGATGGCCTCGTCGTCGGTGGGCACGTGGTTGCCATAGCGCTCCGCCAGCGGCGAGTTCTCGTCGATGAGGTACTGCACGAAGTCCTGCATGTACTTCGCCACATCCTCCAGCGAGTAGTCGCGGCCATCCCAGGAGATGCGCTGCTCTTCGGGGATCTCGGAGGATTTCTGCATGTTGGAACGACCCGGGTTGCCGTCGAACTGGCTCTTGCACGAACCGCGGTTGCCGGCGGGCTCGTCGGAGTTGCCGGTGATGCAGGACAGGATCTGCAGCGCGCGGCAGTTCTGGATGGAGTTGCCGTTCATGTCGGTTGCCAGCTGGAAGTGCACGCCGCCGTTGCCATGGCGCGGGTCGATGCGGGTGGTGTAGTGCTTGCAGGCCTCTTCGACCTTGCTCCACTCCACGCCCGTGATCTCGGTGACCTTTTCGGGGCTGTACTGGCTGGTCATGTCATGGAAGCCGTCCCAAACGGTGCGGCACTTGTACTTCTTGCCGTCGATGAGCTCGACCTCGATCTCGCCGGGGAACAGCGCGGGCTTCTTCGGCAGGCCCTTGGGGTTGGTCGTGGCGCCCTTCTCGTTGCCCTCGTCCCAATACTTGTCATAGGCGGCGTCCGCGGGATCTGCCCACGTGGACTCATCGGGCAGCCAGCAGTCGGCGACCAGGCCGGTGAGCGGGTGCTTGATGAACGAACCGGTGGTCGGAATCTTGGAGGTTTCGCCCTCCCACTTGCATACCTTGGAATCCCACCAGGTCAGACGCTGGTTGTTCTCATCCCAAACCATGAAGCGGTCAACGGAGCCGCCTTCCTTGACGTCGGCCTCGGTGATGAGCTTGGTGCGCATGTCGATGCCGCCATTGCCCTCCCAGCGACGCGACGTGGTCAGCCATGGCTTATCGTCGCAGTACAGGAACGTGGCGTTGGACCAGCGGCGCACCATGGTGTCGTCGTAGGCCTCGTTCTCGATGATCCAGTTGATCATGCCCAAGGCAAGCGCGCCGTCGGTGGAGGGACGGACGTTGAGCCAGCAGTCTGCTTCCTTCGAAATGGGCGTCATGCGCGGATCGACCACGATGTGGTAATCGGCATGGGCGCGCACGTCGGAGATGGTGCGGTTCGTGGTGTCGTAGTTGGAGTACTCGACCGCGGTGCCCCACTGCAGGTACACCTTCGGCTCGGCCTCCACCTCCATCCACGGGGAGCCCATCTCGTCGGTCATGATGCCGGCCCAGTGGCGCGGGCCTTTGCACACCTGGTACGCCAAGTGCGCGTTGGGGGTGCCGAAGAGCTGCTTCATGCCCTGGTAGGGGCCGAGCGACCATACGCGGGACGTGCCGCACATGACCACGATGGATTGCCCGCCGTATTTGTCGACGCATTCGCCGAGACCCTTTGCCACCAGTTCGAACGCCTCGTCAAGGGTGATGCGGACCCAACCGGGGTCCTCGACGCCCTTGGGGTTGGTGCGCTTGACCGGGTAGCGCAGACGGTCGGGGTGGTAGGCAGCTTGCATGGATGACTGCGATTTAGCGCAGCAATGCCCGCGGGACTGCGGGGCGCTCTCGTCGCCTTCGACCTTGATGGCCTTGCCGTCCATCACGGTCACCCAGACGCCGCATTCGACCTTGCCGCACGCGCGGCAGCAGGTGCGAACGTGCTTGATTTCGCCCGTGGTCGTCGTGGACGTCTCGGCAAGAGCCTTCATGGGCTCTGTGACCGAAGCGCTCACGGCGCATGCTGCGCCGGTGGCCGCAACGGTCGCGATGAAGCTGCGGCGTGACATAGTCAGCTGTGCCATGGATTCACCTTTCCTTCCTCTATCTCCTCGTTTCAGGTGATGGCGTATCGGCGTTTCGATTGCGGTGCGGAACCCCTTTTATCGACCTCCTCGCAATCGATCCGCCCGCCGCCGATGCGCTTTCTTGCAGACTACGCGCCGCGTGCGCGCCGCCCTTAATAGGGTTGCTATTATTTGTCTAGAGGCGGGGTGGGAAACCATGGCCACGAGGCATCATAGGCACCTTATGATTTTCAAAGGAATGCCTGGTCAAAAAGCCGTATATGAGGTGCTGCGGATGCTTGCGGGCGGGTTGCGCCGCATGCGTGTGGTAGAATCGGGGACGTGCCCGAGGGGAACGGGCGCACGGCGGCGCAAGGGCCGTCTGAGAGCTTCGGAGGGGGATTCTTGAGGCTACCGCACATCACTATCGAGTATCGCGACGAAGAGGCCGCGGGCGTCGGCAAGATCTCGCCGGCGTTGGTGGCGGGATTCGGCTTGCATTGGGCTTGGGTTTTTCCCGCCATGTTCAGCGCCGGCGAGCTGTTCTCGTTCCGCACGGCCGGCATGGCGTCTGTCATGGTGGTTACGTCCATGGCGTGCATGGCCTTGACGCTGCTGTGCTATTCGCTGTTCATGGGCAAGGTCCGCTGCCTGTTCCGCACCATCGCCGATAGAAGGCGCGTTCGCTTCGTGGCTGCGGCCATCACCTCGGTGGGGCTTTTATGCGTGGCGGCCGGCGCGGTTTTCGGAAATGCACCGGTTTGCGCGGCGGCGTGCGTGTGCGGCGGCGTGGCGACGGGCGTGGGATCGGCTGCGCTGCTCATGAGCTACGGCGTATCGTTCAGCGTATGCGATACCGCTGCATCCGCTATGCAGTTCGCCCTGTCATGTCTGGTGACCTGCGCGGCATATGCCCTGATCATGGTGGCGAATGCGAATATGCATCCCTTGGGCGTGGTGCTGTGCACGCTCACGCCCTGGGCTGAGCTCTGGTGCTTGAACGTATCGTCGTATCAGCTGGTGGATCGCACGGAGTTCGCTTCCACCACCATGCCCGTGCACACGGGGCGCTTCTTCGCGCGTCTCATGCCGAGCGCGCTGACGTTCGGCCTCCTGTTCGGCTTTTTGGGCATGCACGCCTTCCGCGGCGTGTCCGAGCTTGCCGTCGATGCGTCCTCGTTCACCTGGAGCGTCATAGCCGCCGGCGTCATCGCGTGCGCATCGGTGGTCGCGGTCATGCTGACCATGCGGCAGCGCGCCAATTACGCGTTCCGCGCGCTCAACCCGCTTATCGCCTTGATCGTCGCGCTGATCGCCTATCTGCTGGCATCGGGCATCACCACCGTGGTGCACTGCCTGTTCCTGGTGGCCTATATGCTCATCGAGGGGTGCCTGTGGATCTCGTACACGGACATGTCGCAGAAGTTCCGCATCAGCCCGTTCCATGTATATGGTGCCGGCCGCGGCATGGTCGCCGTCGGCGCGATCGCCGCCACGTTGCTTATGCTTCCCGCAAGCCCCTACTCCGCGTCCATGACCAGCACCGATGCCATATTGCCGGTGGCCCTTGTGCTTTTGGTGTTCGGCTCTAGCACCTATCCGCGCGATGCCGAGGTGGTGGACGTGCTGCGACGCGGCATGTGCTGCCCGGCGTTTTTCGACCCGTTTGATTCGCATAACAAGTCGCTCAAGACCATGGCGGCCGCCCAGGTGGAGGCGGACGGCTGCGGCAGCGATCATGCGGACGCCGGTTCCGGGCACGTGCTTGCGGATGAGGGCGCGGTTTGCGCGCAGGATGCGCCTGCGGGCTTGGATGCCCCTGCTGGTCCGCTTGAGCCCACGCGCTCGGTGGCGGCTCCGGCCGATGCCGAGGGCTGCGAAAGCGAAACGGAAGGCGTTTTCGCGAAGCAGCGCGCAGAGGGCGCGCAGACGCGGTCCTGCGATGATGGTCAAGCTCGTTTTCCCTGCGACCGCGAAGAGGAGCGCGTCGGCCGTTACAAGCGCCGGTGCCTGGCGCTTGCCGACATGTGCCTGCTGTCGCGCCGCGAGACGGAGGTGCTGTTCCTTTTGGCCAAGGGCTACAACACCAAGATGATCCAAGAGCAGCTGTTCATCAGCGCCGGCACGGCGAACACCCATATGCGGCACGTGTATCGCAAGCTCGATGTGCACTCTCAGCAAGACCTTATCCGCATGGTGGACTCCATGGAGGTCGAGGACGAGGGCTGGTAAAAGGCGAAGGGAGGCCCGGCAGCAAGCTGCCGGGCCTCCCTTCGCCGTATGATGCGTTCGACGTGCGGTTTTAGGCGAACACCGCCGTTTCCATGAGCCGGTCGTGAGCCTTCAGGCGCGCGGCCATGTTGCGCACGAGGTACCATGCATCGTTATTCTGCAGGTTGCGTCGCGCTTGCGCCTCGTCTCCCGGTGCCAGCTCGGCAAGCGCACGGTCATAGTCCGCCTCCTCAAGTTCCAGCCCCAGGTGATCGAACAGCGCGTCGAGGGCAAGGCCCTGGCGAAGCGATTCGCGCGCCTGCATCATGATGCTCATCTGAAACCGCTGGTCGTCCATGCCTTGCAATCGGGCGAATTGGGTAAGCGAAAGCCCCTGTGCGGCGGCGTTGGAGCGGATGGAGCCCATCATCTCGGCAGCGGTCCGCTCGATGAGCTCGTCGGGTATGGCGCCGCGCAGCCTGCGCCCCAGCTCGGCGTCCGCAAGCTCTTCGCGGCGGCTCTGGTCGGTTTCCCCCGAGCGCAGCTCAAGGTGGCGCCGTATGCGCTGGCGGAACTCCTCCACCGTCTTGTCCTGCTCCGACAGATGGGTTGCCACGAACTCGTCCGTCAGCTCGGGCACGATGCGCCGCCGCTTGTCCAGCACGTCGAGCGCCACGCTGTAATGGATAAGCCCCTGGTCGCCTTCCTCGTTCGTGAACTGGAACTCCTTGTGATCCCCTGCGTCCATGCCGCACACCGCGTCCACGAACCCTTTCGGCATCAGCTCGTCGGAAACCACGATGGCAAGCCCGTCGCCGGACAGCTGCGGCTCGGGAACCCCGTTGGCCAGCGTGGACATGTTCACCTGCACCACGTCGCCGGCCTCTACGGGCCCTGAGGTCCCCTCGAAGGTTGCGAAACGGTTCATCTCGCGCATGAGCTGGGCGTTTACCATTTCCTCGGTCACTTTGGCCGCCTGCTCGCGGACGTAGACCGGTTCATAGGAGGATAGTTCGAACCCAGGATGCGTGAACACGTCCACCTCGAAGGAGGCGTCGGTTTTGGAAAGCGCATCGGCGAGGACCGGTTTGACGGGCTCGGGATTGAACAGCACGCGCAGGTTCTGGCGGCGGATCTCCGCCAGCCCGGCGCGCATGGCGGCCAAGGACGCGATGCGCGCATCGACCGTCTGCCGGCCCACCTTGGCTGCCAGGGAGTCGTAAAGCGCCTGAAGGTCGGGCTGTGCGGGCTGCTCCAGCTCGCGCGCCAGCCCCGTGAGGGCCTCGGTCGCCAGCGCGACCTTGTGGGCGCCGGTGATGGAAAACGTCATGCGCACTTTCGCGCCGTCTATGAGGGTCTTCGAGTTCACGAGTTCGATGGACATGGGGTCGCTCCTTTGCGGCGTGGCTAGCGCTCGTAGACTTGATCGGTGTTGCACAGGGTTTGCTGCAGTTTCCAGATGGTGTGCGCCTGGCTGCGTTTGACGGGCACGGGCTTCATCTGGTAGGAGTCGGTGGCTCCGGCGAACATCTCGCGTGCGAACACCTCCTCGGAGATGGTGATGGCGCCTGCCGGGCAGATCTTCTCGCAGCTGCGGCACTTCACGCAGTCGCTGGGGTAGTGCTCGACGCCGAACACGCTGCCGGGGCCCTCGTCCTCGCCGAATTTGCGCAGAGCGCCGGTAGGGCAGAACACCGCGCACATGCGGCATGACTGGCAGACGTCGGTATCGATGATGACGTGCCCCCACAAGCGCGTGCTCATCATCACATCCTCAGGGTCGCCGAAGCTTGCCAGGGCGTCGAGCAGCCGTTCGCGCCGGTCGGGCAGGAAGTGCGGCAGGGTCCCATCCGACATGACCTTGACGTAGTTCTTCGTTTTCTGCGGGCTGAACTGCTCTCCTGTCGCCTCTGCGACGGCGAACTCGGCCAACACCCCGCCCACGCGTGCGGCTTCTTTGCCCGACTGCTCGAGCGCCTGGCGTTTCGCCTTGTCGAAGGCGTTGTCGTCGTTTGCGCGCGTGATGCCGGGCAGCTTCGTGGACACGTGCACCTCCATGGGCTGCCCCCAGGCTTCAAGCAGGGCCCTTTCCGTGTCCAAGACCTTCTGCAGCATCTCCCAGCCGCATCGATGCTCGCATTCGGCGCAGCTCCCGTGGACGAGCACCGTCTTCGCGCCCTCGCTTTGCATGAGCGTGAGCACCGACTCCTCGATGCGGCCGAGGCACTCCACGCGCACCACCTTATCGGGGTCGTACAGTCCCGCGGCGGCGCTGAGCAGCGCGCCGCAGGCGATGGTGCACGTGCCTTGTGCGGCGGCCGCGGCCGCGCGGCACTGCTCGATGAGCTGCGTGTCGTTGGGGTGGTGCGCTTCCAAACAGCAGGTAGGGCACACGGTGGCGCAGGTGCCGCAGCCGATGCACAGCTCGGGTTGCACGACGAGCTGCTCTGCCTGCTCGTCGTAGCGTATGCAGCCCGAGGTGCACGCCTCGGCGCAGCGCAGGCAGTCGGCGTGACGGTTGCGCACCAGCGCGCAGCGGTCCTGATGGACGGTGATATAGGGGCTGTCCACCTTCTCGATCAGCCCCAGCATGTTCGCGATGCTCGGCATCTCCCTCTCCCCCTAAAACCTTGTGGCGCAGCATGCTATATGACCTCTGAACTGCGCTTTTCTAAATCATAGAGGGTTTTTGGCGAGCAAAATCATAGGGCTGGTATTATTTGCGCTCCCGTTGCGCTCATATACTCGTGACACGTTATGGGGAAACGAAACGAGGAAAATCGAGGAGGCTGGGAACATGGCTTTGATAAGACCGTCCCTGACGCTTGTGCTCGACGTCGACGAGCGCCTGGCGTCTGAGGAAACCGTGCTGGAGCTGAAACGCTGCTACATGCACATTTGCTCGCCGCTCGTGCGCAAGCATGCGCCGCAATCGCAGAATGAGCCCGTGAGCAACACCGCCCGTGCCATCGTCAACTTCGGGCAGCGCAGCTATCTGCGTTCCGCCGACGAGGGAGCCGACGAGCTGTGGGATGACGTGGTCGAGCATTGGATCGGCAACATCTTGCATAAAACGGGCTCGAACATGAAGGCGTTCAATCGGCGCCAGCGCCTCATCGGCCTGCCCGAGGTGGTGTTCGACAAGTTCGATATCGAGCTGGGCGGCGGCGAGTTCGCCGTCAGCCTGCATCCCGACTTGCTGGGGTTCGTGCCCGAGGAGCTCAACGCCGCCGTGGGTTTGGCGCGCGCGCTGCTCAACGATGGCACGTTCGCCGGGGCTTGCTGTGTGCGCATCCCGGCTGACGAGGCCTACGAGCGCCAGCGCGGCGCCGCCTGGGAAACCTGGCAGGCCGAGCATCCCGAGCCCGAAGCTGAGCGGCCCATCGAGCAGTCTGGCGAGCAGGCGCCCAAGATCGACTACAACGATCCGGAGTGGATCGAGCACGACCGCAAGATGAAAAGCTACGAGAACACCGCCGTTCCCGTGACCGACTCCGACGACCTGCCTCCTATCGAGCGCGAGGAGGTCGTGGAGCCGCCCGAGCCGTTCAGCTTCGAGGTGGACTACTCGGTATGGGGCGTGCAGTTCGCCGACGGCGCCGAGCGCCTCTTCGATTCCTCGGCGCTCGCCTTCGTGGAATAGCCGCGCACCATGGACGGGAGGCAGGTGCGGGAGGCGCCGGCTGGCGCGCCCGAGCGCATCTTCGTGAAATGGCCCACACCGGAAGAGGAGCTTGCCGGGGTGGCGCGGCTTTTGGAGACGTTCCGCTTCCGTCGCATCGACGAGGCGAACGACTTGGCGATCTTGGTGCCGAACATGGCATGGGCGGTGCAGGCCAAGCGCGCCTGCGATGCGGCGGGCTTGAAGGCCTCCGTGCGCGCCGGGCATGTGCATCTTGGGCAAGCGACGAGAAACCGCTTGGCGTTGCTGGAGGCCATCGCGTATCCGGACGACGCGTCGCTTGCTGCGCGGTGGGAGGCATCGGGGCGTTCGCGTTCCGAGCTTGACGAGCTGCGCGCAAGCTATGGCGGCGCGCAGGCTTCGGCGCTCATCCGCTTGGCGGACCTTCGCTCCTGTCCGGAGCTGGCTCACGGGCTGTTGCACGTGTGCGGGGACGAATCGCCCAGGCAGCTTCACGCCACGCTTATGGAGCAGCTTGAGCGGCCTACGGCCCCGCAGGGCCTGCAGGTGGCGGCCATCGTGCCCTATACGCATGTGAGCGGCAAGTTCTCGCAGGCGTTTTTCGTGGGCTGCGTGGACGGGCTGGTGCCCGGCTCGCAAGGCGGCGCCGACGATCCGCGACGGGCCGGCAAGCCGACAGAGGCTGAGGAGCGGGCGTTTTCCCAGGTGAGCGAGCACGTAAGCAAGCGGTTATATTTCTCGGGCTTCGCGAAAGCCGAGGCGGGGCTTGCCCGACGCGCGAACATCCGGTTCGCGCGTACCCGCCACGAGGACGGCGTCGAGTTCGCGGTGACGCGCGTCACCCCGCTGTTCGGCCTGTTCGGGGCGGACAGGCCCTCGACGCTGGGCTCGCAAGCGCTCTTGCGCATGTACGGCCTGAACTGATCGATGGATTTGATCGCGGCGCTTTAGGCGCCGCCGCGACCCGCCGTGGTTTCGGCGGGGAGGGGATAGGAGAAGATCATGGCGGATTTCGATTTGAAGAACTTCACGTTCTCCCTGGAGGACGGAGCGTTTGATTTCGGTGGCGGCGAGGGCCCCACCACCATGGACGATGCGCCGGGCGACCCGGGCATCTTCCTTCCCAACACCGAGGGCCGTTCGGAGTTTCTGCCGCCCGACCCCGATCGCGTGCCGCAGATGCCGGCAACCGATCAAGCGGCGCCGGAATACGCCGCGCGCCCGGCGGCCGACCGCATCAACGAGCTGTTCAACAACATGAACCCGCATCGCCGCGTGCTCTACGCCGTGCTGCGCTCCCTGTCCGAGCCCGTTGGCAACGACGAGATGGCAGCGGTGGTGGACGCCGCGCGCGCTCACAAGTTCTCGGTGTACTCGACATCCAACATCTGCACGATGCTCGAGACCGCCGGCGCGATCGCCCGCGTGCTCGAGGATGGCACGCCCTACAGCCGGTTCACCCCCGAGCCGAAGATCGTGGTGGAAGACGGCGTGGAATACTGGCAGGCCCAGCCCGCGCCGATGCCGTATTGGCAGATCACCGAGGAAGGGCAGGCGAAGCTCGATGCCTACCATCCCATCGAGAAGCTTGAGCGCACGTTCGCCGGCGAGCAGGAGTACCTGGTGCTGTACAAGCGCATCCTCGTCATGTGCTCGCAGGCCGACGGCGTGTCCATGAAGCAGATGTCGGCGGCGGTCGACAACGACCCGCTCGTGGCGACCGAGCCGCGCAACTACTTCGTGCAGCATTTCGTGGAGGAGCTCGAGCGCGCCGAGGCGGTCGCCTGGGACGGTAGCGCTTGGAAGATCACCGAGGTGGGCGCCCAAGCCCTTGCCGAGAACCTGTCCGATGTGGTGGACGCCTATACGGTCGAAGAGGGCGCTTCGCCGGCTCAGACCGAATCCGATGGCGTGAACTGGTAGAGGAGGATGGAAATGACCGAGAGCACTATCGCCCCCGAGGCGGGCGTGGAGGACCTGATCGCCATCAACGAGGGGCGCGCGAAGACCTACGGGCTTTTGGCGCGGCTGTTCCGCGAGGAATGCAGCCAAGAGCTCATCGACGAGCTGTATGGGCTGAAGTGGCGCGTATCCACGGGCAACGAGGCGCTCGACCGCGGCCATAAGCTGATGGCCACGTGGCTGTCGGGGCTATGGGACAACTCCCGGACCGAGCTGTCCGCCGACTACATGCGCACGTTCTTCGGCCACGGCTATTCCGGCCATGCGGCCGCGTATCCCTTCGAAAGCGTGTATGCGTCGGAGAAGCGCCTGCTCATGCAGGGAGCGCGCGACGAGGTTCTGGCGCTCTACCGAGCCGCAGGGCTTGACAAGCAGGATAGCTGGAAAGAGGGCGAGGACCATATCGCCCTCGAGATGGAGTACCTGCAGGTGCTCATCGAGCGAACTGTGGCGGCGTTGCGCGCCGACCGCGGGGAAGAGGCCTACGATCTGGTGAAATGCCAGTACAACTTCATGGAGGACCATCTGGGCGCATGGGCCCCGCTTCTGTGCGAGCAGATGCGCGGCTTTTCCCGAACGGCGTTTTACGAAGGGCTTTCGTATATGACCGAGGGCTTTCTGCAGGTGGACTCCGAGTTGATGGCCGACATGCTCTCCGATGGCGAGGACGGGCAGATGCCGGCGTAGGGAGCCGAGTAGGTTGCGGCAAGGCGGGAGAGCGCTTGCTGCGAAGGCGAGGAAACGGGGGTAGATCCATGGAGGAGGAAGGCAAATCATATGCCGGCATGACACGGCGCTCGTTTGCCATCGGCTGCACGGGCGCTGCGGCGCTGCTGGCGGTGGGAGGCCTGAAGGCGGTTCCCGCCGCCGCTCAGGTGCGCCCGCCAGGCGGTCAAGATGAGGACCATGTGATCAGCGCGTGCGTGCGTTGCGAGCGCTGCATCGAGGTGTGCCCGCGCGGCGCGCTGCGCGCCGGTCATCTGGAGGACGGCATCCTGGGCGTGCGCCTTCCGACTGCTGGTTTCGATGCGGGTTGGTGCGATTTCTGCACCGAGGAGAACGGCGGCGTGCCGCTGTGCGTGCAGGCTTGCCCCACTGACGCGCTGCGCCTTGACGAAGGTGCGACTGCTCAGAGCACCATTTTGGGAAAGGCCGTGCTCAGGCGGGACTGGTGTTTGGCTTGGGCCCGGTTGAACGGGTGCAGGTTCTGCTACGATGCCTGCCCCTATGACGCGATCGTCCTGGACGGCAACAAGCGCCCTTCGGTGGTGGCCGACAAGTGCAACGGCTGCGGCGCGTGCCAGGCATCGTGCGTGTCGTTGAAAGAAGGTTCGATCGTGGAGGGCGCCACGGCGCGCGCCATCCGCGTGGTGCCGCTCGATCAGGCTGAGGCGTAAGGGGGCGTGGAAATATGAAGTTGAAGACGTTACGTGTCCTCGTCCCGCTTGCCGTGCTGGTAGCGGCCGGGGTGGGCTATGTGCTGCACACGGGGCTGGGCGACCTGTCCGCTATCGGATGGTCGAGCATATCGGTTCTGTGCCCCTTAGGCGCGCTGGGAACCATGCTGGCAAGCAAGACCGTGGTTCCCCGTGCGGTGATCTCGCTGGTCATCGCCCTGATCGCGATAGTGCTGCTCGGGAGGGCGTTCTGCGGTTGGATCTGCCCCGTGCCCGTGGTATCGAAGCTGCGCGGGGCGTTTTCCCGTCCGGCCAAGGCCGAACGCGACGCCGCGGCGCCTAAGGGGCCCGATGACGCCGGCGCCCTTACCGACGAGGAACGCGCGCTGCTCAAGGGGGCGTGCGGCAAGCACGCCTGCGCCGCGGGCTGCAAGCCGAGCAACTCGCGCAACCTTGTGCTGGGGTCGGCGCTGCTCTCGGCGGCCATCTTCGGGTTCCCGGTGTTCTGCCTGATCTGCCCCATAGGCTTGACGTTCGCCCTGGTGTTCGTGCTCATCGCGCTGTTCGGCTCCGGGGATGTGACCTGGTCCGTGGTGGCGATACCGGCGCTGTTGGCCGTCGAGGTGGTCTTCTTCCGCAAATGGTGCAGCCACCTCTGCCCGCTATCGGCGCTTATGAGCTTGGTCGGAAAGGCGAACCGCACGTTCCGACCGCAGGTCGACGAGCGGAAATGCGTCGAGGGTGAGACGGGCCGCACGTGCGGGCGCTGCGCGCAGGTTTGCGAGGTGGGCATCGATCCGCGCCACCCCGAGCGGGGAGCCTCGTGGAACGAGTGCACGCGCTGCGGCGAGTGCATCCAGGGCTGCCCGGGCGATGCCATCAAGATCAAGGCGCTGGTGAAGGCTGGGAAAGAGCCGAAAACCCAGGAGCCGCCGACGCAGTAGGGAGGCCGGCGTAGCCGGGCGGGGCCGTTCGGGCTCCGCCCGATCGCAAGGCGGCTCGGGAGCCTCTCCCCATATCACAGGCCTTTTTCTCGTCCTGGGCCGCCTTACCCGTGCAGGACGCGAGGGCCCTTGAAGCTAAGGAGCGTGCGGTCATGTGGCCAGACGTTGCGAATGGATTGGACGTTACGTGTTTCATAGGTGCGCCGCAATCGGGGCGCACCGGGCGCTTGGTCGAGTTCGCCTGCCGGTGCGCGAAGGCAGGCGAGCGCGTCCTGTTCGTGACGGCTCGAGAACGCGACCTGGCGGCATGCCGTGCGCGCCTGGATACGGCGGGCGGATGCACGGTAAGAACGGCAACCTGCGAGCAGCTGGCCGTCGAGGTGCTGTCCTTGCCTTTGGCGGGCCGGATGTTCGGTCGCCGCGCGCGCGTGCTGGCGCCTTATGAAGAGGCGCTTTTGCGGGAAGATCTCAAGGCGTGCCGGATGCGGAGCCGCCGTCTTCGCCAAGTGCTTACCTATATATGTGCCGGCTGGCAAAGCCTTTCCGACGATACGTGGCAGACTACCCCTGAAGAGGACCTGGTCATGCGCTGCATCGATGCGGACCTTCGGTTTATCGGCGGGGTCCTTCCGTGCGAGGCGTCCAACCTCGCTGTACACGTGTTGCGGCAGGGCGCGCAAGAGCGTGCGCAGGCCGCTTGGGATTGCGTGGTGGTGGACGACTACGAGCTTCTCAGCCGCGCTTCCCAACATCTGGTCCGTATGCTGGCGGGCCGCAAGCTGATCGTCGCCTCGGGTGTGCGGCCGAGCTTGCTGGGCGATGAGGACAATCCGTGCTTCGAAGGTGCATCGGAGCTTGTGCGAGAGTGTCCCGGCGCCCGCATCGAGGCATGCGGTGAGTCGGCGGCGTCGGAGCAGGTATCGGGCGTGCTGCAGGCGCTTGCCGCCGATCAAGCCCTTGACGCGCTGGCCATCGATGGCGTTTGCGAAGGGCGCGAGTGCTTCCGGGGCGGTGGCGATTCCAGCCTTCCCGGAGGCCGGGCCGGTTTGGAGCCGGTTTCCGGCGCGGGGGGATGCGGCTCTGCGCGGGCTTGCGAGGGAGCGGTCCGCATGCTGCCGAGCATGGAAGCCGAGATGCAGGCGCTTGCCCTGGCCGCGGCTGAGGCGCTCGATCGCGGCGAGAGCGTTCTGATCGTGGGCACGAACCGCCTATGGCGCAGAAACGTGGCGGCGAACCTTTCGCGTGCGGGCTTGCTTGTGAACGAGCTGGCGGAAGGAGGCTTGCGCCTGGGGGATCTTCGCGATCCGGCGGTCTGCGAGCGCCTGCGCCGTGATGCGTTGGCGCGCCTTGCCGTCGACCCCGATGACGGGGTTGCCTGGCGCACCCTTGTGGCGCTAGGGGATGCCGTGGGGCGCAGCGCGGCCATCGACCGGTTGCGCCAGGCCGCGTGCCTTGGCCCCGATGGGGAACCGGAGGGTCTGCACAAGGCCCTTGAGCTGCTCGCGGCGGGCAAGATCGCGTGCGGCGAGCTTGACGCCCCGCTGTTCGACGATTTGCTGCAGGCCTATAGCCAGGCAAAACGGTGGGTCTGTCAGGAGCATGGCCGCCTGGGCGCGGCGTCGGGCGGCAAAGGGCGAGCCGCTGCGCCGGCGCGGGTTTCGCAGCTTCCCTGCGCGGGTGCGGTTGCCGTGTGCTCGCCGCAGCGGGCGGGAGGGATGCGCGCCGATACGGTGCTGTTCGGCGGGTTCGTCGACGGTCTTATCCCTTGCCGTGCGTATTTCGATCCGGCGGGCCTTGCCGGCAGCGCTCGCCTGCGCGAGCGCACGCGAGCTGTCAGATCGGCCTATACCGTGGCATCATGCGCACGTAGGCGGATACTGTTCACTGGCTTTTCCGCGTGCAGCCTGCAGGCTGCCGAGACCATGGACGTCCATATCGCCAGCATCAAGCTACGCCGCGGCGTGCGCATGGCCTACACCCGGGCCAGCGAGGTGTCGCGATTGCTGCTCTAGGCCCCAGTCGTGCTGAGCCGCTCGAGGCTGCGCACGACGGTGCGCGATGGCATTGCCGGTGGACAGGCGGGGATCAAGGTCGTTGCGGGTCGTCGGCGTCCGAATCGGGCAAGGGGTGGCTGCCGCGCGTGGCTTTTCGGCCTGCTGGGGCCGTATCCCCGACCTCTACGAACATCGATTTTTATGAAGGGCGTGTGCACACCCTGTGTGCAAATGGGGCGATTACGCCTGTTGGCGGTCGTATATTGAGCCAAATGGCGCAGCACGCGCGACAAACGGGCCGCATGCCGCTATACTTCTTTAGGTTTGAAACGTTCCGCTTACAACGAACCTACAACTACAGCACATGCGCGCGGGACGTTGCCTGATGCCGTATGGGTATCCGGGGGCGCCGAAGGCGGCGCCTGAGGTTGGCCGCGAAGCGGGTGCGGCCCGTAAAAGGAGCAAAGGTGCTAGATCAGTTCTTCTCGCATGTCTCGTTCGTGGACATATTCAACTTCTGCGTCTTCTTGGCGTTCACCATCTGCTACACGTACCAGCTCTACTACGTGTTCGTGGTGCTCACCCGCAAGCCCAAGCAGCTTGTCGCGAAGAAGAACCACAAGTTCGCCGCCGTCATCAGCGCTCGCAATGAAAGCGCGGTCATCGGCCAGCTCATCCATTCCATCAAGGTGCAGAACTATCCGAGCGAGCTTATCGATGTGTTCGTCATCGCCGACAACTGCACCGATAACACCGCCGAGGTCGCCCGCGAGGCCGGCGCCATCGTGTTCCCGCGCTTCAACACCGAGCAGGTGGGTAAGGGCTATGCGCTCGATTACGGCTTCAACGTCATCCGCAGCCAGTACGCCGATCGCGGCTACGAGGCCTATTTCGTGTTCGACGCCGACAACGTCCTTGATGTGAACTACTTCCGCGAGATGAACAAGACCTTCGACAACGGCGCCGTCGCATCCACCAGCTACCGCAACTCCAAGAACTACGACAGCAACTGGATCTCCGCCGGCTACGCTGTGTGGTTCCTGCGCGAGGCGAAGTTCCTGAACCAAGCCCGCTTGACGCTCAACACAAGCTGCGCCGTTTCCGGCACGGGCTTTTTCGTGTCCGCGAAGATCATCGAGCGCAACGGCGGCTGGAAATGGCACCTGCTCACCGAGGACATCGAGTTCTCCGCCAACTCCATCCTGGAGGGCGAGCGCATCAGCTACACGCCCACGGCCGTGCTCTACGACGAGCAGCCCATCACGTTCCGCGATTCCTGGAACCAGCGTTTCCGCTGGGCGAAGGGCTTCTATCAGGTGTTCTGGCATTACGGAGCCCGACTGGCCAAGGGCATCGCCACCAACCCCAAGGGCAGCCGTTTCGCCTGCTACGACATGCTCATGACCATCGCCCCGGGCATGCTGCTCACCATCATCAGCGTGACGTTCAACGCCATCATCATCGCCCTGGCGGCGGCGGGCCTTATGTCCACGGGCGTCATGGTCGCCTCCTCGGTGTCGTCGATCTGCTTCTGCCTGATGAACTACATGGTGTTCATGTTCATGTTCGGCGTGCTGACCACGTTCGTGGAATGGGATTCCATCCACTCCACCACGGGCAAGAAGATCCGCTACATGTTCACGTTCCCGTTCTTCATGCTCACCTACGTGCCCATCGCACTGGTGGCTCTGGTGAAGAAGTGCAACTGGAAGCCCATCAAGCACTCCATCAACGTGGACGTGCAGGAGTTCGCCGAAAGCGAATCCCGCCGCGAGCGCGCCTAGCGCTTCAAGGCGAAACAACGTACGAAACGGGAAGGCGGCCTTGGGGCCGCCTTTCTTGCGTTTGGGAACGTGTTGCGAACGGTTCTGCTTGCAGGATCGCGCTTGTCTGGGTGTAGCTCTAGTGGGCGCATCGGGAAATCGGGGAAAGCGCCAGTAACGTTTTTGATGCGAGTTGCCGGGGCGTCGGCCCTTGTCATGGGCGCGTTCGCTATACGCGGGCGAACACCAGGCAGTGCAGCTCCACCGCGCCTGCCGCGCGTAGGGCGTCGCAGGCCGCGTTCATGGTGGAACCCGTGGTGCACACGTCGTCGACGAGCAGGATGCGGGCAGGCACCGTGGCGCCCGGCAGCGCCTGGAAGCGCCCCTGCAGGTTATGGATGCGCCCGCGCCGTCCGAGCGCGCGTTGGTCGAAGGTGCGGGGACGCGCCAGCGCCTCGACCACGGGGATTCCCGCCATGCCGGCAACGGCGCAGGCAAGCTCGCGGCCGTGGTCAAAGCCACGCCGGCGGCGTGCGGCGGCGCTCGCGGGTATGGGCGCCGCCACTGCGCCGGCAAGCCATGCGGGCGGCACCTGGGGAAGCATGAGCTGTGCCATCTCGGTCGCCAAGCGCCTTTCCCCGGCGTCTTTCCAGGTGCGCACGATGCGCGCGGCGCCTTCCTCGAACGACACAGCCGCCGCCATGCCGTCGAACGCCGGGCGCGTGCGCCCTTGCGCCGCAAGCATCACCTCGTTGCACTCGCAGCACTGCACGCGCCCGAACGGCGCGCCGCAGCGGGGGCAGGCGCGCCACCAGTCCACGTAGGCGAGCGCCGCCCGGCAGGAATCGCACAGCACGTGTCCGGGCGTGTCGCAGATCGCGCATCGCGTCGGCCATACGGTCTCGGCCAAGGCCTCCGCGGCTTCGGCGGCGATCGGGGCGCAGGCCCCTGCTATGTTCGACAGCATTCCCATGTCTGGAAGCATAGAGCGCGCCGTCTTGCGAAACCCTTGCGGAAAACGCGCCGCGAAACCCTCTGCTCCTTGCGTATCTGATACACTACTAAGGCTTCTTTCGAGTCTGTAGTTGCGGGCTTTCCACGAAGGCCCTAGTCCATGGCAGATGCGGTCGAAAGGATCCACGTAAGTCCCGCGGCGCGTCCGCGAAGGCGAGCACGGCGTATCCTAGAGGTAAGACGCACCCTCCGTTTATACGAGCGGCATACCGTCGCGACGGGGGAGAGGGTGGCGCGAAAGCCAAGCCCCGGTGCGCGAGTGTGGGGTCGAAAACTAGGTCAGTCGGAAGAAGCTTGTTTTCACATGCACGAGATGGAGGAAGTCGGAACATGAAGCATCTCAAGCGCTTTGCCGCATGCTGCGCCGCGGCCGTCTGCTGCGCCGCCATGCTGCTGCTTGCCACCGGTTGCCAACAGCAACAGGAATCGTACACGCCGCCCGAGGCCACGCCCTCGGTCAGCAAGCCCGTCATCGCCCAGGAAGGCGTCCTGCGCGTCGGCGTCAACGCCAACAACGCGCCCTTGGCCGGCCAGCCCTCCTCTTCCACGAAGATCGTCGGCATCGACGTCGACATGGCAGCCGCCTTGGCTGATCAGCTGGGCCTGAAGCTCGAGGTCGTGGACGTGTCCACCGACGCCGCCGGTGCCCTCACCTCCGGCAAGGTCGACGTGGTCATGGGCGTGAACAAGTCCGATTCCCCCAGCTTCTGGACGTCCGACACGTACCTGCCCACCGCTGTGGCGCTGTTCGCCCAGTCCTCCAACTCCACGGTGCCGGCGAACTCCGCCTCCACCAAGATCGCCGCGCAGGTGTCCTCCAACAGCGCATGGGCCGTCACCAACGAGTTCGACAACTCCACCATCACCACCACCGAGGACCTCAAGAGCGCCTTCTCCGCGCTTGAGTCCGGCAAGGTGCAGTATGTGGCCGCCGACGCCGTCGTGGGGTCCTATGTCTCGAACAACGCCGGCATGGACGTTCACATGGTCGCGCTCATGCAGCAGGCCAGCGGCTACTGCGTAGGCGTGCTCGACGGCAACACCCAGCTCAAGCAGGCTGTGTCCAATGCGCTTTCCGCTATGAACTCCAACGGCGCGTCCTCCATCATCCAGAAGAAGTGGCTCGGCACCACCATGGACCTTTCCGGCATCAAGCTGACCGCCGGCGCCTCCGATGACGAGGACGACATGGGCGAGGTGCTCAACTCCGCCAACGCGGCCATCGGCACGCTCACGGGCAACACCGGCTCCAGCACCAGCAAGACCGACTCCGACAGCAAGACCACCAGCTCCGATTCCGATAGCAGCTCCGCCGCTTCCAGCAGCACCAGCGACTCTAGCGCTTCGAACGGCGCCGCAAGCACTGCGTCGAACTAATCGATAGCAAGCTGAATTCGGCTTCATCTCCGATCAAGGCCCTCGCAATCGCGAGGGCCTTGCTGTAGAGGGCCGCAGACGATCGCGAGGGCTTGCCGTGCTGGGCGGCGGTCGATCGCGAGGGTCTTGCTGTACCGGATTGCGGTTGCGTCGCGAGAGCCTCGCCGCACTGAGCTACAGTCGATTACGAGGTCTTGCCGCATCGGGCGGCGGTCATCGATCGCGGGGACTCGCCGTGCCTCGGCCGCGTCGCGGTGCGGCGGCTGTCGGGCCCGCTGCATTTCGTCAGCGTCTATGGTGAAAGCGTGCAGCCCTTCGCTCGTGCTTGACCTGAAGTCAACTTCCGGTGCTTCAATGGTTGGAATAAAACGATGGTCCGCGTTTGGCGGGCGGGGAAAGGAGCGGGTCATATGGAACCGCAGCAGGTCCTGCACATGCTCGAGCAGGTGGCGTCGGGTTCGGTAAGCCCGGCCGCCGCGCAAGGCATGCTTGCCGACCAGGGCTACTCGGATCTGGGTTTCGCGAAGGTCGACACCGATCGCGCGCGGCGCACGGGTGCAGGCGAGGTGGTGTACGGCGCTGGCAAGACGGCCGATCAGGTCGCCGATATCTGCCTGGCCCTGCGCGATGCTGGCCAGACGTGCGTGCTCGTGACCAGGCTTGAAGCGCAGAAGGCCGAAGCGGTGCGGACTGCGCTGCTCTCCCGCGACCCGCAGGCTGCGGCGGCGTTCGAGTATCGTTCAACTCCACAGCTGGGTCTTCTCGGTGCGCCGGCAAAGCCCACGCGCGATAGCTACATCGCGGTAGCGTGTGCGGGTACTAGCGACCTGTACTGCGCCGAGGAGGCGGCGGTCACCGCCGAGGTGCTCGGTTCTCGCGTGGTGCGTCTCTACGATGTGGGGGTTGCGGGCATCCACCGCCTCCTGGCGCATCGGGAAGACATCGCAGGCGCCAGCTGCGTGGTGGCGGTCGCCGGCATGGAAGGCGCGCTTGCCAGCGTGGTGGGCGGGATGGCCGCATGCCCCGTGATCGCCGTTCCCACGTCGGTGGGTTACGGCGCCAGCTTCGGCGGCGTGGCGGCGCTTCTGGCCATGCTCAATTCGTGCGCATCGGGCGTTTCCGTGGTTAACATCGACAACGGCTTCGGCGCGGGATATCAGGCGCACATGATCGAGCGCGCGGGCAGCCAACGTGGAGAAGGAGAACCTGACATGAAGACCCTTAGATGGAACCTTGCCGAGAACGCCACGCGCGCCCAGCTTCTGGGCGATACCCTGCTGCAGCTGCCGCCCGATGCTCGGCAGCATCTTGAGGCTGCGGCCGATGCCGCGGGCGTCCCCGATTGGCATCATCACGATATCGGGGAGGTTCTCGCCACCATCGACGGCCTGGCGGTATCTCCGGCGGTGCGCGACCATATGCGCGCCATCTACACCATCTTGGCCGAAGCCGAGGCCGCCGCGCACGGCTGCGTGGTCGAGCAGACCCACTTCCATGAAGTCGGCGACGGTTCCCGTATCCGCAACACGCTGCTCGTCTGCCTGGCGGTGGAAGCCACGGGCGCCAAGCGCATCGTGGCCACGGCGGCGCAAACGGGGCAGGGCGAAGTTGAATGCGCCCATGGCACGCTTTCCATCCCGGCTCCGGCCACAGCGGCTATCATAGCTCGCGGCATCCCCGTGTGCGATCGCACGTTGCCCGGCGAGCGCATGACGCCTACCAGCGCGGCCATGATCTTGCATTTCGTGGACGAGTTCGAATAATCGAAGGTTTGCGAAGCTGCGACCCGGGGCCATCGCATTCGGGCCGCAGCTTCGTTTTGCGCAAACGAAAAGCGCCGCAGGCGCGGTCCTACATCTTGCAGCGGGCCTTGCCTGCGGCGCTTCGCCGTTTTCAGGGCTTTCGAGCGTTGCTGTCTTCTCCGCTAGCCGTTGAGCAGGTCGATCACGTCCAGATCGGCTTTCGCGCCCTCAAGGATGGTCTTGTTGCCGAACACGCAGACGGCTTCCTTGTCAAGCGCCCTTTCGATGACGCCCGCAAGCTCGCGCAGCTTCTTTGGCGTGGCCCCGATCATCTCCGCTCGCGTCTGCGCACGCGCCTCGGGGGTGCGCCCGCTCAGGAAGTCGCCGTCCTGGCGGCGGATCTGCATGCGCTCCTTGAGCGGCGCATCGAAGCCGGCAACGGTGCTGACCACGTAGCCGTCCATCTCCTCGGGCGCGGGGTCGAACGTGGCAAGCCATGCGGGCGTGCCGTTGAACCGCTCCAGCGTCTCATCCAGATGCGGGTCGCGATACGAATAGAAGCGCACGGTGCCGCTGCGCGCCGCTTGGAAGCCCGCTCCGTAGGCGCCGCCCTTCACGCGCACTTCGTTCCACAGGTAGTCGTAGGAAAGCACGCGCGCCGCGATCCGCCACGCGCCGGAGTAGGGCGCGCCGAGCGAGCGGCGGTCGAAGCCCGTGGAGGCGTAGCATACGTCGGTGGGCACGATGAACGCCTCGTTGCGCACCTTGGGCTTGGGGATCTCCAGCGCGGCCGGGGCTTTGCCCGTGCCCGCCGTGATGCCGGCGCATTGCCAGAAGCGCATGAAACACTCGTCGCTGCCGGCAAACGACACCAGCAGGTTCGACCCCTCGAACAGCTTATGCGCCACCTGGGCCAGGCGCTCGGCCAGTTCATCGGCGCGATCGTCGAAGTTGTCCAGCAGTTGAACCAGGAAGCGGTGGAAGTCCACGCCGCCGAGTTGCTGGCGCACCACGCCCGCCGGCAGGAAGTACGACGTCAGGCGCGCCATGGCGGCAGCGTGCCCGGCGTTGGCGAAGCTCTGCTCCATGCCGATGCGGCGTTGCTGCAGCGCGTCGCGGATCTTGCCGGTGTCGGTGAAGCCGGTGCGTGCCAAGATCTCGCTCGGCAGCTGGGCCAGCCATTCGACGTTCTCGGCCAAAGCCGATGCGCTTGCCACGAACGTGGGCGTCACGGCGTTGGGGTCATGCTCGTCCTCGTACACCTCGCAGAAAAACGAGCAGTTGCCCAGCTTGCCGTTGGTAAGCGTGTCGATATCGGCCGCCGAATGCGCATCGGTGCCGAGCTTGCCCAGCACGATGCCGAGCACCGCCGCATACGGCAGGTCCTCGAAATCAAGGCAGCTCATATCAAAGTAGCGGTAGGCGAAGACTAGGCCGCGCGTGGGCAGATGATGGCGGATGCAGGGAACGGGCGTGCCCTCGGCCAGGCCGTATGCGGGCTCTACGGGCGCTGGCCCGATGTCGGCGACCGTCAGCTGCGGCAGCTTCGCCACGTCTTCGGGCGCATCCGGCGTCTCCTGCATGCGGCGAAGCAGCGCGACCTCGTCCTCGACGCGGCGGAAGTCGTCGTCGGTGAAGCCGGCGGCAAGCTCGGCCAGGCGATGCTGGCCCGGGTCGTCCTGCTGTTCGACGGGGATAACCTCCACCTCGGCCATGTGGGCGCTGTCCAGGAACACCTCGCGGATAAGGTTCTCGAAATACCCTTCGTCGAGCGCGTGGCGCAGATAGGCGAAGTCGTCCTCGTAGCGCAGATAGGCCGTGGCAAGCTCGTCGTCGTAGAGCCAGCCGCACAGCGACGTCATGGCAAGCGCCACGCCGTCGGCCATGCCGAAGTCGCGTTCGCGCATGACGAACTCGGCGCGGGAGATGGACGCCTCCACCAGCGCATGGTCCAGGCCGCCCGCGGCCAGGCGCTCAAGCTCGGCATCCACGGCGGGGCGCAAACGCTTCGCGGCATCTTCGCCCAGATCGCGCACCTGCAGCACGGCGAAGGGCTGCTGCACGGAATCGGCCAGGTAGGACTGCACGT
>ERZ1034917.157-NODE-157-length-65928-cov-18.991651_pt1 | contig 65928 bp, 55 predicted proteins | sample MGYA00520605_ERZ1034917 | MGnify/ENA primary metagenome ERZ1034917 (study PRJEB33766, sample SAMN09781784) | gut metagenome | biome: gut microbiome | host: Homo sapiens | place: Madagascar | study: EMG produced TPA metagenomics assembly of the PRJNA485056 data... | reverse complement strand
GTTGTAATGAACTCGTTTGTGTTAGGCTCGGATAAAACTTTTTTCGACGGTTTAGTCAAGGTCGAACAGTATAACTTTTTCTCGGACTGTTACAAATTCTTTGCGGAACGTTACGGCGAAGAAAACATTATTGCGGCGGTTGTTCATAACGACGAAACAACACCGCATATGCACTTAAACTTAATGCCCGTAACGAAAGACGGCAGACTTTGCAGTAAACAACTTTTCGATAAACCGCAACTACAACAATTACAAACGGATTTTTACGAAGCCGTCGGAAAACGTTGGGGCTTACAGCGCGGCAAAGAAGGCAGTCAGAAGAAACACCTTGCCACCGCAGAATTTAAGGCAAAAAAGATAATCGAGCAAGCGGAAGCGGTACGGGAAGAAAATCAAGTTTATGCAGACGCTTTGACCGAAGCAAAAAGCGGAAATATTCCGAGAAAACGCGGTAAGTTACAGGAACAAGTAATCGCTTTAACGGCAGACAACAGCGACCTTTCAAAGCGACTTACAAAGGCTATGGGCGAAACGCTCGAATACGTCCGAAAAGCAGAAACTTTGCAAAAGGAAAAGGATAAGAACGAAAAGTATGTCCACGCAGGAAAAACTTTGGCAAGAATCGCCCCTAACACCTATCGGGGAATTACTTACGGTATGGGCTCAGTTGGACTGTTCTTTTCGGCGTTCGCAGATTTCTGCACGCCTTCCGTTCAAAGACAAATACCGCTGTTGCAGAAAATTGAGCAAGAAATGCAGGAAGAAAAAGAACGCTATGAGTGGCTAAACGGGAAAAACGGCGCGCATAAGTAAAATTTAAGGCAGCTTTTACTCTCCGTTCACATAAAAGAGCTTGACTCTGAACGCAGAAATCGGTAAAATATAATCGTCGTATTGATACGATGATATATTTACGGATGGCTTAGGAATGAAACCGAGAAGCGAAAGAGATAAAAGATACGAAGAAAAGCATAAAAACGAGAGAAAAGCCAAAAACGTGGTATGGGGAACGAGTATACCGAGAGAAACGGCGGAAGAAATAGACGCATTTTTGAAGAAACACGGGTATACGAAAGTTAGACTCATTGAAGAAGGATATAAGTCGCTGTTGGAGCAGGCGGGAGAGATAAATACCGACCTTGCCAAGATGATAGACGGCTACGACGATTTCTTTGATTTTGAGTTGCGCAAATTCGAGGAAGAGAAAAACAACAATAAAACGTAACAAAAACTAAAATATCGAACAGGAGGATTTTTGTGTTTATGGAGAGAGAACATAGTATCCATCCGGAGAGAGAACATAGTATCCGCACAATAAAGTTAAGGAGATTTGGAGCAGAAACAATATAACTATGTACACGAGATAGACGGCGCGGAGTATGTCGTTGTCGTAAAAGAACGGGAAAATGCAAGAGAAACGCTGATAAACAAGATAAAAAGCGTGCTTATCAAGGACTTGTCCGTTGAGGCGCGTTCGGAAGGAGAAACCTTATGAACGCAAAATTAACGGAAAACAATAAAAGAAAATTTAACGGAGGTGAAGAAATAACCGCCTTGTATGCAAGGTTAAGTTGCGACGACGACCTGCAAGGCGACAGCAACAGTATCGTAAATCAAAAAGCCATACTCGAAAAGTATGCGAAAGAACACGGATATGACAGGTTCAGATTTTACGCCGACGACGGTTATTCGGGAACGAATTTTAACCGTCCGGATTTTCAACGGATGATTAAAGACGTGGAAAGCGGCGAAGTAAAAAGAATCATCGTCAAGGATATGTCCCGTTTCGGCAGAGATTATCTGAAAGTCGGATATTACACGGAAGTGTATTTCGTCGAAAAGAACGTGCATTTCATAGCGATAAACGACGGTGTGGACAACCACAGCGAAACGGACAGCGATTTTACGCCTTTTCGGAATATCATCAACGAATGGTACGCGAAAGACACGTCGAAGAAAGTACGAGCCGTTCTGAAAGCCAAAGGCAATTCGGGAAAACATCTTACTAATTGTCCGCCGTATGGTTATTACAAAGAAGGCGATGACAAGCAGAAATGGTATGTAGACGAACAAGCGGCAAAGGTAGTCAAAGAGATTTATTCTCTTTGCATAAAAGGTTTCGGACCGACGCAGATAGCGAGAATGCTCACCGAGCGCGGCACAGACTCGCCTATCGTATGGAAGAAAAAGCACGGCGTGAAGTATCAACTCGAAAAGTTTGATAAGCCGACCGAGTGGTCAACGCATTCGGTTACGCAGATTTTATCCAATCCGACGTATTTAGGGCATACCGTGAATTTTCGCACGAGAAAGAAGTCGTATAAGACAAAAACCGTAATTCATACGGACGAAAGTGAATGGGTAACGTTTGAGAACACGCACGAGGCGATAATAGACCGAGAAACCTATGACACGGTGCAAAGGCTGAGAGCAGCAAAGCGCAGACCTACGAGGATGGGCGAAATGAGCGTGTTTTCGGGAATGCTGTTTTGTTCGGACTGCGGAAAGCGGTTGTATCTCAATCGTTGTAACGTGCATAGGAGTTACACGAAAGACGGCTTTGTGTGCGCCACTTACCGAAAAGGAACGGCGGGGCGCAGAGGCTGTACGTCGCACTCGATAACGCTCGAAGCGATAGAGAAAATCGTTTTTACGGACTTACAGCGCGTTCTTTCTATGGCAAAGGCAAACGAAAAAGAATTTGCGGAACTGTTGCGGGCAAGTAAAAGTAAGGAAACAAAGCGAGATTTATCTTCTAAAACGAAAGAGTACGAAGAAGCGGAAAAGCGGATAGCAACGCTCGACCGCATTATACAGAGTTTATATGAAGATAAGGTTTGCGGAAACCTTACGGAAGAAAGATTTAAGAAAATGACGGAAGCCTACGAAGCCGAACAGGCAACGCTGACGGAACGGGTAAAGGTTTTAAGACGGGAACTCGCTACGGCAAAAGAAGAAACGGAAGGCGTGGACAAGTTTTTGCGGATAGTACGAAAGTACACGGAAATAGCCGAACTGACGCCCGAAACGGTACGGGAGTTTATAGACCGTGTCATCGTTCACGAAGCGGAAAAAACGGACGGCAAAAAACGTCAGATTGTAGAAATTTATTATAACTGTGTGGGCGTGATACCTAACCCCGCGTGAAAAGTTTTCAGGTATAACGGGCGGTACGAAACCAACCGCACCGCCCATTCTATTCACTCACTTCCCTATGGAACATAAAGGAACCCAAAGCGGTTTATATTATAGAAAACGGCGGGTACACGGAATTGACCTATGAGGAATTCCGTCGCCGTGTGCAAATCTGCCCGTTATATGCGGACAAGCTGTTCCTGCCCTTATACGGCAGTCTGATGGAGGTATCAAAAGAGGATTATGAGGAATATTACCGCCAGCGGAATCGTCAAATCTATATTGACAGACGCGCATCAAGAAACGGCGATGTTTCCTACAACGCTCTGACCACCGATGAATTCAACGGTGAGGATATCCTCATAGCAGAGCAGCCGGATGTATGCGACACCGTAGTGGAAAGCATTATGACGGACAAGCTCAAGGAAGCCATCCTCAAGCTGACCGATGAGGAACAGCTTCTCATCTACCGCCATTATTACGCCGATATTCCCGGTACTGAGCTTGCGGAAATCTACGGCGTATCTCAGCAGGCAATCAGCAAGCGGATCGCCAAAATCAGAGTAAAGCTCAAAAATCTTTTAGAAAAATAAAAATTTCGGTTGTAGGCCCCCTCACTTTTTACCATGAAAAGTGAGGGGGCTTTCTCAATAGCCTCCGCCCGTTCTTTGAAAACCGAATAGCACAGCGCATTCTTTACCTTCCTTCTGCCGTCGGTGAGAGCCGATAAGCCACACGACCTTTTGAGTCGGACGGTGCGGCGCATCCGCACCGAAGGCCATGACAGGCAGAAGCAATAATGATACTTGTGCTCAGTCACAGGTCGAGCGTTGAAGCGGCACAAAAAAGTGCCGTGAGCCGTCGCAACCAATGAGAGCACCTCGCAGAGATCCTGGGAGGGGTGAGATTCCCATGAGGCAAAATGCATTGCCGGAGGATGCGTTCCCTTGTTCGGGGCGTCGTGGACAAATACGGACAGAACCAAGAACGATTGATACAAATACCAAGGCGGTCGTTTGCCCAAAAGCACCCGGCCGCCTTTTACTTAAAACGGAGGCTAATATGAAAGAGATCAAACGAGGTGAAATCTATGCCGTTGACTTCGGCGCAGGCTTCGGCAGTGAGCAAGGCGGAACGCGCCCGTCCTTGATTTTACAAAATGACATCGGCAACAGGCACAGCCCCACCACCATCGTGGCGGCGATCACAGGCAGAAAAACAAAAGCAGTTCTGCCCACCCATGTGAAAATCATGGCGAAAGGGCTTAAAACCGAATCCACCGTCCTGCTCGAACAAATCCGAACAATAGACAAAGCGAGGCTCGGCGAATACATCGGCAGGCTCGACAGCAAGGCCCTCGCCGCCGTTGACCGTGCCATTGTAGTGAGTCTTGGCATCAAATACTTGGAGGGACTGCTCAATGGATAAAAGAACCGACATCAACAATACATCATTCGCTTACAGTGTAAACCTATTAAAAATGCTCCTCGCCATGCAACTCATCACCGAGGATGAATACGAAAGAATCACTCAGATCAGTGCCGAACATTACGGTGCTGATCTTATTTATGTCTGAAATCTTAATTCTCAGGTTTTTGCGAAAAACCGCTGGAAGTATTCGAACTATTGTGGTATGGTGTGTCGTGCCAAAAGGCGAATAACAGCAAGGTGACCCCTTGCGGAAAGGAGAAAGACATGAACATTACTGAAATCACAAGCACAAAGAAGCAGACAGCCGAACGGCTTCGGTTAGCCCCGTACTGCCGGGTGTCGAGTGACTCTACCGACCAGCTCCACTCCTTCGCCGCACAGATCCGCTACTACAGCGACTATGCCAAGAAGCATCCCGAATATCAGCTTGTCGACATTTATGCCGATGAGGGCATCACGGGAACCGAGATGAAAAAGCGGGACGAGCTGAACCGGCTGATAGCCGACTGCAAGAAAGGCAAGGTCGACCGCATCATCGTCAAATCGGTTTCCCGTCTGGCACGGAACACAGAGGAGCTGCTCGTACTGCTGCGAACGTGCAAAGAGATCGGCGTGAGCGTGTACTTCGAGGAACAGGGCATCGACACCGAAAAACTGAATATGGAAATGATCGTAACCTTCCCCGGTATGGCCGCACAGCAAGAAAGTGTGAACATATCGGGGAATTTGCGTTGGAGCTATCAAAAGCGAATGCAGTCCGGTAACTTCAATTGCACCTGTCCGGCTTACGGCTTCGACCTCAAGGACGGCGAGCTCGTAATCAACGAAACGGAGGCGGCGGTCATTCGGCGCATATTCGACCTATATCTCCAAGGATACGGAACGCTTGCCATTGCAAAAATGCTGAATGAGGACGGCATACCGCGGAAGCACGGCTACGAAAAATGGCTGCCGAGTTCGATCAACTATGTATTGAACAATGAACGCTATATGGGAGATGCGCTCCTGCAAAAGAGCTACACCACCGAAACCCTACCGTTTCGGAAAATGAAAAACGACGGACGGCTGCCGCAATACTATGTGGAGAACAGCAATCCTGCCATCATCAGCCGAGAAACCTTTAAGGCGGCACAAAAACTACTGCGCTCACGGAAAACGGAAAGATGCAAAAGACAGTCCTATCCGTTGACCGGAAAGCTGCGCTGTCCTGAATGCGGCAGAGTCTTCCGACATCAGATCGTAAACGGCAAGGCACATTGGATATGCTCCTGCCGCTCGTCCGGTGCAACCGATTGTCAGCACCGCCATGTGCGTGAGGATATCGTATACGATATATTCACCGATATGGTTATCAAGCTGAAAACCTACCGAGCCGAACTGCTCGGTACGCTGATCCACCAAATGGAAACCATGCAGGACCGCACAAGCCGCAATCAGGAACGCATACGGCAGATAGACAAAGAAATCGCCGACCTCGGTGCAAAGAATCATATCATTGCACGGCTGCACACAAGCGGCGCTATGAACGCCGCCGATTATGCCATGCAGACTTCGGAGATCGGCAACCGCCTCACCGAGCTGCGCATCGAACGGCGGCAAAAGCTCACCGAGGATGAGGACGACCAACTGCTCGCCACCCTCAAAGACTTAAACGGCATCCTCGATGAATACGAGCCGACCGTCGAGTTTGACAACGGGCTGTTTGACGAAATCGTCGAGAGCATCATGGTGGACAGCAGCGAACAACTTACCTTCAAGCTCATCGGCGGCATTGCACTGACCGAGCAAATCCCCAAGAAAGGACGGTGAGAACCAAATGAAAAACAGAACCCTGCCTTACGGCTACTGCTGTAAAGACGGCGTTATCGTCACAGAACCGCAGGAAAGCAAGGTGCTGAAACGGATATATGCCGCCTACCTTGACGGCTCCTCTATGCTGACCATAGCCGAGCAGCTGAACAGAGAGAAAATCGAATACATGGACGGCGTTACCGGTTGGAACAAGGGGCGGCTCAAGCACCTCATTGACAATACAAAATATCTCGGCACAGAGGTGTATCCGCCGATCATCGACCAAGCGACCTATGAGAAAATGCAGAAAACAAAGCATGGGCGCAACACACAAAAGAACACGGACAAAACACAGGACATATTCAAGCTGACCGTCCCCGTCCGATGCCCAGGCTGCGGCGACCGAATGCGCCGCCGACACGACAGCCGATGCAAATGCCAAGAGCGCTGGACTTGTGAGAACACGGCCTGCCGTCTGCGGATCGAGATATCCGATGCCGAACTGCTGACCGCACTTGCCGACCTTCTCGGCACGGTAACCGCCGACAGCATCACACTGCCTGCCGAAGCGCCCTACGAACCGAGCGCCGAGGTAACACGGCTGAATAACGAGATCAGCCGTATGCTTGACGCAGCAGAAATCGACAAAGCTGTATTGCGAAGCAAAATGACGGAGTGCCTTAGTCAAAAATACAGAGAGCTTGGCAATGAGTGCTGTGCCGTACAAAGACTGAAAACCGAACTTGACAGCACGGCGGATATTACCGAACGGCTGAACCGCACGGTCAGCGAAATACGCCTACACCCCGACAAAACAGCAGACATCATACTGCTGAACGGACAGATCATACGAAAGGAGCAAGGTCATGCAACAGACAACGGTTGCCCCTCAGAGAGTGGTGCGGATAATCGAACCGACAATATCGGTCAGAGAGAGCGTGAAAACCCATTACCGAGTCCTGCGGGTGGCGGCATACTGCCGCGTTTCCACTAAGCAGGAGGAACAGCTCAACAGCTATGAGAATCAGGTGGAACATTACACCGAACGCATCAATTCCGAAAACGGATGGACGCTTGAAGGTGTCTACGCCGATAAAGGCATCTCCGGCACAAGCGTGAAAAACCGAGATGAATTCAATCGGATGATACGCCGATGCAAGCAAGGAAAAATCGACATGATCATCACGAAATCCATTGCAAGGTTTGCAAGAAACACGGTGGACTGCTTGAAATATGTCCGGCTGCTCAACGACCTTGGTGTGGATGTCTACTTCGAGGAACAGGGAATCCACAGCAATCAGCCCGGCGCCGAGTTTTACATCACCATCTACGGCAGCATCGCCCAAAGCGAATCGGAAAACATCAGTGCCAATATCAAATGGGGCAAGGCTCAAAGTGCCAAGGAAGGCAAGGTTATATTCCAATATAAGAACTTCCTCGGCTACCGCAAGGGCGAGGACGGACAGCCCGAAATCGTCCCCGAAGAAGCCGAAACGATCCGCCTTATATATGACCGCTTTCTCGCAGGCGACAGCTTAAAAGGAATTGCCAAACTACTTGAAGAAAAGGGCATCAAAAGCCCGACGGGAAAAGCAGAATGGCAGTTTTCCACGATACAGTCCATTCTCTCCAATGAGAGATACAAAGGCGATGCCATCATCAATAAGACCTACATCACCGACTGCATCAGCAAAAAGGTCAGAGTCAACAACGGCGAACGCCCGAAATACTATGTGGAAAACAGCCACCCTGCCATTATCGACTCAGCTACCTTCGGCAGAGTTCAGGAGGAACTCGCAAGGCGCTCCGGCAAACGCAAGATCAGCCGAAAAGCCAAGACCGAGCAAGGCAAATACTCAAGCAAATACGCTCTGACAGAACTGCTCGTCTGCGGTGAATGCAAGTCCGCCTACCGCCGATGCACATGGACGGCAAGCGGTAAAAAGAAAATCGTGTGGCGATGCATCAACCGCATTGAATACGCCAAGAAATACTGTCACAACTCGCCATCCGTAGAGGAAAGCATACTGCAACGGGCTGTGATGGCGGCAATCATGGAAATCGCCAACCAAAATGCCGAGGTATTGCGAACACTGAAGCTGCATATCGGCATGGGCTTGGCGGGAGAAAAGAGCGAGGATAACAGCATCGACCTACAGATACGGATCGCCGAAATCGACGCAGAATTCAAAAAAATGCTCGACCGAGTGTCCACCGACACCATCGAAGCCTTTGACGAGGAAACTGCAACTCGGCTCATGAATGAAAAAAGCCGTCTGCAACAGCAGCTCGACAGCATAGCCGACGCAGAGCAGCGGCGAGAAAACGCAAAATCCCGACTCGATGATATTTACACGATACTCGACGGCATAAAGAACCGCCCGATGGAATACGATAACCAGATCGTCCGCCAACTGCTTGAATGCATAGTGGTGGACTCCAAAGAACAGATTACCGTAATATTCAAAGGCGGTCTTAAATCGGTGCAGCCGCTGACCGAATGACAGCGGCTCACCGCTGCCCCATCAACCTTGAAAGCTCAGGATTTTTCGTAAGGGAACAAATACTACCCCCAAAAAGGCGAAAAAATCTATTTTATAGTCCTCCCACATATCGAGTGTTCATAACGGATTTGATGTTATGAACACTCGATTTTTTATGCTTCTTTCGGAGAGCAGGCATTTCGCCTGCTCTCCTTCGTTATGCGAGGATATATTCCACGGCCACGCCCTGCCTTGTTTCGGAGATATAATGGCTTGCCAGAGGCGCTGCCGGGATGTCGATGTACCCCACAAAGCGGTAGTGAATTGCGATTCGCTGTGTTCTACTTTTTCCGACGCCCTGCGTTTCGTACACCTCGATATGGTCAATAAGCTCCCGCAGCAGCGGTGCGGTCAGCTCGTCCATCTGCATAAACTTTCGGATGGCAGCGATAAACTTGTCCTTATTGGCCGCTTGCCGCTCCGCCTCCGCAATTTGCTCCCGGAGCTGTGGGATCTTCGCTTTCAAGGCAAGCTGCTCTACATCGTATTCGTGGGTAATTTGCAGGAAGCCCTCGTCGGAAAGAAGCCCTTCCGCATTCTTTTCAAAGGCCTTTTTGTAGAGTCGGGACACGGTTTCTGTTCGCATCCGAGCCTTTTGCAGCTCTCCCTCAAGGCGCTTCTTTTCCTCTGCGATTTCCCGGTTGGACTTGCGTTCCAGAAGGTCGGCGAACATTGGCTCGTCGTCCCGCAGAAATTGCGCCATTCGTTGTAGCTCCAGTTTTACCACCTGCTCGATAGCGTCCACCCGCACATAGTGCCGGGTCGGGCAACTGCCACGGTAGTCTTTTACATAATTGGAACAGGAGAAAAAGCATATATTCTTATTGATGGTGTTGACGTGATACCACAGCTTGTGACCGCAGTCGGCGCAGTACAGCAGATCAGAAAAGATGCTCTTTTCGCCATTCTCCGATTTCGGCGCACGGCGTTTTGTCCGCTTGATGATCTTCTTTTGTACCTGCTCAAAGGTGTCCCGGTCGACAATCGGCTCGTGAACATCCTTGAAGATGACCCAGTTTTCTTCCGGGTTATCGATGCGGGTCTTATCCTTGAAGGATTTGGAATAGGTCTTGAAATTGATCACATCGCCGCAGTATTCCTGCTGGGTCAGGATTTTACGAATGGTGCTGTTTTTCCATCGGTAAGGGTTTGGCTGCGTCTTTTTGCCGCCCCTGCCGATGCCTTTTTCGTGCCAGTACGCCGTGCAGTTGAGAATCCCATTTTCCTGTAAAATGCGGGCAATGGTGTCGTTGCCCTTACCCTCCAGACACATACGGAAAATGTCCCGCACCACCTGAGCGGCCTCCGGGTCAATGATCCAATGCTTTTTGTTCAGCGGGTCTTTCCTGTAGCCGTAGGGCGGCTGGCCCAGCGGTTCGCCGGAATTGCCCCGGATACGATGGGCAGACCGCACCTTGCGGCTGATGTCCCGGGCGTACATCTCGTTCATCACATTTCGAAATGGGGCAAGCTCATTTTCGCCGTCATCGCTGTCTACGCAGTCATTCACCGCAATGAAACGGATATTGTGTTCCGGGAAGAAGGTGTCTGTGTAGTACCCAACACCGAGATAATCTCTGCCAAGCCGGGACATATCCTTGACGATGACCGCTGTCACATAGCCCATTTCGACGTCCTCAATCATTTTCTGAAAAGACGGACGGTTGAAATTCGTGCCGGTATAACCGTCGTCCACATAGAAACGGGTATTACCGAGGCTATTTTCTTTGGCGTATTTCTGCAATAAACGCTTTTGATTGGCTACGGAGTTACTGTCGCCTTCCGCTCCATCATCACGGGACAGGCGGCAGTACAGTGCCGTTAGTCCCAATTGTTCTTTTTTCTTTTTCGACTGCATAAGTCCTCCTTCCCGGCAGCCGAACACACATATTCCGCTGCCATTGTATCGGATGCCTGACCGGGCGTCAAAGGTATGAGATTGCTGACCACCGTTCTTTGTACACGGTCACGCAGATTGGTTTGAGAGCTGCGCTCAAATTCTGCAGAAACAAAATAGGTCACATCCCCAATTTTGTATTCGTGGACTTTTCCGTCGGATACGCCGACGATCCAATTCGTTTGCCCCTTCATTTTCTATCACTCCTTATCGTTCCTCCCGCCCACGCTGGCGGATGAGGTATTTGCGGTAATGCTCGCAGGCTTTGAGAACGAAGTCCTCAAGCTGCCGTGGGTTGGCATCTGGCGCAAACTCTCGCAGCTTTTCGGTGGGTATCTTCACTGTCTCCCGCTGGTTCGGTTTTTCTTCGCTCATAAGGAACTGGATCACCTCCTTCGTCAGCAGCCCTTCACGGTCGGCCTTGTGCATTCGCCATGCCTGCGAATAAGATGGCGTGCAGTCGTTGATCTCACATTGCTCCAGTACATCCCGCTGGCTGTATTCATCAAGATAGGACAACTCCACGCCGACAGAGAACGCAATTTCCTCCTTGTCCATCTTTTCCAGCATTTCCGGGATGAGGTAGGTCAGGCGAATATAGCGCTGAACCTGCCTGCCGCTGTCTGTATCGGAAATATCATCCCGGGACTTGTGGCCAACTTGTCCACAAGCGATTCCCTGATGGGACAGTGCTTCCATTTTCAACTTGTAAGCATACGCCTTTTCACTGGGCAGGACATGCTCCCGGTGCAGATTGCTGTCCACCAAGGCAATGGCGGCGGCATCCCGGTCAAGGGTGTAAATCAGCACGGGAACTTCTGTCAGACCTGCCTTCCGGGCAGCATACAGGCGGCGGTGGCCGCTGATGACTTCATATTCATCGCTGTTTTCAACGGAACGGACGATCAACGGGGAAAGAACACCATTCTCCCGGATACTTTCCGAAAGAGCAGCCATCTCCTCGTTGTCCTGTACCTTGTAGGGATGGCCTTCAAACGGGCGCAGCTGTTCAATTCTTAAGAGCGCCGGTTTCATTGGCACTGTGTTTTTGTTATTCATTGTTGACCTTCTTTCTCTTTTTCGGATAGTAAATATCACTCTCTAAGTCTTATTTCCTTCCGATTCCCGGACTTCTGGAATTCCGAAAACCGGACTTTTGGCTAAACTCCTTTAAGTAGATGCGGTTGGCCTTGCCCTGCCCCTGACGGCGGCGCTCGATAAGATCGGCTGCATCCAGTTCTGCAAACAGGCGGCAGACCTTTTCGTGTCCGAAATGCAGCAGCTCCTGCGCCTGATGGATGGTGAAATATTGGTAGACCCGACCGTGCTCGTCTTTCCAGTCGTTTTTCTCGGATAGGGACAGCCGATCCAGCAGCAGGCCGTAGAGCATCTTGGCATCGGTGGAAACAGTTTGGTAAATCTCATCTGTGAACAGCAGCTTTGGGATACGGTAAAAGGTGAAATGTTCGGAGTCGTTGACTGTAAAATATGGGTTCATCGAATTCCTCCTCTCGCTTGAATTTGTCACGCTTTTCAAAGCGGATTTTTGAGGTTAAGGTGTTGCTGTATTGCTTGGGTTGATTTGGGTTCAAAAAAGCCTTGTATTTCAGGGCTGTCCGCATCTCATAAGCGTGACGCCGATGCCCGCTTTCGGCGCTGCCGTTCGGCTGCCTTCAGCCGTTTCTGCTTGGCGGCGCAGGCCGGACAATAACGCTGATTCTTCGCCCTCGACGCAAACGCCTGACGGCACAGCACGCAGCGCTTGCCGCCGGTCGGCTTCATTATCTCGGCGTGCAGCCCTTCGTCCACTGGGAGCACGGCATTCTTGAAGTAGTTGCAGTAGATGCCGTACTTGCTGATGCTCTGGACGCAGACACAGGGCTCGCCGTCGTCCAGCAGCAGGCAGTTGCCACCGTCGTAGTTGGCGCACAGCTTCCGCAGCAGGGCGTTGACTCTTTTCGCCTGCTGCGGTGTGATTTTGATGACCATTGGAAAAACCTCCTCTCACTTGTTACTAAAATGGGTAGGTGTTTGGTGACCCTCTCCTCCAAAATTTCTGCTATTTAATTTTCAAGGTGCACACGGAAAACCTCAGAGCGGCGGACTACGCCGGGATTCTCTATCGCCTCTCACTTTTCCTTTGCCGAATTTTCCTGCGAAATTCCCGCACTTTTTCAAAAATTCGCCTCTTTCAAGGCACACGGGGAGCCCCCCTCAATAGGTAGCCAGCGAGAAGGGGCGTTTATTAACCCCCTCACTAACCAACTGGGAACTTTTTCGCAGAAAAAACGAAGGAAATTTTGTAAACTTTTTGTGAATAATTCAATGGCTGAGAGTTCTTCAAAGGCCTCCTCACTTACTCTGAATTTGAATGCCCTTTTGTGGGGGTGTTTTCGGACGGTTCTCAAAATTTTTCTTTCTACTTACTCTGAATTGAGCCGCAGATTTTGAGGGTGTTCTTGAAAATTTTCTTTTAGAGCGCAAAAAAGAGGTGCAGCCAACGGATCGCTCCGAAGGCTGCGCCTCTTTGTTTTGGTATTCTGTTTTTCCCGTACGATCTAAGCAAGCAGACTCTTTGTATCCCCAAAGAGTAAATCTTGTCAGGGCAGCGCCCTGAAACCCACTATTTCGATGAAAATCTATTTCTCCAAACGATGTTGAGAAAATGATAGGTTTATGGTATAATGCTGTTAATCTTCTGGAAGGAGAATTGTTTGATGACGCCTTTAAGTGAGTTAATACGGGTCGTGCGCAAGAAAGCCCTGCTGTCGCAGGAGGATTTCGCAAAAGCGCTGAATGTATCCGTTGGAACGATAAACCGTTGGGAAAACGCCAAAACCAAGCCAAATATCACGGCAATGAAGAAGATCAAGGCTTTTTGCGAGGGAAACAACATCCCCTTTGACGAGATCGAAGCGGCGTGGATTGCCCAGAAGGAGTAAATGCAATGGCAGATGTAAAGAAAGATCAGGAGCGGGACGAGCTATTCCGCCGTATCTATAAAATCGCCACCGACCTTGTTCACGCAGGTCATGTGGCGGAGTGGGACTTCAAATCTTATGTGCTGGGCACGATGTTCTACCGCTATATTTCGGAAAACTTCACTGCCTATATCAACGAGGGCGAGTACGCCGCCGGGAGCAAGGACTTTGACTACGCCAAAATGCCGGACGCTGATGCGGAGCCTGCCCGTGAAGGTCTGGTGCAGGAAAAGGGCTTTTTCATCCTGCCTTCGGAGCTGTTCTGCAATGTGCTTGCCCGTGCCGATAAGGACGACAACCTGAACGAAACGCTGGAGCGGGTCTTCAATCACATCGAAAGCAGTGCGGCCAGCGGCGAGGCGGAAAACGACTTTGCCGGGCTGTTTGACGATTTCGATGTGAACAGCAAGGCCATCGGTGAGACCGTCGCCAAGCGCAACAAGGTGCTGGTGGAGCTGCTGAACGGTGTGGCGCAGATGCCGCTGTTCTCCACTGACGGCATCAATCCCGACCTGTTTGGTGATGCCTACGAATACCTGATGGGAATGTATGCCGCCAATGCCGGTAAAAAGGGCGGTCAGTATTTCACGCCTGCCGATGTCTCGGAGCTGCTGGCACGCCTCGGCACCATCGGTAAAACGAAAATCAACAAGGTCTATGACCCTGCCTGCGGTTCCGGCTCTCTGCTGCTGAAGGTGTAAAAAGTGCTGGGCAAGGATAATATCGAGCGTGGCTTCTATGGGCAGGAGATAGACCTGACCACTTACAACCTCTGCCGCATCAATATGTTCCTGCACAACATCGAGTTTGACAATTTCAGTATTGTGCGGGAGGATACGCTGCTCAGTCCCCAGCATTGGGACGACCAGCCATTTGAACTGATCGTGTCCAATCCGCCGTTTTCCGTGCCGTGGGAGGGCGATAAGAACCCACTGCTCATCAATGATCCTCGCTTTTCTCCTGCCGGAGTGCTGGCTCCCGCCTCAAAGGGCGATATGGCGTTTATTATGCACAGCCTTTCGTGGCTGGCTTCCAACGGTGCGGCGGCCATCGTTTGCTTTCCCGGCATTATGTACCGTGGTGGGGCCGAGCAGAAGATCCGCAAGTATCTGGTGGATAATAACTTTGTGGACGCTATCATTCAGCTTCCCTCCAACCTATTCCTGAATGTCACGATCTCCGTGGACATTATGCTTCTGAAAAAGAACAAGACGGACAACGCCATTCTGTTCGTGGATGCCTCTAAAGAATTTGTGAAGGTCACAAAGAACAACCGACTCTCCGATGCCAATATCCGGCGCATCGTGTCCATCGTGGCGGAGCGCAAGGACGAGCAGCACTTTGCCCGCCTTGTGCCGAACGACGAAGTCGGCAGCAAGCAGAACAATTATAATCTCTCCGTTTCCACCTATGTGGAGCAGGAGGATACCCGTGAGAAGATCGACATCGTAAAGTTGAATGCAGAAATTGCGGAAATCGTCGCACGGGAGCAGAAGCTGAGAGAGGAAATTGATGGGATCATTGGGGAGATTGAGGGATGAGCTGGGAACGAGCATTTATCAGTCAAGACTACGGAAGACCTACCTATAAGCATAAGGATTTACCGCTCTATATAACCGATGAATTCAATTTTTACCGCTGCGTGGAGTTTAACCTTGATTTTTACGGAAGGACTGCAAGTGTTTTATTTAATGGGAATCTCCGGACTTGTTCTGGTAGATACTCGAAACTGTTTCCAAATCAGAAACTGTCCTATTGGGCAGATAGTCCTATGACAGCCAGAGCGGAAATCAAAAAGCACGGTGCAAGCAATGATATATTAACTTTTTGGGCTTATGATGATGGGACAAGCACCTTCCCAACACTACCGGATCAATCACCGCTAATTATTATTGATGGTCGTAAATGTGGCGTTCAAGAATTGATCGATAAGGCGGATAATGATGTTCCTCTTACCGGTGCAGAACAAAAATATATGGAATCGTTACTTGCTGAAACTCCTGATTGTTTGGTATTTGATTCCCACGCAAGGACTGGTGGAGAAAACTTTATTTTCTTCGAAAAAGGATTCCGCAAGTTGGCGCTTCGAGAATTAAGACTTCGATTTGGCAAAGGTAGCGGTGGTAGCCATAATCAGATTGTTTGTGCAAATTCCAGCGATTATATACCTCTTATCGAACATTATGGTGAATACTTTGAGCCTAAGGCTCGAACAAAGATGGATAAAGCATATTTGAAAACAGATGAATATCTGACTCGAAAACAGATATATGATGAGTCACTCCTTAGGATGAGGGAGGCGATGAAATGACTAAACTTGATAAACTAATTCAAGAGCTGTGCCCGGATGGAGTGAAGTATAAAGCTCTCGGAGAAATTTGCAAGTTAGTAACTGGGGCTACCCCAAGTAAAACGAATGCTGCTTACTGGGAGAACGGAACAATTCCTTGGATGAGTTCCGGTGAAGTGAATTTAAAAAGGGTTGCAGCGACCGAGAAAAAAATAACGCAGTTAGGGTACGAAAAGAGTAGCACCACAATTGTTCCGAAACATTCAGTTGTTATCGCGCTTGCTGGACAAGGAAAAACCAGAGGAAAAGCGGCGATAACGGAAATTGAGTTGTGTACCAATCAATCCCTTTGTTCGATGATATGTAACGAAAATCTTGACTACAAGTTTCTTTACTACATTTTGGATGGAAAATATGAAGAACTGAGAGCCATTTCAAATGGAGACGGAACCCGTGGCGGTTTGAGCCTTAAAATACTGGCACCGTACAAAATCCCCGTCCCACCCCTGCCGGTGCAGCGTGAAATTGTCCGCATACTGGACAATTTCACAGAGCTTACCGCAGAGCTTACCGCAGAGCTTACCGCAAGAAAACAGCAGTATGCGTATTATAGGGATAAGCTACTTGCAGATAGCAAAACTGTTCCACAAATAAAATTATCCGAATTGTGTGATATTGGTGATGGTCTGCATGGCACGCCAATTTATGATGATAACGGACAATATTACTTTATAAATGGCAATAACCTTTCAAACGGCACAATCACACTTAGCCCTCAAACCAAAAGAATAGCACGAGACGAGTACGAAAAGATTAAACTTTCTTTTTCCGATACCGTACTACTTTCAATAAATGGTACGATAGGAAATGTTGCTGTTTACGGTGGCGAAAATATAGCGCTTGGGAAATCGGTTGCATACTTTAATATTAGTTCAGAAAATCTATTTTGCAAATATTTGTTCTATGTACTGCAATCAAGTCGTTCTGTGGAATATTTTAGAAAAAATTCGACTGGAACAACGATCAAAAATTTAGGATTGAGTACATTGCGAGATTACCAAATCCCCCTACCATCGCTTGAAATTCAAAAGCGCATTGTAGAAGTCCTAGACAACTTCGATGCCATCTGCACCGACCTGAATATCGGTTTGCCTGCGGAGATTGAAGCACGGCAGAAGCAATATGAATATTACAGGGACAAGCTGCTGACTTTTACGCCGGCGGATTGACCCGGAAGGAGGTAGCCCGTGAGCTATTTCAACATCGTTGCCCAAAGCAGCGAAAGCACTGTTGTCACCGAATACAAACCGCAGGCCAAGCGCTCGGAGGCATACCAGAGCGAAGCGGATTTGGAGCAGGAGTTTATTCGTCTGCTCTGCGAGTTGGGCTATGAGCGCCTGACCATCCATAAAGAGGCTGACCTGATCACCAATCTGCGGACGCAGCTGGAAAAGCTGAACAACTATCGCTTTACGGACGGCGAATGGAATCGGTTCTGGGATGAGGTGCTGGCAAACACCAACTCCGGCATTCTCGAAAAGACCCGCCTGATTCAGGAGGACTATGTGCAGGTGCTCCGCCGGGATAACGGGGAAAGCAAAAATATCCAACTCATTGATAAAAAATGCATCCACAACAACGGCCTGCAGGTCATCAATCAGTATGCCATTTCCGCCGAGGAGGGCGCTGCTCACGATAATCGCTATGATGTGACGGTGCTGGTCAACGGTCTGCCGCTGATCCATATCGAGCTGAAGCGCCGGGGCGTTCCCATTCGGGAAGCCTTCAACCAGATCGACCGCTATCAGCGGGACAGCTTCTGGGCATCCAGCGGGCTGTATGAATTTGTGCAGATTTTCGTGATCTCCAACGGCACGAATACGAAATACTATTCCAATACCACTCGCTTCAACCATATCAAGGACGCCAAAGCGCAGAAGGCTAAGAAGTCCAAAACCAGCAACAGCTTTGAGTTCACCTCGTTCTGGGCGGATGCGAACAACCGCATTATACCTGACCTTGTGGACTTTACCAAGACCTTTTTCTGCAAGCATACCATCCTGAATATCCTTACCCGTTACTGCGTGTTCACGGCAGAAAATATGCTGCTGGTGATGCGGCCGTATCAGATCGTCGCCACCGAGCGCATTTTGAACCGCATTGAGATCGCCAACAACTACAAGAAATACGGCACCGTAGCGGGCGGTGGGTACATCTGGCACACCACTGGCAGCGGCAAAACGCTGACTTCCTTCAAAACGGCGCAGCTTGCCACCAAACTGGACTATATTGACAAAGTGCTTTTCGTTGTGGATCGCAAGGATCTGGACTATCAAACGATGAAGGAATATGATCGCTTTGAAAAGGGCGCTGCCAACAGCAACACCTCTACGGCGGTGCTGAAGCGTCAGTTGGAAGATGACAACGCCAAAATCATCATTACCACCATCCAGAAGCTGGCGACTTTCATCAAAAAGAATGCCGGTCATTCCGTATTTGATAAGCGGGTGGTCATTATCTTTGACGAATGCCACCGTAGCCAGTTCGGCGATATGCATCAGGCCATCACCAAGTACTTTAAGAAGTATCATCTGTTCGGCTTTACTGGCACGCCCATCTTTGCGGTCAATGCAGGCGTGAGCAAGAATCCCACACTCCGCACGACAGAGCAGGCTTTTGGCGATCAGCTCCACGCCTACACCATTGTGGACGCCATTAACGACAAAAATGTGCTGCCCTTCCGGGTAGACTACATCAAGACAATGGATGCCGAGCCGGATATTGACGACAAAGAAGTTTGGGACATCAACCGGGAAAAGGCGTTTCTTGCCCCGGAACGCATCCGACTGGTCACAGAGTACATTCTAACCCACTTTGACCAGAAAACATATCGTGGCGATAAGACCTACACCTTCAGCGTGCTGAAAAACATTAGCGAAGTGGCTTCCGCAAGCGGCAGGCAACAAATCGATGAGATAAAACAGAAACAGCGGGTCAGCGGGTTCAATTCTATTTTTGCCGTGTCCAGTGTTGACGCTGCTAAGCTGTATTATGCCGAGTTCCAGCGGCAGATGGCAGAGAATCCTCAGCGCAGGCTCAAGATTGCGGTCATTTACAGTTATGGCGCAAACGAGGAAGAGACGGACGGCATCCTTGACGAGGAAAACCCGGAAGATACCTCTGCACTGGATCAGAACTCCCGTGATTTTCTGGATGCAGCCATCCGTGACTACAATGAGATGTTCCATACCAACTACTCCACGGACGGGGACAAATTTCAGAATTACTATAAGGATGTTTCCCTGCGGATGAAGAACAAGGAACTTGATCTGCTGATCGTGGTGAATATGTTCCTGACCGGCTTCGATGCGACGACGCTGAATACACTGTGGGTGGACAAGAATCTGAAAATGCACGGCCTGATCCAGGCCTATTCCCGCACGAACCGCATTCTCAACTCCATCAAGGTGTTCGGCAACATTGTATGCTTCCGCAATTTGCAAAAGCGCACGGATGATGCTATCTCGCTTTTCGGAGATAAGGAAGCAGGCGGCATCGTGCTAATGCGGGGCTATAAGGATTACTACTTCGGTTACGAAGATGGTGACGGAAAGTATCATCCGGGCTATCGGGATATGATTGAGGAGTTGACGGCCAAGTTCCCGCTGTCGGAGGAGCGTATCACAGGTGAACAGCGCCAGAAGGAATTTATCGTATTGTTCGGCGCAATCCTGCGGATGCGTAACCTGCTGACTTCCTTTGACGAATTTGTCGGAAATGAGATTTTGAGCGAGCGGGATTTTCAGGATTATCTTGGCCGCTATCAGGATCTGCGGGATGAGTGGAAAAACCGCAAGCCCGGTGGCGAAAAAGAGGACATCACGGACGATATTGTCTTTGAGATCGAGCTCATCAAACAAATCGAGATCAATATCGACTACATTCTGATGCTCGTCCAAAAGTATCACGATTCCCACTGCGATGATAAAGAAATTCTCATTACGATCCAGAAGGCAGTAGATGCAAGCCCAGAACTACGTAGCAAAAAGGCACTGATTGAAACCTTTATTGCAGGTATCAACGATGTGTCAGATGTGATGCTGGAATGGCGCACCTTTGTTGCCGAGGAAAAGGAACGGCAGCTTGCTACGATCATCAAGGAAGAAAACCTGAAAGACGACGAGACTCGCCGCTTTATGGACAGCGCTTTCCGTGACGGTTCTGTCAAAACAACTGGTACAGACATTGACAAGCTGATGCCGCCGATCTCCCGTTTCGGTGGTGGAAACCGTGCAGAAAAGAAGCAGACCATCATTGAAAAGTTGAAGGGTTTCTTCGACCGATTCTTCGGCATCGGGTAAGCAGGTCTTAGGGTGTCCCTAACGAGGCCTTTTGCGCAGCTCGACAGAACGGAGTAAAAAGGCACTGCTCGCTCAGATGGCGCAGACATCGGGCGACGCACTGTTTAGCTCCAGAGGAGTACAAACAGTCTGCTCGCTAAGATAACGCAGACCTATTTCAGAGCAACGAAAAAGGGGCGCAGCCGGTGCTTACCTGCATCTGACTGCGCCTCTGATTTCTATCAAATTTTGTTGCTGCTCACACGAAAATGACCTCTGCATTTACGATTTCTGTAGCTCGATTGCGGATGTTATTGCTCCGTCTGACCCATTTCATTGGGGCGGTTGCTTTGAGATTTTCAGTAACATTTTCCTCTTCGGACAGTCGCATTACAATGTCATTGAACAGTGCTTGCGCTTGCAGTTCGATCTCTGTAAGATAGCTGTTCAATGTCCCGGCAGTGAGCAAATTGTAATAGCGTACACGGTGATGCTCTTTCAGGTACCGCCGGTGTCGCTGCCCCCATACGCCGATCAGCACCTCGTCCTGTTCTCCAATCTTAAGATTGGGTAAGAAGTAGTCTCCCTCCTGTCGGTATGTACCGCCCATCTTTTCAAATTCTGTCATTGTCGTTACCTCCTGCTATACCGTATATATGACCTTGATTTTTTTGACCTTGGCATTTACAAATTTGATTAATAACTCATCAACTGCATCGGTATACCGCCCTGCTGCAATAAGTTTGCTCCGCAGGTTGTTTAGGCTCTCGATGATAAGCCTCCGTTCTGCCGTATCAAGCGCAAGATAATAGCCTTGCTTCATCTGCCGTTCCTCCTTTGATATTCTGCAACCATTATATCGAAGAAGGCGGCCTGAATCGAATGTGCGGATAAAATTCTAAAGAAGCTATTCGTGTGCGAGATGAAATATGTGTGTTTCTGCCGGTTAATTCATTGTTTTATGAAATCCGTTATCAGCACTCGCACCATATATAAAAATAAGGAGCAATTCTCATAAGAACAGCTCCTTATTTTTTCTTTCGTTTTTTCCGGCAGGCTGCCGTTTTTCGCCTAAGGGCCGCAATCCTGCGCTCTCTTTTGCATTTCATCCCTTACAAAGCAATATATTCAACAACGGCGCTCTGCCTTTTGTGCGGTATTTTTATGCTTATGCCCGTGCGCAGCACGGCTCCCTCCACGGTGAATTCGCAGGTATTATAAAATTCATCCGACACCCGTATGCAATATTTCCCCTCTGCCGCCTCCGGCACATTTATGATCATGCTGTCATTTAGCGCCTGCTCCCGCCTGAACAGATAAAACACGCCGTTTCCGTTTTTTGCAAGCCGGTAGCCCGCCCATACCGTTTCGTCCGTCGTGATCTCCGTAAGAGGATAAAAATCTCCCAGCCAGTAATTGCGCAGGTGCTTTATCTCCGCCACCGCTTTTTTCGTAATATCGGGGTCATACTCCTTCCCCCAATAATCAAACTGACAGCAGGCGCCGCTGGTGCAGCCGCAGCGGCATTCATATCCGCACGCATCCCACGACCCCGAGCAATGATATGGCAGATACCGGCTAAGGGACAGCGTACAGTTCTGCTTCCATACCGTAACACGGTTTGTCGGGGTATCGGGATGACAGCCCATATCGCTGCGCCACAGCGACACGGTGCGCATAAGGGTCTCCGGCTCCAGCCGCCTGCCGCCGCTTGCGCAGTTGTCTATTATAAGGTCGGGTCTTGCCGCGTGCAGCCTGTCCAGCAGCCTGTACCAGCCCGCCACGCATCCCAGCTCCGTTATTCCCCTGCGCCCCGGCTCATCATGCTGCTGCCAGTAGGCAATCGGAATTATATTATAATCTATCCGCAGTATGTCTATCCCGTTTTTGTCCATGGCGTCAAGCAGCGCAGAGGCAAGGTATTCCGCCGCTCCCGGCGCGGACAGATCATACAGGAAGCTGTCGCCGCTCTCCCCTTTAAGCATATATTCCGGGTGCGACGCATACATTTCCGTCCCCCTGCACACGCGCTCCGGCTCAAACCACACCAGAAACCTAAAGCCCGACTTATGCGCATAATCGCTTACCGGCTTAAGGGTGTAATCAAATACATCCCGCACGCTGTAATTGCCCACCCCGAGGGGAAAGGTCTCGGCATCCCTGAACCATGCCGCATCCAGCCACAGGGTGTCCAAGGAGCCTATCTCCTTCATTGCCTCCGCCACTCTCATCTGCCCTTTGCGCGAAAAGCACTCATGCCTCGGATTATCCCAAAAATACCTGTCAAAGGGGGAGGCGGCTATCGGCAGACACCGCCCGCGCATAAAGCTGTCCGTTTTTTTCTTCAAAAAGCTGCGGAAACGGGCGTAAACCTCCTCGCCCGTGCCGGTTATGCATATAACCGAGGGCATACGCACCTCCTCGCCGGGCTTAAGATAAAAATCCGCCTGCGGAATTCCCGCCGTAATGCGTGTGCCTTTTTCCGTAACATGAATTTCATAGCTCCATCTGCCCGCCCAGCCTATGGCAAAAAGCTGCTTTACCGTGCCGTAACGCAGGGCAAACACCGGGAACACCCCCTCGCTGGGGCGGCCGGTGTGCGCACACACGCTTATGCTGTCCCCTGTGTTAAGCTCCCTGTATACCGGGAAAAACGATGCCCCGTCCGCGCTGTCCCCGTTTATGCTTTCATATTGCAGATGCGTCTCGGGCAGCAATATGTCAAGCGAGCGCATAAGCGTTATCTGCCCGCTGTTTTCATTGCCGTTGTTTTTAATAAAGGGAATGCAGTAATAAAACCCGTTCTCGCGGTAAGCCTCCGCCGTTACCGCTACGCCCTGATAATCCGCGCCGTTTTCGTCAAAGCGCATCGCCTTGCCCGATACATATATTCCGCCCTGATAATCCGCGCCCGACGGAACATCCTCCTGCCATGCAAAATGCGCCGTGTCCTTCTCGCCGCACAGATCCTCTATCATTCTTATACAGCTGCATCGCTGTTCATCCTCTCCCTGCGGCGTGCCGAAAAAGCACAGCATATCACGGTGCAGCGCCTCGCTTATGCCGCGCAGCATCTCCACATCGGGCAGCGCGCGCCCCTGCTCCCACGCTCCCACCGTCTGCCGCGATACATTCAGCAGCTCCGCAAGCCTCGCCTGTGTCAGTTTTCCTCCCTGCGGAGTTCTTTTATTCTTCCTGCAATGTCCATATACATTACCCCGCGTCCCTTTTGGGCGTTTTCTTTTATACAGTTTACTTTATGCCCATTGCAAAGTAAAGCTATTTTTATTGGCATCGCCCTTGTCCTCTCCCTTGCTTCCGCCTGAATAATATGTTAAAATGCAATGTGTATTCATGCCCTTTTGCAATCATAAAATAAATCAAAAATAAGGAGCCATTATGTCCGAAATATCTCAGCAGACCCGCAGCCCCAAGCCTCATCGCGCCCTTAAAATCACCTTGCGCGCCATTGTATGTATCATTGCCGTGCTGCTGCTTGTTTTCATTGCCGCGCGGTGCATATTCATGCTGCCCGTACGGGATTATTACGCCGCCTCGGTGCGCGCCTTCACCATTCCCGGCATAAGCGACGGCATGATACATCAGGGGCTTGCCTATGATTCCGAAAACGGCGAATTTCTCATAACCGGCTACCGCAGCGGCGGCAAGGCCTCGCTTTTAAGCATAGTAAACGAAAAGACCGGCAGCCAAACCAAGCGCCTTTCCCTTTGCGATGCAAACGGCGCGCCCTTCACCGGCCATGTCGGCGGAGTTACCCTCTACGGAAATTATGTCTACATAGCCGACAGCCGCGGCGTGCTTGCCTATTCCCGCAGCGAAATAAACTCCGCCGAAAACGGCGCCTCGGTAAATGCTTTGGGGCTTTTCTCCACCCGCACGGACAAAGACTCCATGGGCGTTGCCTTCCTGCATGCTCAGGACGGTCTCCTTTATATCGGCGAATTCTACCGCGACCCAAACTATCCCACAAGCGACAGCCATAAGCTCACCTCCCCCTCCGGCGAGCTGAACCCCGCCCTGCTTGCGGTGCTCCCCCTAAGCAGCGACGCTCCCTTGGGCATATCCGGCGATATCCTCTGCGCCTATTCCGTTCCCGGGCTCATACAGGGCATGTGCCTTGACGATAAAGGGCGCATATGTCTCTCCGCCTCCTACGGCGCCGCCTTTTCTCATATATATATTTATTCCTCTCCCGTGCCTGGCGGCAATGCCGAGGTGCTGGGACAAAAGGTGCCGTTATATTTCCTCGACTCCTCTTGCCTTGCTCTTGATATAAAAATTCCGCCCATGTCCGAGGAAATAGTGTTTGCAAACGGCAGACTGTACACCATGTGCGAATCCGCAAGCAACAAATACATCTTCGGCAAGCTCACCTCCGCCCGCTATTGCTATGCCACCGACCTTTCCGCCTACGAAAAATAAAAATTATCGCGCAAAAGCGGCACTATGCCGTTTTGCGGCAAACCGCCGACAAAGGAGGCTTTGAAAAATATGAATAAAGTCGCCGTAATAGGCTGCCCCGGCGCCGGAAAAAGCACCTTTGCGCGAAGGCTTGCCGGAATAACCGGGCTGCCTTTATTCTACCTTGATATGCTCTGGCATCTTCCGGACGGTTCGCATGTTTCACGACAGGAATTTTCCCACTCCCTTGATATTCTGCTTGCGCGCGACCGCTTCATTATCGACGGCAATTATCTGAAAACCCTTCCCGCCCGGCTTGAAGTATGCGATACCGTTTTCTTTCTTGATTACCCGCTCTCCCTGTGCCTTGAAGGCGCACAAACGCGCATAGGCAAAAAAAGAGAGGATATGCCGTGGGTTGAAACCTGCTTCGACCCTGAATTCCGCGAATATATCAAGGCCTTTCCCGCTCTTCAGCGTCCCGAAATACTGCGTCTTTTAGAGGTATACAGCCAAAAAAGGCCGTCCCTTGAAATCCTTGTCTTTTCCTTACGCGCTCAGGCGGACAGCTATCTTGACTCCCTTGCCGCCGGCTGCTTATAACGCTGCTTATCACGCTGCTTATAATACATGCATCCGACTATACAAAAAGGCGTCCGCAGTACAGTCCCGCGAACGCCTTTTTTATATTCTTATATTTTTCTTTAAGCGCGCCTCAGCCCTCCAGCATCGCCGCTCCCACTATTCCCGCGTCGCTGCCCATCGTGGCAAGGGTTATCTTGGCTCTGGGCAGCGCCTTATTCAGCACCAGCTCATCCACCCGTCTGCGCAGCGGCTCCAGCAGAAAATCCCCCGCTCCGGCCACTCCGCCGCCCAGGGCAATAACCTGCGGCGCCAGCAGATTTATTATGCTTGCAAGCAAATGCGCAAGATAGTTTACATATTCCTCAAAAACAAAGCGTCCGAGCTTATCTCCCTGACGGGCAGCATCCACCACCGCCTTGGCGTTTATGCTCTCAAGTTTCGCAAGGCTGCTGTCAGGATAGCTGCCCAGCAGCTCCTGCGCCCGCTTTATAATGGCAGTTGCCGAGGTATATGCCTCCGCGCAGCCCTTCTTGCCGCAGCCGCATACCCGGCCCTCCGCCACCAGCGTCACATGCCCAAGCTCTCCGCCGCCCGCCATGCCGCCGGAGAAAAGCTTGCCGTTCAACACTATTCCGCCGCCTACGCCGGTGCCCAGCGTTATGGTCACGCAGCTTTGGCTGCCCTTTCCCGCACCCGCAGCATATTCCGCCCATCCGGCAGCATCCGCATCGTTTGCAATGGCTATGGGCAGCGGCACAAGGGAATACAGTTCCCTGCGCAAAGGCACATCATGCCAGTCGAAGTTCGCGCTGTATACAATGTTTCCCGTTTTCTCATCCGCCACTCCGGGAGAGCCTATTCCTATGGCCTCACACTGCGCCAGCTCTACGCCGTTCTCCGCCAGCAACGCATATATCGCCTCCGCCATCGCCTTTACCGTAGCATGAAATTCACGGTCGGACGGAGTATCCACATATTTTTTTGCCTTCAGCACTCCGTTTTCCACAAGCCCCGCGCCTATATGCGTTCCGCCCAGATCAATTCCTATCCTGTACATTCTTTTCTCCCGTCCCAAAAAACAGTTTCGTTTTTTGCATGTTTTTTAACCGTTTTTGCACCGTTTTTTAGCGTTTTTTTGCGCCTTTTTAACGGTTTTTTCGCGCTTTTTGGCTCTTTCCTTTTGCTCAATAATGCATAAATATTCATTATCGCTGCATATTTATACATTTGCACCTATTTCAGATGCGCGTTCTTCTTCAGCTCATCCAGCGCGCTGTACCCCATGGATTTCAGTCTGCTGTTGCGCGCCGCCACCTCTATTATTATCGCAAGATTTCGCCCGGGGCGCACCGGAATAAACAGCTTGGGAATGGTCACTCCCAATATCTCCATGCTGTCGCTTTCGTCCCCCAGCCTGTCATACTGCTTTCCGTCCTGCCATTCCTCCAGCTGAACCGCCATGTCCAGGCTTTTTGAGGATATTACCGCGCCCACGCCGTACATATGTTCCACATTTATTATGCCCACGCCGCGTATCTCCATCAGGTGCCGCAGCATGGAGGGCGGCTCTCCCACCAGTCTGTTTTCGTTCACGCGCTTTATAAGCACCGCATCGTCGGCCACCAAACGGTGCCCTCTTTTCACAAGCTCCAGCGCCGTTTCACTCTTGCCGATGCCGGATACCCCCACCATCAGCACTCCCACGCCGTAAACATCCATAAGCACTCCGTGCATACTTATGCACGGAGCCAGCCTGTCGGAAAGGTAATTTATCAGCGCATGCTCCACCTTGCTCGTCACCTGCGTTTCGCTCTTGAGAACTATCCGGCCGTGGCGCGCCGCGCTTTTAAGCATGATCTCGGAGGGGTTGAATTTGCAGCTGGCCACCGCGCAGGGTATCTCGTAGGAAAACAGCCTGTCAAAAGCAAGCTCCTGCTGCTCCGATGTCATTTTCTCGGTATAGGCCCGCTCTACATTTCCGAAAACCTGCACGCGGTTATGCGGAAAATAATCAAAAAAGCCCGCAAGCTGAAGACCGGGACGCGTGACCTCGGTTGTATCTATGTCTATATAGTCCTTCCCGCCGGATTCCAGCAGCGTAAGCCCCAGCGCACGGGAAAACTCGTCTATGGGTATTTTGGCCATAATATCACCTCGGAAAACCGCGGCGCCGCGCTTCCCGGCAGCCGCTTTTACAGTATTTTATCATCTGACAGGCAATTTTGCAACGGACAAATGCCTTTTTGCGCGCTTTCATTGCTTTTCATCGGCACACTGCCGTGCCGCAGCATAAAACGGCTGCGCAGCCTGTTTTCAAAAAAGAAAAAGCGACGGGTCGCGCCGCCGCTCTTATGCCGAAAAATTATTACTTTATGATTCTGATCTTGCCGATAACAGGCAACTCCTTGGCCTTGCCGGTAGCAGCGTTTACGATTCCGATAATGCTCAGCACCAGGAACAGCACGCTGATGACCCAAAGAATGATGTTTACAACCGCAAGGGGCAGAATAGCTCTGATGATCGCGCTGACAATGTTGTATATTACCTCCGCGATAAACAGAACCAAACCCTGATTTGCATGGAAACGCGCATACTTGGAATTCTTTGCGGCAAGAATGGGCACCAGCACCAGAATTCCGATGTAGGCAAGCACTGCCATTACCTTATTGGACTCGATATCGGAGTTGTCATAATCCTTGGTGGTGTCCTCGGTGTTGTTCAGCTCCGCAATCTTAGCGCCCAGATCCTGCTGATTGTTTTCCTCCGCGCCCACTGCCGCTCCGCAGGACTTGCAGAACTTTTCGCCGTCCTCTACCGGCTGACCGCATTTTGCACAATTCGCCATAATATTATCCTCCGTTTTTATGTGCACCATTACGCAAAGCGCACATTTTTGTTAAGAGTATTATACCATAAACAGCGTGTAATGTAATACTTTTTCGCGTTTTTTACGCATATTTTATCAAATATACGCCTTTTTCGCCTTATTTGCTTTCGGACGGCAGACTGTACAGGCTTTCATAGCCGTGCAGCAGCCGGCGATACTCCGCGCTTTCCTCCCTTGCGCTGCGCAGGGTCTGATGCGGCTGAAAGCCGTCATGCGCGGCATCTATTACGCTGCCTGCAATGTTTGAGCAGTGATCCGATGTGCGCTCAAGATCCGTAAGCAGATCCGACCACACAAAGCCTGCCTCAATGCTGCAATTGCCCTTTTGCATGCGCAGTATGTGACGGGTGCGCATCTGCTCCTTAAGCATATCTATCACCTGCTCCAACGGCTCCACCTTAAGCGCCGCCTCCGTGCTTCCGTTAATAAAGGCCTCCAACGCGGTATCCAGTATATCGCTTACCGCTTTTTCCAGCACGGCGTATTCCGCCTCCGCATCGGCAGAAAAGCGCAGACCCTTGTTTTTCATCTCCTCGGCAGCCTCCAGCACATTTACGGCGTGGTCGGATATCCTCTCAAAATCCCCCATTGCCTTAAGCAGCTGCGCCGCCTCTACGCTTTCCTCGGGATTAAGCTTGCAGGCGCTCAAATGCACAAGATATGTCCCCAGCATGTCCTCGTATCTGTCGCAGATCTCCTCGTTTTTTCTTACCCTTGCGGCAAGCTCCGCCGAATAGCTCTTATAGCTGCTCATGGCGCATTTTAACGCCTCTGCCGCCCTGTGTGCCATTTCACCGGCTACCCTGCGGCTTTGGGCAAGAGCTACCGAGGGCGTGGCAAGCAGCCTTTCGTCCAGCTCGGTGCGCTTCTCGCTGCGCTTGGAATCCGGCACAAGGCGTATTGCCAGCTTTTCAAGCAGCCCCCCTGCCGGCAGCAGCATGGCGGTGCATATAATATTAAACACCGAATGGCACACGGCTATGCCGGAAAGAGTGGCGGCGGAGGCAAGTATAGCCGGCGCAAACAGCGCACGGACTATATAAAAAACCGTCAGAAGTATAACAACGCCTATCACATTGAACATAAGATGCACGGCGGCTGCCCGCTTGGCGTTTTTATTGGCTCCCACGGAGGAGATGATAGCGGTTATGCAGGTACCGATGTTCTGCCCCATTATTATCGGTATGGCAGCCCCGTAGCTTACCGCCCCGGTGGTGGCAAGCGCCTGAAGTATGCCCACCGATGCCGAGCTTGACTGTATCACGGCCGTAAGCAGAGCGCCCGCAAGCACACCCAGAACCGGGCTTTCAAAGGCGGTAAACAGCCCCGTAAACTCAGGAACCTGACTGAGCCCCGCAACGGCGGAGGACATGGTTTCCATGCCGAACATAAGGGTTGCAAATCCAAGAAGAATGGCGCCTGTATCCTTTTTCCCCGCGCTTTTGCAAAACATATACAGCACAATGCCTATAAGGGCAAGCACCGGGGTAAAGGAGGAGGGCTTTAACAGCTGAAGCCACAGGCTGCTGCCGTCAATACCGGCAAGGCTTAAAAGCCATGCCGTTACCGTAGTGCCGACATTTGCACCCATTATAACATTTATGGCCTGCCGCAGCGTCATAAGCCCGGAGTTTACAAAGCCCACCACCATGACCGTGGTGGCCGAGGAGCTTTGTATTACCGCAGTTACCCCCAGCCCGGTCAAAAAGCCCGCCGCCACATTGCCCGTCATCTTGCCCAGCAGCTGACGCAGCCGTCCGCCCGCTCTGCGCTCCAGCGCCTGCCCCATAACGCTCATGCCGAACAGGAACAGGCACAATCCGCCTATCATGGTTAAAAAATCAAAAATACTCATAATTAAAGCCCGCATTTCGTAAATATTACTTCATTATTATCCATTCTTTACGCTACCACAGCCATGTAAAATTTACAGGCAGCATATTGTAAAAAGCATGTAAAGTCCGTCTTTGCAGCAGAAAAATAACGCTGTCCAAGGCGGATATCGGCACCCTCTCCCTTTGCTGCCGCACCCCGGCGTTTCTGCGTTTTTTGCAAAATACAGGCAAACAAAAAGGAATGTCCGCCCGGACGGCGAATTTATATTGTTGGCCTTTTCCTGCCGCTGCGCTTGCCTTGTGCAAGCGGCAAAGCGGCCGAAAGTTACGGCTTGATCCAAAGCAATAAATACATATTTAATCGGAGAAATTATGAAGCATTATGATATTATAGTGGCCGGAGGCGGCTTTGCCGGAGTGGGTGCCGCCGTTGCCGCTGCGCGTATGGGGCGCAGCGTTCTGCTTATTGAAGAAAAGGGCTGTCTCGGCGGCGCGGCGGCCAATAGCCTGGTGCTGCCCTTTATGCCCTATTACACCTTTATAAACCGGCCGGACGGCAAACGGGAAATGAAATATCTCGTGCGCGGAATATTCCGTGAGATAACCGAAAAGCTGCATGACCGTGATGAATTCGATGTGAATTTCTTCAATACCGATTATCTTAAATATGTGCTGGACAATCTTGTGCTTCAAAGCGGGGCAGAGGTGCTTTTTCACAGCCGCATAACCGATGTCACCGTGCGCAACCGCCGTTTGGAATCGGTCGTTACCGCCTCAAGGGGCGGCAAGAGCATTTTCGGCGCGGACTGCTTTATTGACGCAACGGGAGATGCAAACCTTGTATATATGTCGGGCTGCGGCTTTACATTGGGACGAAGCGGCGATCATCTTTGTCAGCCCATGACCCTTTGCTTCCGCATTTCGGGCGTTAACATGGCGGAATTTGAGCGCGAGCTGCCCAAAATGCAGCAGCTGTATAAAGAATATCTTGCTGCCGGACGCCTGCGCAATGTGCGCGAGGACATACTGGCCTTCCGCACCGTGGATGAAAACATAATACACCTCAATTCCACCCGAGTGGTAAAGCTGGACCCAACCGACCCCTTTGCACTCAGCCGCGCCGAGGTGGAGGGACGCGCGCAGATGGTGGAGCTTGCGGATTTTCTCAAATCCAATTTTGATATATGCAAAAACCTTCGCATAGTATCCTCCGCACCGGAAATAGGCGTGCGGGAAAGCCGCATGGTAACCGGCGAGCATCTGCTTACCGGGCGGGAGCTTGTGGATACGGTCAAATTCCCGGATGCAATAGCTGCGGGCAACTACGAAATAGACATCCATAACCCGGAGGGCAGCGGCACCTCGCATTATTACTTCCCGGCGGGAGAGTATTACACCATTCCCTATCGCAGTCTTGTGGCAAGGGATGCCGACAACCTGCTTGTAGCGGGGCGGTGCGTTTCCTGCGACCACGAAGCGCAGGCCTCGGTGCGCATAATGCCCATATGCTGCGCCACGGGGCAGGCGGCGGGAACGGCGGCGGCTCTGCTCGCGGGCGGCGACAAAGCGCTTCGCGACGCCGACCTTGCCCTTTTGCGTGCAGAGCTTATAAAGCAGGGTGCTTTTCTGGGCGACTGATGCCTTTTTGTGATACGGCTGCCGATAAATGCTTCCCGCTTTTAAGCAAAAAAGCGAAAGCTGCGCTGATAATAATAAGGCGACCCATGTATAAAGGCTGTACTTTAATACAGGCTGTAATAAAAGTCCTTCCCCCTGCGCTGAGGCAGCGGAAGGACTTTTATCGTTTATTATCGCTTGTATACAGCCGCGCCTCCGTGCTTCAGCCCCGGCGGGGCGCTTGCTGCCTTATGCCCGCTTCTCTTTGCTGCTGCGCTTTTTCGGGACAGGCTCCTTTTGCACCTTAAGAAAACATGAATAATCCCCGCCCTCGTCAAAGCAATAGCTACCGCTGCCCAAAACAAGGGTTTCGCCGCTCCAAGGCAGAGTAAGCTGCGCCGTTGTGCAGCAGGGCACGCAGCATGCAAGCCGGATTCCCTCCTGCGTGCGCTGCCACCCACATTCCGTTTGGCCGTAGGGGGTTTTTATGCAGGCGCGCGCCTGCGAAAGCCCGTCCGTGGGCATCGGCTTCATGCCTATAACGGAGTAGCCCGGCGCAAGCGGGGTTATTCCCGCCACATTCTGATACAGCCACTGCCCCACCGAACCGTAGGCGTAGTGATTGAAGGAATTCATATCGGCGGTTTCAAAGCTGCCGTCCGGCTTGATGCCGTTCCAGCGCTCCCACACCGTAGTCGCCCCCATTTTTACTTCATACAGCCACGAGGGATAGTCCCTCTGCATTAAAAGCGCCGCCGCAAGATCGTGCCGCCCGTTTTCCGTAAGACAGGGACACAGCAGCGGAGTGCCCACAAAGCCGGTTACCATATGCCGCCCGTGGCGCTCCAGATTTTCGCACAAACGCGCCAGCACCTTTTCGCGGTCCTGACGCCTTACAAGGTCAAAGCTGAGCGCCAAAGTACAGGCTGTCTGCGTATCGCTTACAACTCTGCCCCCGGCGGTTACATATTCCCTGCGGAAGGCGCGCTTTATGTCGGTGTTCAGCTTCTGATATTCCAGCGCCTCCTGCCTTTTTCCAAGCTCCTGCGCCGCAAGGGATACAATATGGGCGCACCTTGCAAAGCAGGCGGTGGCCACAAGATCCGGGTCCGTCGCCCCCGTCCAGCTGTCCCCTTCTCTGTCCATTCCCAGCCAGTCGCCGTACTGGAAATCCCCCTGCCAAAGAAGATTGCGGCTTCTTGAGCGGATATAGTCCACCCACCCCTTCATGGAAGGGTACTGCCGCTCAAGCAGGCGCCTGTCGCCGTAGCACATGTACATCACCCACGGAATCACCGTTGCCGCATCCCCCCATGCCGCCGCGCCGGCGGCGTCAAAGAGGTCCGGCACCATGTGCGGCACGCCCTTTTGCGCTGTCTGCTCGCAGGCAAGGTCCGCAAGCCACTTGGTGAAAAACGCAGATACATCCATATTGCAGGCGGCGGTGGGGGCAAACACCTGCGCATCCCCCGTCCAACCCAGGCGCTCGTCCCTCTGCGGGCAGTCGGTGGGGATATCCACAAAATTTCCCCGCTGCCCCCAAAGTATGTTCTGCCACAGCCGGTTTACATCGGGGTCGGAGCATTCAAAGCTGCCCGTCTGCTCAAGATCGCTGCACAGCACGCAGGCGGTAAAATCCTCCGGCTTTGCCTCCGCGCCCTCCACCTGAACATAGCGGAAGCCGTGAAAGGTAAACTCCGGCGCCAGCACCGACGCACTGCCGTTTGATATATATGTATCCGCCGCCCGCGCGGTGCGCAGATTGGCAGTGTATATCTCTCCGTCCTGCCCCAGCACCTCGCAGTGCCTAAGCGTTATGCGCCGCCCCTTGGGCGCGCGGCAGGAAAAGCGCACAAAGCCGGTAAGGTTCTGCCCGAAATCCAGCACCTGCTTGCCGGAGGGAGTGATAATCTTATTTACTGCGGGCAATTGCTTTATTATGCGCACCGGGGGGCACACGCTCCACACAAGGCGGGAGGCGTCGTATTTTATCATGCGCACCGTGCCCTTATCCTCATAGCATCGGCGCATGTCCCAATCCTCCCCCGCCTCTCTGCCGGAGGTAAGCAGCCGCCCGGTACCCCAGTGCCAGGAGCCGTCGCTGCACAGGGTATATTTCTGCCCGTTATTAAAGCGCAGTTCCAGCCGGCAAAGCAGCGCGCTGCCCTGCCCGTACACCTCCCGCTTGTTCACGCAGCCGAACACCCCGGAATACCAGCCCTGCGCCAGCATGACCTCAAGGTATTCTCCGCCGCTGTCCGCGTTTTCCAGCGTTTTTTCCAGTGCCCGCCGCGTTTGCTGCGTTACATCGTAGGTTTGATATTGCAGGCGGTGGTTGTAATCCGTAAAGCCGGGCGTCATATAGCTGTCGCCCACGCGCTCGCCGCCGATATATGCGCTGTACAGCCCAAGAGCGGTAATATACAGCCTTGCGCGCGCCACTCCGCCGTGTTTTTTTGACATTATGGCGCAGCCCAGCAGCCCCTTGCGCATTACGGGACATTCCGTCTCCTTCGGCGCGGCAATAAAGCGTGCGGAGCCGAAATTCCCGAAAAGCCCGGTTTCAAAAAATGTTCCGGCCTCCTCGCGGTGCCCGTGATTGTCCAGCACCCGCACCCTGACTTCGTACCGTGTGCAGGGGGCAAGCCTGCCCGTTATGGGAATAAGCTGCGTTGCGGATGCGCGGCTTGCCTCGTGCCATACGATGCCGCCGTCCCCCTGACTGACGGTTATCTCGCGCCGAACCTGCACGGTGTCCGCGTCTTCGCTTTGAATTATATATGACAGGCGCGGCTGCGGCTCGTCTATGCCCAGCGGGCTTTTAAGATGTTCAACGGTAATATCGGTAATGCGCATTTTTTCTCTCCGTGCGGCTGTATGCCGGCATTTTGTTTTCCCCTGACCGCAGTTTTTCCGCAGGCAAAAGTCCGTTTGAAAAGCTTGCTTTGTAAAGTGCGTTTGAAAAAACGGCCGGAGCAGACATATCCTGTCGCCCCGGCTTTTGATTACATAACGATTATTTCGTGTCTGCCGCTGGAAAGCAGTATCTTTTCCTGAGCAGGCGCGCCGTCCACCACGGCAACGCTGCCCTTTTTAAGCACCACCTCCGCCCTGCAGGACCACGGCACCGTTACATTAAGCACAATGCGGCCGTCCTCCCGCTTCCATTGCGATGCCAGAACGCCGTGCACCGTTTCATGGCTTGCGGATACATAATCGAGGTTATGCACAAAGTCCGGCTGTATGATATATACATTGCCCTCGTGCCTTGCGGGGTCTATTCCGGCAAGGGATTTATAATACCACACCGAGAAGGAGCCGTGCATGGGGTGATTGTGCGAGTTCATGCCCACGCCCGTGGAATTCTCAAAGCGCTCCCATACGGTGGTGCCGCCGCAGGCAAACATATAGCCGAAGGAGGGATAATCCTCTTTTTTGAGCAGCTCCACGCCTATATCGTTGCGCCCCAGCTTATCAAGCACGGCAAAGAGATATTTTGTGGTCTGGTTGCCGGTGGTGATATGGCCGTTGTTGGTTATCATAAGGTCATCCAGCAGATGCTTTACAACCCTGTCCCTCTGATCCTCGGGCACTATATCCAAAAACAGCGGGAAGAGATTGGAGCCCTGAGAGCAGGGAATATAGCAGCCGTTTTCACGGTCAAGGCAATGGCTGTTTATGTTGTTTTTGATTTCCTCCGCCTTGGCAAGATAGAACTCCGCCTCTTCCTCTTTGCCCATGATGCGCGCGCATTCTGCCATGGTGAGGCAATCGTAGTACACATAGCCGGTGGATATTATCTGCTTGCCGATGTTGGCCGGCATGGCGTCGCAGGAGTGTCCGAACTCGCTTTCCATAAGCGGCGGAGCCCAATCTCCGGCGTAATTCACATGCACAAGCCCGTTTTCGTCAAGGGTGGTAAGCTTGAAGCGCGCATAGCGGTTCATGCCGTCATAGAAGCGCTCCAGCACCGATTTATCGCCGTTGAAAAGATACATGCGGTAGGGCAGCTGCACATAAACGCTGGAAATATGGCAGGCCGGGAAGCCGCCGTAGAAGAAGGGCGCGGTATCCCCGATGGCGCCGCTTTCCTGAAGGGTCTGGGAATCGGCAATGTCGTTGAGCCACTTTTCAAAGAACAGCTGTGCGTCGAAATTGAACATGGTCTGCTCGTAGCGCACCGTTACATCGTTTATCCAGCCCAAACGCTCATCCCTTTGCGGGCAATCGGTGGGCAGGGAGTGCTCGTTATTCATTTCGGTGTTGATTATTGCCTGATATATTTTGTTAAGCATCGGCTCGGAGCACTCAAAGTGTCCGGCTCTGTGCAGGCTGTTGTTTACGCGGTACGCCTCGCAGCCCAGAAGATGCACGCCCTCGTCGATGGTGACCTCGGCAAAGCGGAAGCCGTGATAGGTGAAGCGGGGCTTATAGTATTCCTCAACATATTCCCCCTTGAGAATATATGTATCGCAGGATTTCGCCTCGCGCAGGTTCATCTGATTTACGGTCTTGTCCGCCTTCATGCTCTCGCCGTAGCGCACCACTACCTTGGCTCCCTTGGGTCCGCGCACGCGCAGCTTTACCCAGCCGGCAATGTTAAGGCCGAAATCGTAGGTAACCGTGAATACGCCGGGGCGGTGCACCTCGGTGGGGCGCATAAGATCATGCTCCCGGATGGGGGGCATTACCGTGGTATCGGATATCCCCTTGGGCGGATTCTTTGCGCACACGGCCGGCGTGAAGCGCTCGTCCGGCACAAAGTCCGGAGTGTTCCAGCCCTCAATTTCCAAACGGGCGTCATAGGTTTCGCCGTCAAAGACATTATTCATGATAATGGGGCTTTGAGCGCACAGCCATGTGCCGTCCGCCGCGGTAAGTATTGTTTCCTGCGTGCCGTCCTGATAGGTTATAAGCACGGTCATTTTAAGGCAGGGATCGTTATACCAGGAGGGATTTGTGCCGAATATCTGCTGGAAGAAAATGTGCTCGTGCCCGAACCAGCCCTCGCCCAGCTGCACGCCTATGGCATTTTTGCCCTGAAGCAGGAAGGAGGTGATATCGTAGGTGTCATACAGCACCCGCTTGTTGTAATCGGTCCAGCCGGGGCACAGGGAGGTGTTCCCCACCTTGCGCCCGTTTAAGGTAAGCTCGTAATAGCCAAGGCCGCTTATATATGCGCGCGCGCGCTTTACGGGGCGGTTTATTTCCGCCTTGCGCAGGAAATAGGGGCTTTTGCGCTTTTCGTACCCGGCAAAGGCTATGTAATCGCCCTTGAGCCCGTCTAACAGCGCCGTTTCAAAATGTCCCTCCGGCGAGGTTATGCTTGTTCCGTCGGCCAAGGTAAGCTGCACGCGCCAGGTATACAGCGCGCTGCTTTCCAGCGCCGTTTCCACCCGGCAAAGGTTCTCCGCGCTTTGACACTGCCGCTCAAAAACCACCGTGCCCTGCTCGTTTTTTACCTCCACTGCATACGCCGTCTGATCGGCGCCGCTGTCAAGCCGCCACGAAAGCCGCGGATGCGCGGTTCCTATGCCCAGCGGATTTTCGGTATATTCGCAAAAAATTCTGAAATCAGCCATGAATTCCTCCGTAAATATTTCATATTGTATTTGTTATTCGTCTGTTCTCCGGCGCCCGTGCCCGTGCAAGGCAATACGCCGCTTTATATACAGCCTGTATTATATAACAAGGTGCGCATAAATAAAAGGGATTTTTTCAACCTTTTCAAGCACAATTCTAACACTTGACCCAAAGCCTGTTGCGCAATATAATAGGTGCAGCGGTATTGCCGCCCGATAAGCGGTATTTTATACGCAGGAGGATAAATAAATGCAGGTTGTAAGGCTCCGCCACAGCACGGTTTTGGCCTCCGGCAAAGCCGGGCTTATGCTGTTTGACCCCTTTCTTATTCCGGAAGCGGCTCCCAAGGCCGATGTGATATTCATCACCCACGGACACTACGACCACTTCAGCCCGGAGGACATAAAGCGCTGCCTTAAGCCCGGCACGGTCATAGTATGCCCGCCCTCTCTTATGAAGGAATGCTGCCGGCTTGCAGTAACCGTAAAAAGCGTGCGCGGGCTGGAAATAAGCACCGTTCCGGCCTATAATATCGGCAAGCCCTTCCACAAAAGGGAGGACGGCGGAGTGGGATATATAGTAAGCGACGGCACCGCCGTGCTTTATGTGGCCGGAGATACCGACATTACCCCCGAAGCGCAAAGCGTGCGCTGCGATATATGCGCCCTGCCCGTAGGCGGCAAATACACAATGGATGCCGATGAGGCCGCGGCGCTTGCACGCCGCATTCGCCCCAAAATTGCAATCCCCACCCATTACGGCGATATTGACGGCGTTGCGAAAAAGGAGGCCGCCGTGCGCTTTGCCTCCCTTTTGCCGCCGGAAATAAAATGCGAATGCTTCCCGCCGCTGTAACGGAATTCAAAACAGCAGACAAAAACGCAGGGGCGCTTAAAGGCCGCCCCTGCGTTTTTACTATACTGTTTTGCGCGGCGCTTGCCGCCGCCTTTATATACGCACATTATGCGGCATACGGTTTATCAGATGGCCCACTCGCCGTTTTCAAAGATAACGGTTTCGCCGTTTTTGCCCTTGCCGGTGATTTTTGTGCCGGGGGTGCCTATCATAAAGTCCACATGCATCATGGAACGGTTTACTCCCGCTGCGGTTATCTGATCGTAATCCATGCTCTCGCTGCCCTTAACGGCGTTGTCAAAGCCGAAGCCCAGCGCCAGATGGCAGGCGGCGTTTTCATCGTAGAGGGTGTTGTAGAACAGCACTCCGGAGCGGTTTATCGGGGAGGATACCGGCACCAGCGCCACCTCGCCCAGGCGAGCGGAGCCTTCATCGGCGGATATTATCTGCTCCAGCGCTTCATCGCCCACCTCGGCGCTGTGCGCCACGGCGCGGCCGTCCTTAAAGGTAACGGAGAAGTTCTCTATAAGCTTGCCTTGGCAGGACAGCGGCTTGCTTGCCACCGCAACGCCCTCAACGCAGCCGGAGCGGGGGGTGGTGAACACTTCCTCCGTGGGCATATTGGGGTTGAAATACACTCCCTTGTCGGTATACTCGCCCCCGCCCATCCATATGCCGTTTTCCATAAGGCCTATGGTAAGATCGGTGCCCAGCTCGCTCTGTATGTGCAGGCTCTCCAGCTGCAGCTCGTTAAGGCGGTCGGCATGGCTCTGCAATTCGGCATTGTGCTTATCCCATGCCGCCTCGGGATCGTCGTCCACGCGCGCAGTGGTCAAAATGGCCTCCCACAGCGCGTTTACCGCCGCCTGCTTTTTCATATCCGGGAACACCTTCTTTGCCCATTCCGGACCGGGCACGCCCACTATGCACCACTGGTGATGCCCTTCAATAGCCTTGCGATAGGGCTCGATAAACGGCCACTGCGCTCTTCTTACCTTTGTAACCTTTTCGGGATTAACCCCCTTCATTCCGTCGGGATCCTCGGAGAGGATATGCAGACGGCACGGCAGCTCCTTGCCCAGATACGCAAGCTTTTCCTGTCTCCACTTTTCCACGGTGCTCAGGCGCTTTACGGTCTGATACTTAAAGGCGTATTTTTCCGCTGTCTGATCTCTCCATTCCACCGTTACCCACGCGGCGCCGGCGCGATAGGCCTCGCGCACGCACATGCGTGCAAATTCATACTGCTCGGGAGCGACATTTATCTGCACGCCCTGACCCTTCTGCACATTGATGCCCTTACGCACCGCAAGGCGCGCATATTTCTGCATTATGCTCTTTTTCATACTGTTCTCCTTCCGCCGCCGTAAAACGCGGCTTTAATTTATATCTGATTTTTGTATATTGCTTATTTTATTGTGCCGCTTTGCCCGTAAAACAGGAATAAATGCGCGCTTTCGCCCGCATTCTTCGCGCTTCAGTCGCTTTCAAAGGCAAATCTGGGCTGCGTCACTCCGTCTGCCTCCACCTGCTCCTCCCACATGGAGGCGGGGCGCACCCACACCCCGCCCTCACCGTAGAGCGCAAGGTACACCACCATCCGCTCCCCGGTTTCGGAATTTACGGCTTCAAAAAGCACCCGGTATCTTTTGCCCTTAAAGTGCCTGTATACTCCCGGCTTTATCATGCTCACATCTCCCGTCGGCCCGCCATGGCGCGGGAAAGCGTTACCTCGTCTATATATTCAAGGTCGCCCCCAATCGGTATGCCGTGCGCAATTCGCGTGACCTTTATGCCCAGCGGCTTTATCAGCCTTGCTATATACATTGCGGTGGCATCCCCTTCAACATCCGGGTTGGTGGCAATTATCACCTCGCGCACGCCGTCCAGACGCGCCAGCAGCTCCCGTATGCGTATATCCTCCGGGCCGATGCCGTTCATGGGGGAAATGGTTCCGTGCAGCACATGGTATACGCCGCTGAAATCATGCATGCGCTCCATGCTCATCACATCGCGCGGGTCCCTAACCACACAGATAACGGAGCGGTCGCGCCGTGTATCGGCGCACACCGGGCAAACCTGACCCTGACAGAAATTCCCGCACACGCTGCAGTAGTGTATCTCCTCCTTGGCCGCCGTGATGGCCTCGCAAAGCTCACGCACCTGGGCGGGATCCATATCTATTATATGATAGGCAAGCCGCAGCGCGCTCTTGCCCCCCACTCCGGGAAGCTTGCTCAGTGCGTTTACCGCCCGCGCAAGAGGCTCGATATATACGCCCATGCTCAGAACAGGCCTCCCATGCCGCCCGCGATGGCGCCCATTTTGTTTTTATAAAGCTCCTCGGCCTTGGCAACAGCCTCGCGCACCGCGGCAAGCACGGTGTCCTCCAGCATCTCCACATCCTCGGGATCCACAATTTCGGGATTGATCTTAAGCGATACTATCTCCTTCATGCCGGTAACGGTGCATATCACCATTCCGCCGCCCGCGCTGGCCTCAAGCTGTGTATCCGCCAGCTCCTGCTGTGCCTTTTCCATATCCTGCTGCATCTTCTGCGCCTGACGCATAAGCTGCTGCATATTTGCTCCTCCGCCGAAGCCTCCGAAACCGCCCTTTGCCATAATTGATTTTCTCCTTTTCGTTTTAATGTGTTTTTTACTTGATTTTAAGTGTTTTTTATCGTTCTTTAATCGTTTTTTGCAGTGTTTTTGCCTGTTTTTCCGGCGTTTTGACCGGTGCATTTTTGCCGTATGCCGGCTCTGTGCGCGGATTTATGTGAATTTTACCGCGTCGCTGCCGAAGATATCCAGCGCCTTTTGCCGGAATTCCTGCTCTTCATCGGCCGATTTTGTGCTTATTCCGCTTTGGAACAGCACCGTCGGCTTGTCTTGAACAAGCGCGGAAAGCTCAAGAGCTATAAGCTCCTGCTTTTTTTTGCAGAAATTCATTTTGGAATCGTTGCCCTCCGGGAAGGTAACGGTATAGCTGCCCCCCGAAAGCACCCCGCCCACGGCCTGAGAAAGCGCGGAATACACAAGCGGATTGCTCTTTCTCACGCGCCCCAGCAGCGCCTGCCACAGTTCGGAATCGCCTCCCGGCGTCTGCGCGGGTGTCTTCGCGCCGCCGTCCTGCTCCTTCTGCTGCGGCTTTTGCGGCGCCTGCGCCGGCCGTGCAACGGGCGTATTCTTACGCTCCGGCACAGGCTGCGGCGGCTCCTGCGTTATAACGGCGCCTCCCGCTTGAAGGGCGGCAAGCTCCTTTTCCAGCACATTTATTCTGTCCGTCAGGGCGGCGGCATCCCTCTCAAGCGCCGGCGCGCACACCCTCATAAAGGCCGCCTCCAGCGCAATGCGCGGGCGCGTACCCACCCGCATCGGCCCCTCGGCCTGAGAAAGTATCTCCACCGTGCGCAGCAGCATTTCGTCGCCGGCCTGCTTTGCCTCAAGCGCCAGCCTTTCCCGCTTTTCCCGGCTTACGCTTTCAAAGCGGATGCTCTCCGGCGCGGCGGAAACGGCCAAAAGATCGGAAAAATGCCCTATAAGGTCCTTGAGGAACACTCCGGGGTCGCGTCCCTGCTTGAGCAGGGTGTCCACGGAGGCGATAAGCGCCCTTCTGTCCCTTGCTATAAGGCGGTCGGCAACATTGAAAATAAATTCGGAATCCGCCGTTCCCAGCACGTTTACAACATCCTCGTAGGTTATATTGTCTCCGCAGTAGGCAAGGCAGGTGTCGGCTATGGAAAGCGCGTCCCTCATTCCGCCCTCCGCCGTGCGGGCAATAAGCTCCACCGCCTCCTTCTGGGCAGTGACGCCGCGCGAGGACAGTATATCGCTTAAATGCGCCGCTATGTCCGAGGTGGAAATATTGCGGAAATTAAAGCGCTGGCAGCGGGAAAGTATGGTGGCGGGCAGCTTGTGCACCTCGGTGGTGGCCAAAATGAACAGCGCGTGCTCCGGCGGCTCCTCCAAGGTTTTCAGCAGCGCATTAAATGCGCCGCCGGAGAGCATGTGTACCTCGTCGATTATATAAACCTTGTATTTTCCGCACTGCGGCGGAAAAACTATATTGTCGCGTATGGAGCGGACCTCGTCCACGCCGTTGTTGCTGGCCGCGTCCATCTCGATTATGTCAACATTGGGAGCCGAAAGCTGCCTGCACACCTCGCATTTGCCGCAGGCGTCCCCGTTTACCGGCTCAGGGCAGTTTACGGCGCGGGCAAATATCTTGGCAACGGTGGTTTTGCCGGTGCCTCGCGGCCCGGTAAACAGATACGCATGCGCTATTCTGCCGCTGCTTACCTGCGCCCTGAGCGTTTTTACCGTTATTTCCTGCCCTATCACTTCATCAAAGCAGGTAGGGCGGCAAGCCCGATACAGTGCCTTATATGCCATTTCTGCCTCCCTTTCCCAAAGCGGCTCAAACCGTTTGCCGCAAAATTCCCGCTATTGGGCCGCGCTTTGCATATTGCGCCGTCCGCACGGGCTTATGGCGGGTTTGTGCCGAATCCCGTTATTCAAAACCCTGTTTATTATAACGCATTCCGATCTTTTTCACAACCTTATTTGCCCGATATACGCCCGTTATGCCCCGATAACCCGCTTTTTTTGCAAAAACGCAGCCTTGAACCGGAAAAATGAGCCTCATCTTGCAGCAGAGAAAAAAGAAAAAACCACCTTGCGGTGGTTTACAGCTAAAGTCTTAAGCCCGCCCTGCGGCGTATGCCGTTTGGGCCGGAAGCATCAATACTTACGCTTTCTTGCTGCCTCAGCCTTCTTCTTTCTCTTGACGCTGGGCTTCTCATAGTGCTCTCTTTTTCTTGCCTCGGCCATAATACCGGCACGGGCGCATTTACGCTTGAATCTCTTGAGAGCATTCTCCAGCGACTCATTTTCGCCAACGCGAATCTCGGACATCGAACTCACCTCGCTAACCAATGGAAAAGGAAAAAACTGTTCCGATTTTTTCGTTTGAGTAATTATACAATAATCTTGTCCTCATGTCAACAGGGTTGCACATATTTCTTATGCATATTTTTCAATGTACGGATTTTCGGAATACCCTCAATAACGCCGCATTTTGCCGTGCAGCCGCTTAAGCCTTTTCAGTGCTCCTCGCAGCCGGCATTGGGGGTGCTCATATCGTTCATGAACGGGCGGCCGCCCAAAACATGAAAATGCAGATGCAGAACGCTTTGACCGGCGTCCCTGCCGACATTCGTAACCACGCGGTAGCCGCTTTTATCCACGCCGCAGATGCGTGCAACCTCATTTACCGCCTCAAAAATTTTGCCAAGCAGCGCATCATCCTTTTGCGTAAGCTGCATGGCGCTGCTTATATGCTTTTTGGGCACCACCAGCACATGCACCGGGGCGCAGGGCGCTATATCACGAAACGCATAGACATATTCGTTTTCAAAAACCTTGTTCGAGGGTATTTCACCCTTGATTATTTTGCAGAAAATGCAGTCCTCCATAACATCTCTCCTTTTGCCTGTCTGTTTTATGCTTATATTTCCCGCCGCACCGCTGCGGCGCACATTTTCTTTCCTGCCGTCGGCTGTGTTATCCTGCCGGTATTATACACGCTTTGCGCGCACCTGTCACTATGTTTGCACAGATAAAAGCTCCTTTTATGCGTTCTCGCCGCCGGACGCGCCTTCGCCGCAGGGCAGCCCGAATCTGCGTCTGAGCAGCCGTTCCGCACTGTCTATCACGGGCGCATACCATCGGGGCAGCGCAGCCTTTGCCGCCTTGGCGCAAAGCCAAGTATAATCCTCCACCTCATTTTTTACGCCGTGCGTGCCGCGGGGGCATACTTCCTTATTTCCCATGTACCGTGCAAGAAAAAGCACCACGGTCTTGCGCTTTCCTCCGCGCATTTCATACTGCGCGCTCTGCCGGAAGCCCGGGATAAAATCCACCGTTATTCCCGCTTCCTCCCGTATTTCCCGCCTTGCCGTCTGCTCCTCGGTTTCAAAGGCCTCCATATGCCCCTTGGGCACACTGTATGTATGCGAGCGGTACTGAAGCAGGCACAGATACTTAAAGCCCTCCGCCGTTTTTCGGAACACCACCGCCCCGCAGGACTTCTGATACAGTGCCTCTATGCGCGCCGAGCATGCCTTTTCCTTAAAGCCGATTCTTTCCGCTATTTCATTTTGTGTATATACGGTGTTTTCCGGCGCCGCAACCAGCCTGTAACGGGCACCGCTGTTCCTGTACACAATGCCGATTACCCTGCCTGTATACTCTTTTACCGAAGCCTCCTCGCCCAGCAGATAAACCTCGGTTTTTTTGCCCGTTTCCCCCTTCAGAACATGACCGCAATTTATCGGATATCTTACCGTGCGCTCCCCCGATGCACGCACGCATCCCTTCGGATAATCAACGGCAATGTTCACGGTTTTTCCAAGGTAGGCTTCCGCCGCCGTGCGTCTTACCGACCTGTTATTTTCAGAAGGCATATAAATAAACACTCAACCATTAAAATTTTTACGCAGTACCACGGGCGTTTTCAGATATCCGCCTTTATCAGGGAGCATTGCAGCACCCCGTCCGAAACAGACTCCACGGCCGCCCGCGCCATTGTTCCCGGCTTAAGCTCGCCCTTTATTACCGCCTCGGCATGGCGCGCCGTAAGCCCGCGGCTTACCCCCTTGCCCGCGCGCTCTATAAGCACCTCCTCCTGCCTGCCCACAAAGCCGGAAAGATATTTTTCCTTATCAAGGGCACATTGCTGCATGAGGATATGCTCCCGCTCTTTTTTTATCTGCGGGGCTATCTGCTCCGGCATCGCAGCCGCCGCCGTGCCCTCGCGCGGGGAATATGCAAAAACATGCACAAACGCAAAGCCCATCTGCTTTACAAAGCGGAGAGTCTGCTCAAATTCCTCCTGTGTTTCGCCGGGAAAGCCCACGATTACATCGGTGGATATGGTGCAGTCCGGGTAGCGCCGGCGCAGCCCCTCCGCAACGGAAGCATATTCCTTTGGCGTATAGCGCCTGTTCATCCTTGCAAGCACGCTTTGGCTGCCCGATTGCAGAGAGAGATGAAAGTGCGGGCACAGCTGCTCCGTTTTTTCCACCTCGCCCAGAAAATCCTCCGTTATTCCCATAGGCTCAAGGGAACCGAGCCTAACGCGCCGTATTCCGGGAACCGCCGATGCCAGCACCGCCTGCCCCAGCGTGGAGCCGTTATCGCACCCGTATGCCGTAAGATGTATGCCGCCCAGCACTATTTCGCGAAAACCGGCTGCGGAAAGCCGGCGTGCCTCGGCGGCTATGGAATCAAGGCTTCGTGAGCGCATGGGCCCGCGCAGAAAGGGTATTATGCAATAGCTGCAATAGCTGTTGCAGCCGTCCTGAATTTTCATGTATGCTCGGGTATGACCGTCGTGCCCCGAAAGCGGAATATCCTCAAAGGCGGTATGCTCCCGCGTTTCGCTGAGCGCGCTTTCCCGTTTTTTGTCCTGAAGATACCTTATGCACATATCGGGCAGCTCGGATTTATGGTTTGTGCCCGCCACAATGCACACCCCCGGAATTTCCAGCAGCTGCTGCTTTGCTCTTTGGGCATAGCAGCCCGTTACGGCTATGCAGGCCTGCGGATTCAGACGGTATGCGCGGGATATCATCTGACGGCTTTTGCTTTCGCTCATTGCGGTTACCGCGCAGGTGTTTATAACATATACATCGGCCTTTTCCCTTGCGGACACGGTTTTGAAGCCCTGCTGCTCAAAGCGCTCCTGTATTCCCTGTGTTTCGCTCTGGTTTACCTTGCAGCCCAGCGTTATAAAAGCAACAGTTCTCATTTTTCCTCCGCGATATGCAAATCATCGGCGATTTGCGCCGCATCAAGGTCGCCGGCAATGCCCAGTATCAGCACCGCCGCGGCAAAGCCTGCGTTTTCGGTGCGCAGTATCCTGCGCCCGAGGGACACGCTCTGCCAGCCGCACCGCAAAAGCATTTCGGCCTCCTGTGCGTCAATGCCGCCCTCCGGCCCTATAAACAGGCTTACTTCCCTCGCGTTTCCGCTTTTCACCGCCTGCTTCATTGCCTCAACAAGGCTTATGCATTTTTCGTTTTCATATGCAAAAAAACGCAGCCCGTCCGCTTCGAGCGCTGCCTGCGCCGTTGTAAGCGGCATATGCACCTTGGGCGGAACGCTCCCGCCGCACTGCTTGCAGGCCTGCTCCGCTATTGTTCCCAGCCTTTCGCATTTGCGCCTTGCGCTTTGCTCCTCCCATTTGGAAACCGAGCGCGCACAGCTTACCGGCACAAAGGCGGATACGCCTATTTCGGTGCAGCATTTGCACACCTGCTCCAGCTTGTCCCCCTTGGGTATGCCCTGATACAGGGTTATGCGGCAGGCCGTTTCGTTTTTTCCTGCCGACCTTGAAAGAATGCGCGCCGCAACCTGCGTGTGCTCCACGCTTACAAGCTCGGCCTCCGCCTCGCTGCCGTCGCCGGCGCACAGCAGCACATGCTCCCCCGCTCGAAGGCGCAGTACCGCCGATATATGGTGCGCTTCCCTGCCGTCAAGGCAGCATACGCCCTCCGTCGGAAGGCTGCTTACGAAAAATCTTCTCATCTTTCCCCGGATTTTATCGCGCGCTGGATATCCCTTTTTGCATCTCTCTGCGCGATGGCCTCCCGTTTGTCATAATTCTTTTTGCCCCGGCACAGCGCAAGGGACACCTTTACTCTGCCGTTCTTGAGATACAGCTCAACGGGAATCAGCGTATAGCCGTCCCTCTGCACGCGCCCGGCAAGCTCCCTTATCTGCTTTTTGTGCATAAGCAGCCTGCGGGTGCGCAGCGGATCGCGATTGAAAATATTGCCCTGCTCATAGGGCGAGACATGCATGCCATATACAAACATCTCCCCGTTATGCACCCCGGCGTGGCAATCCTTCAGGTTTGCCTTGCCCTGACGGATGGATTTTACCTCAGTGCCGCAAAGCTCAATGCCCGCCTCGTAGGTTTCCTCCACAAAATAGTCATGCCACGCCTTACGATTCTGTGCTACGGTTTTTCCCTTTTCCATTGCCGCCTGCCTCCCTCCTGTCCGTTTCGGCCTTTGCCGGCTGTCCGTTTCTCCTGCTCTGTCCTTCCTTATTTACGCTCTGCCCGCGCACGGCACCCCTTGCCCGTGCCGTTTTGCCGCCCTCCGCCGAAGCCTGCGGCCTTCTATTTTCTCCGTTTTGCCCGCCCGGCTTACGCACGGCGGCGTTTTCCGCCGGCGCGCTGTTTTTTGCTTTCCCGTTTTTTGCCGGCTTTACGCTTTTGTTCTGTCCGTTTTTATCCTGCCTGCCTGTTTTCTCCCCGCCCTTTTCCTGCCTCCTGCTTTTACCGTCAAGGGCGCGGTTTTTTCCCGCAGCATTTTCGGGAACGGTTTTTGCTCTTTCCTTTGCTTTTGCGCGATTTTTCCCGTAGGCGGAATTTTTGCCGTTTCCCTTCTCCGCGACGCTTCGGGGGCTGTCGGCTCTGCCGCCGTCGCGCTCCCGCCTTGCAGTGCCGTTCTCGGAGGGTGTCTTTGCCCCGGATAACGGCTTGCTCTTTTCGCCTTTTCCGTTTTTATCCTGCACGGAAGCCTTTTTGCCCCGGCTCTGCGCGGCTTTATTCTTATCCCGGCTTTTATTCGACTCTGCGTCCGTATTTGCGGGCTCCGCCTTCTTTGCGGGCTTATCCGCTTTTTCCTTTTTGCCTGAGCCGGCACGCTTTTTCCCCTGTCCGAAAGCGCCGCTCTTTTTGCGCCCGCCTTCTTCCTCCGCCGGCTCCGCCTCCACTCTGCCCTGAGAGGGATCGGCACTCAGCAGACGCACGCGCACGGCGTCTCCCATGCGCAGGCGTTTGCCGCTGCGCTCCCCCGTAAGGCAGCAGTTCTGTGCATCATAGTTATAAAAATCGTCCCTTAAATAGGCAAGGGGCACGGTACATTCCAAGGTATCGGGCATTTCCACCCAGAACGCGGAGGCGCTCACGCCGGATATAACGCCCTCCATGCACTGCCCTACAAGGTTTTGTGCGTACTCCGCCTTTTTTATATCGTCCGCAGCCCGCTCGGCCTCCGCCGCCGCAAGCTCGCACTGCGAGCAATGCCCCGCCGTTTCCTGCATGCGCTTTTTGTATTTTTTAAGCGCCGCGTCATTGCCCTCAAAGAAGAAGTGCAGCATGCGGTGCACCGTAAGATCGGGATAGCGGCGTATCGGCGATGTAAAATGCAGATATTCCGCCGCCGCCAGCCCGAAATGTCCCATGTTTTCACCGTCATAGCGCGCCTTTTTCATACTGCGCAGCAGCATTCTGGAAACCAGCTTCTCCTCCTGCGTGCCCTGTACGCCCGCAAGCAGCGCGCAGCAATCCTTTGCGGAGGCGTCCGCAGGCAGCGACAGCCCGAAGGGCGCTATAAGGGTGTTGAAATCCTCCAGCCGCTGCGGATCCGGCTTTTCGTGCACCCGGTACATGGACGGGATCCCCTTTTGCAGCATAAAATCCGCCACGCATTCGTTTGCCTGGAGCATAAACTGCTCTATCATTCGGTTTGCCTCGCCGCGCTCCCGCGCGCGCAAACCCACGGCACGCCCCTGCTCGTCCAGCGTGAATTCCGGCTCCGGAAGCTCGAAATCCACGGCCCCGCGCCCGCGGCGCATGCTCTCCAGCACCAAAGACAGCTCCCGCCCCTGAAACAGCTGATGGTCTATCGGCGCCAAAAACGGCACGCTTTTGCCGGAAAACAGCTCGTTTACCTGCTCATAGGTGCAGCGGCGCACGCTGCGTATAACCGAAGGAAATATCTCCCTGTCCGTCACCCGGCCCGATTCGTCTATGTGCATAAGCACTGAAAGGGTAAGGCGGTCGCAGTCCTGATTGAGGGAGCATACGCCGTTTGAAAGAGCCTTGGGCAGCATGGGCAGCACCCTGTCGGGGAAATACACGCTGGTGCCGCGCAGGTATGCCTCCTCGTCCACCGCGGTGCCGGGGCGCACGAAAGCGGAAACATCCGCTATATGCACTCCCAGCAGCCAGCCGTTTTCCTCCCTTGTTACGCTTACGGCATCGTCAAGGTCCCGCGCGTCCTCGCCGTCCACGGTAAACACCGTTTCGCCGCGAAGGTCGCGCCGCCCATCGCTTTTGGGCGGATGCGCCGCTGTTTTCTCGGCCTGTGCCGTAACCTCCGGCGGAAATGCGTCGCGCAGCCCCTTTTCGCGTATTACGCCCAGCATATCCACGCCCTTATCGCCGGGATAGCCCAGCACCTCGTTTATCTCTCCCTCCAGCGCGCCGCTTGAAGTAAACACCGTTACGCGGCAGCGCACCTTCTGCTGCGGCTTTGCCCCTGCCAGCCTGCCCGAAGGAATATGCACCGGGCGGTGCAGGCGCGGGTTGTCCGGCAGCACATAATACCGCCCGCCCTGCTTTATAAGCTCGCCCACTATATATTCGTTGGCATGAACCAGTATCTCGGTTATCTCGCCCTCTCCGCCCCTGCGCGTATCGCTTTTAACGGGCGGCTTTCTGCCTTTTGCGTGCCTGTTTTTATCCTGTCTGTCGGGAATATAGCGCTCCCCGTGTACGCTGTCCAGCGGCCGGTAGCGCACCCTGTCCCCATGCATCGCGCCCATGGAGTTCGCGGCGGAAATATAAAGATCCTCCCCGTTTTCCCGGTCGTCCGGAACGGCAAAGCAATAGTCCCCGCGGCTGCCCTGCACCGTGCCCTCAAGGATACCGGCGCTTCCGGGCAAACCGAAGCCCCCGCCCGTCTGCACTACCTCCTCCATGCACTTGAGCACACGGATTATCATGCCCCTGTCGGAGCGCTCCAGCCCCAGCGCACGGCAAATCTGCTCCGGGGTATATACTCCGCCCGAAGCCAGTATATCAAGTATTCTCTGCTGTATATTCAAAATGCTTCTCCTTGTAATTTTTTTACTCTTTATTGCCGCAGCGCACCCTGTATTAAAAAATAAGACGCCCCTGTGCGGGGCGTCCGAACGGTGCATTATCAGCAATCGTCATAAAATGAGCCTGTATTCTCAAATGGAGACGATAACCGCAAGTGCCAGCGCCAGCACAACGATTATGCCCACGCTGATCTTGGTAACAAGGGCCAGCTTGCCCTCCGCGCTTTTGGTTTTGTTGCGTCCCAAAAAGCTGTCGCTGTTGCTGCCGCCCATAATGCTGCTGAGCCCCTCGGTGGTACCCTTCTGCTTCATAACCGCCCAGATAAGTACGCCGCTGTCTATAATAAGCAGGCTCGCCAGAATTATTGCCACGATCTGCATAGTCGTCATATCCACTACCTCCCAAACATAAGCAGACTGATTGTAGCACACCGGGCGTTAAAATGCAAGCATTTTTTTACTTTTGCCGCCCTCATGCCATATTTCGTGCTTTTTGCCGCCGTCAGGCTATGTGCCCTGAATACATTCTTCAAAAAACGGCCTTACGCCTTAACAGTTTTTCTGTTTTTTGCGCCTTACGGCCGCTATAATAAGCTCGCAGGCAAGGGTTATTATAATTCCCGCGAGGATGCTCATTATAAGGGGCAGCACGGAGGAGCTCTCCAGCCTTAAGAGCGAAAACAGTCCGGGAGTGCGCGCCGGCAGCTTGAAGAGATTTGGCAGTATTGCCACCGCGCCGACATATCCCAGCGCCGACACCGCGCATAGCCCGCCGCGCAGCCAATTGAAGGGCAGGCTTGCCTTTACCACTCCCATAACGCTTATTGCTCCCAATGTCAGGTAGGTAACAAGCCCTATCTGGCTTTGCTCTATGCCAAGGGAGCTTCCCGCCATGGTAAGCACAATGCAGCACACCGTTACGGCTACGGCGTTGGGCAGCGCTGCGCCTATGGCGCTTGGCAGGAATTTGCCCCTTACGGGCTTATCGTTTCTCTCAAGTGACATAAAGAAGGACGGAAAGCCCTCGATAACAAGGTCTATAAGGGTTATCTGTATGGGAATAAAGGGGAAGGGCAGGTTGAATATCACGCACCACAGTGTTATAAAAACGGAATACAGTGTTTTTATAAAGAACACCCCGGCGGATTTCGTTATATTGTTCACCACTCTGCGCCCTTCGGAAATAACATCCTTAAGCACGGCAAAATCGGAATCCAGCAGTACAAGCTGCGCCGTCTGACGCGCCGCATCGCTGCCCTGACCTATGGCAACGGAGCAGTCCGCCTGCTTCATTGCAAGCAGATCGTTTACGCCGTCCCCCGTCATGCCGACGGAACGTCCCTTTTCCTGAAGCGCCGTTACAAGCAGCTTTTTCTGCTCCGGGCTCACCCTGCCGAACACGGTATATTTGTCCGCCGCATTCTTTACATCCTCCGGCGCAGCGTTGGAAAGATCTATGCAGCGCTGTGCATTCTTTATGCCTGCACGCGCAGCCACCGCCGAGGCCGTTACGGGGTCGTCGCCCGATATCACCTTTACCTCCACGCCCTGACGCTCAAAATACGCTATGGTATCCTTTGCGTTTTTGCGCAGCGGATCGGCTATTATCACCGCCGCCGCCGGCTCCACTGCGCAAAGCTCGCCGTCCGCCTGCGGCTTCTGCCTTGTTATGCCCGCAAACAGCACGCGCTTGCCCTGCTGCATCTGCTCGCGGAACTGCAAGGGCATATCGCCCTTAAGACCCAAACGCTCGTAAGCGCCCAGCACAAGATACTCGCCGTTTTCCAGCGTCACGCTGCTCCATTTTCTTGCAGAGGAAAAGGGCACCCCCGCAAAGGCGCGCTGCGGCGCTGCATGCGCGCAGTATTCCTTAAGCGCGCAGAAGGTGGCGTTGTTATCCTCGGAGGCGGAAACATACGAGGCTAAAAGCTGCTGCACGCGGGCCTTATCGCACCCCAAGGGGATAACCTGCTCCACCTCCATATGCCCCACGGTAAGCGTGCCGGTCTTATCAAGGCACAGCACATCGCAGTGGGCAAGGTTCTCTAAAGAATAAAGCTCCTGCACCAGTACATTCTTTTTGGAAAGGCGTATAACGCCTATTGCAAGCCCCACGCTCATAAGCAGCACAAGCCCCTTGGGCAGCATACCCAAAAGCCCCGCGGAGGAGGATATCACCGCGTCGGCTATTGTCATATTGCGCACAAGCAGCGCTTCAAGGAAGGCTATTATGCCAAGGGGCACAATGAAGAAGCTGGTTATGCGCGTAACCTTCTTCATGCTGCTCATAAGCTCGGAATTTGCCGATTTATACTTTTTGACCTCGCTTACCAGCTTTGCGGCGTAGTTTTCCTCGCCGGTATGTATAACCTCCGCGCGGCATTTGCCGGATATTACCGAGCTGCCCGAAAGCAGATCGTCCCCGGCGCGCTTAAGCACGGGCCGGGATTCTCCCGTAAGCACGGACTCGTTTATTTCCGCACTGCCCGAAAGCACCCTGCTGTCGGCGCATATCACATTTCCGCTTTCCAGCAGCAGCACATCGCCCTTTTCCACGCTGTCGGGATGCACCTCAAGCTCGCGGCCGTCCCTTAAAACATGCGCCACCGGCATGGACAGCAGCGACAGCTTCTCCACCAGCTTTTTGGCCTTTATCTCCTGATATATGCCTATAAGCGTGTTTACAATAATAATAAATATAAAGAACAGGTTGGACCACGCATGCACAAGCGCCAGCGCAACGGCAATAATTACATTCAGCAGGTTGAACACCGTGCATACATTGTCGCGTATTATCTCCGCAGTGCTTTTTGTGGCCATGCCCTTGCTTTTGTTTTTCTGCATTTTTATCCTTCAATACCCCTTTTACGGCTTTGTTTTATGCGGTTCACACCTTTACGCCGGGTGCAAAATGCACGCCGTAACGCTTAAGCGCCTCTTTTATTATTCTGCGCGCCTCTTCTCCGTCCATTACCTCCTGCACCGCCGTGGACATATTCTCCAACGCCTTGTAAACCGAGAAGAAATGCATCATTTCATCCGAAACATGTGCAGGCAGCTCATGAATATCCTTATAGGAATTATACATGGGGTCGGAAAACGGTATGGCAATTATTTTTTCGTCCATATAATCGTTATCCACCATTTTTATAACCCCGATGGGATAGCAGCGCACCAGCACCATGGGATCTATGCTTTGGCTTGAAAGAATAAGCACATCCAGCGGGTCGTTGTCGTCGGCATAGGTAAGCGGTATAAAGCCGTAGTTTGCCGGATAATGCGTGGAGGTATAAAGTATCCTGTCCATGCGCAGCATTCCGGTTTCCTTATCCAGCTCGTATTTCTTCTTGCTGCCCTTTTGTATCTCCACCACCGCAAGAAAATCGTCCGGCGCTATTCTGCTTGGCGACATATCATGCCATATATTGCTCATCTGTTTTCCTCCCTGTCTGATAATAATGCCCCTTTAATTTTGTCCCTTGCGGGCGCTCACGAAAGCCTGCCGCTCCATACCACCGCGGCATCATAGTATTCCTCCAGACAAAGCCCGCTCTCATACAGCTTCTTTGCCAGCTCCGTCCCCACATAGCGATAGTGATACGGCTCGAATTTTATGCCGGTTTTCTGCTCCTTGCCCTTCTGATAGCGCAGTATAAAGCCAAAGCGCCAGGAATTTTCCCGCATCCACTGTGCCTCCCAGGTGGAGGCGTAGCCCGGCCCCGGAGTTTTATGGGAAAGGCAGGTTATATCAAAGGCCAGCCCCGTCTGATGCTCGCTTGTGCCGGGATAGGCGCTACCCACCGGCTTTGACGGATCGGTGCCGTATTTGGGGTCGGCCTTTACGCGGCTGGACCAGTTCTCTATCTGCTCCGAATACGGGCGGTATACATTGCACAGATAATAGCTCTTTATTCCCGCCTCGCTGTATGCCGCGTTTATCATTTCGATAAAAGCGGAAAGCGCGGTCGGGTTTGCCATGGTGGGATCGTCCCGCAGGGTAAAGGGCGCAAGGGAAAGATATTCCTTCACGCTTACAAGCCCCTCGGGCAGAAAATCCTCGCGCAGGCGGTAATTCATGTTTATCAGCGTTTCCGGCCCCACGCTGTCCAGATATTCGTGCGGCGCATTTGCTATGGAAAGAGGCCGGCTGCCCAGCTTCATATCCTCCGCATCCGCCTTTATATCCGCCGCAAGCGCGCCGGGAGCAATGTTTCCCTTTGCATCGCAGGGATAAAACGCCGCGCTGCCGTTTCCGCACGACGCCCATACTCTGTAAACCTTCTGCCGGTTTGCCCCGATAAAATAATATATATTTGCGCTTTTCTTCTTATACCCCTGGGGCACCGAAGCGGACGGTACAGCCGCCGCGCAGCGCACCGGCTGACCGTAAGCCTCGTTTTCAGCATCCAATACGAATTCCGAAACGGGATTAAGCTCGCTGTCCGCTTCAAAAAAGCCCACAAGATGCTCCAATAGCTCCTGCCCGAAATAAATATTCAACTGACCGTAAACACGGTAGCATATGCTGCCGTCCGCCCCGGTAAAGGCGTAGCCGTTTGTCCTGCCCGTGCCGAAAGCGGTATAATACCGCGGCGTACGCATATCGTCCGGCAGCTCTGCCGCCTCAAAGACCGTGCTGTGTACCGGCTCCGGGGTTATAACGGGGGTCGGCGCAGGCGTCTCCTGCGTCGGGCTTTGCGTGATATCCGCACCCTGCCCCCCCTGCTCGGGGCGCATTATAAAGCCGCACGCAATAGCGCAGAACAACAATATAACGCCGCTGATAATACCGGCTGCAAACAGCCCGCTGCTTTTCACTTTATCTGCCTCCGAAAATATGTAATGTTTTTATTCCATGCATGCCCCTTTACGGCCTTCATTTTCAGCCGCCCTAAAAAGCTGCACCCCTCTACTCTTCCACGGAAGTCTCCGGCCCCACCGGCGCTTCGGTTTCCTCCCCCGAAACCTCCGGCGCGGGGATATCCGGCGTGTTTTCCGGCTCCTGTGTTCCCGAAGCCTCCGGCTCCGGCGTGTTTTCCGGCTTCACGGTGCCGTCCGGCTTTTTCGTGCTCTCCGGCTTTTTCGTGCTCTCCGGCTTTTTGGTGCTGCCCGCCGTTCCCGTGGGCCGTGCATCAAAGTCAAACTCATCATAGGGCACGGTATACAGCTTGTATACATAGCCCTCCGCCCCCTCCTGCGTGCGCACGCCTATCCAGTCGCCCAGATCTTCCGTCACCTCCAGAACCGTTCCGTGGGGCAGCGTGCCCTTTATCTCCGAGGAGGTGCTGGGCTTGCTGCGCAGCTTGAGCGGCACGGACGGATCATTCAGCTTCACCACCCGCCGCACGACGGTATCGGGCGTAACGGTAACCGTGACCTCCGGCTTCGGCGTAACCGTCTGATCGCTTCCGGGCTTAGGCCATACAAGACGCGCATGCACTATTGTCCTCTTTGAGGATCCCTCGTCGGAGTTGCAGGTGGAAAGAGTAAGTATGCGGTCGTTTTCCGTAAATACCGCGCTTTCATCCTTAAACATCCCGCGATCTCTTAAGCGGTTGAGATATTCCACATATTCGCCCGGTCCGAAATTGCCGTGGCGCCGGTAGTCCGGGTCCTCCTTGTTGGTAATATAAACGCTGAATACCTCAAAACGGTAAGTGCCGTACAGTGTGTCAAAATACACTCGCCTGTGCGTATCAAAAAAGGCCTGGCTGCCCAGCGTGGTATAATTCTTCAGCTTGCCGAACATGGAGCCGTTTGTCATGTTGTGCCCGTGAATTATGGTATTGTAGCCAAAGGGGTTCAGTTCGTTGAAGCTGGTCATAAACAGTGCGCCGGCAGCGGTTTCGTTGCCGTACATATCGTGCTTGAGATAATAATCGTTATCGTCCATAAGCACCGGATAGTTTGTAACCTCCGGGATATACAGCCATCCCACAACATCGGGATTTGTCTGCTCCTTAAGATCCCACACCTTATTCTGACGGTTTACATACCCGTCCTCCTTTTCTATGTCCGTAGGCTCATAAGAGGTTGTCGGGCGGTGCGGCTCCACCGTGCCATTGGGGTCAAAGGTAATATCGGGCAGCCCCGTCACAAAGCCGCCGCTGGGGCGCGCCGAGGACACCGGCGGCTCCGTGCCCGCCAAATCCTCATAGCGTTTTTGAGTTATATAGTCGTTAAAATGCTTATCCACATAAAAAAAGCCGCAGAAAAGCGTAACGCACACAAGCGCCACAATAAAAACGCTGTATATCAGGTTACCCGCGCGTATGCGCCTTCTCTGAATGCGCTCCTCCTTTGAGGAATTCTCATCACGATGCGGTTTATAACTCACAGTTTATCGCTCCGTTTCTTGCCTGTTTATCCTTTTTTGCGTGTACCGTATGTATATGCACTTCATATTATACAATATCCCGCCGCGAAATAAAAGCCCTAATTGCTTTTATGCGCCCCTGCTTTTTAACATTTTACCTTTATGACACAATTTCTTTACCGGTTTTTTACCCGTATCGCCCGTTATTTTCGTGCGCATACGCCCGCCGGGCGCGCAAAAGCCGTGCAAAATACCGCATGGAGATAAATCCAAAAGGGAGTCGCACTCGTGCGGCTCCCTGAGCTTCTACTGTTCGGTGTTGTTTATTTCCTCCACCGATTTGCATACGGAATGCTTTATCGGATCCCAGCCTATGCTGCGGAAGCGCAGCAGCGCCCATACGGACACCGGTATGTAGGTCATCATAAACAGCGGGAAGGTAAAGGTGTAAAGTATCTTGTCCAGCGCGGGACATTTTATGTTCTTCCACTCCGTTATGGTGGTAATAAGCCCTATTACATATATAAGCCCGTAGCATTTAAGCAGCGTAGCGCAGGCGCTCATAAGCGCAATGGGCAGCAGCTCCGCGCGGTTTACCGACACCAGCGCGTTTATGAACTCGGTAAGGTGGCAGCATATGCTCAAGAGGGTAAGAAACAGCGCGGGGAATATTGTCATAAGCATATCGTAGCAGGCAAAGCTGCCCCGGCGGAAAATGTTGTTTGCAAGCTCCTTGCCGTAGTTTCCCAGCACCTGATAGAACCCCTTGCTCCAGCGCAGCCGCTGCACCCAGGACTGACGGAAGGTCTCCGGCTGCTCGTCATAAAGCATTGAGCCCGCGGAATAGCCCACCCGTTCGCCGTGAATGATGCTGTCGCTCGTGAACTCTATATCCTCCGTAAGCAAATGGTGCTTCCAGCCGTTGTTTTTGCGGATGATGTCCGTATGCACCATAAAGCCCGTACCGCTTATTGCGCAGCTGGTTCCCAGGCTCATTCTGGCTTCGTTAAGATATTTTGATTCCCGGATAAACCACAGCGAGTAGCCCGCGCTTATCCAGTTCGTGTTGTAATTCTTGCTGTTGCGATAGCTTGTAATTATACGGAAGCCCTGATCGAAAACATTGTTCATCTGGGTTATGTAATCGGGCGCAAGCACATTGTCGGCATCCAGCACAAGGAAGCCCTCGCACGGCGTGCCCTCGGCAAGCAGACGCTTGAAGAGGAAATCCAGCGCATAGCCCTTGCCGATATGCTCCGTATCGCTGCGCTCCAGCACTCTGGCTCCGGCCTCGCGCGCAACGGCTGCCGTAGCATCGGTGCAGTTGTCCGCCACTACAAACATTTCCAATAGCTCCTGCGGATAATCCTGCGCCTTTACGCTGGAAAGCAGCTGCCCTATAACATTTTCCTCGTTGCGGGCGCATATAACCACACCGAAACGGTGCTTGCGGCTCGCCATTGGCGCGCGCGCAGGTTTTTTAACCAGCATATACGCAAGGTAGAACAGCTGATATGCGTAGCAGGTTATGAAAAGCACCGCAAGTATCTGCTCTATAACATATATGGTTTTCAAATGACATTCTCCTTTTTTCTTCCGCGGCAGAACACCCTTGCCCTGTCCGGAATTCCTGCACGCCCGCCGCTTTACGGCCGCTTGCGCGCTCATATGTTTATGTCCCGCCTTTTGCAGTGCCCGAATAAGCCCGCCGTTTGCAAAAACAGCCGTGCGGATAATTCACTGCCGCAGGACAATCGCATGCATTATATCACTATTTTTATATTTGTAAAATGTTTTTACTATAAATATGCCGTTTACAATGCATTTTATCCCGCTGAAATGAACGATTTTCTGCAATATGCTGCGTTATACAGCGAAATTTGCATATTTATGTGCATGTAAGCCTGCCCGCGCTTATTTTCTTTCCAGCTTCGTGCCTTCCTTTGTATCCAGCACATTATAGCCCATCTGCAGCAGCCTGTCCCTCAGCTGGTCCGAAAGCGCCCAATCCTTGTTTTTGCGCGCCTGATTGCGCTGCTGTGCAAGCTGCTGCGCCTCGGGATCTATCTCCTGCGGCTTATCCAGCTTCTGTTCGCACTTATCAATGTCCAGCGCCAGGATCTTGTCCATTTCCAGCATGGCTTCATATATTTTGCGGCTCTTGTGCGGATTGCGCGCCAGCTTCCACAGTATTCCCAGCGCCTTGGGCGCGTTCAGGTCGTCCGATATCGCCTCAAAGAACTCGTTAAGCGCCTCCTTGGCCGCAGGCTCCTCTCCGTCATCCCCCTTTGAATGAGCAAGCGCGCTCTCCAGCAGCCGCGTATAGCTCACCGCCGCGCCCTCCATAGCCTCCCATGTGAAGTTCATCTTGTTGCGGTAGTGCGAATTAAGGCAGAAATAGCGGAACGCCAGCGGATCAAAGCCCTTTGCACGCAGATCCGACACCGTATAGGTGTTGCCAAGGCTCTTGCTCATCTTGCCCCCGTTTACCATCATGAACTCCCCGTGCATCCAGTAATGCACGGACGGATGTCCAAGCAGCGCCTCGGTCTGGGCTATTTCGTTTTCGTGATGCACCGGTATATGGTCAACTCCGCCGGTGTGGATGTCAAAATCCTCGCCCAGATACTTAAGGCTCATGGCGGAGCATTCTATGTGCCAGCCGGGGTATCCCATTCCCCACGGGCTTTCCCACTGCATTATGTGCTCCTTGGGAGCCTTTTTCCACAGCGCAAAATCCGCCGGATGCCGCTTTTCGCTGTTTACCTCCACGCGCGCGCCCGCCTTCTGATCCTCCAGCTTAAGGTCGGAAAGCTGACCGTAGCGGCCGTATTTCATTATGTCAAAATATATGCCGTCGCTTGTTTCGTAGCCGTAGCCCTTTTCCACCAGCTTTTCCACAAAGTCTATCATTTCCTTTATATGATCGGTGGCCTTTGGGGTAAGCGTGGGCCTTTTGATATTCAGCGCCGCAATATCGTCAAAAAACACCTTTGTGTAATATTCCGCTATCTCATAGGGGCTTTTCTGCTGCTCGCGGGAGGCCTTTTCCATTTTGTCCTCCCCCGCATCCGCATCGCTTACAAGGTGTCCCACATCGGTAATGTTCATAACGCTTTTTACCTTGTAGCCCTCATGCTCAAGGGCGCGGCGCAGAATATCCATAAACACATATGTGCGCAGGTTTCCTATGTGCGCATAATTATACACCGTCGGTCCGCAGGAATACATTCCTATCTTCCCCGCGCATACCGGCACCAGCTCCTCTTTTTTCTTGTGAAGAGTATTGTAAACTATCATTTTTCTTCCTTTCCGCGCTTAAAAGCGCAGCGTTTTATCGTTTGTTTCGGTAATTTTCCGATAATATTCTTCTTTGCTTTTCCTGCAAGACCGCCTTTGGCGCATTTATTCTTCCGCTTTCGATGCCGCCGCTTCCGTCTCATCCCGCGCGACCCGGCGCTCCAGCTCCCCTATGCGCGAGCACAACCGCTGGAATTCCTCCTTTATGGGGTCGGGCAGACGCTGATCCATGCTTGCGCAGTCCACCCTCACATTGTCCCGACGCACTACTCTGCCGGGCACGCCCACCACGGTGCTGTTGGGCGGAACCTCCGAAAGCACCACCGCGCCTGCGCCTATTTTGCTGTTGTCCCCCACCTTGAACGGCCCCAGCACCTTTGCCCCGGCGGATACCATAACATTGTCGCCCAGCGTCGGATGCCTCTTCCCGGTGTCCTTTCCCGTGCCGCCCAGCGTAGCGTTCTGAAATATGGAGCAGTTTTTGCCTATAACCGTGGTCTCGCCTATTACCACCCCGGTTCCGTGATCTATAAAAAAGCCCTCGCCTATCTGTGCGCCGGGGTGTATATCTATGCCGGTCAGCCTCCGCGTGCGCTCGCTTATCATGCGCGCAATAAGCCGCATTCCGTGCTTGTAGAAAAAGTGCGCTCTGCGATGCCGGCGTACCGCACGGTAGCCCGGGCAGCACAGCACCGCCTCAAGGCGCGATCTTGTAGCCGGATCCCTGTCCAGCACAGCCTGTATATCGGCTTTTCTGTGTTTCAAAATTATCCGTTCCCTCCGCTTTTATATAAATTGCAATATAAATTGCCCGTGCCGCCGCCCGCTTTGCCCTAAAGGCCTAAAAAAACGGGAAGGGCGCATTCATTGTTAATAATCACCGCCGCAAAAAACAAAAAAGCCCGCCTCATTAAAGAGACGGGCTTGCCCGCGGTTCCACTCTCCTTGACCCCTGCGCTAAAGCAGGCGTCCGCTTGATGCCGGTAACGGCGGCTGCCGTGCGGAACTAACGCCCCGCCCGCTCCTCCGGCGCACGGCCTGCAGCCCCGCCCCCGCTCTTTCACCCATGCAAGCGGTTCTCTTTGCGGCAGGCTCCTGCGGCCCTCCGGTATCAACGCTTAATATATCAGGCTTTCCGCCTCTTTATATTCATTATATACTCTGTACTGTTTTTTTGCAACAAAAATATTGCTTCCGCTCCCTTAAAAGGCGCTGCACGCGCACCCGATATACGCCCGACGCATGTACGCCCGCATCTGCGCTATTGCCCCGCCTTCATTGCGGATACCATATCCACGGAGGTTATCCTCCTGCGCATAAAGGCATCCACCGCCAGCGTGAAAAGCACCGTCATAAGCGCCGAGAGCACATAGCTCAGCCACCCTATGCTGCGCCCGAACATTACGGCATCCACCTCCGCCGTGCGCACCACAAAGGAGTGCAGGAATATTCCCAACACCGTTCCCACGGCTATTCCCATAAAACACATCACAATGTTTTCGCGAAATACATACGCGCCCATCTCACGCTCGGTAAAGCCCAGCACCTTAAGGGTTGCAAGCTCCTTCTGCCGCTCGCATATGTTTATATTGGTAAGATTATAAAGCACTATCACCGCCAGCAGCCCCGCAGATATTATAAGCACCGCCACTATGCTGTCCATGCTCTTTACGGTGTTGGAGAAGCTCTCCTTTATGGTGTCGGAAAACCGCACCAGCATAACTCCCCTGCCCGAAAGCAGCTCTCTTCCCAATTCATCGCGGAATTCCTTTGTATGCTGCGCCGTACCTGCAAATATAACATTGTAGTCCGGCTCGCCGAACAGGCTTTTATAAAGCTCCGGGCCTATAAATATCTGCCCCGCCAGATAGTTTTCGCATATGCCGGTAACCGTCAGCTCCCGTTTGCTTCCGTCCGGCGCGGTAAGCAGCACGCTGTCCCCTTCCGCACAGCCTATTATCCCCGCCAGCTTTTCGGTAAGCACCGCGGAATTCTCCCCGAACTCTATCGCCTTGCCGGTTTTGCGGTTTCTTAGCGTTATCTGCTCCGTAAGAGCCGCGCAGTCGCGCGGCACCGTAACCGTAACGCTCTGACGCACGCCGTTTTTCTCCACCTTGCCGCTGCCGCTTAGCGTACGCACATATCCCGTTATCAGCTCCCCGTTTTCCAGAATGTCCGCCGCCTTGTCAATATCCCCGCCGCTTAAAAAAGCCGCCGTAAGGTTATACTTATATATCTGCCCGAACTGCAGATCCACGATATCATGTATGGAATCCCGCAGCCCGAAGCCCGTAAGCAGCAGCGCACAGCAGCCCGCTATTCCCAGCACCGTCATAAGCAAGCGCTTTTTATAGCGGAAAATGTTTCTTGCCGCCACCTTGCGGCTGAAATTTATGTGCTTCCAAAGCGGAGTGCGCTCAAGCAGTATGCGCTTGCCGGGCTGCGGCGCCTTCTGACGCATAAGCTCTCCCGGCTTTTCCGCCAGCTGCCCCCAGCAGGCGCACATTGTCGCCCCCGAGGTCACCGCCACCGCTATAAGCACAATAATAACCGCATATCCGGGATAGAACACGCACATGGTGCGGGGCAGAGTATACATCATTCCGTATGCCCCGCCTATAACCGCGGGCAGGGTGTAAAAGCCCACCGTCACCCCCACTATGCCGCCCGTAAGCCCCGCAAGCACGGCATAGGAAACATAATAAAACGCTATTGCGCTCTCGGAATACCCAAGCGCCTTCAGCGTGCCCGTCTGCGTGCGCTCCTCCTCCACCATGCGCGTCATCGTGGTAAGGGCCACAAGCGCCGCCACCATAAAGAAGAATACGGGGAATACCTTGGCTATCGCCGCCACCTTCTCGGAATTGCTCTTATAGCTGGAAAAGGACACCGTGTCCGCCCTGTCCGTAATGCTCCACGCTATCTCCGGAATGCTCACCTGCCCCGCCTTTTCCTCAAGCGCCGCCTCTGCCTGCGCCAGCTTGTCAAGTGCCTCCTTCTTCTTTTCATCAAGCTCCTTTTGGGCGCTTTCCAGCCGGGAAACCTGCTTTTTTATCTCCTTTTCCTGCGCGTCCAGCTCCGCCATGGCCTGTGCATACTGCTGCGGACTGAGCACCTCCTTCATGGCCTCTATCGCCGCGCGCTTTTTTTCCGCCTGCTCAAGCCCCTGCCGTATAAGCCCGTAGCCCGAATCTATTTCGTCCTGCGCCTGCCCAAGCTGTGCCTCCGCCTCGCGCCGCTTCTGCGCAAGCTCCGTGCGCGCCTTGTCTATCTGCCCGTTTATCTCCTTAAGCATCGCCTCCCGCTTGCGCGCATTTTCCTTTTGGCCGTATTGCTTAAGCTGCTCCTTTGCCGCACTCACAATGCCTTGATATTCTTCTCCGAAGGAATTGTGCTCCTCCGCCCCCTTCACCGTCAGAAAAAGACAGTCGTACTTCTCCTTTGTAAAGGCGGAATACGGCACATACAGAATTATGCTCACCGCGCCCGTTCCCTCGCGGCTGGGCTCGCTTTCCGCCGACATATACATGGGAGTGCGCACCGTCCCCGATATCCGAAGGCTTGTAAAGCCCAGGGTGTCCGATATGCTGCCGTAATCCGATGTATCCTCGGACAGCTCCAGCACATCCCCCTTGGCGGCATGCTCGGAATAGCCGTTGGGAAAAGCCGCAAGGCATTCCCCCTGCTGCGGATAATCCCCCTCCAGCAGCTCAAAGCCGTTCAGCCGGCTTTCCCCCTCGCCCGTAGGCATACCGTAAATACGCACCGTCGCCGTGCCGTTTTTTGTCTTTACCACCGCGTCCTTCACAAACGCCGGCATAACTTCCTTTACATATTCCAGCTCCCCGGCGGCGCGCACCTCCCCGTCGTCAAAGCCGAAAACATAATCCTGAAGGCATATATCAAATATTCTGTTGTTTTTATAATATGTATCCGCCGTAAGCTGCATATCCGGCGTGGTGGCAAGCAGGCCCGCAAGAAAGCCCACCCCCACCGTGATTATTGCCAGAATGGATAAAAACCTTGTGCGGGTGCTGCGCAGCCCCCTGAGCATAAGCCTGCGGTAATTTCTTCTTATCACCATTCTATCTCCTCCACCGGCACGGGCGAAGGGTTCACCTCCACCGATGCCACCGCGCCGTTGCGCACCCTTACCACCCGGTCCGCCATTGCAGTAAGCGCCGCATTATGGGTTATCACAATTACCGTCTTGCCCGTATCCCGGCAGGTGTCCTGAAGCAGCGCCAGTACATTTTTTCCCGTCTGATAGTCAAGCGCTCCCGTAGGCTCATCGCACAGCACAATCTTGGGGTTTTTCGCCAGCGCCCGCGCAATCGCCACGCGCTGCTGCTCCCCGCCGGAAAGCTGCGCCGGGAAATTGTTCATCCGCTCTCCCAGCCCCACCTTGCGCAGAGTCTGCTCCGCATCCAGCGGCTCCCTGCATATCTCGGAGGCCAGCTCCACATTCTCTAACGCCGTCAGGTTCTGCACCAGGTTATAAAACTGAAACACAAAGCCCACATCGTATCTTCTGTACGCCGTAAGCTGCTTTTTATTAAAGGCCGACACTTCCGCGCCGTCCACCGTTATCCTGCCCTCGTCGCAGCTGTCCATTCCTCCCAGCATGTTAAGCAGCGTGGTCTTGCCCGCGCCGCTGGGCCCCACCACAACGCAGAATTCTCCCTTCTTTACACAAAAGCTTATGCCGTTTGCCGCCGCTATGCGGTTTTGCCCCATGCTGTAATACTTATATACCCCGTCAAACTCTATAAATTCCATATCAACCTCCGAAAAAAAGCCGCCGTGCAGCAAACGGATCCGCATGGCAGCAAAAAATCCGCTGCCCGCACCTCGCGCCGGCACCGCTTTGCTTCATTATAGCATACTCTCCCGTTTTTTGCACCCCGAACGAACCGGCTTGCGGGCCGTTTGCAGGCAATCCGCCCTTTTTGTTTGTGTGTGCTCAATACTGTTTCTGAAAAGACATAAAAGCAAACGAAGAATATTGAAAAAGCTTTAATAATCGGCAAAACTCAAAACAGCTAATATATTATTCATAGTTGACTTTTATCATAATTTCAGCTAAAATATTAGCCGAAAGGAAGTGTCGATATGAAAACACCGAAGGAAATACAGCGGGAATTGTCCGAAAGAGAACGCCGCCTGCGTAAAAAACAAAAAATGACACTGCAGCAGCTTGCAGATGCCTCCGGCGTAAGCTTGGGCTCTGTAAAACGCTTTGAAAGCAGCGGTGAGATTTCTTTGCAATCCGTTATCAAAATAGCCTTCGCTTTGGGCTGCGAAGATGATTTTTCTGCCGTATTTGCAAATAATACGCCAATGTCGATTGAGGAGATTATAAATGGAGAGATTTAAGGCGCTTGAGGTGTACTTTGACACCCGGAAAGTCGGAACATTAGCAACCTATCAAAACCGAATTACCGCGTTTGAGTATTCGCAGCAATGGCTGAACAACGGTTTTTCCATCAGTCCCTTCAGTCTCCCGCTGCAAAAAAAATTGTTTTTGCCGAAATATGAACCGTTTGATGGGCTGTATGGCGTATTTGCCGACAGTCTTCCCGATGGATGGGGCAGACTCCTTGTAGATCGGCTTCTGTTACAGGAACAAATGGACCCTCTCACGGTCGATATGTTAAACCGTCTGGCTATTGTCGGAGAAACCGGAATGGGTGCATTGACCTATCGCCCTGTTCACAAATTACAATCCGAACAAGCGCAATATGACTATGACCGAATATCAGAGGAATGCCGAAAAATTTTGGAATCCGAATATTCGGAAGATCTGGATATGCTTTTTGCATTGGGCGGCTCTTCCGGAGGTGCGCGCCCGAAAATACTGGTCAGAATAGACGGAGAAGATTGGATAGTTAAGTTTCCTGCATCTGTTGACAAAAAAAATATAGGAGAAATCGAGTATCTGTATTCTCTCTGTGCCAAAAAATGCGGTATTATTATGCCGGAAACACAATTGTTTCCCTCTGTACAATGCGCCGGATATTTCGGAGTGAAGCGGTTTGACAGATGCAAAACAGCCAAAGGGGATACAAAGCGCATTCACATGATATCTGTGTCAACCCTTTTGGAGACTTCGCACCGTATTCCGAATCTTGATTATAATAATCTTATGACGTTGACATTGAAATTAACAAAAAATTATTCCGAAGTTGAAAAAATGTTCCGATTGATGTGCTTTAAT